>JADMIO011434965.1_pt1 | contig 51883 bp, 45 predicted proteins | sample 8958161 | NCBI WGS metagenome assembly JADMIO01 (sample SAMN16585339, study PRJNA669376) | soil metagenome | isolation source: Crop rotation soil | place: USA: Cullars Rotation, Alabama | collected 2011
GCGACAACTTGTCCACGTGGAATTCTAAGCTTAGGATCCCAATGTGCTGGAAAGAACTCGCGCAGGTCGAGCCGTCGGCGGGTCCGCTCGCGAGAGGCTCGACCGTCGCCGTCCCGATCTGAAAGTCCTGGAGGACGAACATCTGGTTGAGCGGGTCGGGGCCGATGGCCCAGACCGATGCGGTGTAGGTCCCGGGGGCTTCGGTCGTGATCGCGCTGAGGGTGTAAACGATCGTCCCGTCCGCCTGGACGGTCATGTTCGCGTTCGGAAGCCCGCCGTCCGGCAGCGGCAAGAGGCTCTGGGCCCCGAAGGGCCTCGGCGTGAAGTTCAGGAGCTTGTACGCGGTGACGGTCTGCACCGGCGACCTGGGGCCGACGACGAAGAGATCTGCCGTCGAGCCGAGGCTGGTGGGCGGCACTGTCTGCCCACAGGGATTCGTGAAGGTGATCGTCACGACGGGTCGGTCCCCGACGAGGAAGAAGGCCCCGTTCACCGGACTCGACACTGCCACGTCCGCGCTGAGGCCCCCGGGCTGGAGGCAAGCGGAGCCTCCATCGCCGCCCGGTCCGGACGGCCCGGCATCGCCCGGGGGACCGACGGGTCCACGGTCTCCGAGACACCCCGACCCGAGCGCGAGGACGACCGCTCCCAGCAACGTCAGCGCATGCTTCATCGCCGGCCCCTCTCCCACGTCACCGGACCCCTCCCGCGGGGAGAAGCTACCTCCTTCGTCCTCCCCCGAGGCAGCCGTTTCCAGTGGGCCGAAAGGCCTACGTGGACCTGCCGGTCAAGGACGCGCAATTCATGCGCCTCGGCCCAACGATCAGGCGGGCCCGCCAGACGACACGCAGCAATTGCGCCGGCTCCATCGTTCGGGCGCGAAGGACTCGGGTCCACTTCGTGCACATGTCCCACCGGATCAGGTACACGGGACAGTCGGAGGGAACGCATGAGACACGTTCGTGTCATGGCGGCGGTCGCAGTGGGCTCATTTCTCCTCGGCACCTCGGCACTGGCCGAGGTCGACAAGAAGGTGGAACGCGCCTGGAAGGCCAAGTGCGCTTCGTGTCACGGCGCCGCAGGGAAGGCCGACACCGAGAAGGGCCAGCAGATGAAGATCGTCGACATGAGCTCCGCGGAGTTCCAGGCGAGGAAGGACGACGAGCTCAGGAACGCCATCCTCAACGGCGTGAAGAAGGAGAAGGGCGGCGTGAAGCAGGAGATGGACTCCTTCAAGGGCGACCTCACGCCCGAGCAGGTGGACGCCCTGATCGCCTACATCCGCACCTTCAAGAAGTGACCCCACCGGAAGGGAGTCGACCATGACGAGGGTTCGTCTCGCGACGTCTGTCGTCGCAGCCGTGCTGCTGCTCGGTCCCACCGCGCTGGCGCAGGCCGACAAGAAGGCCGAGCGCGCATGGAAATCGAAGTGCGCCTCGTGTCACGGCGCCGCTGGGAAGGGTGACACCGACAGGGGCAAGGAGCTGAAGATCGTCGACATGAGCACGCCGGCGTTCCAGGCGAAGAAGGACGACGAGCTGAAGAAGGCGATCCTCGAGGGCGCGAGCCACCCCTTCAAGTCGGAACTGGCGCCCGAGCAGGTCGACGCGCTCGTCGCCTACATCCGGACGTTCAAGAAGTAGCAGCGTCCTCCAGCCTCCAGCGATCGAGCCGCTTCTCACGAGCAGCCGGGGTCTGCCGGCGCGCCGTGCGGCACCGCCCCATCGCTGCCGAGCGACCTTGAACAATCTTGCGAGTCGTCCGTCGATCCGCTAGGCGTCCATCACTCTCGGAGGGCACGCATGAAGAACGTTCGTCTTCTGGCCTCACTCGCAGCGGGTTCGTTTCTCCTGAGCGCCACGGCGCTGGCGCAGGAAGTGGACAAGAAGGCCGAGCGCGCGTGGAAGGCCAAGTGCGCCTCCTGCCACGGCCAGACCGGCAAGGGCGACACCGACAAGGGCAAGGAGCTGAAGGTCGAGGACATGACCGCGGCCAAGTACCAGGGGAAGAAGGATGCCGAACTGACGAAGGCCATCCTCGACGGCGTCAAGGCGGACGGGAAGGAGGTCATGCCGGCGTTCAAGGACGGGGTGACCCCGGAGCAAGCCGAGGCGCTCGTCAAGTACACCCGCACCTTCAAGAAGTAAGAGGCCTTCGCGGAGGAGAGCCCGGCGGCATTCATCCGGGCTCCCCGCGAGATGCATCGGTCAGGGGCCGTTCCGCTCCTGACTCCCTCGGGCCCGGCGACGGCCGATCTCCCGGATCTTGAGTCCCATCGCCACTGCCAGAAGGGACATCAGGCCGATGGAGACCAGCAGCCCGTTGCGCCGGTAGCGCTGCTCCTGGCGTGCTGCCTGAACGAGGGCTTCACTCTTCGCCACTGCGTCGCGTCCGAGCTTCGCCCCCTGATCGAAGCCACCCCGATCGAACGTATGGACCCGGGAGCGGGTCTGGACGATGGCCTCGTTCAGCTCCTCGATCGAGGCGACGATGGGCTCCGCATCGAGGCCGCGCTCCCCCAGCTCCTCCGCCTGGGGCCGCAGTTTCTGGCCGCTGGCGACGAGCTCGAGGAGGCTGCTCCGGAAGTACCGCGCGGTCGCGTTGCACTCCGGGTTGTCTTTCGCGTTCTCTGCATGGCACGAGCCACAGAGGCCATCGGATGCGTCGGAGATCAGCGTGTCCGCCGGCTTCATGATCTCGTGCTTGCCATGGCACTTCTCGCACTCGGGCCAGTGGTGCGCCTCGAAGGCCTGCTTGTGCTTGCTTCCGTCGAAGAAGGTCCCGTTCTGCGAGTGGCAGGTACGGCAGACCTGGCTGATGGAGCTGACCTTCGGTGGCATGGCCGCGTGGTTTCCGTGACAGCTGTTGCAGGCAGGCGCACCCAGGTCGCCCTTCTCCAGCAGCGCCTTGCCGTGCACCGACTTCTTGAAGCTCGCCAGCTGGTCGGTGGGAAGCGGCGTGCCGTCGTCCTTCTTGTACCCGGCCATGTATTTCGGATCGGCATGGCAACGTCCGCAGGTCTCCGGGATGGCCTGTGGATGCACGCTGGACTGACGGCTCTTGGGCCCGCGAATCCCGTGCACGCCGTGACAGCTCACACATTGAGCTGCCTTCGAGTCCTTCTGCTGCAGCAGCAGGATGCCGTGCTGGCTCTCCCGGTACTTGGAGAGCTGGTCGGTCGGCAACGAGGGATTGAAGCCGCGCATGAACGCCGGATCGGCGTGGCACCGGGCACAGAACTCGGGGATCCACGTGCGGTCGGTGTGGCGCACGTCCGCCTTGGGCCAGCGCGCCGCGATGTCCGCCGTCATCACGTCGTTCGCGGGAGAGCCACCATGACAGCCCGAGCACGACAGCCCCCGGCGGAAGTGCACGTCGCTCACGAAGCTCTTGAGGTTCAAGATCTCCGATGACTGGGTGGCCTTCGGATCGGCCGAGAAGAGATGGATCTTCTTCTGTGACTCGGGATCGGTGTGGCAGAGGATGCAGTTGTCGGAGAACAGGATCGCGGCATTCTGCGACGGAAGCTCGAGAGCGAGGAGCGCCTTGAGGTGGCGCGCTCCACCGACCGTGAGCGCATCCACGTCCTTTCCAATGAGCTCCCGCGTGTGCGGGGGCAGCTTCTTCAGATACGTCCGCTCTGGCTCCCCCAGGATGAGCTTTCCTTCCTTGTCCTTCTCCTGGAAGAGCGCTTCCAGGGATGCAGGGAGCTTGCCGTCGTCGGCCGCAGGCGCCGGGCCAGCCTGATTCAAGACGAGCAGCAGGGGCAACAGCACGGTCATCTCGGCACCCCCATCTGAGGTGCGGGCTCTCTCCGCGAGATGACCAGCCCGCCGATCGCGACGACCAGCGCAATGCCACCGGCGATCAAGTAGTCCATCCCCAGAATCCCGTTGAGGACGACCTGGAGGAGCGCCGCCCCGGAGAAGTACATCCACCGCTGCCGGTACGCGAGGAGGCGGAGCACGGCGATGACGGATGCGAGACCCAGGGTGATCCACGCGCAGGCCCAGGCGGTGGACCGTGGGTCGGGGAGCTTCCCCGCGCCCCCGTGCCCTCCGATGTCCCACGCCTTCAGCGTGAGATAGGACATGAAGATGATCGCGGCGATCGCCAGATCGGTGAACATCGGCGAGGGCTGCCCTCTCGAGGCTCGGCGATCCAGCCAGGGGACCAGCGCCCAGATGCCCATCAGCACCGTCACCACCAGCAGCGCCGCCTGGGGTCCTTCCATCCCGAAGAGGTGCGGCGGGAACTCCTTCAGCAGCTGGTAGACCCAGAGGAAGTACCACTCCGGCTTGATGCCGGGGTACGCGGGCGCCAGCGGATTGGCCTTCTTGCCCAGCTCCCATTCCATTCCCGGAATCCCCGGCCCGTAGGGGAGCAGGTACACGAGCACCGCCAGCACGATCAGGCACATCAGCCAGAGCAGGAGATCCCGCAGGAGGAAGTCGGGAAAGAACCTGAGTCCGGGCCGGTCGGGGCGCTGATGGGCCATCCCGTGGGCCATGCCCTGAACCTGGATGAAGATCAGGTGGCCCGAGAGAATGCCCACGATCAGCAGCGGCAGGATGACGATGTGCAGGGCGAAGAAGCGATACAGCGTGTTGATGGTGACATCCGGCCCACCGCGCATCACTTCCAGCAACCACTGGCCGATCACCGGCACGCTCTTCACCGAATCGGTGCCCACCGCAGTGGCGAAGAAGGACAGCTCGTTCCACGGAAGCAGGTATCCGGAGAAGCCGAAGCCGAGGGCGATCGCGAAGAGCAGGAAGCCGGTGAGCCAGGTCAGCTCCCGGGGCTTCCGGTACGCCTTCAGGATCATGGTGCTGAACATGTGCACCACGAGCGAGAGGATCATCAGATGCGCGCTCCAGCAGTGGATGGAGCGGATCAGCCAGCCGAAGGGCACCTTCGCGGTGACGAACCGGATCGACTCGTACGAGGTCGCCTCTCCCGGCTGGTAATACATCAGGAGCAGGACGCCCGAGACGAGCTGGACCGTGAAGAAGAACAGGGTGGTCCCACCGAGGTAGTACCAGACCATCGAGTGCCCGCCGACCGGCACCTCCTTGTGCCGCGCGAACTCGACCAGCTTCCCGACGCCGAACCGCGCGTCGAGCCAGCGATACAGGCGCTCCCCGAAGGAGGCGGGCGCTTCCGGCTGCGCCTCGATCATGCCTTCTCCATGGTGAGGACCACGTCGTTCCCCTCGCGGCTGGCGATCCACTTCACCAGCGGACGTGGAGGTGGACCCGAGAGCACCCGCCCGTCGAGGTCGAACTTGCCGTTGTGACAGGCACACCAGAGGAGCGAGTCGCCCGGCACGAACTGCACCGTGCACCCCTCGTGAGTGCACTTCGCATCCAGCGCCCGGAGCTCTCCTGCGGCCTCGAAGACGATCACCTTCCGCGTCCCCGAGCGCGCGATGACGAAGTGGGACTTGCCGAGGATGGCCAGCTCCTCCGCGCTCAGCTTCAGCGGACTTCCCGCTCCTGCCTCGGAGAGCGGACGCAGGTAGCGGAGCACCGGGTAGAGAACGCTGGCCGCCCAGCCGATGACCCCGACGCCCAGGAGCCAGTTCAGGAGGCTGCGCCGAGCCGGCTTCGCCGTTCGAGCGAGAGGAGCCGTCATGTCCACCATCCTTCTGTGCGTTCAGCTGCGATGTGGGTGCGCCTCGATCCCATCACGCAAGATCCAAGCCGTCGAGTCGGTGCAGAGACCTCGGGATCCTCGCTGCGCGGAGTCGAGAGTCTCCGTGACCGGAGGTGGACGAGACCGCTTCTCCGGCCCTCGGGCGCGGGGCTCGCGGCACGTCGCCTGGGACCAAGGTCTCACTTCCTCGACCCTTGTCCGGCGGTAGCCTGCCAGCTCGGAGCAAAGGTCCTGTCGTGAAGCGATTCTCGTTCGTCGTTGAACCCCGAGCCCGCCGACCCGGCTTCCGCGAAACCTGCAGTCATGGAAGCGGCAGCGCGCAAGACTTGCGCCACTCCATCGGCATCCGATCCCGGAATTTCTCAATTCGCGCCAGGACGAAAGAAGGTCCGGTTCTTGCTCGGCCGCGGAGTCACTCCCCTGCCCTGTCAGGCTGGCGGATGGTGTGACGAGATGACTCGATGGAATTCCGACGTCCAGCAGATGGGCTCCGAGGGGGTTGTATGAACGCGTGTTCGAAGTTCGCGGCAGCCATGAGCATTGCCGCTCTTTTCCTCCTCACGGGGTGCAAGGGAGATACGGGCCCAACAGGCCCCGCGGGTCCGGAGGGGCCCCCGGGACCCGGCGGCGACGCCGGAAACTCGGGGATCGCGTTCCAGGTTCCGAGCAATGCCGACGCGCCAACCGACGCCGCGAACGCTGCCTGGGCCGCCCTGGAGCCCCAGGTGACGGTGCAGAGCGTCAGCATCTCGAGCCCGCCGAAGGTGACGTTCAAGGTCACGACTGCCGCGGGAAACCCGGTCGTGGGGCTGGGCAATACCTCGCTGGCCAGCGGGGCCAAGTACCCCAGCCTCCCCAACCTCGCCTTTGCCATCGCCAAGCTGGTCCCGCTGAACAACGGAGCCCCCAGCCACTGGGTGAGCTACATCGTGACGACCGTGCCGACGTTGACGGCGGATGGCGGAACGACGTCGCCCGGACCCACCCGCCCGAGCACGGACAACACCGGCACCCTGACCGACAACGGCGACGGGACCTACGTCTACACCTTCTTCCGGGACATCACGCAGAGCAAGACACTGGTGGACGGGATGACCTTCACCGGTGCCAACGTCAAGGATGATCTCGGCGATCTCACCTACGACCCGAGCCTGGTGCACCGGCTGACCATCCAGCTGTCAGGAAACGCGCCCGGCACCGGTAGCAATACACCCAATGGAGTCACGAACGTCCCGGGCGTGCCGCTGACGCACGCGGTGGATGCCATCTACGACTTCACGCCCTCCAATGGACAGGCGGTCACCAGCTCCGGCCGCGACATGGTCACGACCGAGAACTGCGACACCTGTCACCAGGTCCTCGGGGGCATCCCGGGCGGCAGCGCGGAGGCCAACGGGGCGGGATTCCACGGCGGAAGTCGCAACGACGTCCGCTACTGCGTGGTCTGCCACACCGAGCAGCGCAAGTTCGGCAGGACCGAGGCGCCGATCGACTCGACGACGTTGACCTTCAAGTCCGCGGACGGTGGAACCGACGTCAGCACCACGTCCACGTACAGGGTCTACGACCGGTCGCTCGGCAACCTTCCCAACTTCGTGCACCACATCCACGCGGGCCCGGTCCTGGCCCTCAAGAACTACAACTTCGCCGGCGTGGAGTTCAACGAGACGCTGTACCCCCAGGACCTTCGCAACTGCACCAAGTGCCACAACCCCGCCAACCCGGCGACCCCGCAAGCCGACAACTTCGAGCAGCATCCGAACCGGGTGGCCTGCGGCGGCTGCCATGACGGCATCAACTTCGCCACCGGCCAGGGCGTGACGCTCGCGGATGCCGCCAAGGGACTGACCGTCTCCCCGCAGGGCCACATCGGCGGGATCCAGCCCGACGACAGCCAGTGCTCGGCGTGTCACTCGGACCCGAACCGTCCCGACACCAACGTAGACTCCGTCCACCGGCCGGTGACGCCACCGAACGCGGGGAACGCGCTGGCAGTGTCGAACGGGAACGCCAACACCAACGCGGCCTGGATCGCTTCAAACCCCGCTCGACTCCCTGTCGGAGCCATCGCGGTCAGCTACGACATCAAGAGCGTCTCGGTGGATGGAAGCGGACATCCGGTGATGGTCTTCCGGATGCTGCAGAACGGGACCCCGACGCCCTTCAACGACTTTGCGACCGCGGCCGTGAATCCAGCCTCGGGCCAGAAGGAGATCTGGGACAACTTCATGGGGGCGCCGAGCCTCTACTTCGTCTTCGCAGTGCCGCAGGACGGGGTCATGACGCCCTCCGACTTCAATGGCACGGCCAGCGGCTATCTGCGGACCATCTGGAACGGCAGCTCGCCCGGGACACTGACGGGTCCTGACGCCAACGGGTACTACACGGGGACGCTCACCGCGGCGACCATCCCGGCGAGTGCGGTGATGCTGACCGGAGGGCTCGGGTACTCGTACAACAACACCAGCACCCTGCCCCTCACCCAGACGAATCTCGCGAAGTACCCGGTCACGCTTCCCACCGCCACGGCTCCCCAGTCGGTGGTGGATTGCTCACCCGGTGGCGCCAAGGCGACGACGAACGCCTGTCGGCAGGGTGGCCTGATCGTCATCGCCCCGGACGCTCAGAAGGTTGCGACCGGATTCACCGGACGACGGGCGATCGTCGAAGATGCGCGGTGCAACAAGTGCCACCAGGAGCTCGGCACCTTCACCGAGGACGCATTCCACGCCGGACAGCGGAATGACGGGACCACCTGCTCGTGGTGCCACACGCCGAACCGCGCGAGCAGCGGTTGGTCCGCGGATTCCGTCTACTTCGTGCACGCAATTCACGCGGGCGACAAGCGAAACACCGAGTTCACCTGGCATGCGGAGAGCGCAACATCCTCCTTCAAGGAAGTGGCGTACCCCGGCGTACTGAATTTCTGCGAGGGATGCCACATCCCGGGCGCGTACAACTTCGGCAACTCGGACTCGGAGGCGCAGTTCGACAGCCGCCTCTACCGGCTGGTTGCCGCAGGCTCGTTCAGCGGCAACGTGGGCGATACCTACAAGACCTACACCGGAGCGGGATGCACCCAGGGCTCTTCGTTGCCGGCGGATGCCACGAGCGTCCACGCGCTCGCTCAGTACTTCGCGCCGACCGACAATGGGGGGAACTCGCCGAACTACGGCGTCACCTTCGCCTTCAATCCCGGGCCGAATCCGTCGAACGGGTGCACCCCCGACGGGACGCCGTACACGCTCGCCGCGGGGCAGAGCGTCGAGAACGTTCCGGCCGCGGCGACGTCCTACGCGAAGAACCTGGTGAACTCGCCCGTCGCTGGAGTGTGCTTCGCCTGCCATGACTCGAACGCCGACCTGGCGCACTTCGAGCTCAACGGAGGGTCGATCTACAAGCCTCGCGGGACGACGAACACTCCGAACACCGCGCTCTCCGCGGTCGAGACCTGCATCATCTGCCACGGCGAGGGCAAGATCGCGGACATCGCCGAGGTGCACAAGCCGTAGGGCGCGACCACGAACCCTGGAGCACGAACGCGGGCTCCAGCGGGAATCGAGGCTGCCCCGCTGCCCGGCGAGTCCACTCGCCGGGCAGTCTTTCTTCCGTGACGAGATCGGGCTGTCCCATCTCGGAATGGGCCGCGGTCAGAACTGCGCGCGGAAACCCAGCGCCACCCGGCCGGAGACGACGAGACTGCTGCTCGCGCTGTCGGGCGTGGGGCTGGTGGGGTCCGCGAGGAGGTCCCACTGCGCGCTCCCCGAGACCCAGACGGTCCAGGTGGGATCGATCCGCCACGAGATCCGCAGCGCCGCGACGTGCGCCTGCCCGATGGCCGAGGCGTAGCGAAGGTACTGGTACGACGGAGACAGCGTCCACCCGCCGAACCGCTGGCTGAGGCTGGGGCTGATCGCCCAGCGGACGGGAGCCAGCGGGAACCCCGCCCCGAGCGAGTCGCCCGCCGCGGCGTTCGCCCGGGCGGTGAAGAACACCGCGACCGTCGGGTCCTGGTCGTACCCGTAATAGGCGCCGGCCAGGCCGAGATCGGTGCTCGAACCGACCGGCTGGAGCAGCGCGAGCGACACCATCAGCTGGTTCAGGCTGTCCTCTCCACCCTTCAGGTACGGCCGCAGCGCCGCGCATCGCCTCGGGAACAGCGCGCAGTCCACGAGGAGCTCTCCGCGGTTGCTCATCTTGCCGTCGATGAAGACCCCGTCCACCCGCTGCTGCGTCGTCAGCAGCGTCCACCCCACGCTCAGGTCGATGACCGTCCCGCCGAAGACCGTGCCGAGGAACTCGTGGCCTCCCAGCTGCCAGGTCACGCCACCGAGCACACCGACGCTCGAGGTGGCGTTGTACAGGAGGACGTCGACCGGGACCTTGACTCCCCCTGTGCCCTCGAAGGACATCACGCCGTCGAAGCTCTGGCTCGCCCGCGGCGACCCAGAGACGTCCATGTAGACGGTCACCCGCGGCGACACGTCCCACTCCAGCCCGCCCACCACGGTGAGGACCTGCGCGCTGCTGGTGGCGAAGGCGCCGCCCTCCGGCGGCGGCGTCTCCGTGTCGTAGGTGTACGTCCCGCCGAGCTTGAGGCTCCAGTCGTCGGAGAGGTCGAACCGGAAGGTCAGCTGATCCGCCACGTGCGGCCCGTGCGGCGAGGCCGGGGAGTCCTCGCTCAGCCCGAGAGCCACCTCGTTGCTCACCGAGTGCGCCCGCACGGGCCCCGCGCCGAGCAGCACCAGCAACAGCAGCCGTCGGACGCGCATCACCAGACCCCGCAACGTTTGCACGAACCCCCTCAAACCCGGGAAGGGGGCGAAAGTCTCGCGCCCGGCGGCGAAGTAGGCTCGGGTAGGTCGGGTGGCCCGGCTTGTGCAGACCCCTAAAGCCGCGCTACTCCTCGAGAGAGTCGCTCCCGTGCCTCGCGCCGCCATCACCGCCGTCCTGCTGCTCGCGTTCGCTGCCCAGGCTGGGAATGCGCTGCATGCGGCCGGCTGTCCGATGCTGCGGCAGGACGCGAGGGCCGACGAGGGCTGTGCGCACTGCCCGCCTCCTCCCCCCGAGGCGACGCTGCACGCGGTCCTCCCCGAGTGCTGCGTGCTGCAGGCCACGGTGGAGACGTCGGTCTCCGAGCCGGTCCGTGCACCGCAGGGTGCCACGTCCGTCGGCCTCCCGCCGCCCCACGTCGTCGCAGCTCCCGTCGCGGTCCCGCTCGGCCGGGCGCCCCTGGCGGTGTCGCGCGCGCCGGCGCCTCCGCCGCCTTCCAGGAACCTTCCGCTTCTCTCGTGAGAGGGCGCGCCTCCGACGGCGCCTCGACCCGGCCGTGGCGCGCTCGTCGCCCGGCGTCCTGCCCGTGAGCGCCTGATCCGGCGGCTCCCGGACGTTCCCCTCTCGCATCCGCGGAGGCCCCGTGCCCTCGCTTCTCACTCTCGTCCTCTTCCAGCTCGCAGGGTCCACCCCCGGCGACACCGGCGTTCCCTCGCTGCTCCGCTCCGATCCCGGCGATCCGGCGCTCTCGGCGCTCGTCTCCGAGGCGCTCGCGCGGAGCCCGGACCACGCCCGCGCACTGGCCGACGTCTCCGCCGAGCGCGAGCGGGTGCCGCAGTCGGGCGCCCTCCCCGACCCGACGCTGCTCCTCGGCATCCAGAACGACGGATTCAAGGGCATCCAGATCGGCGTCGAGCCCACCAGCTTCTGGCAGGTGCTGATCAACGTCCCGCTGTCCTGGCCGGGGAAGCGTGGGTTCCGGGAGGACGCGGCGGCGGCCCGGGTCACCGTCGCCGAGGCCTCGCTCCAGCGGGTGCGCCTCACCCTCCTCGGTGACGTCGAGCGGGCGTACCTGGACCTCCGGTTGCTGCGCGGGCAGCTGGAGCTCCAGGGCAAGCTCGAGTCGCTCTGGCAGCAGGCCGAGGAGATCGCGCGGGCCCGCTACCAGGTCGGCGAGGTGCCCCAGTCCGATCTGCTCCGCTCCCAGCTGGAGCGGACGCGGCTGCGGCTCCAGCGGCTCGCCCTCGAGGCGGCCGAACGGTCGGCGGTCCAGGAGATCAACCGGCTGCGCGTGCACCCCCTCGACGAGGCGGTGGACACACCGGTCCCGCTCACCGAGACGCGCGCCGGGCCGCTTCCGGCGCCCGAGGCGCTGGTGGACGACGCCGAGGCACGCAGCCCGGATCTCTCCCTGGCCATGCGGAACGTCACCGTCTCGGAGGCCCGGGTGAAGAGTGCATACCGCGAGCGCTGGCCCGACCTCTCCGTGAGCGCGGCGATCATGCCCCGCGGTCAGCTGGAGCCGATGTGGGCGGCCAGCGTGGGCCTCTCGCTCCCCATCTACTGGTGGGACAAGGGATCGCGTGCGGTGGCCGAGGCCGAGCAGGTGCGCTCGAGCGAGCAGCACGCCGCGGACTCGGTGCGCCAGATCCTCTCGCTCCGGACGCGAGAGCGTCACACGGCCCTCTCGGCCCTGCTCGAGACGCTGGAGGTCTATCGCCACGGGCTCCTCGTCCAGTCGGACGCCACCGTGCGGTCCACGCTGTCTCAGTACCGGGTGGGCAAGGTGCCCTTCCCGTCGGTCCTGGAGGTGATGCGGGGCCTGGTGACCGACCAGGGCGGCTATCTGACTGCGCTCGCCGATGCCCAGCGGCTGCTCATTGCGCTCAGGGAAGTGAGCCTGCGACCGCCTGTTGCGGGCGGTGCGTCCACCGGCGCCACCGTGCCCGGGTCCAGCTCCACGCGAACCTCTTCGGCCGGGCCCGGCGCGTCGACCGCGTCCAGCGCCGCCCCTGGAATGTGAAGGAGCCCTCGATGAGCACCCCACGCTTCGGATCCCTGGCCCTGGTTCTCGTCCTGGTCGCCGGCCTCGCCGCCGGCGCGGGCGCCACCCTCCTCCTCCGCCGACCGATGACGTCGCCATCCACGGCGAAGGCCGACACGCACACCCACGCGCACAGCACCTACGTCTGCCCGATGCACCCCAGCATCACCTCGGACAGGCCCGGCGAGTGCCCCATCTGCGGCATGCAGCTGGTCCCGGCGAACCAGCCGTCCGCCGAGCTCGTCGGCGCTTCCACGTCGGGCCTGGCGACGGTTGGCATCGATCCGCAGCGGCAGCAGCTCATCGGGCTGCGCACCGCGCCGGTGGAGGAAGGACAGGTCGGCGGGAGCTGGCGCACCGTGGGCCGCGTTGCGGTCGACGAGACGCGTGTGCACCACGTGGCCCTGAGGTTCTCGGGGTTCATCGAGCAGGTCTTCGTCGACTACGTCGGCAAGCCGGTCCGGGCGGGCGAGCCCCTCTTCAGCATCTACAGCCCCGACGTCGTGTCGGCGCAGGAGGAGTACCTGCTCGCCGTCCGGACCCGCGATTCGCTCGGCGCGACCTCCGCCCAGGCCGGCATGGACCTGGTGGCCGCGGCGCGGGAGCGGCTCCGGCTGTGGGACATCCCGGAGGTGGAGATCCGTCGCCTGGAGAGGACCGGCAAGGCACAGCGCACCGTGACCCTCTACAGCCCGATGAGTGGAGTGGTGACCAAGAAGGACGTGGTCATGGGCCACCGGGTCGCGGAGGGAGACATGCCCTACGAGATCACCGACCTGGGGCAGCTGTGGGTGCTGGCGGACGCCTACGAGTCGGACCTCGCCCGGGTGAAGCTCGGCACGCCCGCCACGCTGACGCTCCAGGCGTTTCCGGACCGGCAGTTCCCGGGGAAGGTCGTCTTCATCGACCCCATCCTCGACCCGAAGACGCGCACCGCGAAGGTGCGGCTCGCCTTCCCCAACCCTACCGGCGAGCTGAAGCCGGAGATGTTCGGCGAGGTGACCTTGCGAACACCCGCCCGCAAGGGCCTCAGCGTCCCCACCGACGCGATCATCGACTCGGGAACTCGGAAGGTGGTGTTCGTGTCGCTTGGAGAAGGCAAGTTCCGTCCGCAGGAGGTGAAGGTCGGTGCGTCGGACGGCGAGCGCTCCGAGGTGCTCGAGGGTCTGAAGGCCGGAGACCAGGTCGTCACCCGGGCCAACTTCCTGGTGGACTCCGAGTCGCGGCTGCGGGCCTCGCTCGGGGCGCTCGAGGGGGCCGGGAAATGATCCGCCGGCTCATCCGCTTCTCCGCCGAGCAGCGCTACCTGGTGCTCACCTGCGCCCTCGTCCTGCTCGGCATCTCGTTCTGGACGATGCGCACCATTCCGCTGGATGCGCTGCCCGACCTCTCCGACACCCAGGTGATCGTCTACTCGCGCTGGGACCGGAGCCCCGACATCCTCGAGGACCAGGTCACCTACCCCATCACCGCGGCGCTGCTCGGCACGCCACGGGTCAAGGCGATCCGCGGCTTCTCCGACTTCGGCTACAGCTTCGTCTACGTCATCTTCGAGGATGGCACGGACCCGTACTGGGCCCGCACGCGCGTGCTCGAGTACCTCTCGAAGATCGCCCCCCAGCTGCCGCCGGGAGTGAAGACCGAGCTCGGCCCCGACGCCACCAGCGTGGGCTGGGTGTTCCAGTACGCGCTCGTGGACCGGAGCGGAAAGCACAGCTCGGACGAGCTGCGGAGCTTCCAGGACTGGTTCCTGCGCTACGCGCTCCAGGCAGTTCCCGGGGTCTCCGAGGTGGCCACCGTCGGCGGCCAGGTCCGCCAGTACCAGATCACCGTGAACCCCAACGCGCTGGCCAGCTACCGCATCCCGCTGGAGACGGTCATCCAGGCCGTGCGGCGGGGAAACAACGACGTCGGAGGCCGGCTGGTGGAGATCTCCGGTCGCGAGTACATGGTGCGCGGCCGGGGCTACGTGAAGTCGGTTCGCGACCTCGAATCCCTGGTCCTGCGCACCGAGAACGGGACGCCGATCACCGTGAAGGACGTGGCCCAGGTGACGCTCGGCCCCGAGATGCGCCGGGGAGTCGCCGACCTGGACGGCCAGGGCGACGTGGTGGGCGGCATCGTGGTGATGCGCCAGGGCGAGAACGCCCTGGCAGTCATCGAGCGGGTGAAGGCGAGGCTCGTCGAGCTCGGGCCCTCGCTTCCCCCCGGCGTCGAGGTGGTCAGCACCTACGACCGGTCGATCCTCATCGGGCAGGCGATCGACACCGTCCGGAGCAAGCTCATCGAGGAGATCGTGATCGTCAGCCTGGTGATCCTGATCTTCCTCTGGCACGTGCCGTCGGCCATCGTGCCGATCATCACCATCCCGGTCTCGGTGGCGCTGGCGTTCATCCCGATGAAGCTGCTTGGGCTGAACGCCAATCTCATGTCGCTGGCTGGAATCGCCATCTCGATCGGCGTGCTCGTGGACGGGGCCATCGTCGAGGTGGAGAACGCCTACAACCGGATCCAGCGCTGGCAGGCCGAGGGCAGACCGGGCGACTTCCACCAGGTCCGGCTCGCGGCGCTCATGGAGGTGGGTCCGAGCGTCTTCTTCTCGCTCCTGGTCATCGCCGTGGCCTTCCTTCCGGTGTTCACGCTGGTGGACCAGGAGGGGCGGCTGTTCCGTCCACTCGCCTTCTCCAAGAACTTCGCCATGGCCATCGCCGCGCTCCTGGCGGTGACCCTTGACCCCGCGCTCCGGATGCTCTTCGCCCGCGTCGAGCCCTTCCGTTTCCGCCCGCGCGCGGTGAGCTGGCTGGCCAGTGGCCTGCTCGTCGGCACCTACCATCCGGAGGAGCGGCATCCCATCAGCCGGCTCCTCCATCGACTCTACGAGAGACCCTGCCGTTTCGTGGTGCGGCACGCTCGCGCGACGGTGGTGGCGAGCGGCTTCCTGGTCGCGCTGACCGTGCCCGTCTACCTCCAGCTGGGGTCCGAGTTCATGCCGCCGCTCGACGAGGGCACCATCCTCTACATGCCCTCGGCGGTGCAGCCGGGCATGTCGGTGGCCGAAGCACAGGCGGCGCTCCAGCTGCAGAGCAAGCTGCTCCGCACGTTCCCCGAGGTGGAGCGCGTGTTCGGCAAGGCTGGCCGAGCCACCACCTCCACCGATCCGGCGCCGCTGTCGATGATGGAGACCACCGTGGTGCTGAAGCCCCGGTCCCGGTGGCGGGAAGCGCGGCGGTGGTACTCGGACTGGGCGCCCGGATGGCTGAAGGGGGTCCTGCGCCCCCTCTGGGACGACCGGATCAGCGAGGCCGAGCTGCGCGCCGAGATGGACGCCGCCCTGCGATTGCCCGGCATCTCCAATGCCTGGACCATGCCCATCAAGGGCCGACTGGACATGCTCTCCACCGGCATCCGGACGCCCATCGGCATCAAGATCTCCGGGGCGAATCTCGACGTCATCCAGAAGGTCGCCGTGGCGACCGAGGCCGCCCTCTCCGGCGTCCCCGGAACGCGGAGCGTCTACGCGGAGCGGGTCTCGGAAGGCTTCTTTCTCGACTTCGAGCTGAAGCGGGACCGGCTCGCCCGCTATGGCCTGAGCATCGACGACGCCAATGCCATGGTGCTCACCGCGGTGGGCGGCGAGGAGCAGAGCGTCACCGTGGAGGGTCGCGAACGGTACGGGATCAACGTCCGGTACGCACGCGACTACCGCGAGGACCTCTCGGCGCTGCGACGAGTGCTGCTCCCCTTGCCGCAGGGCGGGCAGATCCCGATGGAGGAGATCGCCGAGGTCGGACTGGTGCAGGGCCCGTCGATGATCCGCAACGAGAACGGGCTGCTCGCCGGCTACGTCTACGTGGACTTCGACACCTCGCGGGTGGACATCGGTCGTTACGTCGACCGGGCCAAGCAGGCAGTGGCCGCGTCGGTGCAGGTGCCTGCCGGCTACTCGATGACGTGGAGCGGGCAGTACGAGAACATGCTCCGCGTGCGGGAGCGGTTGAAGTTCATCCTCCCGGTCACGCTGTTTCTGATCTTCGGGCTGCTCTACCTGAACACGCGCTCGGCGATGAAGGCGAGCATCGTCCTGCTCGCGGTGCCGTTCTCTGCCATCGGCGCGGTGTGGCTGCTGTGGATGCTCGGGTACAACGTCTCGATCGCGGTGTGGGTGGGCATCATCGCCCTGATGGGCCTGGACGCGGAGACCGGCGTCTTCATGCTCCTCTTCCTGGATCTCGCGCACGACGAGGCGCGTTCCAGCGGGAGGCTCAGGACACGGGGAGACCTGGTGGAGGCGATCGTCCAGGGCGCGGTGAAGCGCATTCGCCCGAAGGCCATGACGGTCTGCGCCGCGTTCATGGGGCTGCTCCCCATCCTCTGGTCCACCGGGACGGGCGCGGATCTGATGAAGCGCATCGCCGCGCCGATGGTCGGCGGTCTGGTGACGTCGTTCCTGCTCGAGCTGGGTGTCTATCCGGCCATCTACTTCCTCTGGAAGGGACGCAGCCTCGCCGAGGGACCCGCCACGGCGACCGGGACCGTCGGAGATCTCGCGCCCGCCCCCGGCTGAACGCCGGGGCCCTCGTCGTGCCGGGGGCCCCTCAACGCCTCCCCTGGAGGCTGCACGAGCACCGACGACCTTGCACCAGCCAGGCCCCTCCGCCATGCTGCGCCGCGCTGGACTGGCCGGGAGGGCCGCGGAATGCAATTCAAGAAGCTGTTCCAGGTGCTGGTGCTCGGGGGCGCGGTGGTCGGGGCGGTTGCCGCCACGGCCTGCTCGCAGGCGAACGCGCAGGAAAAGGCGAAGAAGCCAGCCGCCGACGCCGGGACCAGCAACTCGGCCGGGAGCGGGGTCAAGGGCTGGTGACGTCGGCCCGCGCGGCGGCGGCCGAGGCCTGGGCCTTCCGCGCGCGGGTGGAGCAGGAGGCAGCGCTGCGGTTCGATCGGCTCGCGGCGGTGGTCGCCGGCTTCGATTCTGCCTCGCCCGTCCCGGCGATGATGCGCCGGGCGGCCGATGACGAGCGCCGTCACACCGAGCTGTGCGCGCGGCTCGCCGGGAACCTCGGATTGCACGTCGTGCTGGACCCGGAGGCAGGCCTGCCGTCCATCGCCCCGGGCTCGCTCGACGAGCGCCAGGCCGCGCTCTACGAGATCGTCGCCGCCTGTTGCATCACCGAGACCGAGAGCATGGCGACGCTCACCACGCTCATGGCCGCGGAGCCGGACCCCGAGGTGCGCGAGGTGCTGCACAGCATCTCGAAGGACGAGGTGGTCCACTCCCGCATGGGCTGGGCCCACCTTTCGCGCGAGGCGGCGGCGACGGACGTCGCGTTCCTGGCGCCGCTCATCCCGGGGATGCTCGCAGGGACCATCGACGACAGCCTGTTCGCGGCGCCTCCCGCCGGCGAGGACGCCGAGGGGCTGCTCCGGCTGGGCGTTCTGCCGCTGGAGAAGAAGCGCGAGGTGTTCCTCGGCACGCTCGAGCAGGTCGTGTTCCCCGGTCTGGAAAAGTTCGGGGTGGACCCCGAGCCGGGTCGCCGCTGGCTGGCCCGCGCCGCCAGCTCCTAGCCTGCGGGAAGCGCGGCTCCCGCCGCGTACGTCGGTGGCTTCCGGGCGTGGGTCGCCTGCTCGAAAGCGTAGGCCAGCGCCAGCAGCCGCGCCTCGCTCCACGCACGGCCGAAGAAGCTGAAGCCGACCGGAAGCCCGCGGACCTGGCCCATCGGCACCGTCACGTGCGGGTAGCCGGAGACCGCGGCCGGCGTGCTGCACCCGCCGGACGAAGAATCTCCGTTCACCCAGTCGATGAGCCACGCGGGCCCCTGCGTCGGCGCCACGATCGCGTCGAGGCGATGCTTGCTCATCGTGGCGTCGATGCCGTCCTTCCGCGACAGCCGGATGCAGGCATCACGCGCCTTGCGGTAGGCGAGCGTCGTGAGCGGCCCCTTCTTCTCCGCGTCGATGAACAGCTCCTGTCCGAACAACGGCATCTCGGAGTCGGCGTGGGCCGTGTTCCACTCGATGAGCGCCTTCATCGTCCGCGGCCCGGTTCCACCCAGCTTCGAAAGGTACGCGTTCAGGTCCGCCTTGAACTCGTAGAGCAGGACCTCCAGCTCCGGCTCGTCGAGCTTCCCCGCCGTGACGATGTTCGCCGGGTCCACGAGCACCGCGCCCTCGGCCCTGAGCACCTCGAGCGCCTTCTCCGCGAGCGAGTCGGTCGCCGGGTGGTAGCCGAAGTACTTGGTGCGGGCCACCCCGATGCGGGCTCCCTTCAGCGCTCCACGGTCGAGCGCGCCCGCGTACCGGACGTCGAACCGCGCGTCCTTCCCGGCGGACGCGGCGTCGGCCGGGTCACGCGCGGCGAGCATCTCGAGCAGCAGCGCCGCGTCACGGACCGTCCGGGCCATGGGGCCTGCCGTGTCCTGGCTGTGGGAGATGGGAACGATGCCTCCCCGGCTCACCAGTCCCACCGTGGGCTTCACTCCCACCAGCGCCGAGGCCGCCGAGGGCGAGACGATCGACCCGTCGGTCTCGGTGCCCACGGCGACCGCGCACAGGCTCGCCGAGACCGCGACGCCCGACCCCGAGCTCGATCCGGAGGGGCTCCGGTCCAGCGCGTACCCGTTGCGGCACTGACCGCCGCGTCCGCTCCACCCGCTGGACGAGTGGGTGGAGCGGAAGTTGGCCCACTCGCTGAGCTGCGTCTTTCCCAGGAGGACCGCGCCAGCCTCGCGCAGGCGCCCCACCAGGAAGGCATCGGCGGGGACCGTCGCACCCATCAGCGCCAGCGAGCCGGCGGTGGTGTGCATCCGGTCCCTGGTCGCGATGTTGTCCTTCAGCAGCACGGGGATCCCGTGGAGCGGACCACGCACGTTCCCCGCCTTGCGCTCCTGGTCCATCGCGTCGGCCTGGGCCAGCGCGTCCGGATTGGTCTCGAGCACCGACCTCAGCCGTCCGTCTCGCCGTGCGATCCGGTCCAGGTACTTCTGGGTGATGGAGCGGCTGGTCTCCGCCCCGCTCGCCATCCGGGCCTGGAGATCGTCGAGACCGACCTCGTCGAGGCCGCCGGACTCGGCGGCTCCTGCGTCCGCCGGGATGGCGGGTGCGGCGGGGGCAGCTCGTCCTCCCAGGAACGCGGCTCCCGCGGCGCCGATCTGGAGCAGTTGCCGTCTCGAGAGCTCCTCGGGAACACCGGGACCGTTCGGCTTCCGCCGCATGCGCCCTCCTCGGGTGAGCCGGCGAGCCTGTCATCGCCCTCCCGCCCGCGCCAGCGCGGCGTTCAGCCGTTCCCTGCAGCCGACGGCGATGCGGTCCTAGTGCGTCTCGGGGCACGCCGTCCGGAGATCGAGCGCCGAGGCGGGGACCTCGTACACGTCGCGGAGGCCGTTCCCCGGCGAACCAAGGACGGTCTCCAGCTCCTTCGCGGTGAGCGCTCGCGGCCGCGACGCGGGCCAGGCGCTCCGGTTGCTCGTCCAGAAGAACGTCTTCCCGTCGGGCGAGAAGCGCGGCCCGAAGTCCCACCCCGTCGAGTTCACGCCCGCGCCCAGCGGTCGTGGATCGGTCCAGCGCGCGCCGCAGCGGAAGGTCACGAACAGGTCGTAGGCGCCCCGCCCCTGACCGCGACCCGTCCCGGCGAAGATCAGCATCTTTCCGTCGGCGGAGATCCACGGCTCGATCTCCTGGTCACCCGTGTTGATGGGCTCGCCGAGGTTCTCGGGCGGAGCGAAGTGGTCCCCCTGCCAGCGCGCCTGCCAGAGGTCGCACTTCCCCTTGCCGCCGGGACGCTCGGATCCAAAGAAGAGCGTGCCGTCGTCCGTCATCGTCGGGAACCACTCGTCGCCCGGGCTGGACAGCTCGTCGACGTGGCGGGGTGGGCCCCATCCCGAGCCGGTGCGCTCCATCGTCCAGATCTCGGTATCCGGCCGGGGGGTAACGCCCTCCACCGGCCGGTTGGAGATGAAGAACAGGCGGCGCCCATCGCGGGTGATGGTCACGTCCCCATCGTTCCACCTCCCGCTGAACGGCGCGACCTCCGCCGGTGCCCACCCCTGGCTCGTGCGGCGAGAGACCAGCACCGTCCAGTGCGCGAAGTCCGGCGAGCTCCGGAGGAAATAGAGCGTCTGGCCGTCGGGCGAGAAGCTCACGTGGGCGTCGTCGAACCCGGTCGAGACCAGGCCCGGGGCGAAGAGCTTGGGGACCGCAGCCTCGGCGGCGAGCGTCGGCGGAGGAAGGGCGACGATGACGAGGCAGCCGAGGACGGGGAGCGCGCGCATGGAGCTCGAGTGTGGCAACGCGTTCCCCCCGCGCCATCACGTTCTGACGATCGGGCGCAAGGCCCCGCCCGCCCCGGAGAGGCGCGCTTCTTGAAGCGGAACCTGGCCATGCTGCTCCCTCTGGCCGTTGCCGCGACGGTCCTCGCCTCTCCGGCCCCGCCCGTGCCCTCGAATGCACCGCCGAAGGGCGCGGTCTTCCTGGTCATTGATGGCGGGGAGCCCGGGACCCGCCTGGAGTCGCCCCCGACCAGGAACGACGCGGCGGCGCGGCCTGACGCCTTCCTGGGGGGCCTGCTGGATCGGTTTGCGGTGGTGAAGCCACACCGCACCGGCCCGGATGCGGCCGCCGGGCTGCATCTCTTCGTCGTGGTCGCCCCGTGGAGGGGGCAGCTCGGCGTTCAGGCCGTCGGAAGTTTCTGATCCGGGCGGCCGGCCTCAGCCCCCGTGGTCGGAGTCCTCGTCCTCACGCTCGGCCAGAGTGCGGTGCTGCTTTGCCTTGACCGAGTCCGGGAGCACGCGCGCCACCACGGCCTCGACCCTGTTCTTGAACGAGCCGGCCACGACCTTGTCGTCACCGGACATCAGCGCATCGAAGCCCTGCCGCGCGACCCTGGCCGGATCGTCCTTCTCCTTGCGTCCCACCTTGGTGTCGTCCATCCCGGCTCGATGGAAGAAGTTGGTCTCCGTCGGCCCGGGCATCAGGGCAGTCACCGTGATCCCGGCATCCTTGAGCTCGTTCCGCAGGGCCTCCGAGAACGAGAGAAGAAACGCCTTCGAGGCCCCGTACACCGCCTCCAGCGGCGCCGGCATCGTCGCCGCGATCGACGAGGTGAAGAGGATCCTCCCCGCGTTGCGCTTGACCATGTCTCGCGCCACTTGCTTCGCGAGGTGCACCGACCCGTTGACGTTCAGGTTCAGCAGCCGCAGCTCGTCCTCGAGGCTCGTCTCGCGCGCGAAGTCTCCCCCCACGCCGACCCCTGCGTTGATCACGACCGAGTCGACCGGCCGTCCGGTGTCGCGGATCAGCGACACCAGGCTCTCCACGCCGCCCGGGGTCGAGAGGTCCGCTTCGAAGGGCATGACGTTCGTCCCGTCGCCGATCGAGCGCGCCGCCTCGCGTATGCGCTCGCTGTCCGAGACGATGATCAGGTCGTAACCGTGCTCGGCGAAGACCTTCGCCAGCTCGTACCCGATCCCCGTCGAGGCGCCGGTCACCACCGCCAGGGGTCGCGTGTTGCTCTCCGTCGTCATGTCTTCCTCCGCGAGAAACAGAGCTCGAAGGGGAAGGTCGGGATGCGACGGGCTGAGCGCACCTCGCAGCCCACCCGGGGTGGTCCGCCGTCCGGTCAGCGGGCGCCGCGCCGGGCGGGTGACGCCTCGTGCGAGGGGCGAAGGCCGTCAGTCCAGGAACGCGACCTCGCCCGAGTCGAGCGCGTACTCGGCACCGACGACCTGGAGCTTCCCTGCCAGGACCAGCCGCTCGAGGATCTCCGACCCGTGACGGAGCTGGTTCACCGAGGCCCGGATGTTGGCCCGGACGGCCTCCTGCCACAGCCGGGTCCGGTCCCGGGCCAGCTCGGTGTGGAGCAGCCCCTCGATGGAAGGCCGCACCCGATCCACGATGGAGCGCAGGCCAGGGCTGTGCGCCCGCTCCGGCCGGGAGACCGCCTCGAGCGTCGCATCGATGGCACCGCAGCGGGTGTGCCCGAGGACGACCGCCAGCTGCACACCGAACCGTTCCACCGCGAACTCCACGCTGCCGATCCCGGAGGGCGCGACCACGTTCCCCGCGATGCGGATGACGAACAGATCGCCCAGACCCTGGTCGAACACGATCTCCGCGGGGACGCGCGCGTCCGAGCATCCGAGGATGACCGCGAACGGCTGCTGGGTGTCCGCCACCTCGGCACGGCGCACCGGTGAGGTCAGCGCATCGGCATGCAGGTGGTTGACGAAGCGGGCGTTGCCTTCCTGGAGGCGGCGGAGGGCGGGCGCTGGCTCGAGCATGGGCCACGCACCCTGCTTCGGACCGTGCGGGGAGGTCAACGACTTCCGGACGATCGTGCCCCGAACCAAACGCGAGCGGTGGGGCGCGTCAGGGGCGGCGACGAGAGTGCCGTCCGGAGGAGCGGCGGTGGAGACGTCGAAGCTGGAGGCACGGTACCGACCGGGCAGGGAGCGGAAGGGCATCGCGCTCTGCCTGTCCGGGGGCGGCTTCCGGGCGGCGCTCTTCCACGCAGGGGCGGTCCGGCGGCTGAACGAGCTCGGGGTGCTCTCGCAGGTGCGCACCATCTCCTCGGTCTCCGGCGGGTCGATCACCAGCGGCCTGCTGGCCACCGTCTGGACCAAGCTCGAGCGCGACGGCGATCGCTTCACGAACCTCGAGGCTCTCCTCGAGCAGCCGCTGCGCACCTTCTGCGGGCGAAACATCCGCAACGGACCGCTGCTCTGGAGACGGCTCAATCCAGCCAGCTGGCACCGCCTGCTCTCGTCCAGCTTCAGCGCCACCGACTTCCTCGTGTCCGAGTATCAGCGGCTCCTCGGGACGGTCCGGCTCAGCGCTCTTCCCACCCACCCGCGCTTCGTCTTCTGCGCGGCGAACCTCCAGACCGGCGTGAGCTTCGAGCTCTCGGCGCGGTCCATCGGCGACTACGTGCTCGGCTACTCCGAGCCAGGCCAGCTCACCCTGGCCGAGGCAGTGGCGGCGTCCTCCTCGTTTCCCTTCGCCTTCCCCCCGCTGGTCCGGGCGGTGGACGTCGACGCATTCACCGGAGGCGACGGCAAGGCGATGGCGAGCGGTTTCCGCCCCGGACCCCGGGTGGCGCTCACCGACGGCGGGGTCTACGACAACATGGGCCTCGAGCCGGCGTGGAAGACGCATGCCACGGTGCTGGTCTCGGACGGAGGGACGCCCTTCGAGATCCAGGCGCGCACCCGCACCTGGCTCGTTCCGCGGCTGCAGCGCTCGTCCCAGGTCGTCGCCAACCAGGCGCTCGCAGTGCGCAAGCGCTGGCTGATCTCGGCCTACCTCCGCGGCGTGTACGGCGGCGCCTACTGGGGGCTCGGCACCGACCGTGACGAGTACCAGCAAGCCGGGGGTGCGCGGCCCGCGGGGTACTCCGGACGAGTTCTCGACCGGCTCCGCGTCGTGCGGACGGATCTCGATCGGTTCTCCCCCGCGGAGCAGTCCGTCCTGATGAACCACGGGTGGGCGCTGGCCGGTGCCGCGCTCGACCGCTGGGGGACGGCCCTCGTCACCCGACCGGCGCCGGCGGTCCCACCCGATCCGGCGCTCCTGGACCCCGACGCGGCGCTCGCTGCGCTGGCGAGGAGCGACCGGTTCCGGCTCTTCGGTCACTGAGCCGCGCCGGGAGCGCCGTTTGGCGACCGAGTCCACCGAGGCCAGCTGGCCCCGGCGACGATCGTTGACTGGGGACGTCCTTCGACGTGAATCTCGGCCTCGGCTCCGGGGATCTCGACCTCGTTGCCTCGAGGGGAGCTCGACGTGAATCTCGCCTGCCCCGGACGATGGCAGATGCATCGACTCGCGATTGCGGCTCTCGCGCTCGCCGTCCTGAGCCCTCCCGCACGAGCTGCGCCCGTCGAGGAGGTTTCCGCGACGCCGCTCCGCCGGAGCCTCGGACCCCATCTCTTCCTCCCACGGGACGGGGTCCCGGACCCGTTCACCGCCAGCTACATCGCGAGCAGCTCGGGCGTCGCCACCGGGAGCGCGAAGGGCCCCACGTTCGACCTCAACGGCCAGCCGGTGAACCTCGAGGACTACAAGATCCTCAGCTACTCGCAGCTGTTCGCCGGGCAGTGGGGCATCGCCGACTTCTGGGCGCTGCGGGTCCGCATGCTGGGGAGCGTCTACAGCGGCACCAACGCCCCCGGCCTGGTGGGGGTCGGAATGAACGGGCTGGTGCGAGGGAGCGTCGGTACGACCCTCGGGTTCCAGATCGCCGACCGGCTCCGGCTCGGCCTGGTGGTCGACGTGACCTGGGGACCCTCGGTGGCGGTGAGCATCCTCGACACGATCCGGGAGAGCGTCTCATCGGGGAACGTCAAGGCCCTGGTGGACAACTCCTATTCCACGACCGTCACGCCGACGCTCTCTCTGGCGTGGACCCTCGGACGGGGGTGGGGCGCAATCTTCAACGCGACCTACGCCAACGGCGTGGTGGAGGTGAACCAGGGAAGCACCGACGCGGACATGGCGGTGCTCCAGGCCGCAGTGGAGGTGGACCTCCGTGAGCTGGGGAGCATCCCGCTGGGCATCGGCGCCGACTACAGCGCCGGCTACAGCCTGGGGCGGGCGCGCTTCCGGAGGTACGTCGCGGGCCTGGGATTCTTCTACACCGGCCGCCCCGGCCTGACGGTGGGGCTGGATCTCGCGTACCGCCGCGCGCCCCTCGGGAGCGCGGAGGTCTTCGTGAGCTCCTTCTCTGGCACGTTCACGCTTCGCTACACGTTCGACTGAGGATAGGACCTAGGTCCAGCTGGCCGGCCGGGTCCGCATCGTCTGCAGTCTGGAGGAACATGAGAGCATTGCCTGCGTGGTTGGCGTCGTTGGTGCTGGTGGGCTGCGCGGCCACCAAGATCGAGAACACCTGGACCGCCGGCCAGCCGCCGCCGCAGCCGATCCAGAAGTTCGCGGTCTTCGCAGTGACCGGGTCGCCGTCGGGCCGCATCGCCTACGAGGAGACGCTCACCACCCGGCTCAAGGAGGCCGGCCTCCCCGCCGTGCCCGGGTACGACCTCGTGACCTACGACGAGCACCCCTCGAAGGAAGAGGTGATGCGCCGCCTGGAGGAAAAGCAGATCGACGGGGCGCTGGTGAGCCGCATCGACCGCAAGACCACCAAGACCGAGTCCAGCCCGGTCTGGGTCGGCGGCGGCGTTCCCACCATGGGGTTCTACGACTACTGGTACTACCCGGTCGCGGTCGGGACCTACACCACCGAGACGAACGAGTACGTGGTGGAGACGGTCCTCTACAGCCTCCGGGACAACAAGCCGTACTGGGCCGCGCGCAGCAACACGAGTCGCACCGCCCCGGTGAAGTTCGCGAACGACATCGCCAAGCCGGTGGCCGACTCGCTCAAGGAGTCGAACCTCTTCGCGAAGCCGGCTCCCTAGAAGCGGACCGAGACGCCCCCGGTGAAGTCGAACTGGGCGAAGGGAATCCCGCCCGAGAGGCCGACGCTCGCCCCGCCGGTGCCGACCCAGAAGCCGCCACCGCTGAAGTACACCGGCACCAGCGCCCGTGCCTCGAAGCGCAGCCCGATGGCCTCGGTGAGCCACACCTTGAACCCGAGTCCCGCGGTGAAGGCGAAGCGGATCTGATCCTCGCCGGTGTAGGTCGTCCCGTCCTGGAAGCGGACCGCGCTCGGGTGAATGATGACCATGCCCGCCGTGACGGCGCCGAAGGGCTCGATCCGCCCCAGCGGGCGACCGACGATGCCTCCGATCTGGATCCAGTGGAGGCCCACGGCGGCCGGGTCGCTGCTGGCGATGGCCGGCGTGAACGACGCGAACCGGGCATGCGTCGGCACGTAGGCGTAGAGCAGCTCCACGCCGTAGCCAGGCCGGATCGAGTAGTCGATGGTCCCGCCGTAGTCGACCGCCCCGTCGATGACGACGTTCCCGTTGAACGTGCTGGCGTCGGTGGAGACGGTCCAGCCGGCGAAGCCGCCGAGCTCGATCTGTCCGCGAGAGGGCGGAGGTGGCGGCGGGGTGTACGCCGGAGGTCCATAGCTCGGCTGGGCGTAGACCGGCTGCGGTGCGGTCCCCGGGGGCGGCGTCGGCGGCCCGTAGGGATTGGGCGGTGGCGCGGGCAAGTACCCCGGGGGCGGCGTCGTCTGCGCCCAGGCAGCTCCGGTGATCAGCAGCGCTCCCAGCAGTGCCCAGCGAACCATGGCTTCGTCCCTCCCGGCCGTGACCGGCGTATCGCCCACCTGGAGCCTGGCAGTCCCGGGAACCGTCGTCACCCACGGTTGGACCTTGGTCTCATTGATCCTCGGGGCGGGGGGCGGGAGGACGCTGGTGAGCGCATGGTCGAACGACGGATCGGTCCCGGGGTGACGCTCGCCATCCTCTCGGCGCTGCTGGTCCTGGCCTGTGCCCACCCGCCGCCCGCGACCATCGGCTCGGATCAGGGAGAGGAGCGCCGGCTGGCGGTGGCGGACGGATGGCTCTTCGGCAGCTCACTCGGCATCGGGCCGGCGTTTCCGGTCGTGTTCGTGCACGGCGTGGGCGGGAACCACCACCTGTTCGACCCGGCGCTGGCCGACCTCCGGAGCAGCCGGAAGGTGCTCGCGTTCGATCAGCGCGGCTGTGGCGGGAGCGCGGACGCCCCGCGCGGCAACTACGACCTGGACGTCCGGGTGAAGGACCTCGGAACGATGCTCGACGTCCTTCGGCTCGAGCAGGTGGTGCTGGTGGGCCACGGTACCGGGGTGCAGGTCGTGTCCCGCTGGGCCGAGCGCAACCCGGCCCGCGTGATGGGTCTGGTGCTCGTGAATCCGGTCAGCGGCTCCGCCGAGGCGGCGCGGGTCGCCGACGTCCCGGACTCCGAGCTCCGGCCGGCGATCGATCGATGGCTGGAGACGCTGCTCCGGGACGCGCGACCGGAGACGAAGGAGAAGGTGCTGGCCTCGGTCCAGGTGGCGCGCATCCCGGCGATGCGCGCGATGCTGGCTGACGCCGCCGCGAACGACCTGCCGGCGAGCCTCTCCGCGTACCCCGGTCCGGTGCTCGTCCTCGCCGCTCCGGGCGAGCCCGTTCCAGGCCCGCTCCGTCCCGGGATCGAGGTCCGCCGGCTTTCCGGTGGCAGCCACTGGTCCCCGCTGGATGCCGCCGACGAGGTCAACGCGGCGCTGCGCGAGTTCCTGCATCCCATCGACGCCGCGAGCGGGCGGCGGCGCCTGACTCGATGAGTCCCAGGGGCCCGATGCCTGCGATTCTGGCAGAATGACTGCCATGAGGGCCGTCTCCGCCCTGCTCCTGAGCCTCGCGCTGGCCTCCGCCGCGGACGGGAGCAGGGGCGCGACGCTGGAGGTGGCAAACCGAAAGGTCTTCACCTTTCGCGCCACGGTCGCCGGGAGCCCACCGGCGGAACGACTGGAGAGCGCACGCGCCCGGATCGACCAGCTCCCCGGGCAGGGTCCACCCGAGAAGGTCGCGACCCATCCCCTGCAGCTCGGGAGCGAGCACGGCACCGCGGTGATGGTCGGCCCGCGGCTGGTCTTCACCGTGGCCGAGGGCGACGTCGATTCCCAGGCCGGAGAGACCACCGAGGGCGTGGCGGGACAGGCGGCGCAGGTCCTGACCGAGGCGCTCCTTGCCGAGCGCGAGCAGCGGTCGGTCCGGCTCCTCCTCCGCGGGCTACTCCTGGCGTTCGTGGCGACGGTGATCGCGGCCGGCGTCATCTGGCTCTTCGTCCGTGCACGGCGGGCCGCGTACCTGGGCGTGGCGCGACTCGGCCGGCACGACCGGGTTCGGCTCTGGGGCGTGGACTTCGGTCCCATCATTCGCTCGACGCTCCACGCGCTGACCTTCCTCCTCTTCTGGACGCTCCTTCTTTCGGTGGTCGAGGTCTGGCTCACCTACGTCCTCTCGCTCTTCCCGCTGACCCGTCCCTGGTCCGACGCGCTGCTGGGCAGCGTCCTCGGCCTGCTGGCCAGACTCGGCCGCACGCTCCTGGGAGGCCTCCCGGATCTCCTGACCGCGATCGTCATCATCCTCATCGGCCGTGCGATCGCGGGATTCGTCTCCACCGTCGTCCAGCGCGCGGAGCAGGGCGCCGCCGTCCTTCCAGGAATCTATCCGGAGACGGCCAGCGCCACTCGCCGGATCCTCGTCGGAGCCGTCTGGCTGATCACCATCGCCGCCGCCTACCCCTACCTGCCCGGCTCCGGCTCGGAGGCGTTCAAGGCCCTGAGCCTGGTGGTGGGCCTCGGGCTGTCACTGGGTTCCACGGGCATCGTCGCGCAGGCGATGAGCGGGCTCGTGGTCATCTACTCCCGGGCGCTCTCCCGTGGCGACTGCGTGCGCATCGGCGAGATCGAGGGCGTGGTCACCGAGGTCCATCTCCTCTCCACACGTCTGCTCACGGTGCAGGGCGAGGAGGTCACCATCCCCAACACGGTGGTGGTCAACGGGCCGGTGAAGAACTTCGGCCGGGCCTCGAAGGGTCAGGGCGCTCTGGTGACGGCCCGGGTCAGCATCGGTTACGACACGCCCTGGCGGAAGGTGCACGGCCTGCTGCTCGACGCATCGAGAGACACCCCGGGCATCCGCGGCGATCCGGCGCCGTACGTGCTGCAGCGCGCGCTCGACGACTTCTACGTCCAGTACGAGCTGTTCGCCGCGGTGGAGAACCCGGTGGACCGGCCGGTGGTCGCCTCCGCCCTGCACGGCCGCATCCAGGACGCGTTCAACGCCGCGGGCATGCAGATCATGTCCCCGCACTACGTCTTCCAGCCAGCGCAGCCGGTGCTCGGCGAGAAGGCTCCGGCCGAGACAGCCCGCGCCGAGCGTACGGCCCCGGCCGGTGGAAACGGACGCTGACGATCAGCGCCTGGCGATCTTCATCGCTCGCTCCTGGAGGTCCTGAGCCATGAGGAGCTCCTCGGTCAGGTAGCCGTTGACCTGGATCATGCGGGCGATCCCGCCGGTCCAGCCGGTCTGGTGGCTCGCCCCGATGCCCGCGCCGTTGTCCCCGTGGAAGTACTCGTAGAACAGGACGTAGTCCCGCCAGGCTGGATCGGTCTGGAACTTTTCCGACCCGCCGAAGACCGGACGGCGTCCCGAGCCGTCACGGGTGAAGGTCCGGATCAGCCGCTCGGCCAGCTCGCGGGCCACGCCGAACAGCGTCATCTCCTTTCCCGAGCCGGTCGGACACTCGATCTTGAACCTGTCCCCGTAGAACGCCGCGAGGCGGACCAGGGCGGTCCAGAGGAGGAAGTTCACCGGCATCCAGACCGGCCCGCGCCAGTTGGAGTTGCCCCCGAACATCCCGGTGTCCGAGTCGCCGGGGACGTAGCCGACCCGGAACTCCTGTGTCCCGTGATGGAAGACGTAGGGATGCTCGAGGTGGTGCCGTGACAGCGCGCGGATGCCGTGGGGTCCGAGGAACTCCCGCTCGTCGAGCATCCGGCTCAGGATGCGGCGCAGCTTCTTCTCGTCGACGATGGAGATCATCCTCCGGCCGTTTACACCCGGCTCGGACGGCATGTGGATGTTCGCGACGAGCTCGGGGTGTCGGGCCAGGAAGCTCCGCGCGTTCCGGAGGAAGGTGGGGAGGCGCTGGGCGATGTCCTCGTCGAACACGGCCACTGCCGCCAGCGGGAGGAGGCCGACCATCGACCGGACCTTGAGCCGCGTCGCCGTTCCGTCCGGCAGCCGGAGCACGTCGTAGAAGAATCCATCCTCCTCGTCCCACATGTCGTCCTGATTCTCGCCCAGCCGGTCCATCGCCGCCGAGATCCACAGGGTGTGCTCGAAGAACTTGGTGACGAACTCCTCGTAGGCCGGGTTGTGCACGGCCAGCTCCACCGCGATGCGCAGCATCTGCTGGCTGAAGAACGCCATCCACGCCGTGCCGTCCGCCTGCTCGAGATAGCCGCCGGTCGGCAGCGGCGAGCTCCGGTCGAAGACGCCGATGTTGTCCAGCCCGAGGAAGCCGCCCTCGAAGACGTTGTTCCCGCTGCGGTCCTTCCGGTTGACCCACCAGGTGAAGTTCACCAGCAGCTTCGAGAACGCATAGGTCAGGAAGGGGATGTCTCCCTTCCCGTGCCGTTCCTTGTCGATCAGATACACCTGCATCGTCGCGTACGCGTGTACCGGCGGGTTCACGTCACCGAAGTTCCACTCGTACGCGGGCATCTGCCCGTTGGGATGCAGGTAGTCGCTGCGCAGCATGAGGTCCAGCTGCGACTTGGCGAAGTCCACGTCCACCATCGCCAGCGGCAGCATGTGGAAGGCCAGGTCCCAGGCCGCGTACCAGGGGTACTCCCACTTGTCGGGCATGGAGATGATGTCGTCGTTGGTCATGTGGAACCACTCGGCGTTTCGCACCCGCTGGCGAAGCCAGGGCGGCGTCTGTGGCCCCACCCGGTGCTCCTTGAGCCAGGTGGAGAGGTCGTAGTGGAAGTACTGCTTGCTCCAGAGCATCCCCGCGAGCGCCTGGCGCATCACGGCTGCCCGGTCGGCATCCGCCTTCACCGCCGGCGGCGTGATGCCGTCGTAGAAGGCGTCCGCCTCCTGCCGGCGCTGCTGGAGCATCCGCTCGTGGTCGGCGAAGGGCGCGGCCGTCACCCCGGGGGCGCTCCGCGTCAGCCGCAGCCGCACGGTCCGCGTCTCTCCGGGGCCGACGCTGATGGCGACGAGCGGGGACGCCTTGGTGCCCTGGCGAGCCGGGTTGACCGCCTCACGCCGGTTGTGCACCACCCGCTCGCCGATCCCGTCCTTCACGAACGGTGACGGATTCGGCTGCTTCCACAGTCGCTGCGCGTTGCTCTCGTTCTCGGTGAAGAGCAGCTCGGGCTTGCCCTCGCAGTACAGGAAGTAGTCGGGCAGCGCATCCTCGGAGGTCGAGGCGGTGTGATGTGCCGCGACGACGCTCGCGGCCGGGTGCTCCACCTGCTCCAGCACCGGCTTGTCCCCACCGCCACCCCAGGACCAGGTGTTCCGGAACCAGAGCGTGGGAAGAACGTGCAGCGGCGCTGCCTCGGGGCCCCGGTTCACGACCTCGATGCGGATCAGCAGATCCTCGGGTCCGGCCTTGGCGTACTCGACGAAGACGTCGAAGTAGCGGTCCTCGGCGAACGCGCCGGTGTCCAGCAGCTCGTACTCCAGCTCGTGCTTTCCCCGGGCGGCGTTGGTGCGGATCAGGTCCTCGTAGGGGAAGCGCCGCTGCGGGTACTTGTAGAGGTACTTCATGTACGAGTGCGTCGGCGTGCTGTCGAGGTAGAAGTAGTACTCCTTCACGTCCTCGCCGTGGTTGCCCTCGGCGTTGGTCAGGCCGAAGAGCCGCTCCTTGAGGATGGGATCGCGCCCGTTCCACAGCGCGAGCGCGAAGCACAGCCGCTGCTTGCCATCCGAGATGCCGGCGAGCCCGTCCTCTCCCCAGCGGTAGGCGCGAGACCGAGCCTGATCGTGGGTGAAGTAGGACCAGGCGTTGCCGTCCTCGCTGTAGTCCTCGCGAACCGTCCCCCACTGCCGCTCGCTCAGGTAGGGGCCCCACTGCTTCCAGTCGCCCCGGCCCGCGCGGCTCTCCTCGAGCCGCGACTCCTCCGGATCCAAGCGCCGTTCGGACATGTGTCTCCCTGGACCCCTGGTCAGTACCGTTCTGGCACGAAGCGCCGGCCCTTCAGCGAGGCCCGGTCGTCGTAGGCGTGCTTCTTCGACCGGTCCGGCAGCTTCACCTTCTCCCGGGGCACCTTGCCGTAGGGGATCTGCTTCAAGATGTGGTGGATCACGTTGAGCCGTGCCCGCTTCTTGTCGTCGGAGGGCACGACGTACCAGGGACACTGGCGCGTGTCGGTCGCGGCGAGCATCGCGTCGCGCGCCCGCGAGTACTCGTACCATTTCGTCCGCGACGGCAGATCGGTCTTGCTCAGCTTCCACTGCCGGAGCGGATCGTCGATCCGGGCCTGGAAGCGCCTCCCCTGCTCCTCGTTGCTGACCTCGAGCCAGTACTTGAGGAGGATGATTCCGCTCTCCTGGACCATCCGCTCGAACCCCGGAACGACCTCGAGGAAGCGATCGCGCTGCTTCGGGGTGCAGAAGCCGAGGACGTACTCGACGCCCGCGCGGTTGTACCAGCTGCGATCGAAGATCACGACCTCGCCTGCCGCGGGCAGATGGGGGAGATAGCGCTGGGCGTACATCTGCGATTTCTCGCGGTCCGATGGCGCCGGGAGCGCGACCACGCGAAAGACGCGAGGGCTGACGCGCTCGGTGATCGCCTTGATGGTCCCGCCCTTCCCCGCTCCGTCACGCCCCTCGAAGATGATCACCACCTTGAGGCCCTCGTGCTTGATCCAGGCCTGGAGCCTGCACAGCTCCGCCTGCAGCGCGAGCAATTCCTTCTGGTACGCCTTCCCCTTGAGCTTCTCCGTGGCCATGAGCGCATTGATGCCCAGGATCGGCCGCCGGGCCATACGACCAACGTCCAAGGTGTGGCCGTGACGGGCGGCCCCCGGTCAGAACGCCTCGCCGGCGCCGAAGTAGAAGCCCACGTTCTTGTCGGCCACCGTGAGGTCCAGGGTGATGTTCGTGCGGGATTGTCTGTTCTGCATGATCCGCAACCCGACCCCCCCGGCGACCCGCGGGTGCTCGAAGAGGGCCTCCCCCGCCTCGCTGTATCCGGGGATGCTCACCGCCGGCCGGGTGAAGGTGGACATGTTGGCGAACACCACTCCCCCGAGCAGACCGTTGTCGGTGATGCGGAACCGCCACTCCGCCTCGGCGTAGACCTCGGAGGTCCCCCGGAAACGGCCCTGCACCCAGCCTCGGCCGGTGCGGTTCTTGGCGTCCCAGCCGATCGACGGCAGGGCGAGGTACGGCAGAGATCCGCTCACCTGCCCCTGGGCAATGACCCACAAGGCGAGCACGTTTCGCGGCACCGCCGAGGACAGCCCCAGGTAGGTCCTCAGCTCGGCGCTGACGAAGGAGCTGCTCTGGCTGCTTCCGAACCAGGTCGGGTTCCACTGGTACGAGAGGCTGGCGTACACGCCCTTGTAAGCGTTGATGGTCGAGTCGCGGGTGTCGTAGAGCACGTTGAGGCTCAGTCCGCTGGTGTTGTAGGCCTTCGTGCCGAACCCCTCGATCGTGCTGTACGCGTAATGGCTGGTGACCACGGGCGGGCTCGCCCCCAGGTCCAGGCGCTGGTCGACGATGCCGTAGTACCGGTCAAACGAGAGACCCGGCCCGACGTAGAGCGCGTCCCACACCTGCCGGAGCGCGTTCTGCCGGAAGCGCAGCAGGTTCATGTCCATGTGCTGCGCGCCCTCGACGGCCGCGGTGTTGCCGATGCCGTTGATGGTGAACCCCTGGCTCACGGGGGAGTGACCGGTGCCGAGCCCGAAGGTGTCCTGGTTGAAGATCATGAAGCGCCAGTCACCCTGGAACTCCCAGGTGTTCCGGTCGGTCATCAGGGTGCTGTTGACCTGGGTGATGAACTGGTTCTTCGTGGTGTAGAGCACCATCGCCTGCACGCTGGAGATGGTCGTGGCATCGGGATCGCCGAGGTACATCCCGAAGATGCCCACGCCGCCGAAGAGGAACCCGACGGTGGGGTTGTAGGCGAAGGCTGGCAGCACCGCGAGGAGCGGCTCGAACGCCTTCGGGCGCGCCTGCTGCTTCTCGCTCAGGCCGACGGCGATGAAGAGGTCGGTCTCGTCCCGGTAAGACTCGCAGCGTCCGGTGTTGCAGACCGAACCGTACCCGTGCTCGCGCCGGCACTGGGTGCTGTCCTCGCAGGTCGATGGCGCGGCCTCCGCGCGCACGGGCTCGGTGGAGGACGCATCCTCTGCGCGCGGGACCCCGGGGGCGAGCAGCAGCGCCAGCGCGAAGCCGAGCTCCCCGATGGATCCAAGGTGCCGCACGCGTCACCTCCCCGGCGGGCCCCGCCCCCGCACGATGGGCTCGTTACCCGAGGCGCATCCGCGGAGAATCGTTGGACCTTGGTCTCATTGTGAGGCTATGGAACGGCTGCAACGCTGAAGTCTCGTGGGGAGAGGAGGGTCCCAGTCCATGTCGCGTGTCGGGAAGCAGTTCGTACCACCCCTTGTCGGCCTCGGTCTGCTGCTCGCCGCCTGTCATCCGACGGGGGCAGAGACCATCACCGATCTGGACACGGTGGCGACCACCCACGACGCCACGTTCGACTTCGCGGCTCCGACGACCTACTCGCGGCCGAACCAGATCCCCCTGATCTCGGGAGACCCCACCACCAGCCCGCCCGAGTTCCTCGACGCCCAGCTCACGGCGCTCGTGTTCAGCACGCTGGACAACGAGATGGCCGCCCTCGGCTACACCAAGGTGGACGTCGGCGCGACGCCCGATCTGGTCATCACCGCCGGCGCGCTCAAGGTCACCAACGTGACCTACTACTACGGTTACTGGTGCGGATACTGGGCGTACTACTACCCGTGCTATCCGTACTATCCGCCGGTCGCCGGCGTCAGCGCCTACACCCAGGGAACGCTGATCCTCGACATGGCACCGTTCGCAACGACGCCTCCAGGCAACCAGATCCTCGGGGTGTGGACCGCGGTCATCCGCGGCATCCAGAGCGGAAGCCGGAGCACCGACCAGGCCCGCATCGTGAACGGAATCTCGCAGGCGTTCATCCAGTCGCCCTACCTGGGGAAGCCATGAGCAAGCACCCGACGCCGATCCGCCTCGCCGCGCTCCTCGTCGTGCTCGTCGCCCCCGTCGCCCGGGCCGAGATCCCTCCGACGCTGGTCGGGGTCTCGTACCAGTTCTCCATTCCCATCGGAAACACGTACAACTACACGCCTCCGGTGAGCTGGCGTGGCGTCGGTCTCGACGTCGCCACGTTCATCCGGCGAGACCTCGCGGTTGGCCTCGCGTTCGGCTGGAACGTGTTCTTCGAGAACACCACCTCCACCCTCCACTTCCACGGCACCGACGTCACCGGCAACCAGGACCGCGCCCTCAACGTCTGGCCGACGCTGGTCAACGCCCGCTGGTTCCCGAAGATCTCGTCGAACCGCGACATCCAGCCCTACATCTCGGCCAACGTCGGCGGCTACATCATCGAGCGCTACCTCGCGATCGGGACGACCGCGAGCACGGAGACGCACTACCACTTCGGCCTCGCACCGGAGATCGGCGTCTTCATCCAGAACCCGGTGGGCGCGGTCTTCATCAACGCCCGCTACAACATGGCCTTCGCCTCCGGCGGAGTGCCGTTCCAGCAGTTCCTCAGCTTCAGCCTCGGCTATGCCTGGGAGAGATGACATGCGCACCCTGAATCGTTGGACCCTCCTCGGCCTCTCGTGCCTCGGCGTCGCTGCCCTGGCCCAGGCCCCTGCTCCCGCGCCGGCGACCGCGCCACAGCCGGCCGCCGCACCGGCGGCGCCCGGCCCCACGCAGGACGCGGCGGCTTCGCTGCTCAAGGTCTACGTGTTTCCTGCCAACAACCAGACGCCGGACATGCAGGCCAAGGACAGCAACGACTGCTACGCCTGGGCGAAGCAGCAGACCGGCGTCGACCCGACCAACCCCACCGTTCCCCAGAAGGCGGACACCAGCAACGCCGGCAAGGGCAGCGCGGTTCGCGGCGCGGCGAAGGGCGCGGCAGCCGGAGCGGCGATCGGCGCGATCACCGGTGACGCGGGCAAGGGCGCGGCGGTCGGCGCGACGGCTGGCGGCATGGGCGGCGTCGCCGGAAAGAAGCAGGCCAAGGCGCAGGCCGAGGCGCAGGCCAAGCAGCAGCAGCAGGCCGCGGTGAACTCGCAGATCGATTCCTTCAAGAAGGCGTACACCGCCTGCATGGAAGGAAAGAAGTACACCGTGAAGTGAGCGCGGCTATGGTGCGGACCGTCGCGCCTCGCGCATGGGAGGGTCGTCCATGAATCGCCGAGCAGTCCTTCGCTGGGCCGTGATGGGTTCGCTGCTCGCGGTCACCGCGGTGCGCGCCGAGGATCAGCCGAAGAAGGTCGACATCAAGAACCTGAACTGCGAGGACTTCCTCGCCCTCCCCGACGACGTGCGGCCGGTCGTCGTCGCCTGGGTTCACGGGTACACGCGCGCCGGTGGCGAGAACTGGGTCTTCCAGGCGGGCGACGGCAAGGCCTTCATCGGCTCCGTCGAGGACAAGTGCAAGAAGGCTCCGAAGGCGAGCTTCCGGTACCAGGTCCTCGAGACTGCCAAGGAGCGCCAGGCGGCTGCGAAGAAGGCGAAGAAGTAGCTCAGTCCGTCGACCGGCCGAACTTGGAGCGGGCCGCCTTCTGGCGGATCCGCTCCACCTCCTTCGGGTCCACGTTCTTCCGGATGAGGGTCTGCACCGCGTAGCGGACCTGGTGGTACTCGTCCGCGCAGCCCTCGGCCCGGTCGTCGGGAAGCTTCCCCAGCTCCTTCGCGAACGCGTAGCGCTTGGGGTCGGAGCCCCAGGCCAGGCAGAGCACGTTGTAGAAGCGCTGCCGGTCGAGCCCGTGCACGTCGGCGAAGTCGTCCTCGCCGGGCTTCCGGGCCGAGTCCGTGTCGTACATGAACGCGGCCGCCCGGAGCATCCGCTCGGCGAAGTCGCCGCCCAGCTGCGTCGCCGCGTAAGCCGCCACCTGATCCGCGGCGTCCTCCTCTCGCCCCAGCACCGGGACCGCCAGCACGGAGAAGACCGCGTGCGCCGTCTCGTGGAGCACGATGAACAGGAACGGGCCGATGACCGCCTGCTCCGGGGTGAGGTTGAACTTCCCGGAGTTGTTGGCCGACTTGATGAAGTCGCGCACGAGCTCGTAACAGAAGGTGATGATGGCGGTGTCGCCGTCATACCAGGCGTTGGCCTCTCCGCAGCTGGTCCCCTTGAGGGTCAGCGTCTTCGGAAGCTTGAGCGCGGACAGCATCTCCGCGGCGCCCTCGAGGATCCTCCGCTCCTTCATCTTCGCTGCGACGGGGGCGAGGTCGGGCTTGGTCGTGTCCTCGTAGACGACGCGGAAGGAGTGGGTCTTCCCCTGCGGCGCCTGCCCGGCCCCCAGAAGTGCCACAAGAACGAGGGCAGGAGTCATGGTCATGCGGCGCCCTCCAGGGCGCGAGAGACCGCCTGCACGAGAAGGCCAGGCTCGAACGGCTTCTGCAAGCAGGGAACGTCGCCCAGCCCGCGGCTTCGCAACATCTGGGGCGCATCAATGCGCCCGGTGACGAAGATGGCCGGCAGGAGAACCTGATCGGCGCGGAGCCTCTCCAGGAGGTCCGGACCGCTCATTCCGGGGAGCATCACGTCGATGACCAGGCAGCTGGGCCGGGTCTCGGCCAGGGCCTGCACCAGCTCCTCGGCGGTGGAAAAAGAGGCGACCCGAAAGCCATGGGCGCGCAGCGTCCGAGTAAGCGCCCGGCGGGCGGCCGCGTCGTCCTCAATGACGGCGACCATGGTCTCCGGCGAGGAACGCGACGAAACGGTCCGACGCGCGCACATCCCCGACCTCCGTCCCCAGGTTGAGCGCACCCTAGGGACAAACGCCCCGGTGCTGCTATACGACGTTGGTCTCATCCTCATCGGGGGGCGAGGCGGGCGGATGCCAGCGTCGACGATCGCGTTCGAGCAGCCGGAGCTCTTCGAGCAACAGCTCGCCGAATTCTCTGCCACCTTCGTCTCAGCCACGGCCGATCAGATCGATCAGCAGATCGACTGGGGATTGCAGGTTCTCCTGGAGTCGATGGGGATAGACCGGAGCACCGTGGCAGAGCTTTCCTCGGACGGACAACGCTTCGAGGTCACCCACTCGCAGGCTCGGAACGGTATTCCACCGTTCGTCCCGGGCAACGTGGCCGAGATCCTCCCCTGGTACGCGGAGGTCCTTCACAGGGGAGAGGTGCTCCGCTTCGGCCGGCTACCGGAGGAGCTACCGGCGGAGGCCGTTGCCGAGCGGGAGTACGTCACCCGTGTCGGTCTGCGGTCGCAGCTGACCATCCCCTTGCGGGTCGGCGAGCGCGTCATCGGAGCGCTCGGATTCGCCTCATTCCGGCGCGAGGTGGTTTGGTCCCCTCGGCTCGTCCGGTCCGTCCGACTCATGGGCGAGGTCGTCGCCAATGCCCTTGCCCGAAAGTACGCCGCGCACGAGCACCTCCAGCTCCGGGAGCAGCTCGCGCACAGCGCACGGGTGAACACCATGGGCGAGGTGGTTGCCTCTCTCGCCCACGAGATCAACCAGCCCCTCTTCGCCATCGTGAGTAATGCCCGGGCGGCCGGCACTCTGCTCTCGAAGGGAAAGCCTGACCTGGCGGAGATCGGCGCGGCGCTCGAGGACATCGTCCAGGACGTGAACCGTGCGAGCGCGATCATCGCGCGGGTGCGCAGCTTCCTCCAGCGGAAGCCCACCGAGCACCTTCCATTGGAGCTGAACGCCATCGTCGAGACCGTACGGACGTTCCTCGGCCCGGAGCTGTCCCGCCGTCGAGTGAGACTGGAGGTTCAGCTCGAGAGCGCCCTGCCCTCCGTTCTCGGAGACGCGGTGCAACTCCAGCAAGTGCTGGTCAACCTTCTGATGAACGGTGTCGACGCAATGGAGAGCATCCCCCCAAGGCAGCGCGTCCTGCGGGTATGCACCGCCGCCGGCGGAAACGACCGCGTTCGTCTCGAGGTGACGGATGCAGGCCCTGGCCTCAGTCCCGATGCACGGAGGCGTCTGTTCGAGCCGTTCTTCACCACCAAGCCCAGCGGGCTGGGAATGGGCCTCGCCATCTGTCGTTCCATCGTCGAGGCGCACGGCGGCCGCATCCAGCCGCTCGATCGTCCTGGGCCGGGAGCCACGCTGGGCATATCGCTCCCCGCCTGCCGTCCCTGAGCGGGGACGCGCAGAATCTGCGCCCCTCTCCGAGGCGGACCGGTGGATCTTCCCCGCGATCACGCGAGCCGGGGCCGGCACGTTTCCTGTAGAGGCGAAGGTGGCGTGGACGCCCCTCTCCTGGATGGATGCCAGCGCGCGAGCCAGAGCGAATCACGGCCGCGGATCTGGATCGTCGATGACGACGCCGCTGTCCGCATCGCGCTCTCCCGGCTTCTCAGGGCCACGGCGCTGGAGGTGGAGGTCTTCGCCTCCGCGGAGGCCTGCCTCGAGCGGCTCGAGCGCGAGCAGCCTCGCTGTCTGGTGATGGATCTCGCCCTTCCGGAGATCAGCGGACTGGACCTGCTTCATCTGCTCCACACCCGCGGTGCCGTCGTCCCCGTGGTGTTCGTCAGCGGCGAAGCGGACGTGGCCTCCAGCGTGACTGCGATGAAGAACGGAGCAGTGGACTTCCTCGAAAAGCCCGTCGACCCGGACGCCTTCCTCTCCGCGGTGATGCGCGCCCTGGCCCAGGAGGCGGAGTGGCGGATCGCGCGTGAGCGGAGGGAACAGGCGTGCAGGCTCATCGCGCGGCTGACCCCGCGCGAGACGCAGGTCATGCGCCAGGTCGCCCGGGGTAGCTCGAACAAGGAAATCGCCAGCGACCTCGGCACGAGCGAGAAGACCGTCAAGGTCCACCGAGGTCGGGTGATGCAGAAGCTGGGAGTGCGGTCCGCGATCGACCTCTTCCACCTGACGGCCCGCGCCTCCGGGCTCGCCGTGGACTGATCGCTTCCCGACCGGCCCGCGGAGACTCCATCCGCGGGTCGGTCGGCCCCCTCCCGATGCCTACTTCGCCGCCGGCGCCTTCGGAGCCTTCTTCGGCGTCTTGGGGCCGGCCGGCTGGACGGACAGGGCCAGCGCCTCCGAGTACTTGGCGGTGATCGTGTCACCGACCTTCACGTTTTGCCAGCGCTCGGGATGCTGCATCTGCACCTCCACGGTGTTCCCGCCCGAGCCCTTGATGGTGGCGACCTTCTTGTCCATGTCGACCGCCTCCACCGTCCCGGTGAGGGTCACGGTCCGGGCGACGACCCCCTCGGGCTTCTTTCCCGCCTCGGACCGATCGGTGGCCACGGCCTCGGTGGGCTGCGGGAGAGGCTTCGTCGGATCGGCCTCGGTCACCTCCACCGCCAGCGCCTCCTGATACTGGACGATGACGTCGTCGCCGACCTTCACCTGGGGCAGGTTCCGGGCCTGCTTGCCCACCACGAACGCGTGGTCCTGGCCGTCGGGGGTGGTCAGCACGACGTGACGGGTCGCGACGTCGATGGACTTCACCGTCGCCTTGACCGTCTTCGTGTTCTTCTTGTTGTACGTCGCCTTCGGTTTCGGGGCCGTGCTGCTCTGTGCCATCGCCGGAACGGCGAGCGCCAGGGCGGCGACCAGGGCTGAGGTCATCAGACGCATCGTTCGATCTCCTTCATGACTGCTATTGCGGCGAGGCCGCCTTGGGTTCGACGGGAGCCGGCGTCGGAGGTGGCGGGAGCTGCCACCCTCCCCCGAGCGCACGGTACAGGTTGATGAAGGCCGTGGTTCTCTGCGCCCGGACGGCGGCGAGGTTCAGCTCGGCCGGGAAGAGGAGGTTCTGGGTGGTGGTGACCTCGAGGTAGCTCGACACGCCTCCGTAGAACCGGTCCACGGCCAGGCCGACCGAATCGGAGAGATTGGCCACCTCTTCCTCGCGCTGCTGGACGATTCCGTCGAGCCGCTGCACGTCCGCGAGCGCATCGGCGACCTCGCGGAACGCGGTGAGCACGGTGGACTCGTACGCGTTCTTCGCCGCCTCCCATTGCGCCGAGGCTGCCTCGGCCTGGCCGTGCAGCGCATCTCCCTGGAGGATGGGTGCCAGCCAGCTGACATTCGCGCCGGCGCTCCAGACGCCGGACTTCGAGGGATTGAAGAGCTGCGTGAGGTCGGTGCTGGCGAACCCGGCGAGCGCGGTGAGGCTGAAGCGGGGGAAGAAGTCCGCCTTCGCCACGCCGATCCGGGCGTTCGCCGCCACCAGCTGCTGCTCCACCGCGAGCACGTCGGGACGGCGCTCGACGAGCGACGACGGCAGCCCCGCCGGGACGGCAGCCGTGGCGTGCATGCCCGGAGCGCTCTTCGAGCGCGGGAGGGGGCCCGGCACGCGGCCGAGAAGGAGCGAGAGGAGATTCTCCTGCCGGACGATGAGCCGCTCGGTGTCGAGTGCCACCGCCTGGGCGTCGTTGACCTGCGCCTTCCCGGTGCTGACCTGGAGCTTGTTGCCGGTGCCGCCGGTCAGGCGGTCCGTGTAGAGCTGGAGGGTGCGCTGGTAGTTCTTGACCGTGCGCTGGGCGACGTCGAGCTGCGCGTCCAGTTGCCGGAGCTGCACGTAGGCCGCCGCCACGTCCGCGACCAGGCTGACCGTCGCCGCGCGCCGTCCCTGCTCACTGGCAAGGTACTCGGCGACCGCGGCCTCGGTTCCCCGGCGGATCCGACCCCAGACGTCGACCTCCCACGAGATCTGCGCGTCGACCGAGAACAGCGCGGCGGACGCAGGGTTCTCGGTGGGAAGGGACAGGTTGCCGCGGCCGTATCCGGCGGCGGCGTTCGCGCCGATGGCCGGGAGGATCTGCGCCTTCTGGATGCGGGCCAGCGCCCGGGCCTGCTCCACCCTCGCCACGGCGGTCCGGAGGTCACGGTTGTTCTGGACCGCCTCGCCGATGAGCGAGAGCAGCTCGGGGTCCTTGAACACGTTCCACCACGGCAGGTCGGCGATGGTCGCCGGGTCCTGCGTGGGCGCGGCGTCCCGGTACTGGGTCGGCGTCGGCACCACCGGACGCTGGTAGTCCGGTCCCATGAGGCAGCTGGTGGTGGCCAGAGCCAGGCTCACTGCCAGGAGCGCTCGCCTCACGGGTGCTCACCCTTGGCGACTGCGGTCGCCCCCCCGCCGTGTGCGGCCGCCGGGGCCGGGTGGGCTCCGCCTTTCTTGCCTCCCGCCAGCTTCTCCACCACGACGAAGAGCACCGGCACGATGAAGATGCCGAGGGCAGTGACCATGGACATCCCGGCGATGACCGCCGTCCCGAGGATCCGCCGCGAGGCCGCGCCGGCGCCGGCCGCGAGCCACAGCGGCACGCAGCCGAGGATGAAGGCGAAGGACGTCATGAGGATGGGTCTCAGCCGGAGCCTGGCGCCCTCGAGTGCCGCTTCCACCAGTTCCTTCCCCTCCTGCTCGTGCTGCATCTTGGCGAACTCGACGATGAGAATGGCGTTCTTCGCCGCCAGGCCAATGAGCATCACCAGGCCGATCTGCCCGTAGACGTCGAAGTCGAAGCTCCGGGCCATCAGCCCGATGAAGGCTCCCATCACGGCGATCGGCGTGCTGAGCAGCACGCTGAAGGGAAGCGACCAGCTCTCGTACAGCGCGGCGAGGATGAGGAAGACGAACACCAGGGCCAGGCCGAACACCGCCGCCGTCCCGCCCTCGGATGCCTTCTCCTGGTACGAGAGGTTGGTCCAGGCGTAGCCCATCTCCTGCGGCTGCGTCTGCGCGAAGACCTCCTCGAAGGCCTTGAGCGCCTGGCCCGAGCTGTAGCCCGGGGCCACGGTTCCCAGCAGCTCGGCCGAGCGGAAGAGGTTGAAGCGGACGGTGTACTCCGGGCCGCTCACGTTCTTGACCGTGACCAGGGTCGACAGGGGCACCATGTCGCCGGTCTTGTTGCGGACGTAGAATCTCTTGATGTCGTCGGCGTTCACGCGCGCGCTGCCCTCGGCCTGGAGGTAGACCTTCCACTGCCGGCCGAACCGGGTGAAGTCGTTCAGGTAGCTGCCCCCGAGGAAGGCCTGCATGGCGCCGTAGACGTCGGTCAGCGCCACCCCCTGCTTGAGGACCTTGTCCTTGTCCACCTCGACGAAGATCTGCGGGACCGCCGGGGAGAAGTTGGCGGTCACCGCCTGGAACTCGGGTCGCTTCCGCGCCGCGGCCAGGAACTTGTTCACGTTCTGCGCCAGGAACTCCACCGTTCCGCCGGAGCGATCCTGGAGCATCATGTTGGCCCCGCCGGCCGTCCCGATGCCGGGGATGGCTGGCGGCTGGAAGGCGAAGACCCGGGCCTCGGGCAGCTTCGAGAAGGCGATGTTGAGCGCCCGGACGATGCCTGCGGCCGACTCCTTCTCGTCCTTCCGTTCCGACCACTCGTTGAAGGCGATGAACACCGTGCCCAGATAGCTGGAGGCGGTGTTGGTCAGGATGTTGAAGCCGCTGACCACGGTGTAGCTGCGGATGCCGGGCGTCTTGGCGAGGATCTCCTCGACCTTCTTGCCCAGCTCGCGGGTCCGCTGCAGCGACGCCGCATCCGGCAGCTGGATCGCCGCGAGCGCGTAGCCCTGATCCTCGGTGGGCACGAAACCGGTGGGGATCTTCGAGCCGGTGAAGCCGGCGATGATCGCGACGCCGGCCAGCAGTGCCATCGACAGCACCATCTTCCGGACCAGGCCCGCGCTGATCTTCACGTAGCCGCCGGTCATCCGATCGAACCGGACGTTGAACCACTTGCCGAACCGCGCCATCAGCCCGGTCTGCCCGTGCTTCGACTTGAGCAGCATCGCGGAGAGCGCCGGGCTCAGCGTCAACGCATTGAAGGCGGAGAGCAGCACCGAGATGGCGATGGTCAGGGCGAACTGCTGGTACAGCCGTCCGGTGATCCCCGGGATGAAGGCCACCGGGATGAACACCGATGAGAGCACCAGCGCGATGCCGACGACCGGACCACTCACCTCCTGCATCGCCTTGAGCGTCGCGTCCCTGGGAGTGAGCCCCTTCTCGATGTGGTGCTCGACCGCCTCCACCACCACGATCGCGTCGTCGACCACCAGGCCGATGGCCAGGATGAGGCCGAAGAGCGAGAGCGTGTTGAGCGAGAACCCCAGCATCGGGAACACGGCAAACGTTCCGACCAGCGAGACCGGCACCGCCAGGAGCGGGATCAGGGTGGCCCGCCAGCTCTGCAGGAAGATGAAGACCACGATGATGACCAGCACCATCGCCTCGAAGAGAGTCTTCACGATCTCGTGCATCCCCTCGATGATCGGAAGGGTGGTATCGAGCGCCACCTCGTACTCGAGGCCCTGGGGGAACTTCTTCTTCACCTCCGCCATGGTGGCCTTGATCCCCTCGCCGACCTTGAGCGCGTTCGAGCCCGGGGTCTGGAAGATGGCGATCACCCCACCCGCCTTGCCGTTGTAGCGGCCCTCCTGCTGATAGGTCAGCGAGCCCAGCTCGATCCGGGCCACGTCCTTGAGCTTCACCTGCGAGCCGTCCGGGTTGGCCCGGACCACGATCTCTCCGAACTCCTCCGGGGTGATCAGCCGCCCCTGGGCGCGCACGGCGTAGGTGAACTGCTGCCCGGAAGGTGCCGGCTCCGCTCCGATCTGGCCGGAGGGGTTCACCACGTTCTGCGCCTTCACCGCGTTCTGGATCTCGGCGACGGTGATGTTCAACCGGGTCAGCGTGTCCGGGTTCACCCAGATCCGCATCGCGTAGTCCGAGGAGCCGAAGAGGACCACGTCCCCCACGCCCGGAACCCGCTTCAGCGCATCGACGATGTTGATCGTCGCGTAGTTGCCGAGGAACCGGCTGTCGTAGCGGTTGTCGGGGGAGAACAGCGAAACGATGATCAGCGGGAACGGCAGCTTCTTCTTGACCGTCACCCCGTAGTTCTTGACCTCCTGGGGGAGCACCGCCTGCGCCTGGCTGTAGCGGTTCTGGACCAGGACGTTGTCGATGTCGACGTTCGTCCCCAGCGCGAAGGTGACGGTCTGGGTGAGCGTCCCGTCGTTCCCGTTGGTGGACTGGAGGTACAGCATGTTGTCCACGCCGTTCATCTGCTGCTCGATGGGCGTGGCCACCGACTGCTCGACGGTGAGCGCGTCGGCGCCCGTATAGGTCGTGGTCAGCTGGATCTGCGGCGGGACGATCTCCGGGAACTGGGCGATCGGCAGCCGCAGAGCGGCCGCCGCGCCACCGATCACCATGACGATCGAGATGACGATGGCGACGATGGGACGACGGACGAAGATCGCGGAGATCAAGAGCTCAGCCTCCCGCGTCCGCCGCCGGGGCCACCGGAGCGCCCGGCTTCTGCGCCGCCTGCGCGGCCTGCCCCGCCGCCGACGGATCCGGCTGGGCCGCCACCTTCTGGCCCTCGGCCACCTTCTGCGCCCCCTGGGTGATGACCCGGTCGCCCGCGCTCACGCCCTTGGTGATGGCCCAGAGCTGGCTGGCGCGTGGGCCCACCTCGACGGTGCGAACCTGGACCGTGTCGTCCGGCCCCACCACCGCGACGGTGAAGCTTCCCTGGAGCTCCTTCACCGCGCCCTCGGGGACCACCACCATCGGCTTTCCCTCGCTGGGGCGCGGCACCCGCACCCGGCCGTACTGCCCGGGGCGGAGGATGCGCTCGGGGTTGGGGAAGACCGACTGCACCTGGATGGTGCCGGTCCCCTTCTCCACCTCCCGGCCCACCGAGATGAACCATCCCTTGTGCGGGTACACCGAGCCGTCGGCGAGGACCAGGTCGAGCACCTGCCGGTCGGTTCCGGCATCGAGCGGATCCAGCGTCTCCAGCGCGGCCGCTCGCGAGGCCACCCGCATGTACTGCGCCTCGCTGATCGGGAAGGTCACCCGCATCGGGTCGAGCTGCGAGACGGTGGTCAGCAGGGTTGGATCACCCTGCCCCACGAGGTTTCCGACGCGGACCAGCGCCGTCCCCGCCACGCCGTCCACCGGGGACATGATCCGGCAGTAGCCCAGGTTCAGCTGCGCCTCGTCGAGCGCGGCCTTCGCCGAATCCACGGTGGCCATTGCGGCCCGCTGCTGGGCGACCGCATCGTCCAAATCCTGCTGGCTCACCGCCTGCTTGGCGGCGAGTGGCCGGTAGCGATCTGCGGTCACCTTGGCCTGTCCGTAGCTGGCCTGTGCCCGCGCGAGGGCTCCCTTCGCCTTGCCGACCGCCGCGATGTACTCGGAGGGGTCGATGGTGAAGAGCAGCTGTCCCTTCTTGACGAACGCGCCGTCCTGGTAGTCCTGCGTCTTGAGGAAGCCCTTCACGCGCGCCCGGATCTCGGCGTTCACGTAGCCGTCGATGGTGCCGACGAACTCCGCCGTGAGGCTGAGATCCTGCTGCACCGCCGGCGCGACCAGGACCGTCGGCGGAGGAAGCGGTGGCGGCGGCTTCTTGCAGCCAGCGGCCAAGCCGAGCGCCGCCAGGGCACCCGCGATGACCGACAAGGTGACGCCTCTCCGCGCCATGCTCCCTCCTCGTGTAGAACCCCGAGGGGGGTCGAGTTATCGACATCCCCCGGGTCTGTCGAGTACGACCTAGGGGCATCAGCGCAGGTTTCAGCGAGCCGGCTGGGCGGCCGGTTGCGGCGTGGACGCCGGCTGGGCCACGGGGGTATCGACCACCGGGGGGGTGTAGTCCGCCGCGGTCAGCGCGATCTCGATCCGGCGGTTCTGGCTCCGTCCGTCCGGGGTGTCGTTCCCGGCCAGCGGCCGGTACTCGGAGAATCCGGCCGCGCCGAGCATCTTCGGGTCCACTCCCTTCGTCTGGAGGTACCGGACGACGCTCACCGCACGCTCCGTGGAGAGGTCCCAGTTGTCCTTGAAGTGCCCCTTGCTCGCGACCGGCACGTTGTCGGTGTAGCCCGCGACGATCACCGTCTTGCCCTGGAGACCCTGGAAGGCCTTGGCCACCGCGTCGAGGGCATCACGCCCCTGCTTGTTGATGGCCGCGGACCCAGAGGGAAAGACGACCTTGTCCTTGAGCTTGACGGTCATCTTTCCCTTGAGCTCGGACAGCTCGACCTGGCCGCTCTTGATCTGCTCGTTCAGCGAGCCGGCAAGCTCCTCGTACTGCTTGCTCTTGGTCTCCAGCTCGCCCTTCTCCTGGGTCAGCTGGGTGGTGGACTGCGTCAGCTGGGTGTTCTGCGTCTGCAGATCCGAGACCTGCTTCTGGAGCGACGTGGTCTTCGCCTGCTCGTCCTGGAACTGCTTCTTGTAGTTCGCGGCGTCCTTCTGGGCGGCGGCGAACTCGTCCTTCGAGACGCCACACGCGACCAGCAGCAATCCCATCCCGATTGACCCGATGACACGATTCGACATGCGTCCTCCCTTGGAGGCGCAAGTCGATGCACTCGGGGCGAAATCCCGGCAATGAGACCAAGGTCCCAGGAGCCGTCGTCCCACCTCGAAGGACGCAGCCTGCCTGGAACTCAGCGGCGGCCCACCGCCACGGCCGCCGCGGCCTTCGGGACCGCCACCACGCCGTAGACGAATGCTCCGAGCGCGCCCCCGATGATCGGAGCGACCCAGAACATCCAGAGCTGCTCCAGCGCCCACCCGCCCACCACCAGCGCAGGCCCGGTGCTCCGCGCCGGATTCACCGACGTGTTGGTGACGGGGATGGAGACGAGGTGGATGAGCGTGAGGCAGAGGCCGATGGCGATGGGGCCGAAGCCCTTCGGCGCCCGCTCGTCCGTCGCGCCCATGATCACGAAGAGAAACGCAGCGGTCATCACGACCTCGGTGACGAAGCCGGCGCCCATCGAGTACTGGCCGGGCGAGTGCGGCCCGTAGCCGTTGCTCGCCAGCCCTCCGGCGGTGGAGAAACCGGCCTTCCCGCTGGCGATGAAGTACAGCGTGCCCGCGGCGATCGCAGCGCCCACGACCTGGGCCACGATGTACGCGGGCAGCTCGGATGCCTTGAACCTGCCGCCCACCACCAGCCCCACCGACACCGCCGGGTTCAGGTGGCAACCGGAGACGTGCCCGATGGCGAAGGCCATGGTCAGCACCGTGAGCCCGAAGGCCAGCGCCACGCCGAGGAGGCCGATGCCCACCCCGGGGAAGGCGGCGGCGAGAACGGCGCTGCCGCAACCTCCGAGCACGAGCCAGAACGTCCCGAACAGCTCCGCCGTTGCCCGCTGCCAGAGAGGCATGTCCCTACCCCCGTGCTGAAAGTCCGGAGCCGTGTAGCACGTCGCCGGAGGCGGCGTGGTCCCGAAAACGGGGACGAAGGTCCGACGCAGCCCGGTGAAGCCCGCTACCACGCGGCGTCAACGGGCCCTCGGAGAGCACCCGACCGTGCTGCACCGAGGGCAGGTACAGTCCCTGGCCCATGGATGAGCCGCGAGGCGACTTCGACCGGGAATGGAACGAGATCCTCACCGAGGTCCGCGTCGCACTCCCCGGGGTTCAGCTGCTCTTCGGCTTCCTGCTCGCCGCGCCGTTCACCGACGGCTTTCGTCAGATGCAGGGTCTCTTCCGCGACAGCTATTTCGCCTGCTTTCTCTTCACCACCGGGTCCTGTGCGTTCCTCATCGCCCCGTCGGTCTATCACCGGCTCCACTGGCGCCGGGACGTCGTCGACAAGGAGCTGATGCTCCGCACCTGCAACCTGCTCGCCATCGTCGGCATCGTGCTGCTCGCTCTGGCAATGACCAGCGCCGTGTACGTCATCAGCGCGACCATCGCCGGCCGCGAGGTGGCGGTGGCAATCACGGCGGCCTCTGCGTTCCTGTTCGGCTTGCTGTGGTTCGCCTTCCCGCTCCTCCGCCGGAGCGCCGAGCGCCGGCGCTGAGATAGAACCGCGCCATGGAATTGCACCTGCCGGTTGTCATCGGCCTGATGGTCGCGGCCCTGGTCCTCGCGATCGGCGCCAAGCGCGCGCACGTGCCGTACAACGTGGCGCTGGTCGTCGGAGGCATGCTCATCACCTTGAGCCACGTCCTCCCCGAGGCGCCGCACCTCGAGCCGGAGGTGGTCTTCCTCGTCTGTCTCCCGGCGCTCCTGTTCGAGGGCGGATTCACCGCTCACCTCGACTCGATCCGGGCCAACCTCGTTCCCATCGCGCTGCTGGCGACCGTGGGCATGGTGGTCGCCATCGGCGCCACCGGCGGAGCGCTCCACCTCGCGCTGGATCTGCCCTGGGGCCCGGCGATCCTCCTCGGCTGCATCCTCGCGGTGACCGACACCGTCTCCATCCTCTTCGCCTTCCGCCGCGCCCCGGTCCCGGCCCGGCTCTCCGCCCTCGTGCTCGGCGAGAGCCTCTTCAACGACGGCACCGCGCTGGTCGCCTACGCGGCGATCTCCTCCGTCGTCGTCGCCGGCAGCACCGTGGCCCTCCCGCTCCTCACCGCCAAGGTGGTTCTTGCAACCGTCGGGGGCCTCGGCGTGGGCCTCGCCCTCGGCATGGTGGGCAGCTTCGTCGTCCGCCGGACCGAGGACCCGCTCGCGGAGATCATGGCCACCACCGCCCTGGCCTTCGCCGCCTTCGTCGGAGCGGAGGAGCTGCACGTCTCGGGCGCGATCGCCGGCGTCACCGCGGGCCTCACCGTCGGAGCCACGGCCCGGCGCACGCTCTCTCCCAGCAGCCAGGTCGCGATCCAGTCCTTCTGGGAGTACATGGCCTTCGGGGTCAACACCTTCCTCTTCCTGCTGGTGGGGCTCTCCAGCAACCCGGCGACGCTCATCGCCTCTGCCCCCCAGACCGCCATCGCCGTCGTCTGCGTCTTCGCCGGACGCGCCGCGGCCATCTACCTGCCCTTCTTCGTCCTCGGCCGGGTTCGCCGCTCGCAGGCCGTCCCTCCGCGCTGGCAGCACGTGTTCGTGCTCGGGAACATCAAGGGCGCCCTGTCGATCGCGCTGGCGCTCGGCCTGCCGAAGAGCACGCCCTACCGTTCCCTGCTGGTGGAGGTGGCATTCGGCGTCACCTTCATCTCTCTGGTGGCCCAGGGCCTCCTGCTCGGGCGAGTGCTGGACTGGCTCCGGCTCACCCGCCGCGACCCGCTGGCCTCCGCGATCTCCGATCAGCAGGCGAAGCTGGTCACCGCCCGCGCGGCCAGGGCCGAGCTGGACAGCCTGCTCGCGAATGGCATGGTGCCTCGCATGGCGTACGAGCGGCTCCGGAGCGAGTACCAGATCACCCTCGCCGAGGCGGAGCGGGAGATCCGCCGCATCCAGGAACGCAACCTCGCGCAGAGCGCGCGACTTCTGCTCGCCGTTCGCCGCCGCCTGATCGACGCCGAGCGCGCGGCACTCTCCGCGGCCGAGCGGACCGGCCTCATCGATCCGGAGGTGGCTCAGCGCCACCTGCTCCGCCTCGACGAGCGAATCCTCGGTCTCGAGAGCCTCCTCCACGACACGCAGGAGCCCGACATCCGCCCGGCCCGGGAGAGCGCCCGATGAGGATCCTCATCGCGGGTGGGGGCCGTGTGGGCGGGGTGCTGGCAGCGAAGCTCGTCGGCGAGAAGCACCAGGTCACCGTCGTGGAGCGCGACCGGGGGGTGAGCGACCGGCTGTTCGAGGAAGTGGGCGCCGTGGTCGTGTGCGGCGACGCGATGGATCCCCAGGTCCTCGAGTCGGCGGGGATCGTGGGAGCAGACGTGGCTTGCGCGCTCCTGCCCCGGGACGCGGACAACCTCGCCTTCGCGATGCTGGTCCGGGCCGTCGGCGGAGCGCGCACCATGGTCCGGATGCTCGACACCCGCTACCGCTCGGCCTACCTGCTCGCCGGCGTGCGGGACATCATCGCCGAGGCCGAGGTGGTGGTGGCGAAGATGACCACCGCCATCGACTTCCCGCAGATCGCAGGGTCGCTGCCGCTCGCCGCCGGCGACGCGGTGCTGTTCGAGCTGGTGATCAAGCCCCGGGCCCTCGTGGCCGGGAAGACCGTGGCCCAGGTGCGGGCCGATCCGGACTTCCCCAAGGAGTGCGTGTTCATCGGGTTCCTCGACTCCGACGGGAAGATCGCGCTGCCCGACGGCGCCACCGCGCTCCGGCCGGGAGCCACTGCCATCCTCGTCACCCGGCGCGACGCGCTCGCCCAGGCCGTGGAGATCCTCACCCGCGAGCCGGTGGTCCAGGATCCGGCCACCCAGGTCATCGATGCCCTCCGCAACGTGGACTTCCTCGCCCCGCTCGACGACGCGGGGATCGAGCGGATCGCCCAGGGCATCGTCGTTCGCACCGAGCGCGCGGGCGAGGTGCTCTTCCGTCGCGGCGATCCGGGCGAGACCTTCTACATCGTGCTCTCGGGCGAGGTGATTCTCGAGACCGACGACCGGACGGTGGTGGAGCACGTCCGCCCAGGCGGCTTCTTCGGCGAGATCGCGATCCTCACCGGGCAGCCGCGGTCCACCGGCGCGGTGGTCCACCGGGATGCGCAGCTCGCGGAGATTGGCCGGGACGAGTTCCAGGAAGTGGTGATGGCAAACCCCGCCGTCGCCGTGGGGATGAGTCGGATCCTGGGCCAGCGGCTGGCCAACTCGGCGCGGCCGCCCGCCCCGAGGAAACGCAAGCTCTTCGGCCGCTGAATCAGTCCATGTCCAGGGTGCGGAACTGGCCCTGCCCGTCCATCGCCGTCCCCCAGACCTTGTGCGAGGCCTGGTGCTCGGACATGCCGAAGCTCATCACGGTGCCGATGCCCAGGTCGTAGTCGCGCACCGACTCCAGGGCGTCGACCAGCTTCTCGGTGTCGAGCTCGCGTCCTGCCTTTCCAGCACAGTGGGATCCGAAGCTTGGAATTCACGTGACTTGAAGTCGC
>JADMIO011054758.1_pt1 | contig 51877 bp, 57 predicted proteins | sample 8958161 | NCBI WGS metagenome assembly JADMIO01 (sample SAMN16585339, study PRJNA669376) | soil metagenome | isolation source: Crop rotation soil | place: USA: Cullars Rotation, Alabama | collected 2011
TGTGTGTGTGTGTGTGTGTGTGTGTGTGTGTGTGTGTGTGTGTGTGTGTGTGTGCAAACATACCGAAATGATATTCCCATGGAACAAACTGGAATAGTTAAAACTATCCCCACTACACGCCAATGGATTCTGATTATAGTCTTCTGTTTCAGGAATAATATAAACATATTCTGGACCAAGCATTCCATTTCGTTTAGCGGCTTCCATAAATCGTCCCGTTCGCGAATTGCAAGTGTCACCCCCGCCGGACAGAATGATTACTGTAGAAGTACATAAATGTGTTATCATATGTATTCTGAATGTTCATACTTCTCGCAGTGTCTTTAACAGCGAGAGCCAATTCGTCATATTGACTGTCTGACATTTGACTTTTCGGAAAAAGATGGCCCTGCTGTTTGATTACGGCGCAGTTTGTTTCTAAAGTGGAAAATAAAATGTACAAAGATATTACAAACTTGATGCAACACGGTCGCGAATGGCGTCCGCCAAGTACGCATCCAATGCTGTACGGCTGTCGTAGAGAAGAGCGAATTGACACCAACTATAGTGCATCAGTAAGGAAATTATTGCACTTCCTATATATGAAATAAAAATAAACGAATAAAAATAAATAAATAAATCCGCCCAAATATGCAAATACGCTAACCAACATTCATACATAATTGTCCCAATAGTTGCTTAACCCCTCCCATTAAATGAATAAAACAAACCAAGTTGTGACGTTGAAATACTCGTACGCGAGAGTGTCGGATAGCGAATATCCCGATCAATTAACAGTTCATCTGTGACAGCTCCATACGCAAACACTGGGATGTTGTACAGAGCTTCGAATTGCGCGATTTGTACCATTCCTGATGACAAAAAAATGAAATAGCTTTAAAAGAAATAAAATACAACCGATTTTAATGTCTACCTTCTGAACAAGACGGTCCTAGAACCATATTGGGTGGTGCACCATATTTTGCCATGTTGTTTGACACATCAATAGCATCTCGCAATGCGCGATAGGCAGAATTGGACGTCTCTGTAAGGCAGCCATCAACGCCGTTAATACTAAATAATTACAAAGATTGTTAAATAAAAATTATTTCAATTATTAAATTTATAGTGTTTCTCTATTTCATTCCAACCGTATCTTATAATCATTCGGTATAATTGCATTCATCTTGATCAATGACAGGGAATAGTTAATGGCTGCGTTGAATGGACTCGAATCCTTGCCTGATTGGTAGCCCATGTACAGCACGTTGATATCAACGGCTATCGAGGTGGAAAGGGAAAGGAGTGATAAAATTGCACAAAGAAATATCATTTTTGCGAATATCTGTGATAATGAAAGGCTACGGCAATGTTTTGATGTTTATACTCGATACAGTATTCTACTAATGTCATATCCTCTATTGCTAAGCAACAAAACCTTGTTGCTGCAGATTAGCAGAATGCTTAGTCGACGGATATTGGGTATTATCTTAATGTTTGCTATGATTTCTAAAGATGGGAGTTTCACAGCAATATTTTCCGTTTTGTATCTTTACAATCGTCATTTCCTCTAAGCAGCCAAATTGGCAAACATGTTAATACAAATTAAGGAAATTAATAAAAGATCATTTGTTTTCTTCTTGTTTGAGTGTAGAGCAATCTATTTACAGGATGGGAATAGACTTCAAATAAATATCATTTTATTTAGCAGCTCACATGTGTCTGCTTATGAAAAAAAGAAAACAAATCTTCATATATTCATTGATATTTTTATGAATTTTGTTTTTGCCGTGTCCGAACAATTGAACGAATGTTTCGAATTGGTTCCATACGATCGCATCGAATCACTATTTGGTGAGATTTTGTGGCGCCCATTTTTAATGGAAACATTGTGATTTGGCGTGTTAACTGAAAACGTTTTTATTTTCCGCGACGTGGAACTTATGAATGAAAATGTGCACAAGGTTTTGTGTAGTGCGCACGTAGGCATTATCGATTTGTCTAACGAATGTTAAAAATGACAAGTTACAAATGCGTAAAAAATTTGTTGACAATTTCTCGAATTTATAAAATCAAATCCTTCCATGCATTAACATTGCATGTGTGAGAAACATATCATGTTCAAGTGTTAACTCCATTGCTGTAAAATTTCTACCTTTCGCATAATTTACATCAATGTCCGAATAGTTGGACAATTGTCTCACACATTGCAGCCCGGCTTCTTCATTATCACAAAGGCACTGATACAATGCAGTTTGACCACATTTATTGCAATCATTAACGCTAACATTTGTGTTTTGTAGTAATAATCGAATAATTGTAGCGTGTTGACGTCTCGATGCAGACATTAGCACAGTGTTCCCAAATTGGTCATGCAATGACACGTTGATTTGTTTGTGTTTCAGAAGTAGTTTTACAATTTCGTAATGCCGTTCAACCTTCACGGCGAGCATTAAAACACTTTCTCTGTGTTTATTGACTGTATTTATGTTGAACGAAAGATTGCAGGTCAGTAATTTGATGCAATTTATTTTACAGTTTCGATCGTCGATTTCATGACTTAATATTATATTCGCAACCACGTTGTGTCCATTTGAATCTTGTTGATTGATGTTAAATATTGTTAAATGTCGAGAATATGTTTGAATAACAAATTCCAACATTTCATAGCGACCGAATTTGGCGCACAATAAAAATGGGGAAATATGTGTGGGCACGTGTATATATAATATTCCAGTACGAACTTCTTTTCTAATAAATCCCGTAATTGTTTTATCAATTTCGGTGCCGCCGAGTAATTGAACAAATGTTGCGAAGTTGTTGTCGACGATCGCATCGAATAGTGGGTCAGATGTCGTGCCGTTCATTTCTAGGAATAATATTCGTTTAGGTAAATTTACGGGTGTTTTTTATTTTCTAACTTACAAATTAGACAAGGCTTTATATTCTGGACAAGCAGGCAATATCGATTTCTCGAATGAATAAGCGCAGTTATAAATAGGGTTATATATTTGTCATTCATAATTGCCCCTATTTTATGGGTTTTCTTGCAATATTTTGACTTTGACAGATGTATTTGTTATTGCGCAACCCTCACTCTCTATTTAGATATTGGAAATGTTTATTAAATAAACGCATTTATACAAAGATGTAAAACAAAGTGACTTTGCGCAACAGGAAAACAAATGCAATGCGAGTTCATTGTCGCAATAATGTTGTCGTGCTCTCAAATCCTTCCATGCATCAACATCGCATTCATGAGATACTTGCCACGTATCAACGTGAGCGCTGGTGCTGTTGTAGTTTTATCTTTCACACGATTTACGTTAATATCAGCATGATATAGCAATTGTCTTGCACATTGCAAACCTGCTTCACCAGTGTCGTAACATGTGCACAGATATAATGCTGTACGCCCCTTGTCATTTGTGTGGTTTATAGTTATTTTGTTGGAGTGGCGCAGTAATAGACGAACATTCAGAGCGTGGAGTTGCATCGATGCACACATTAGTGATGTGTTGCCGTTGCTGTCGGTTAATGACACGGATGTTGGGCGATGTTTTAGCAACAGTTTTAGGATTTCGTATTGTTTCGGATCCGACGCTGCCAATATTAACACACTGCTATTGAAATTATTTAATGTATTTACGTTAAATACGGAATTGTTTAGTAGAAGTTTCGCGCAGCGCAGAGAATATTTTAAATTTGTGGTGTTTTGACTTAAAATAATATTTCCAAGGGCATTGTGTCCATTTGAATCTGTTTGATTGATGTTAATTCCAGGAATATTAATTAAATATTTCAACATGTAATAGCGGCAGTATTTTGCACATAATAGAAATGGACTTGTGTCATTTACAGAATTGACGTCCTTGATAAAACGCATTGCATTTTCCGCATTTTCTGCGTAATTTGTACCGAGTAACTGAACAAAAGTTACAAAATCATTTTCTGCAATTGCGTCGAATATCAAATGATAATGTTTTTTATTCGGCATACCAATATATAGTTGACGTGTAAGGTGTGTTGACTGTTTTTGCAACACATGTGTGTACACATTGTAAGCACATTTTACCATTTGTGTACCTTTTAGGATTGCGCAAATTGTTTGTACACTGTGAGTGTGGATTTGCAAAAGTGTCAATGTAGCACTTAATACTTACAATTGAATACAATATTGCAACCGCAGAACAAATAAAACACATAATTGAAAGTGACATCATATAACATCATTGCAACAATGAGGACGCGTAAAAAAAAAAATTACAAGTTACAAATGGCAGACAATCTCTTGAATTTCTCGAATTTATAAAAATCAAAACCTTCCATGCATTAACATTGCATGTGTGAGAAACATATCATGCTCAAATTTCAGCTCGATTGCCGTGAAATTTCTATGATTTATATTAATATCAGGACAGTTCAACAATTGTCTCACACATTGCAGACTGGCTTTAATTAAATTAATTAAAATTAAAATGCGTATAAATTGCCAGATTAAACCTTATTGACACGCAAAAACAGCAAATGAACAATGTTAACGAAATTGACCAACCGACAATTTGTTTTTGGTTAAATTAGATAATAGAATAAATATAAAATAATAATAAATATAATACAGTTTTAGTTTTATTCATTCGTCAACATCTTGCAACAAGAAGAACGTCTCGAGATTTTCGTCGATCAGCTTAGCAGGTTGCTGAAAAATGCTTGATTTATGTTTTATTAATTTTTTATACAATTTAATTAATTGTATTTGATTTAATTTAATTTTAAAAGAATCCTACCTTCCTGACGACATCTGCGTTGTTTTGTAGCTTATTACTCGACGCATCATTCTAAGATGGTTTACATTTAAGATGACAATAAAGACAACTTACATCAATTTTCCTCTCCGCCTTTAATTCTCGCTCTTCAGCTTCTTCAGCGCGACGTTCGCGCAATTCGTTCTGTAGCAGCTGTAAATATTTGTTCATTTTAAGGTAAATTTTCGGCAATGTATAATTTTTATATTCAAATATAAATCAATATTACACTGCAACTTACTTCCATAATGTATTTGAAATATTTTGCAAGTAATTTATGTGAAGAAATCTTTGCTGAATACGTTTTGTATTTTCCGCTGCCAGCCTGTTATATACTTATATTTGTTTAATGCTTTGATCGTGTTTTTGCTAATAATGTCACGTGATAAAATTGTGCACAACATCAGCCAACCAGACAGCGGGTAAGAAGTTCTGTGATACGCACGTGAAAAAAACACATTAATAAAATTGCTTGACATTTTCACACAACTAAGCGAATTGACTATTCTTCAATATGAAAACAGACGGGATGACTCCTAACGACGATGAGTTCAACAAATTGTAAAAAAAGAATTATAAAACTGTTTTATAAAACTAAAAATGTTAAACAATTGAAAAGATTTCAAAAATCAAAATCTTCCATGCGTTAATATCGCATGCCCGAGAAACATATCATGCTCAAATGTTAGCTCAATCGCAGTGAAATTTCTGTCTTTCACATGATTTAAATTAATATCGGTCAATGATTATTATTATTATTTATTATTATTATCTTACTTATTTCCGTCAATGCCTATGTCGCAGAGTAAATGAACGAATACGTTGAATTTATTCTCTACGATCGCGTCGAATAGCAGATTCGATTTTGCATAATCCATTTTTAGGAATTATCACATTTTTAACGTTTATGAACATAAAAGAAAGAATATATTGTGCAAAACAAATGCAAATCAACATAACAGCCCAGATCGAAAAATACTCGTAATTAATAACTTGTGTTCCCATCTACATGACTGGTAGTCGGCACATTCGATGGTTGTTCACCGTCAGTACTAAAACAACAGAAATATATAAATAAATACAAACCGCAGCACACCTAACAACAGTGTGAATACACGATTCAGCATAGTCAACGGCATCGGCAACACTGGGATACAACGCATCGCGCGGAACACATTCATAAAATGAGACACATTCGTCAAACATTTCGCGTATTGCATCTGAGGGGTAGTTTTGTATGAAACATTCCTAGCGCACCTTTTACACCACCGTAAAGCAGAAAAATGTTCAAGGCGCGCAACTCCGTGTAGATCTATAGAGAGTCATAGTTTTGAAATTTTGTAATAATTGTTTCTAAAATGCATTGAATTTTGAATTATCAAAATACATACATCACGTATTGCCATAACACCCATATAATCCATGTACGGGACACCACTACAATCGAGTATAATATATTTTGGTAAATTGAATTTGTCCAATACATTTGTTGTCACACTCACTGCATCCGCACTAACTAACAATCGGGTATCATTGTCGGTTATCTGAGCACCATTTCTATGCCAACAATATCTATTGCAACAAACTTCAACATCCACATCGCTCAACACCGCGTCTTTATTAGTCTCCCAATCTCTTCGCGTCTCCTCAACTACAATTTCTTGAACATAATCAATATCGATGTGACACTGGTGAAATAACGATGTACGAAATAGGTCAACATTCGTGAACAATAATGGTGCGTCGAAACGATAAATGTGTATTTGTTGTAATTGGACAGCCTGAGATTGATTTGTATGAAATTATAATATGTCACTACACCGTTTTATATCTTTCCATATCGTGATACAAATCGGTGCCTGGTATGCGGCCCATTGTAACAGTTTGTGGTCTGTGAAAATAATTCTAAATTCAAATTATGATTACCGCTGTGTTCGAACCACCGTTGTGAACAATGCAAATACCACAGCTACCAACAGCCCACCCCGAATGTCCCAACACACAGTTGCTAAAAATGCGACCAACCATATCGCCTAATTGTATTATTTCTAGGGAAATGTGAAACGTATAACGTACACAATCAATTTTCGATACACGCCACATTCGCGGCACATCCAACACTTGCATGAACATTCCTTTCAATGCGACAATGACGATTGCGGATAGAATGCACTGCACATTTTTATTGTATTTTATATTGTTTTCAATAATTTATGCGAATTTCAAGTTTCACAAATTCAACTTTGAACAGCAAGTTAGTTTGGGATCATTAAATTGACAAATGCAACTCGCAAATTTATTGAACATCGTATAACACACCGTTGGCAGTGATTGAAACAATGGACCAATAAACATGATGACACAGTATAACAGGGAGCAAGTAAACACGTTTGCCATCTGTAAATACAGAATCTTGTCATTCTACATTCCATATATATGCTCACCAAAGTTCGAACACCTGCATCTTCGTAGATCAGTGACCGGGTCAATGATGGACTGGCGGGAATCGTGTAAAACAGGGAACTAAGCATTTGCATTAAACCCAGGGCAACGCATTCCTGCAATTCAGAATTTCATTTTTGCAATTTTTATGCACCTGATCTGGATCGATTCTGTAATGATGCTTTTTGGCGAACATTTTGCCCAGCGAAATCGTAAGAACAAACACAACGAACGCTATACCTACAGCATCGCCCGCCAATTGGGGTATCAATTCAAATCTTGGCCATGTTGGCGCTGGTAAACCACTGGGTATGATGCCAACAACATGTACATTGAAGTTACTTTTCAAATTTACAAAATATGAGAGTGCGCATCCTACAATCACCTGCAAACGCGCTTTTATTGTTGCCATTTTAAATGAACTATAAAATAAAGAACGAAAATAAAAATAAATAAAGAAAAAATAAAGAAAAACAAAATATACCGCCAACAATTCAAATGGAATCTGCAGCTTGACGCGCTTCTTGAACAATGGATTGATAAGCTCTTTGCCAATAAATAGACAAAATATTGCTACGATGGATATTATGACAGTCATGTAATTTGTGTCCGCAATTTCGTTCACTAATTCAATGTAAACCTGTAATTGATTACTTATACCAAATTCCTTTTCCAGCAACCTTGACAATGCCACCAAATCCAGATTTTCGTGGCAAATCGACATTGATCATTTCATTCAATTGTGATGTAAATACATGCACTGCAGCTCCAGTAGTGAATCCGCTTATCACTTGATCAGACAAATACGCTGTCACAAAGCCGACGTGTAGCAAACGCATTGCAATCTGGAAAGACATCGACGAGATTTAAACATTTCACACGAGTTATGAAAATTGATTGATGTCGAGCTCGGAAGTATAAAAATATGCAGTTGACATTCTTAGAAAATCTTCTCACAAAAATAGTGTCTAAAACCAGAGACGCGATAAACCATGCACCTCACCAGAATTAATCCAACAGTAAATGTAAGTGCAACGACAACATCGATTGGTGTGTATTCTTGCGATACACTTGTGCTTGTAGTTGAACTAACATGCATGACATCATCGGGCACGAAAGCAAATCGAATTTGTCCGACCATTAAACAAACAATCGCAAAGACTCCTAATAATAATGGGAATTGGCAACAAAGAATATATACCGAGGGAAACGTGTCGTGTAGTACCGAAGAACGTATAAAATAATGAAGGCCAAAATGAAGTGTAAAGGCCATAAACTGGGTCTACACCGGCCAAAGATGCGTACGCCATTCCCTGGGGAATGTGCATAACACCGACAGTAATGCCAGCAATTGCATCCGGGACGAGGTCTTCACGGAATTTGTACTTTGGCAACCATTCTACAATCGGTAACAGACATGTTAATATTCGCCAGACACGAGTACGCGAGCACTTCAATCTAATTATAAATAGGTAGCGAGTGTAAATGTATTTCGCCCAACTTTTGTTTGGCACATTTCAACAGATTTAGTTGTTCAGACGGCCTTTGATAAGAGTATGACGAGTCGAATTTTCTTTGTGTCATAGTAGAGTTGTGAGACGAAGTTTGTGCTAAAGAAACTAAGAGTTTAAAGGTTTAAAAAGGTTTAAAAATAAAATTAAAATAATAATAAAATGCCATACGTAGTTCATCGTTCATCAATGTAACGTACTCGTTGTGCAGATTTGCTTCCTCCATTTCAAATAAAGTTGTGTCACAATGGATAATGGGTAGATTATTAGCGGCATATCCAATGGAAATAACTGCAGGAAAACAATTATTGAAAATAATTGTATAGCATAAAATCTAAAAGAATCGGTACAAAACTAGAAAGAAAAATAAATGATTTATATAAATATATACATTCATTAAATAAACTTGTTTAGTTGTTTACTGCATATACTTACATGTGAATCAGCAGCAAGCTACGTGTATGTTTACTGCTGCCAAATTCTTGTTGTCAGACTTGTACAATATTAAACATATAAATATTATCCTGTTCAAAGTTATAAAAACACATAAATACATACATAGTTTGTTACATAACATTTTTTATTTTAGTTTTTAACGAAAAGAATAAATTTGATAGACGATTGCAAAATGAAAATTAGGCATTTGTATGGCGGAGGAGTACAAAAACGGCTCACACACTTAGGCAGATCCATTAATGTTTTCAACAAAAACACTAACAATTGTAAATGATGTAAACAACTAAAAATATTAATCGAACTTAAAATTCTCTATGAGCACTTGGTAACTGAAGCAATAAACATTGTTTACAAATTTATTTCTTTGTATACAAATACAATGGTTTTCATTTCGAAGGACAAACGAGTCGATGATTTGTTTCACAACCATTCTCATCTGTGTCACTTGAATAGTAACATCCTGATGGCACTGGCGCAAGAAGAGGAGTGGGGCACGGAGTGAAGATTGCTGAACAATATTGTGATATTATTATACAAATATTAATTTATAATATTAATATTAGTAAATTAAATATGAAATAAAGTAAATATTCAAATTCAATTTACCAAACGATCGAATACATGTTGGCTGGCCGTTGAACAAAACGCACTGCTGGCCGGGTTGACAGTGTATTGTTGAACAGGGCCCAAACTGGAATTCACATTTGTAGAAATTACAAAACGTATACGTACTGGCGAATTAAACAGTTGAGCATCTCCAAATGTTATCAGAAACAGGAGGAGAATTACTTTGCAAAGAAATGACATTTTAAATCGGAATTAAATCTTATAAATATGATCATATTTCGACAGCAAGTTTATACATGTAAACATTAATTTTAATTTGTTGTTGAACTGTTTATGAGCAACTAATCGATTTATTTGAGTTGTTTACTCACGATATTTCAATGTCACTGCAACTAATCGAATGTTGACATTCTGCGTACAATAAACCGTACATTTTGTGAAAACGGTATTCGCTGATTAATGAACCCTTGATGAGGAAACGTATCCTGCTCCTCTCAATTTATTTGTATTCATCTTAAGTGAAATTTGGCACATGAGAAGTGTGTTACACTATTAATTAAGGGGAAGGCAGTCAAACAAACTATACAAATAACTCACAGTTAACGTTTTAAATGACATCTCACTTCGTCCATTCTTTTGGATTATCCACCTTGATATTATGAACATAGCACGGTGGCGGTATTCTAGACCTGGGAACACCAATGTCTTCTATGTAGCATCAACTCTGAGCGTCGGCCCGTAAATATGCTTGGCGTTCGATTATCTGATTTGGCCACGTAACAGCAGCGTCATAAGACGGCGGTGGTGTTGGAGGCCGCAGTAGGTCGTTGTCTGGACAAATCGGCACATTGTTCTCTGTTGGAGGCAGGCATCTCACAGTAACATCTTCTCGTCGTGTTGGTAGAACGATTATTTCTATAAATGCAGTGTAATATTATGCACAAATGCTCAAACCACATGAACGTTTACCACGTCTCGCGATGAATGACATGACGCAGTGTCGACATGCCAAACAAAGTAGGAACAAGCAGATGCTTCCAATTATGAATAACATGAAGCCTGGAAAGTTCTCTGGCCTAGACTTGTGGCCTGGCGCGTAAGGGTCTCGCATCGTATATATCGACGGTCTGGGAATTTCAAATAAATAACTGTAAAACAAAGTGCTACCTGAACGTTTTGAGCAAAGATATTGTCACCGGTAATTGAGTAATTATGAAATTTGGCTAGCAAACCGAAGGCAAAGTTGAGTGTGGTGGAGAAGATTTTACAATATTGTGAAATAGTTTTAAATTAGGTGCAATGACGTATAGCATCGTTTGTTCAGACGTCACTGGGAATAGTATTGATTACTAGTTTGCATTAGTAGAACTTAAACACCTAACTCGAGTTCTTGAGCTGCTGCTGCATTGTTTTTCAGTTCGCTTAGATTTTGAAGGCATGTTTTGCATGTGTGCATTTTGCATACGTATACGTTCAGTAAATTGTTATCGATGTTTATATATATGAATTGACTCGTTCTTTTCAATTGATTAGCAATAACGTGAATGATTTTTATTTCGGACTAGTGCGTTGCAGCAAAATTGAAAGAAATTTGCAACTTTAACATTTAAAAAATGAAAAACAAATTTCAAAATTAAACATCACTTTCAATAATGTCAAGCATTTCACTATACTTTTCCATAATCATCTGCCGTCTATCAAGTGACAGCGTACTGTCAAAATGAAAATGTAGATCATACAATTTCAATTCAAACTCTTCTACTTTGTCTTCCTTTGCATTCTTGCTGATCAATTCCACGCATAACACACTAAGTGCAACACCCAGCAGTGCAACAAGAAGTGCAAATGTGCCACTCACATCTCGCAATGTCAATGGATCATAACTGGGATCCGGCGTATAAACCGGGAAGATGTGCTTCTTGCATTCAGGGTCCAATTGAAATGACGCGACATAGTCCTCCATGTAAGACATTCTTTCTGCCACAACGACATTCATCGATTCCAGCAAATCAACACGTCCCTTTGTCATAATCAATGAACTTGATATCCGTGTCCAGTCATCAAACGTCACATACACATAGTTCGAACACAGTTTTGGATTGATTGTGCTCAGATAATCCAGGATTACACTCTCGGTGTCGAATAATATTCCATTGTGTTTGTTCAATAAACTTATCAACTCATCCTCAATGTCTGTGACAAACATTGGTGGATTGGTTGAATGCAGTGAATCGGCAAATACTTCTGATACATTTGTAATGTAGTGCAATATTGGCGAGTTCTCATCAAAGAATATCAATTTGGAATTTCCAGATGAGACCAGTCGTTCAACGTCCTTTATTGTCACCAAGGGCGGCGGAAATGGAATCATTAGTACTTCAGAGTATTTCGCCTGATAGAGAGACGATAGAATCAACATTCCAAATCCACCAGTGGCCATGAGAATCTTCCGTGTCACACCAATTTGATACTGAAACGCAGAAGTATGACAGGGCATTAATGAGCAAATGATTTGCCACTTTGTATTTCGTTCACATGAATATTGCCATCGTTCATTCAGCCAACACACAATGAACAGAAGAAAGAATACTGACAACAGCATTGCATAAACGTTCACCCCAATGCCTGCCGTAATACCATCAATATCCACATCAAACGATGTCGTTTGCCGTTTCATCAGGGCGGCATACTTTTCCATCATGAACGGTGTTGTGAACAGGAAGTGATCACACCGTTCCTCCGTCAGAATGGCCTCTGATGACCACATGTGAATCTCGCCCGATTGAAGCATGCCCAGGTTGCCTGTCCATGTACCGTTTTCGAGTGCGCTCCCTGTTCCGGATTGATAGAGTGGATAGGGGTGAGTGGAGAGGCCCTGGGAATATGTACAGAATATGGAGTATATGTTGGCCAACCTGGAAGAACACAAGCGCTCCTGCCGCGCTGGGATACATTCCCGGGATCTGTTGACATGCGCGCTTTGACTGACGAGATATGACGTCGTGTAAGCATCGTGCTGTTTGGTTGAAGTTGAACCAGCTGGTGAATATACCAACTGAGACATTGGACATTGAGCGGAAATTCATTTTGAAACTATTTGGATTTTGAATTGAAGATATTGGAATTCCATGTTTACGATATTTCTTAATAGTTTTTATGTAATTTGATATGAGCGCGGGTTGCGAATAACAAGTACGTTCTAAAGGTCGAAGTAACCGATATGTAAATGTTTACTGACAACAACATTAGAGTTGCCACCATTTTAGTTTAATTGCTTTCAAATATTGTCATTTCCGAGAGCTCAGAATTTACAAACTAAAGATTTCCATTAGCCGACACCAGTTTGCAACAACTTTATTTCTCAATCAAATCAAGTATTTCACCGTATTTTGTACGAATCATATTTAACTTATATTCCGGAAGATTACTGCAAAAGTTGACATGAAAATCAAAAGTCTCCACATTGCTAAACCTTGTAAATCTTGCAAAAACCATTTCACAAAGTAAAACAAAAACTGAAGCGCCCAAAATGGGGATAAGAAGTAGAAACGTGCCACTCAATTCCACCAATTTCAATGGATCATATGTCGGGTCGGGAGTATAAACCGGGAAGATATGTTTCCTACATTCCTCCTCCAATTGAAATCTCTCCATATACCTATCCACATATCGCATTCTCTCTGCCACAATTCTGTTCATCTTTTCCAACACGTCAGCACGTGTCTTGCTGATTATTAGTCCCCCAACACTTCTACCCCACTCGTCGATAGGAACATAGAGATAGTGTGAACACTGGGATGGATCTTTGATTTCGCGTAAATACGCCAATAGTGTGCTTTCCTGGTGTATGAATATTCCGTTTTGTTCATCGATGTAACGCAGTGGGTTTGGCTCGTTCATAAAATAAACGGGCGGATTTGATGTCAGTGAATTTCGTAACAGTACGGACACATTGGCAATGTGCCTCTCGACGGGCGAGTTTTCATCATCAATCAGAAGTCGCGCATGTCCCGACGACACCATATTCTCAATCTCATGTAATGTTACAACAGGGACGGGATATGGTATCATGAGTTGTTCAGAATATCGAGCTTGATACAACGACGACAACATTAGGATCCCAAACCCTGTCGTTGTCATGAGACACTTTCGTACAACACCACGCTGCTTTGGCCACATGTGTCCATTGCACGGGAACAGAGACAAGATGAGGTGCCACGTGTGATTTCTCTCCTCCCCATACAGCCACCATTCACTCAACCACGAACCGAGAAACAGCATCCCCATGACTGCAAATAACACCGCATAGATCCACGGCACCAGTCCTGCAGTGACGACATTGATATCAATGAATGTTGTTGGTCGTCTGAGCAGTGCACCGTACTTCTCCATGATGAATGGTGTGGGGTACAGGAAATCTGAACTTCGGTCCGGTGTGAGAAACGAGGCACCCGACCATGTGTCAACCGTTCCACTTTGCAACAATCCAAGTGCAGCAGTCCAGGTGCCATTTGGCAGCTTTCGACCCACACTGTCAACATTCATTGTTTTTGTTGTCACGTTCAGACCCTGTTTAGTGATTCTTTAAATGAGAGTTGTAACAAACTTGAAAGAATATCATTGAGCCCGATATGAAAGACTGGTTGTACATGCAGTGCTTCAGGTTTCGCCGATCGAATGCATTCTTGAAACAGAATGATGGTAGATTGTGTACATCGGAAATGGCAAACACGCCGATTGTCAGGTTTGGCATTTTGTTGTGAATGTAACAAATGAAATGCTTTTGAAAGCATTAAGGTCTGTTTATTTAACTTCTATTCGCACGACTGTTCACATTAGGGACTTGGACTTTAGGTAAACGTAGAGGCGTGTGGAAAATATTGGTATTTGCTTTCATTTCACGCGGCATGTGCAAACATTAGCAAATTGCTTTATTTCAATCATGTGAGTTGTTTGCAACTGGTGACCTTTTCCATATTACTTTTGATCTATTTCGGGGATACATAAATACAAAAGCACCTTTTTACATAAGGTTTTAATAGAACGCAAATTGGAAATCACTTTGTTTGAAAAACACGTGACAAATAAACACACGTATTTGTTTAATAAAAGACATATTTAATATTAAAATAAATAAAGTGCTCTACTGCTTTGTTTGATTAACGTCGGGGTTGCAATAAAATGCTGGCACCATAGCCTCCAAGTTTTCCCATCGGAGGGGAGGGGAAATTCCCCCATCCTAGTTGCGCCTATGGCTGCCACAGCGGCAAGTGTGCTTCAATGGCGAGAACAATGAGGTGCTTCATTTCAAATCTAGACATAAAAGCAAAACACAGTTTCTGAATCCGTTAGTTACATCCGTTACGTAAACGCAATTATTGAACATCTTTCTCGCCAATCAATCTTACAATTTATGTTTATGCCATAGTTATTATTGACATTTGTATATTTCCCGTCTACAAGCAAGTTCTATCAGCAAGTTCGGCACACGTTTTATAAATTTATTATCTTATCATCAATATTTCTTACCTACTGCATGTTCTACACTGCACCTTAGTGTATATTAGCACAGCGTACGCTGTAACTTGTCATTATTCTGTCGCACAAATAAAGTCATCTTAAAAAATGAAGTACGCCGTTGTTCTCCTCTTATGTGCAGTTGGCGTGTCAATGGCGCTAAAGTGCTATCAAGGCATTAAACACGGCTCTGACAATCCCGAGGTGATCAACATTGACATGAATTTGTTATGATTACATTTTGTAGGAGACATGTAGCGGCGGTGATAACTACTGCGTGAAGGGTATCATTACCACTAGCAACGACCCGACAGTACCGACAGGCACGTATTACGGGTGCGCAGGCAGCGTCCTCTGCACCAGTAATGGATGTAAGACGTTTTCTGACAGAAGTGGCAGTGGCACCATATGCTGTTGTGATGGCAATTTGTGTAATGGAGTTGGCAAAGTGGGTGCGCCAGGAGCTGTGACGGTGTTTATTGCCACATTAGTCATGCTTTTCAATGTTTTCAAATAGACGTTTACTACGTACTCAATAATGATAAGTTTTGTAGGTTTAATTGTGATTAAATTTTAATTTTCAATGAATACATGTCGAAATGATCAGGAATCAGTAAACACTAAGACAGCCGTCAGTATTTATCAACGACCAGTTGTTAGTTGGGACGATCAGTATTTTGACATTTGTTGTGTGCAGCATACAATATGTAATAACTCAGTTAAATCATTGCAATTCTTACAAGCTCCAATTAATATTCCAAGTTGGAATTTCCAACACGTACATATGTATACGAGTACTTGACGTAACATTACAATTAACATTTATGCCTAGTGTTCGAACAATGAATCAGCTATTTTATTATCGACGTTTATATTTTGCGTCGACACAAGTTTTTTCACAAAGTTTCGCCAACGTTGTTATTAATTTCTTTTCTTATCAATATCACTGCATGTTCTACACTGCACCTTGGTGTATATTAAACGTGTTGATAAATGTGTTGATAAATACCATGTGATGGTATGTGTTTATACGATTACACGTATGCGAAAATATTTTACAATAAAACCAATACCATCGTTGGGAAATCGATATTTACGTCTTGGGACAGTTATGTACAGTAGTTGATCAGTTTAGATCTGTAGCACAAAATAACAACAATAAAGTAAATATCTGAAAACGAAAAGGAAGAATGTTGTGATCAGTTTTGCGCTTCCCCTTTTCGCATTGTTCCCCACACTGTCTTATCATAAACCGGTATCAACGTGTTGATATATGGGCTGACAAATGCATTCATACGTGTCACAGTATATATTCTGGGAACGAAATATATACATGGTGTACCAGCCTAAATTGAACACATTGATGGGCTTATTTCTCTGGTATTTCGTGTCCATTTCTCACGATTTTTTCACCAATTGTAGGTCTTGTTTAGACTTGAATTTGTGCCAAATAACTTTTGATTTGCTTGCAATCTCGATTTTATTTGAATTTTTAAGTAAAATTGGTACTTTACCTATGTAACTATGGTAACTTTGCTAATTTTGCACTTCGCAAGCACCTTTCTCAGCTTCATTGCTGACAAATGCAACCAAATTTGGCAGAGTTGTAGACCCTATTATTTCCTACAGTTTTGCAAAATATCTTTTGAATCCATTGCATTTTAGATTTTAGCCAACGTTTTTTTGTTTTTCAAGAAATGGGCACTTTTTAAAATTTGACCTATTGAAAACAAGTGTCTTTGCAGTTTTTGCAGTTTTTGTTTAAAAAATGCCAATTTTTTGAAAAACAGAAAACGCTGGCTAAAATCTAAAACGCAATGGATTCAAAAGATATTTTGCAAAACTGTAGGAAATAATAGGGTCTACAACTCTACCAAATTTGGTTGAATTTGGCAGCAATGAAGCTGAGAAAGGTGCTTGCGAAGTGCAAAATTAACATAGTTAAAGTATCAATTTTATTTAAAAATTCAAGTAAAATCGGGACTGCAAGCAAATCATAAGTTATTTGGCAAAAATTCAAGTCTGGATAAGACCTACAATTGGTGAAAAAATGGTGAGAAACGGACATGAAATACCAGAGAAATAAGCCCATCAATGTGTTCAATTTAGGCTGGTACACCCTGTATATAAAATAATATTATAATAATATATAAAATATGTTTCACAATAAAATTAATACCGTCGTTGTTCTACTTTTTGCTTGATTAATGTATCAGTCGCAATAAAATGCCTCCATCGGAGGGGAGGGGAAATTCCCCCATCCTAGTTGCGTCTATGGCTGCGACAGCGGCAAGTGTGCGAATGACGTGCTTCATTTCAAATCTCGGTATAAAAGCAAAACAAAATTAGTGAATGCATCAGTTAAATGACTCTACGCAATTATTGCATTTTTTAACTGATCATAATATTGAAGCCAATCAATATTCCATCGAATGTTACACTTTACGTTTATGCCATAGTTATTATACACATTTGTATATTTTCCGTTTACACAAACATGTTTTATTAGCACGTTTGACACACGTTTTATAAATTTATGATCTTATCATCATTATTTCGTAATCACCGCGCCTTGGTGTATTTAAGCACAAAGTACCTTGTAATTTGTCATTATTCTGTCTCACAAATAAGTTCATCTTCAAAAATGAAGACCACCATTTTTGTCCTCCTATGTGCAGTGAGCGTGTCAATGGCGCTAAAGTGCTATCTAGGCACGAAACACGGGTCTGACAATTCCGAGGTAATCAACATTGACATGAATTTGGGATGATTTTGTAGACGACATGTGCCTCCGGTGATAACTACTGCGCGAAGCTTATTGTGGACACTAGCGACTTGTCGGCAGTGCCCCCAGGCACATATTATGCATGCGCAGACAGTTCCCTCTGCTCCAATGGCAATGGATGTTCGAAGTATGATGTAGTAGACGTCACTGGCACCATATGCTGTTGTGATGGCAATTTGTGTAATGGAGTTGGCAAAGTGGGTGCGCCAGGAGCTGTGACGGTGTTTATTGCCACATTAGTCATGCTTTTCAATGTTTTCAAATAGACGTTTACTACGTACTCAATAATGATAAGTTTTGTAGGTTTCATTGTGATTCAATTTTCATTTTCAATCTAAAATTGCATAATGATTGCGAATCAGTAAACACTAAGACAGCCTGTCAGTATTTATCAACGACCATAGTTGGGACGATCAGTATTATGACATTTGTTGTGAAATGACTCAGTTAAATCATTGTAATACTTACAAGTTCCAATTAATATTCCAAGTTGGAATTTCCAACACGTACATGTGTATACGAGTACTTGCAGTAACATTACAATTAACATTTATGCCTAGTGTTTGAACAATGAATCAGCTATTTTATTATCGAAGTTTATATTTTGCGTCTACACACAAGTTTTAACTTTAACAAGTTTTTTCACAAAGTTTCGCCAACGTTGTTATTAATTCCTTTTCTTATCAATACCACTGCATGTTCTACACTGCACCTTGGTGTATATTAAACGTATTGATAAATGTGTTGATAAATACCATGTGATGGTATGTGTTTATACGATTACACGTATGCGAAAATATTTTACAATAAAACCAATACCATCGTTGGGAAATCGATATTTACGTCTTGGGACAGTTATGTACAGTAGTTGATCAGTTTAGATCTGTAGCACAAAATAACAACAATAAAGTAAATATCTGAAAACGAAAAGGAAGAATGTTGTGATCAGTTTTTTAAAACTTAAAAGCTTCCCCTTTGCACATTGTTCCCCCAAACTGTCTTATTATAAATTATAAACCGGTATCAATGTGTTGATATATGGACTGACAAATGCATTCATGTCGCAGCATATATTCTGGGAACGAAATATATATAAAATAATATAATAATAATATATAAAATATATTTCACAATAAAATGAATATCGTCGTTGTTCTACTTTTTTGCTTGCTTAACGTATCAGTCGCAATAAAATGCCTCCATCGGAGGGGAGGGAAAATTCCTCCATCCTAGTTGCGTCTATGGCTGCGACAGCGGCAAGTGTGCGAATGACGTGCTTCATTTCAAATCTCGGCATAAAAGCGAAACAAAATTTGTGAATGCATCAGTTAAATGACTCTACGCAATTATTGCATTTTTTAGCTGAGCATAATATTAAAGCCAATCAATATTCCACCGAATGTTACAATTTACGTTTATGCCATAGTTATTATTGACATTTGTATATTTTTCGTCTACACAAACATGTTTTATCAGCAAGTTCGACACACGTTTTATAAAGCTATTATCTTATCATTATTTCTTGCTCACTGCACAATCTGCACTGCGCCTTGGTGTATTTAAGCACAAAGTACGCTGTAACTTGTCATTATTCTGTCTCGCAAATAAAGTCATTGTCAAAGATGAAGACCACCGTTTTTCTCCTCTTATGTGCAGTGGGCGTGTCAATGGCGCTACAGTGCTATACGGGCACCAAAACGCCGGGCAACTTGAATCCCGGGGTAATCGGGAAACATGACTTGTTACGATTACATTGTTTAGCTAACGTGCCCTGCCGCCGACGGGTACTGCGCGGAACTCACTGTTGCCACTAGCTCAAATCCGCAAATACCGGTAGGCACATATTACGCATGCGCTCCCAGCGCGCTGTGTAACGGCAGTACGGGATGTCATTCGGTAAATCAAGAGGGCATCACTGGCACTATATGCTGCTGTACGGACAATTTGTGCAATAAAGGCGATAACACACCAACAACTACAACGCCATCGGCACCAAAAACAACGGTGAAAAACAGTGGTTCAACTGTCGGAGTATCAATGTTGCTTTTGTCATTTGTGATTGTGTTCAACGTTTTCAAATAGGCGAGCAGCAATCATTTTTGCTATCATTTTCTTTTATGACAAAACACAATGTTTGCGAGAAAAAAGTAAATCTTTTCAATTTGTAAACGTTGTTTTATCTCATTAGCTTGCAATGTATTGGGGGACAACACGAACTGAGTGTTAGTTTACTAGCGTTCCCATGCGTACTAAGTGGTTATCTTTCTTCTTTTGCAGTTGTGATAACGCTACACTGCACTTTACTTGGTCTACTTTCTTAAATTTCATATATTCATATCAGTTATAAAGTCCCCAGTTTTGCGCTCACCATAAAATAACGCAAATACGAAAATATTTTACAAAAACAAAATGTGTAAAACCGTTGTTTTGGTTCATTACCGTGTCAGCGGCTACTGCCACATCTAATAATCCAGATTACTGCTAAGCGTCCGTAGGAGAGTTGTCCGTGAGGATGGGAGAATTCTGAACCTGGGAACCAAATGTCAGACACACTTTGTGACCCACTTTTACCAATTGCATACAGTATCATTTACTATTTTGTGGAACATGAAAAACATCCGAAAGTTGCCTCTACGTAGTATTATTGGTCAAATCGGTGTCGAAATTTGTTTTTTACTCGCCGAAGCAACTTATGATTTAGAAAAAGAGTGTCTTAACTTGTTTGTGTTGAATTATGCTTTTAAGAATTTCACTGAGCTGCACTTTTGTTAATTGAGAGCTTGTAACTTATGTTTATAAATGAGACTTTTTTAAACACATAATTAGTAAGTCTTCGCCCCAGTTTATGAATAAATTTATTCAATTTGAAATGCGAATGCCACCCGATGATTTTGAAATCAAGCCCGTCCATGCGACAGAATGGCATGTAGAAGATATTTGTTCTGTTGTAGTGTAATCAACTGTGCAGTGATGTCGTTGTCAATCACAAAATTAACATGAATATCGTCATGATTGAGCAGTTGTCTGGCACATTGTAGACCTGTTTCGTTACGATAGAAATATGCAAGTAATATTAACGCTGTTTGTGAATCGTTGTTTGTTTCATTCACGTTGACTCTTGTGTTTTGTAATAATAGACGAACATTTGTAGAATTCATTAGTAGTGATGCTCGCAGTAATGCGGTGAAGCCATATTTGTCGCGTAGTGACACGTCAATTACTTTACGTTTTAGAAGTAGTTTTAGTATTTCATGATGTTTTCCATCCCGTGCTGCCGACATTAGCGCGCTGCTTTTGAATTTATCAACAGCGTTTACGTTGAACAAATGATGTGAAATCAGTAATTTTGCACATTCAATTGCACTGTTTCTATCGTAGATTTTCTGACTAAATATCACATTTTCAATTCCACTGTTCCCATTTGCATCCTGCTGATTGACATTAATACCGGGAATGTTTAAAATATATTGCAACATTTCTGGTCGACTATATTTCGCACATAATAAATATGGACTGCTGTCGTGTAAAATTGCTGGGCCTGGTTTTCGTGCTACTGGGTTGACATTTTTGATGAAACGCATTGCATTTTCAGCGATTTCAGTGTCATTCATTCCAAGTAATTGCACAAATGTTGCAAAGTCGTCATTGACGATCGCATCGAATATTATACTGTCAAAGGAGTTTTCAGGTGACATTTTTTCCAATTTTTTATCAAATCTTGTGTAATTGTGTGACGGTGTACAAAATTTGGTGTATTTATTGTGCGCACGCAGAACAGTCCCACAGCGAATGTTTACAAAATATGTTTTTTATTATTTATTTATTTATTATTTTTTACAAAATCTATGCCATTTGTCTGCCATACAAATGAATGAAATACTCGCATACAAGTGAGTGACAAATAGATGGATATCAGACGAAATAATGGGAAACAAATGTTCCAATCTGTCCATGACAATTGAATATCTATATCCACCAAGCCATTCATCATGCACATTGTTTTGCACATCTTCAGATATAATTTTCAAAAATTCTGCCATTTTCACCAAATCTCGCCAAACAATGCGGACGGATGCCTGGATGGGCCAATAAACAAGCCAGAGCGTGTGCGACTCCGTACAGGTTTATAACATTGTATAACCTTATTTTCTATTTCCGTCAATCAAATTCTGGACAGCAAATATCTTATTTTAGGTGACGCAAGCAGTCATTTGCATTTCTGGTAAACAACGTAGAAATAATAATCATTAGACTTGCAAATTATGCTAACTGGGTCGAGCTTATGCACAACAAGTATACAGTAGAAGGTTGATGAACTTTAATGATCACAATTTGTAAGTAATTAAAATGAATGATTAGTGAAGCGATTTGTATCATCGGTAAACATAAGTCCTGCGTCAAATTTCAAAAGCCGTAAAAATAAGATTTACAGATACTATTATAGTTTACTGAAAGTAAATTAGTTGCGTTGTATCCAATATCCACACCACGTGGCAAACAGCATGTTTATGATCACACACACACAAAGTTTTGCCTATTTTAGGCTTATATAGAATTGTATATTGAATGTTTTCCATATTCTCATCACATGTCAAGTAGCAGTTCATGTTTTATGATATCTCTAGTTAATAACGTTGTTGCGTTTGCTGGTTGAAAGACCACACGCACTAACACACACACACACACACACACACACACACACACACACACACACACACACACACGGTTCATGTTAAAATGATGAGATCAATAAATATCCCATATACATGTGTGGCACTCTTACGAGTAGTCGTCCGGGGCAACAATGAACGTAAAATGCGGTACACGTATGTCGCACACCAAACATAATATCGACGACAGAAATCCATTTCGTAATCAATTTTTGCCCATATCCCAACAATATCACTGAAAACGACAACTTTGCAAAACAAAATAAATAAATAACAAAACATGTCTCTAAAATTGATGCCAATGTCCTCGCAAAAGCAACTGCACGACAAGCTCGCCAAGCAAAAAAGTGTGAAACAAGGTGTAACAGAGGACATTCACAGACGCTTTAATGAACACGAAAGAGAATTCAAACGCAATAAAAGTTACGGCAGGATGTACTACGCAAAAACGTTGAACATGTATGTAGCCGAGAACCGTATTTTCGTAAGTTAGTGCGGTTGTGTGCGTTTATGTGTGTGTGTGTGTTTATGACCTGCTGCCACCACCACGGCGTGGTGAGCACCGAAGAGGCAACAAGCCAGAAACTAGTGGTTTCGTCTACGTTATTTTTCTCGATGACGACTTATCCTCATCATCATCGTCCGAATGTGAGAACAGCGAATCGAGCGTCGAAGAGATTGTTCAAACATTGAGAGTTTTAAGAGGACCTACTATCGAAGGTAAATGCCCATACAGTACTTTACATATAACAGAAATCACTACTACAAGCTCAACGGCTGAGAACGTGGAAAATCGCTTTGTCAAGAGTATGAGCAGTGTGAAGTTCGTGCAGGTGCAAACGGCTGATAGCGAACTGAAGTCGAAATTGGTACAGTTGGAACTGTTAGCACGGGAGCAAAATCCCGAAAGCAAACTTGTGCAAGAAGGTACGCTAATTTGCAAAAAAAGTATTTGAAAGGTGACTATTTGCGCAAAATCAGCGCACAAGATGGCGGTTGTGGGTTCACCACGTATCGTTATGATCAGATGTTTAACGGACTCTCTGTATGGGGAGCGTCGATAGTTTGCTCTGTCATACCTGAAGGCAATATTGATGTTATCGACCCAAATTCTAAGCAAAAAGTCGGCGTTAAACTACGTCGCGCGTCGACGCGATTGGTACGCTAACTAATTTTTATTTTACAATATACAGACTGGAAAATTTGCAATCAATTTGTCTGATGTCTTTAGCAGCAGTGAAATCGATCAGATGAACTTAGAGCAAGAGATGATATGTGTACAAAAACTGTCGGAAATGTACCGTATTACACAAAAAGAGGCACATAAAGTGGAACGAATAATTTATATTGATGAAAACTCAAAGAAGTGCTTTGTAAGTCAAGCGCTGTTTAACAAACAATGTTAAGATTGGCTACTACGTAACATCATGCGGGTACAATGACAAGATGCAGCCGTTTAAGCAGGAGGCAATATTCGACATTTATGGCAGAATTGAAAAGGAATGGAATGCAATTCGGAGTATGTTTGCCGGTGGACCAGGCGGCAATCCGAAAATAAATTTCTACCAGTACGAACAAAACAACATTCATAGTCATTTGAGAGTAAGTTGGACTGACGACACTTCATCCAAACAAACAACAACAGGTGCAAATAGTGGACGATAAAACGTGCCTCTTTATAAACGATAAAGTAAAGACAATTTGCAGTAAAGGTGGTAGTGCGTGCGATACGGAGGACCCCCATTACTGCCTCATACAACACAATTTGTGTACGTATACACGCCCTACTTACATCATTTCTATGTAGGTGAATTACCCGACAATGTAGCGAATGTTCATCACGAGTGGTGCCGTAGAGCACACTGCATCAACGATGCACATTTTTTTGCTGGCAAAGCGATTGAAATGTACGAAGTTTGGTACACCGATCCTCACTTTGTGTCTACGGTGCATCCTACATTCTTGTCCCCATCTAAGTTTCCACTTACTGTACGCGCTCACCATTGTATTCGAATGCGAAGCGCAAGTGGCAACCGCGATTTAGACGAACCAAGCAACGCCGTATGGGATCATGCGCACAATCAGATGTTACTCGGCTATGGTTGGGATAAGTACCATACAAACAGTTTATGTATTGTAGGTGATGACGAATATTATCCATGGGTCACACTTGACATTATCGCACATGAGTTGGGACACGCTGTAACCGACAGCACGTCGAAATTGTATGGTGTTGATAACGAACCAGCGGCGTTGGCCGAGTCATTCTCAGATATGGCAGGTATTGAAACAGCTATTGGCCGGAATAAATAAAACTTTAGCAAAAGCAGCAGAATTTTTTTATTATGGGGAAAATGAAAATTGGGACTGGCAATTTGGCAGACGAATTAAAGTGGGCGACGGCGCTGAGCGCTATATGGACGATCCGCCAATGGACAACAAATCGATTGACCACTATAACGACTATGTCGATGAAATGGACTCACATTATGCATGTGGCGTTTTCAATAAAATAAGTTACCGATTGTATTCTGTAAAAGTAAATTTTATAGGCTTTCTACTTAATGGCATTGAAATATGGCGTACGCAATGCATTCGACATCTTCTACAGGGCGAACACAGTTGAGTGGAATCGATTTACAGGATTTCTTGAAGCTGCTGTTGCCGTTCTGAACACTATTGAATATTTAAACATGGGTTTTTATTATCCATTCAACTACAATTTGGATATCAAAGTTGCTGTTGACGCTTTTCAAGAAGTTGGTATCCAGTGTGTGCGTGACGCTAGCGCTATGGATGATGCTGAAGATGTTGATGGGCCTTCTAACTGGATTGCAACCAAAATTGCACGGCATTGAATTGAAATTAGAAACCCAAAGTTCTTATTTGACACACTTATTCACAATTATGATCTGTTTTATTACACCAAAAGGAAACTACGATCAGACAAGTTTATTCACATTCATTTGCTTTTTTACACAAACAATTTTCACAATAATAACCAGTTACATTTATGTGCAATGCTGTTGGTTAAAAATTTTGCATCCGTAATTAAAAGGAATTTACCTGGGGTGCATTTCTCACATCGTTTTGAAGATCATCTTTACAATAAACATGTAAAAGTTTCAGACCACCTATAAAAGGTTCAGAATTTTGAAAATGATTCATAAAAGGACATGTGTACGGTCTCTAAAGTGAAAAAATCCACGAAAACGCCATTTTCACTTTTCTTGTTCCCTCCCCCCTGCCCTCAAGATGGGCATTACACCTTGGGTTGGCATTTAGTTAGAACACATCCCGCAACCGGTACACATCGCCTTATTGTTTTTACAGATTTTTCCGAACTGTCTACACCCCTTAACGACAGTTACGTGACATGCACACCACAATTACCGCTTATACCTGTGTGTAGTCTAAAAACAATACCTAAATAAAGTATCAATTTCGACTTTTGTAAAATTTTAAAGCAGAAATGACATTTTTATTCGCAATACGCTCCAGAACTCTTCACCTTATGAACATGGGAATTTAAATCATGCAGGTATGAAAATTTGAAAATGTGGCCAATTTTTAAAATTTTACGTGCAGCTGACGGAGTGCATGATGCATATTCGCCAATCAATGATGCTCATTTTTTTGCAACGCGAATGCTGCAAATGTACACGGAACTCTTCGGTAAAACTTCACAAATTATTACCCAACCGCTCAAAATTCGTGTGGATTATGGGAACTTGTTTAGTAATGCCGTACCCATGAATGAATTCAAAGAATTCGATTATCCACAGATACTATTCGGTGACGGTAGGCGATTTTTTTGCAACATGCCATATAGATGACGAGGACAACTGTCATCCATGGATCTCAATTTATATCGTAGCACACGAATTAGCACACGAGATAACTTACCGAACTTCAAGGCTGGATGCTGTTGTGCAAGCGGGCGGTCTCAATGAATCATACTCTGATATTGCAGGTTAGTTGCGGTGATAAATTTAAACGAACAGATTTTTAATATGCAGGCAAAGTAGCGGAGCATTTTGAAGAAGGGCACTTTAGAAGCTGGGGATTTGGTTAGAACATAACGAAAATACCAGGCAGTACAATTCGTTACATGAACCATCCAAAGTTGGATGGAATGTCAATAGATAATATTGCCGATTACGTTGATGGCATGGACGGTCATCACTCTGCTGGTGTCTTCAATAAGGTATTTTTAGCTTTACTCCTCGTCCTAATACTTGCATTAATCGTTTAGATTAGTTTACAATAAACAGTGCACCTTGTTAAGCGAAACAGATATTTTAAAAACACAAAAAATACTTAGGCGTTCTGTCTAATGGAGGAGAAATTTGGCATGATCCCAGCATTTCGCATTTTTTACACTGCAAACACGACGAAGTTGGCTATTCACGGTGCCATGACCTTTCTTGAAGTGGCAGAGAAAGTAATGATAACGATTGATGAGTTAAATGCCGAGCTCTACTTTCGTCAATTGGACGAGCAAGTTGCCATTGATGCTTTCCTACAAGTTGGTATTAAATGTGAAAGGCAGAATGGTATGTGGCGTGCAATGCAACGTACATTGGAAAATATATGAACGGTTTCCTTAAAATGGAAACTCGATCTATACCTGTATTTCTAATTATCCTGTTAAATGATCACATATTTCATTTACCCGAACATTTAAATCTGTATTTTCATGAATTAGCATGCGGGCATTTCTGTTTCTTGTGATTGGATTGAACTATAAATGTGATACTTGAAGTGGCCAACGAAAGCCTTGATAAACTTTTATGTCAATCGAACACTTGTAAACACACGTTTTACCTAACAAAAGCTCATGATAAACTATATATTTGTGATTATTTGGATATCATTTGTAATTTGTTAAAATTATGTCAATGCCAAGTATTTGGCCCTGGTTTTCGTGCTACTGAGTGGACATTTTTGATGAAACGCATTGCATTTTCAGCGATTTCATTGTCATTCGTTCCAAGTAATTGCACAAATGTTGCAAAGTTGCCGACGACGATCGCATCTAATATTACAGTTTACAGTAGAAGGTTAATGAACTTTATTGACCACAGTGCGTAAGAAATTAGAATTAATGATGAGTGAAGCAAGTTTTATTACCGGTAAACATAAGTTCTACGTCAAATTTCAAAAGTCGTAAAACAAAAGATTTACTGGTACTAATAGCAGTTTACTGCCAGTAAATTAGTTGCATTGTATCCAATATCCACACTACATGTCAAACAGCATGTTTATGACCACACACACACACACACACACACACACACACACATGCACAATGTTAAGATGTAAAAATCCTATTGTTTATTGAATAATTCCTATGAAATAGATTTGCAAAAGAGCGCTCGCACAAATATGATCACCACGTATTTCTATTATGCTGTTCAATCATTTGTAACAATATCTTCCATTCCCTGCATGCTCTCAAATTATCACTCTTTACATGCGCATTGATGTAAAGATGTCGTTTGTCATGTTGAATCTCCTTCACTTGTTGCACGACACACAGTTCCACAACAAGTGCGGCACACGCAACACCCAACGCCACAATTAGTGCCACAAATATCCCACTGAGTGTGTAGAGGTCCAATGGATTGTGGTGCATTTGTGCACTTGATGATGGGAAGAGATGTTCCCGACATATGGGATCCACCTGACTTGAGTCGATTAACCGTCGCGCCCAGTTTCGACGTTCATCAACTACACTGTTTATGTCGTCTAGTTGATCGAAGTCTGGACGAAATGCAATTGCAATCATTTGTGGGGGCACTTCTATCAAGTTGATCAATTCGTACTCGCCACATGTGCGTGGATCGAGGTGAGTGAATATTGCATACACATTTGACACAAGATCGATTACCATTGTGTGATCGTGTTTTATTGCGTCGGCGTTGCCTTTTGTGTCGAAAATGTGTAATGGTGGATGTGTTTGCCAGACGGTTTGAAGTTGTCGTGCCAATGTGTAATTTCCGGATTTCAATTCCACTTCTAAACTTCCGTTTTGCCTCATAAATGCGGTTTTTAAGTGTCCAGAAAGTAGATCTGCTTCTAGATGATCAATATTTGTCGTGATGTACTTCTTGGGCGGAATGAGCAACGCACTCAATTGTTGCGAATTATAGAATGCTGTAAGCATGATCATTGTGAAACCGATTGTTGCAATGAGAACCTTTAAAAATAGAATGGGAAACACAGTCAATTAAACAATCAAACCTTTGTCGTGGCACCTTTTTCTGATCGTAATTCTTCCGGATTTGTGCCAGGAATTGAAAGTTGAATCATATGCCACGCGTCGGCAGTTTCTCCAGGATGCAACAGGGTCTGTTGGATGACAAAAATCACTGTGATTGTCAATATTCCAATAACAGCCACTCCATAAACTCCGAGATTTATGTTCGCGTTGAGATTATCAAAACGAATACTAAATGCTGGTTTGCGACGTACGAGTGCAACGATTTGCTCGATGGAGATGGGTTGGGAGAATTTGAAGTGTTTGTATCGCAATGGGGTCACCGTCACATACGAGAGAATCATGTCGATGTCACCTAAAAGTTGTAAAAGAAACTAATTCTTATGTGCATTTACCCCGTTGCAACAATCCAAATCCCCCCTGATCCACAGACGAGTTAGTCGGCAACACCTTTATTGGTAGACCCTGAAGTACAGCCACAACAACGGCGTCCATTTGTGTTCGTAGATATGGTGCACATGTCTTGGAGTATGTTTGAAGATGTCGACCACTTAAACAGTCGGCTATTAAGGCGCCACTGTGTAAGTTTAGCACTCCGCCGCGAATTGAGTGAGGTGCTGTTGCGTTGGAAATGGTTTTAAGCAAGATGCACAGGAATAGCAGGATTATTGGCAACATTTTATGTTTTTGTATGCTGCGTACCTGTTTTATGTTATCTATTTATGTTCTATGAGTATTGTATGGTGTTGGGTTTCATTTTTTGTTAAAATATCTGTGCAAAGAAAACTATAAGTGTTATTGATAATAAATATTGACATTACATATTTTCATTAACCGAAACAGGATCTACATTTCGTGGCCATTTAAAGCTGTTTGCTTATACAACACTCAATTACCACCTGTTTACAAATGAAAATGAAACTTGAAATTAACATGAATCCCATCTTCTACATCTTGCTGGCAATTCAAGCAATTAGTGCAGTGACCAATACAACAAACTCGAAAAAAACAAATTCAATGCGTGTTGGAATTTATGCTGATGAGGATCCCCGATTTTTACGTTGGGTGTTTTTTTTAAAAATAATTATGAAAAGTTTTAGGTGATTGCATCAGCGGTGTGAATCTTCGACATTTCAATCGATTATGTGCAAGTAAAGTGAAACTCCAAATCGATGCCGTTGTTATGGCCGTGTTGCAGGTGATTTTGAAATTTCAGAATTGAATTAAATAAAATTAATTTATAGGGTCTCCCAGTAGATCTTGTAAACACGCACTCAGTTGTGGCCGGTGATCTAATAAACAACACATACACAGGTGGCATGGGCTACGTACAAAGAGGCGAAGTTGACATGTTAATGACATATTTTACAATCACGACAAGACGGATGACATATTTTAAATTCGCGTCTGCGATAGCGGTCGAACGAATTAACGTTTTGTTAAGAAGACAACTGCCGGCGCAAATTCGAATTGACAATTTGAGTGCAAATATTGAACTTGAAGTATATTTTGTGTTTATTATTCTTGTGACAATTCTTGCGGCAATCTATGCATTGCACACATATAAGATAGACAATATCTGGAGAACTGTGAATCTATTCTTACCCGGTTCACCGAATGAGCGTCTGCCTCGGGACAAATTTGTAACAACAAATATTATCTCACTAACTATCAGTGTTGCAACATTTATGCTAATTTCATATTATCAATGTGAACAACTCAGTGCCCTACTTGTGCCACCTAAACGACCGATGTTTACGGATATTCAACATTTGAACCACGATTTGCTTGATGGACGAGTACGAACATTATTTTTGACAGTGAATGGAAATATGGAAATTGAATTAAAAAGTGGCACATTCAAATTGGCGAAACAGTTGCAAAACGTTTGGCAGCAATTTCCACCTTCACATGATGGTCACATATTGAATAATGCCGACGCAGTGGCCAACAAAAGTATGATGATAATTGGTCTTCGATCGAATCTTTATGCAATATTGTCACACATTAAACCAGACACGTGTAATGAATACGAACTAATCACATTGGAAGAAATGGCGCCACAAATGATCGGAATCGCATTTCAACCAAATTATTCCCACATTGAACGTATGAACCATATTATTGTTCACAGACGGAGTTGGGCGCAAAGATTGATCGATGAAAATCAGTTGAGTACAGTGTGCCGGGAACACTTGTTTCCCATTGGCAATGCAGAGGCCAAATATCTCCCATTGAGTGTATCTACGTTTAGTGGGATATTTATGGCGTATTTGTGCTGTGTGTTGCTCTGTTGTTTAGTTTTCATTGGTGAGAGGCTTGTACGAAGACGGAATGGCGAAAGGGAATTTATTCCCGACAAGACACACATGTATCTCAATAAGTACATTGATGATGAGGATGAGCGATTATTCAAGCAGTATAGTTTGGTGCTGCAGATTATCAATGCTGAACAATGATGGGGATGGTTGAGGGGTGGATTGATATGGGGTGGAATGTGTGAACATATTGAATGAATTATATTTGTGACAGTTAATTGGTAACGTAAGATCGGGACATTTGTGTACAAAGAAATCATTTTTGATATACTGTATAACCTTTGTGAAAGGCATTATGTCAATATGTTTTATAACAAGGGCTGGCCCGTATTTGAATTGATACAAGAAATGAAACCCGAAACTATGTAAAGGTTAATAAAACTGCTAGCAATATTTGTTGTAACACGTCGTTGAAACTCCTAAAATGTCAAACAAGCATTTATTGAGTAACAATTGTAATATGATCAATCAAAATATCGTGACGGCCGTTTGTTGAAACAGCAATTGTTCGTTGTTTACAATCTGTTGTACCAATTTATATTGTTCTAATAATCTTTCATCATTATAATCAATGTATACATCCAGATAAAAGTGTGTTTTGTCAGAAATCAATTTCGATCCAAAATGACGGTGAATCAAAACCTCCACTAGAATAATTAGAAAAGACACAAGCCCACAACATAAATACGCCACAAAAACTCCGTTAATCATATAAATACTCAATGGTAGAAATGTGGTCTCTTGATCTTCTGTCGGGAACATTTGTTCCCTACAAACACTGTTCAACTGATTTTCATTAATCAACTGTTCTATCCAATTTCGTCTTGCAACGATAATTTCGCTCATGTTTTTAATATAGGGATAACGAGGTCGAAAGGCGAGCCCAATCATTTGTGGCGCCATTTCTTCCAATGTGATTAGTTCGTATTCATTACACGTGTCTGGTTCAATGTGTGACAATATTGCATAAAGATTTGATCGAAGACCAATTATCATCGTACTTTTATTTGCCACCGCGTCGGCATTTTTCAACACTTTACTTTCATGTAACGACGGATATTTCTCCCAAACTTTTTGCAATTGTTTCGCCAATTTGAAAGTGCCACTTTTCAGTTCAGTTTCCATATTACTACTGAGCATAATAAACGATGTTCTAATTCGCCCATCCAGCAATTCCCTTTGTAAATGTTGAATGTCCTTTAAAACGGGTCTTTTCAGTGGCACAAGAAGCGCACTCAATTGTTGACATTGATAGTATATGATAAACATGAATGTAGCAATATTGATTGTAAGTGAGATAATATTTGTTGTCATAAATTTGTCCCGAGGAAGAGGGACACTGGGTGAGCCGGGTAGACATAATTTTAACATTTGCCATACATAGTCAGTGTTTTGATTCAAGTTCAATCTTGTGTGAAATGCATAGATTCCGGTAAGCATTAACACCATAATTATAAATACCAAATAGACATAAAGTTGAATGTTTGCACTCAAGCTGTCAACTCTTATTTGCGCCGGTAGCTGTCTTCTTAATAAAATATTAATTCTATCAATAACAATTGGTCCCGGGAATTCGAAATATTTCATTCGTGTTGTTGTGATTGTAAAATATGTCATTAACATGTCAATTTCACCTCTTTGCATCTGACCCATGGCGCCTGTGTATGTACCATTGATTAAGTCCCCGGCAACAGGTTCGTGTGTGTTTATAAGATCTACCGGGATACCCTACAATTGATTTAAAATATATTTGTGTACAGCAAACCTGTAGCGCCGCCATAACAACAGCATCCATTTGAATCTGCACTTTATTCGCGCACAAACGATGAAATCGTTGAACATTTGCACCGCTAATGCAATCACCTGCACATGTTAGTCACATACACAATAAACCCTTGTCACAAACCAATGAATTGGGGATCATCATTTGAATATATTCCAACACGTATTCTATGCAGTGTTGTATTTGTCGCGCTAATTGTTTGAATGGACAGTAAGATGTAAATGATGATATTCATGTTTGATATGTTGAACAGTAGTTAAATTAAATCTTAAATCTTAAATTATTAAGATGAGTTGTGCATCATTTTCGATTGAAATTGAACGAAAAGTGCTACATGAACAGCAAAAAACTTATACAAACATTTCAATTGCCATTAAAATGAGGCTCGAATTTCTGTTAACAATCAATTATCTCAATGTTTCATGTTCAGTGTCTTATTTGAATGGCTTTTTAGCAAATAAACGAAAGCCGATACAAAAAAAAATGAAACAGAATATAATTACAAAGGAACAAGACCACTTGAATTTTGATTCAACGATGACAATATGCACAATTTTCACTTAAAATTGATGAGTTTCTGCAAGATTCAACAAAGTTTATTTGGTTATTGCAAACTTGAATAGAGACAAACAACCACACCAAAGACACGATAAAATATTGGAGAAGGTCCTAGGATAGTTGCACCGAACATAAAAGCAACAAATACGTTTTGCAACAATGAGTTGAAAATAATTCTGTTTGTTAAAAACGCTTTCTTGAAACTTTTGACACAATTATCACAAGCATCACAAGTGAAATGAGAGTTAGAGAAGTGTCTCATTGTTTTGATCAACATTGCACTTAATGTTCGAATTGTACTTCGAATCGGGAAGTGTCACTTCCTGTTCACAATTGGCAATGCACTCGTTTAAATGCGTGTTCGTTATGGAACTTCTTGGCATTTTACGGAACGATGTTTGTAGTATGTCCAACACGCGCAGTTGAATACTTCTGAATATAATTATGAAAATGTACCAAACCAAATGCCCCCAACTTATTCATTGTAAGATAAATGAGTGGGTTGACAGCTGATGTGAATATCCACGATAAATTCACCATTGCATGATCATATCGTCCATGGATATTTAGAAAGCCGATATGATACCAAACAATCATACATAACCAATATGCGAGAACAATCATGGCGGCCGGTAACAATTGAAATTTTCAATTGATTATCAATTTCAATTACCTGCAATGTTAAACATAATTCCCGATGTATGGCCTGTTTACGTAGTGCAGCACATTCAAGTAATCTTCTCTGAATGTACAATTGATTTACGTCTAAAATTGGACAAACCGCGCGCGCGTGCTTCACGCCAAGAACTATGTACCAAACGCCGCACATTGCCAAGTGTACGTGACTTATAATGAACGCCGCTTTTATAAAACCCTCCGTATATGCAAATGAAAAATCGTAGGCAAATCCCCATGTATTGGCGGAATAAATTGTTGAAGTTATGGGGCTCAATAATATTCCGTAGAATGTAAACGCGTGAATCCAGCCAAATACTATCGAAATCTGTAAGATCGCAGGTGTCATAACATATTTTGCAAATCGCTCATACATATGTCGCCAATCGAGTTCTTTCCGCGGTACGTTTATTGAACGTTGTGTAGACATTAAATGCTAATAATCGATTGAGCGCCAGCAAATTAACGAAACCAATGCAACCGTACCACGACATACTTAGTGTGTTGCTAATGAGGCGATTTAAGCTAAACAGGTCATCATTACAAACATCGCACGCACACACACACACGCACAGACACACACGCACACGCACACACAAACACACACACACGCACACACGCACACACACACACGCACACGCACACTATTGGTAAATACTCCGATGCTGAGAACATTGTAGTGACACCGAATATGGTTTGGCAAACGACGTTCATCATGTCGGCAATACCAAGGTGGAACATTATCTAAATAACATGCGGAATCTCATTTAAAGTTTAAAGGAGGTTACCTTAATACATTGATTTCGCCAAATATGCGGGGTTGTATACATTGCATATAAGCATAGAATGTATGCCACTGCAATAAATAGACTATTTGTGCAATAGATGCCGCCAATAATTGCGTTCTCGAGTTGTGTTGCCGGTTCTCGCAGAGAAGCGTTTTCACCCGAAAACGCGTCTTCGCTTGTTGTGTTCATCGTGTTATCCTATGTCAAACGCAGGCATAAGAAAAATTTCGATTGTGTTAATAGCTAATTAATTTTCAGTTGCTTAATGCAAAATCCGGACATAGGTCTATCAGGATGCATAAACAACTATTAGTCATGTCACCTAATTATTTAAATGAATTATTTATTTATGAATTCATTTGCTATGAGGTCTCAGCATGCAAGGAACTTACAGAATGCAGGTTTCATTTATTACAGTTTGCTCGCAAAAGCAATTACGTCAATGACTTGAAAATAATGTATTGCATTTTTAATAAGGAGCCTTATATAGTCCGTTCATAAACATTGTTAGTCATCGTAACTTTTAAGAATCCCAGTTGACCGGTAGTGGCATTTTTGACGTAATGAGGTATACAAAACGAGTTAAAAGTAAGCCTTCTAGAAGCTCAATTCATGTCAAACTGATCACAAAAACTGTCTTTATGAGCAGCACATCCTGATTTGGTCATCATACGTGCCCATTCAATTATGAGATATACTATGTCAATATTTCATATTCATGAGCCATATGTCGTTGTACGACTATCAAGCAAAACGCGAAAGCGGATACATAAAAAACATGAACCAAGCAGACAAAATTGAAAACGCGCAAACCCCAAAACCTTCAACATACATTTCATATTACGACGTTTCAAAAAATTTGAGTCGAAAAGCAAACAATGTGGCAATTAGTGTGAAAAATATATTTATGATTGCACCGCACATTTTGTCACTTTCATTACACACTTTCCACAACAGATAGGCATTTTCAATCAAGTATGTATGTTTTGTACTTTTGTTTATTTGTGGTGATATGCAATTACATGATTAGTCTTTGTACACATCCATTTTAAAACAGAAAATAAATAAATAAATTCTAGTGTAAATCGTATAATTTCATAATCAAAAATGCGTCAATCATCAAACAGCTACATTCTCATATGTCCGAAAACCATCGCTAACCTGTAACAAAACCAGTATCATAAACTGCAACAAACAACCCCACCCCCACCCTACCTGCAGACACGTGTGATTCGCCATGGTCGACAACAGTACAACAACAATACACTCAGACGTCCATATATTATGTGAGTACGAGTTACAGAACAAGTACTCAGCACACAGTCGCGCACATTTGATGACATTAGCCTGCGTGATATTCACTACGTGATTGGCACATTGTAACACATCCCACACACGATTGTTCGTCTCAGGGTGGAAGTATCGAAAGTGGGTTGACGTGGGGGATGAGCGACGAGAGTGAGAGGAGAATGAGGTGGTTAATGGGGAAGTTGTTGTCGTGGTCGTGTTAGAAGGGGTTGTTGATGTTGTTGTTGTTGTTGTTGTAGATGTCGTTGTCGTTGCTGATGTTGTTGTAGTAGCTGTAGATGTCGTTGTGGTTGTTGATGTTGTTGTTGTTGTTGTTGTAGATGTCGTTGTGGTTGTTGATGATGTTGTTGTTGTAGTAGTAGTAGTAGTAGTTGTTGTTGTTGTTGATGTTGTAGATGTCGTTGTGGTTGCTGATGTTGTTGTAGTTGTTGTTGTTGTGGTTGTTGATGTTGTTGTTGTGGTTGTTGATGTTGTTGTTGTTGTAGTTGTTGTTGTTGTAGTAGTAGTTGTTGTAGATGTCGTTGTGGTTGTTGTAGTAGTTGTTGATGTCGTTGTTGTTGTCGTCGTAGTACTTGTCGTCGTGACAGCTGTAAATGCACACGACTCAAATGAAAGAAACTTCTCACATACCAACACCACAATTAACGCCCATCCAGCCACTCGTACACGTGCAATTGTAGTAATGTTGCGGTTGAACTGGATGCGGCACACAAGTCCCACCGTTCAAACAGGGCGACAGTGCTGTGCACAGCGAATCCCAATAGATTTCACAAATATGTGGCACGTTTTCTTCCACTCTAAATAATGCAAACATTCTGTATATCGTCTGCTTACACATAATCATCATAATCGCCATTCGCCATCAACACCATCATTTTGCCAGTGATGACACTGCAACACGCCCCGTTGGATGTAATTTGTGCATTTGGCTGTGCATAAACTGCTGCTCGCGATCGGTTGGACGTCATACCAGCTGCAGTAAATTGTTCGACCTGCTTGTATTGGGATGCTTGGTTGGTGTCCAAATTAGAGTAGACACCAATAAATGCAACCTACAAACTATCGTAATATCACAAACCATCAATGTTTATACCGGTGCACTAAAGAGTGCCAATAGTGTTTTAAATACTGAATTCGTATAGCTGTTTGTGTTCCACGCGAGACGCGAACGCTGTACCGTAGTGTTTGTCCGTCGTGCTGTACACGTGTTTAGACTTTGTGTGGCAGAAGCTAAAATCATAACGTGGGAAATATAATGTTATCACTTACTGGTCGATGCTGCTGAAAACAAGTAGCAGGACAATGGTGAAGCTTGTGAATTATATACGAATTGTGTTGAATTTAATTGCGCAGTACAATTTATGTATTGGGGTGTTGGGAGTGCTGAAAGAAAGATGTGATTAACATCACTTCCTCCATTCAACTCACCGATCTCACATCGCAGACCCGAATAGTACTCATAGCATGTGCAAGTGAACTTTGTTGCATCTGTTGGATCCTGATTACAAGTGCCGTCGTTCAGACATGGGGACATGTCGCATGCAAGGGATACTAACATAGAGAATGTTTATGGATATTGCTGACACATAGGTATTACCATAAACTTCACAAATACTCGACCCGGCACTGGTACACGCATATGAGCGCAGGTCAAAAGTGTCAGACTGTAAATAGCCACAATTGCTGTAATAATCGTTATCGAAAAGGTTCATATTACATCCCCACTACCTGCTCATTTGACTCATAGTCATAGGTGCCACAATAGCCACCGTCTTATTTCCCGTCACCCCATCATCCGACCATTTATACTGACCAGGGGATGTGCAAGTGCCGGAAAAGCACTCAAAACCAATCCACGGATTGCCGTCGATGTCTAGTACGAGACCGATCTTTGTTGCTGTGTCCAACCATGCTAAACGGGTTTTGATTGATGGGTTGGGACGAGGCAGATTTGCGCAACTGCAATGTCAACATGAAGAGGAGAACGAGTTGTGTGAGACAATTCGAGAATATTCTCAAGTCACATTTCTTGCACAAACACAGTGGGGTAGAACATTTTTAGTGTCTTACTTTGCCACCGCCGTATTATAATCTGGCGCACTGAGCATGGGCACATAACAGGCGAGTGGATTTGCAAATTTGTTGTATCGCGGTGTATTATAAAATGCAAAATGAAAGGCGCACGTGTCGGCAAGTCCAGTGACAGTGGTACTATTTTCACACCGATCTCCCGTCGCACCCGGACCGCATGTGCATGTGAACGATGTCAAATCTGTCATGTTCTGATTACAAGTGCCATTGTTTAAACATGGGGACATGTCGCACGCACGGGTCACTATAAACGTACACTGTACTCGATTGATTTGAATTTACCATAAACTTCACACAAATGTGCACCGGTATACGAACACAATCCAGTGAACAGTCTGTATGTGTCAGCTATCAAGTATCCACACGGTTCGCTAGAGAAAGTTGGCGAATTGAGAAACATTAAATATTACTTATTATAACTGGTCATAGTTACGGGCGATGAGTAATTGAGCGATTTATTAGCAGTGACACCGTCCTCAGTCCACTTGAATTGCATCGTCGCCGTGTTACTGCATCCACTGAAGCACATGAAGCCGAGCCACGGCGAGCCAGGCACGTTCTTCATGGCTACTATCTTCGCTGTAGTGTCCAACCATGCCAGCCGACTACGAGCCCCACTTGGACGGGGCAGTGTTGTGCAACTGGAAATAAGTGGGCAAATTTTCGCAAGGGGACGTTTGATAAAAGGTATCTCTTCAATTTCGCTAAATTCCCCAAAATGGAAAAGTAACGCAGGTTCGGGGTACATGAATTTTTGTGAAACTAACTATGCCACTGCACCACTATAGTCGAGATTGCCAGGGCCAGTCATGTAACAGGCTAGTGGATTTATGGAATAATTGTAATACAAGTCGTTGTAGGTGCCAAAATGATCAGCACAAGTTGCGGCCAAGCCAGTGATTTGAGCTGCTGTTCCCCCTTTAGTACAAGTGGTTAGTAGCATGATTAGAACTACAGAAAGTTGTGGTGTCATTGTTATTTGCAAATTTAGACTTGTGACTTGTTCATTCATGAAAATTTCTTCAGAGCTGCGTGGTATACATTATTGGTGTTTGTAAACATGTAGCTACTCTTTTCATTGATGGATTGGAAGCACAACAACACTCAGTAAGAAAAACTGAGAGGCGACAACAACAACGATCCGTTACATGTGTTTACTGTGTACCTGGCACCATGTCATTGTTTATGTTTATATGTCATCGGTCAATTATTTTGTGCGCAGGCAACAAATTGACTGACACAAGCTATATTGGGAGGGCGACTTATTTTTGCATCTCTAGTTATATAAATAAATATAAGGTATATATTGTTGCTCCTCGTTTATTTCTTCACCACTGTCAATTTGAATAATCTATTTATTGCCTGTGCGAGAATATTCTCTCTGCACGTGTATTTACTCGTAATGTACGAGGTGGATTAAAATGGCAACGCTGTGCTCATGAAATTAAACACACATGTAATGGATCATTGTTGCTATCGCCTCTCAGTTTATCTTATTGCGTGTTGTTGTGCTTCCAATCCATCAATGAAAACATGTTTACAAACACCAACAACGTATACCACGCAGTTCTGAAGAAATTTTAATGAATCAAGAAGCTACAAATCTAAATTTGCAAATAAAAATTACACCACAACTTTCTGTAGTTCTAATCATGCTACTAACAACTTGTACTAAAGTGGAAACTTGCATTGGAAAGTTTGGGATTTTAGGATGCCCCACTCTGTATATCATATCAACAAGAACACAACTTACGTGCACTCTAGTAATATCACAAGGTTGCTAATCTGCACTTGCGTGTGTGCATTGTATCAGTTTTTGTGCATTTTTGTCACGTGACGTGGGGAAGTGTGTGTACACAGCGTTTGTTGCCTATTGATAAGACACTATAAAAGCAGCTGTAAGCAAGATTTGGAGTTTATTAAACTTTGTTGCCAAAAATGGTACTACCTAATTGGCGATACTATTTGATGTCAAGAGAAATGCCAAACCGCCGCGTCACTTTCGACGCAATTAAGTAAGTTGTAATAAAAACATTTTGCTAACAATGATTGTTTGTTGTTCCAGTAAAAAGGAGAAGAGAACCGTCTATTCCCATAAAAATTGTACATATATGCTTGAAAAAGGTGAGAAATACGTCACATAACACATTATCAACGCGTTCAATTAGACACAGTTGCGATATCAGAAAACGGTCCACATTGTTTGGTTGAAAATGAGAAAACTCAAAGCGACGAAAATCTGTCGACTACATCCTTGGGTGTAAGGCGGAGGGTGAAGAGGGAGCGAAGTGAGCGACACTTGACAATATGACTTTGAAATATTATTATTTTAGGTGTGACTTTCGCGGACGATATTGGATTGACACTGGTTTCCGTAAGAACATTTAAGAGTGAAACACCGGAAGCTGAGAATGTAGCTTGGTACGATATTATCAGTCGCATATTATGACTTTTATTTCGCATTTGTTCATTTCCATCTCACTTTTCATCTATTTCGATAAAGTGATTAATATAAATAATATATAAATAAAAGTAATAAAAAGTATATAAAATAATATACTAAAAATAATATATAAAGAGGATAAATAAATTAAGCACTACCATGTGTACACATGTACATATATTCCCCGCACATGTTCCTGTGTAGTGGTCTTTCCTTAAAAAAAAAGACTTCCAGTGTAGATGAATTGTACAGTGTATATAATAGCAACTATTTTGGTTGTACCTGTATAAAACAAGAAGGTGATGAACAGTTTTGAAAATATTACGTGAAGTCATTAAGACTGCCTGTGTGTCAAATTGAGAACATTAGCACGTGATTACCATATTTACACTGACTTGACATGTGTTTTAGGTGTGTCACTATAAAACTGTGTAGTCAAATTGTAACATCCCCTACTCGTTGACGAGCACTACGACTATGCCGTGTGCTTGTGCAAAGATAAAGAAAGTGCTTTTCTGTGAATTGTTAATTGCATCAGTCAGGTCGATAAGCAACACAGGTTCGGCTGCTTAGTTTTACAAGTTATGAAATTGCAAGTTTGAAATCAAACAAAACTAACTACAATGGAGAACGTGTACGAGCAAAATATTATACAACAAATAAGTGAATTCGTGAAGTCAAATGGCGATAGAATGATATTTTCGGGGCTACTCGACAAAATCGGCAAAACTGTCGAGCACGTAAAGCATGATGTCGAATTGTTCAAAACCCAAACACTGGCAAACTGGACGGCAAGTCAAAATGTGTTCCACAGAAAGAGTAACATCACCTTCGCTGAAGTGCACGCAAAGTAAACAAACTACTTATATATTTTATCAATTCTTCAATATTTCAGATACACATCACTCGACGGGACAATTGTATTCCTAATTAGTCAAATCACCCAACTGCAGAACCAGATCATCAGTGCCCGATTCAGTCACTTAAATGACGGTCGTGTAACACTTTCAAAATATGTCAAGGAATTGCACAGTTGCAAACAATATCTTAGTGGAATGTTTGTTTCATTAAACATTATTCATAAAATATTCAATTACAGGCAATTGATTGTTGTCCACCAACCGCAGTTGTCACAGACAGACAAACAAAGAGTTGTGTCTTCAAATTATTCTCCAATTGATCAAAAAGTGAAAACTGGCGTCACTATTGCTCTCCTTTCTGGAGAAAAGGCACAGATATGTGCTTACCTGTGTAATATGTCTACAGCACGAACAATCACAAGGAATAATGGTGAAGCTGTTAAGAATGTGTGAGTTTAATCATTTACAAATCTCTTCCAACTTTAATATCTTTGTATGTTTCTTGATGATTGCAGTTCGTCAGTCACGGAATTTCAACTCGAAACAGGGCAACCAACGTATGACAATAACAGCGGAACATACGAGTTCGATAACATGGTAGGCCTTTTTGTATTTTCACAAATATAAATGTCTTTAAGAAAATCAAAAAAATGACAGCACGACACCCGTCCGATGCATTCTACGTATTGGTAATTCGAGCTACCACTGCAACACATTCGGCGCCAATTTGGGTAAATTTTGGCTTAAATTCAACAACAAAATATTTCAAAATTCTTCAGCAAGTGTCAACACCATTCACAATCATTGTGCACCCCGGGCAGAATTCGATTGCAATTGCGACCTTGTTTTGGCAACTGACATTTGCGCCAAATGCAAGTTTTAAATTACAATAAATTTACATTTATATTGCAGCCATGGGCAGTACAACCGGATTTTGTGCCGCAACAAACATTTCTCAACGCACTACCGTCTCTATTTTCGTTTGTTGCTGGAACTGAACGCACTCTAACCCAAGCAGATACTCAATACATGTGGCAAATTATAAAGCAGAGAGTATTAGCACCAGGCGACGGGGACAGGATTACATTAGAACAATTCTATAAAGTTTGAAAATATTTGTTTTAACAAATTATATTGCAGAAATCAATTTACGGCAAAGATAAAGATGACAAGAATAAAGTGTCATTCTTTGACTGGCTGTACACGATCATGATTGCTATAAATAAAGCATCTGATATATCCACGTGTTGGGAGCAAGGTTTGTCCCTGAAAAAGAAAACACATTTACTAAGTTCACCAGGTTACATATCATTTCTGACAAAAGCTACAACGGTGGATCTGTTGACACGTTTCGCACCAGGTTGCCTACTGCGATTCAGCGACAGTACACCAGGAGCAATTGTGTTTGCGTACACGAATTTCGGTCAGGAAAATATGCACGTGACAAAATATGATTTCTAGATGTACCAGATAACATCACTTCAATGGCACCATTTACACCAAAGCACTTGGATGAGCATTCGCTGCAAAAACGTCTACTGAACAAAGATAGAGAAGTCTGCTTTAAGTTCGTTTTATAAGAATTTCCACATTTTTATCAATTTTACAACAATTTTCAGAAACGCTGTCATGTATGATGTCAATACGATGCAGTTTTACGGTGTTGACAAAACACTGTTATTCGAAGCAGTATCGGAGCCCCGGCGCAAACAACCAACACAACGTCGACCGACGATTATTGATGGATATACATGTTGGGAACTAGCGATGGTTGATGCAGATGCAGTTGGACGCCGGTTTATTGAATTGCTTTTACAAATTATCCCAATTTTATCCAACACAGCTCATCAAGCAGCAGTTTTTCGGCGAGTGAAACCGACCAATTCAATTCAAGACAGCGATCTGCCACGGCAGATGGTGTGATGCAAAACGGAAGCACTATTTATGGTATGAAAGTATTTATATCGCTGCTAATTTTGTAATATTTCAGTTACGAACTCATCGGTTGCGCAGGGCGTCAATTCAAATTCTACACCTGTCACAGGTACGTTAGACATTCTACCTTCGAACCAAATGCCATTCCCGTATTATAATAAACCATTTCCTTCTAGCCACGCACCCTCAACCGTTCTCCCATCAACAACAAGCCCATCAGCAAAGTGGTCATGTTGGATACTATGGCAAGTAATATATGATACAACAAAGGTGAACATTTTACAGATGAACAATATCTACCAAATGCGGCACTGATGCAACAAGATCACATGGATACGTCATCGGTGCAAGAAGAAGTTTGCATATACACTTGATTGTCAAAACACGCTTTCTTCAGGGACAGAATTACCCCGATGCCATGCCGTGGAGCAGTTATCCGGAACAATTCAGCATCTTACAAAACATTCAATCGGTGAATCGACCAGAGGTTCGTTGAGGATTCGAACCATTTATAAACATATTTATTAAAACATGTTCTATGTAGCCACTGAACACACCCGATCTTGTGACGCAACAACACTCTCCAGCAGCACTGTCGTATACAAATGGACAACTGCACAATGGGCTGCAGAACAATGGCAATGTAGTGTACAGTAGCTATTGATCATGATTGAGGAGTTGTGATTACTACTCATTGTCGTGTTGTTATTGACACGTGAATCAAATTATTCATACATGTGTATCATTCCATTGTACAGTTAGGAATATCAACGGTTATATACGCACTTTATACCCGGTAGTTGTAGTTTTATAGTTTATTGTCAATAAAATGTACATATTTATTTTGGAATGGAATGTATAAATAAAACCTATTTATGAGATACAAGTGTTTAAACGATTTACAATACTCTATGCACATAAGGCATCATTTACACAATTCGTATTGCACGCTGAACATGCTCTGCCAATTTTGTAGATCTCATCTCTGGTGCTGATGCCGCTAAAAAGATTGTGTTTAGTTTAATAATGCAACGAATGTTGTCTTTACCCAGGTGAATAGCGACAAACGAGATAACTCATTTTGTTTGCACATTCTGCAAAACCACAACCCACTTGTGTTGACTTGGCATGCACGAGCTGGAAAAAATGTTTACAATACGATTGACAATATACGTACAGTTGTGTACTGAGCCGCGTTTTCAGCAATATTTGTGTCAAGTATGCCACGACTCTGCTTGATTTCTTCGAACCAACCATTGATCAGGCCATTTATCTGCAACATGTTTGCGCCATCATGTCCTTTGTACGATCCATAGTTTTCACCATATGCTCGATATGGACGATGTGCTATATGTTTTTATTTTTTTCATCAAAATTATACTAACAAGTTCTGTTTGGACACGTTTTGGCATAATCCAGCGATCCATCGGCTAAAGCTTGGTTCCACACCTATAATGCCAAATCATTTGTTGGTCTTTGTATTATTTGCCTACTAATTTATGCATATTAGCAGCTTGTGGTTCGGCATAATTCATCATGTTCACGACCTGTCCACTGGCCACCAGTTGACGCAATTGATTGTGCAAATTGACGATGTCCTCCTGTTGGACATTGGTCAACATTGATGAACATTGACCAGTTAGAGTGACCAGCATGATTGCTATTGCAACTGAACACATTTTAGATGTTTGATTTGGTTGTGATTTGAGAATGAAAATACCGAATAGTGTCTCGGCATTTTATACACCAACAACGTGAAAACTTGAACGACGTTTCAGTTAATCCATCACTGTTGTACACCTTGTGTATGATATGAACTGTGTCTGAAGGACCAGTCAGTGAAACGGGTCGTTCGTTGAATGCAATAACAGCCATATCTGCCGCGCAATGTGTTTTCGTCATATTGTTGTATTAAGTGAAACATATTAGGCGCACGCCATTTACTGAATAGTCCTTCGTGTAAGTGAACAAACTATAAACAATCGATACACTGAACAGTGTGTGTGTGTGTGTGTATTGGTGTATGTGTTATAAAGTGTAAACACGTGTGTTTTAATTCATTGAAACAAAGCGCACGTTATTGTTTCTGTTTGCGTGTCTACACTGTTGGCGCTTTCTGTGAACTGCATTGTAGATTGTGTACATACGCACATGTCGATTATGTTTATGTTGTACCGTTTATGTTAAAGGTTAATCGATAAATATTCAAATTTATTGCACGGTATGGTTTTCGTTAACACTTTGCAACACATGGAAATTAATATGCAATAAAATGGTTTCAAATGTCGAATAAGTTGTTGCTTTTTTGAAATGTTCAACGTAATGTATCATCAAATTCAAATCGTTCAATAAAACCATCGCCACTGAGATCTAAGCACGTAAATTCCGCAATTTTACCTGTGCGTTTTACGAACTCATAGAGAGCCGCTCTTTCATGTACGCTTTCAATATTCTTTAATTAAATTAAATTAACATTTTACTCGTTAAATCAAGAGGCATTTATTATCGGACAAACAACGATTGCTTAACTATTTCTCACAAGAAACCTGCAAACCAGGTGAAACATTTGAAAACGTTTTTCAAACGGAAACAGTTCAAGTTTTCAAAGTGTGACCACGTGTTATTTACTCACAATAATAAAAAGTGTGATGCGACACGAGCGCTACCTGCGTGACTTGCGTGAAAATGACGTCATGGTTATAGTGAAAAATGACGCGAACGTATGTGTGACTCAATGCGTATATTAATTCGTTATATGAAATATTGACGCAATTAAATAGGAGCCAATTGGAAATTGCTAAATCTTCGCCTTTGCTCAGTGTATATGCTACGAAATCCATTTACTGTTTGGACAATGTGGGTAAGTGTTGTTTTTAATTGTTTTCTAAATAAACTTCTGCATTTTAATCAATTTTAATGTTATTTCCTTTCCCGAACAATTATTTCAGGCTTTCCGAAACTTATGGGCGCTAACGCCATTGTTTGACGAACGAAATCGAAAAGAGAACGCAAAGAAAGTGAATTCAACAAAGAAACAAGCGTATGGGAATCGATTTATGAAATGCAAAATGAATGAATCAAGTGAGAATTGCAATCGACGTTTATTCATACTTGATAAAATTGACTAATTATTTATTGAACATTTTTTGTAATGTTTCAGTGGCAGAATGGTTTAATGTTTGTGAATTCAGAATCAGATTTAATTTTGTATAAATGTTGATATTTTGCTAAGTCTGCTAAGATGTTTACACCTGTAAATACAAGCTGATCTAAACCTATTTCGCAACTGACATAATGTAGCGTTTTCTTTTCAATTTCTTGCCAGTGTAGTAAAGGAAAAAGTCAAAATTAAAGAAGGGTTTTCAAAATCAATTTCATAAAATCTGTAACGAAACAGAATGTTGAATTGGCAAGCCTCATATACACACAGTGTTCTTGTTAAACGTCTAATTGGCTTAATTTAATTTACACTTGCCACACACAAGTACAACTGCACGAGCGTGTTGTCTCTTCACAAGTGTCAGTTGTGAGACATTATAATTGTGTCTAGCTATGCCATGTCAACTTTTCAAACTCATTAAAAATGTCTGCCTTCAAAACATCAACATCAACAAAATTTGATACATATAAGCAGCACAGATGTTTAATTAACATGAGTAAAATGATACAATGACCGCGCTCACTAGAACAAATACTTGTATGGAATAAGTGCGTGTCAACGTCAACAAAACTTAATCCCGTTTTCTCTGTGGCATCCGTGAATGGCAGCAACACAGCTTGAAAATATAATTATTGGCGGCATATATTTCACCAGTTGCACACTTGTGGCCGTGGGATACATTCTATGCTTGTATGCAATGTACACAACACCGAATATTTGGAGGAGTCAATGCATTAAGGTTTATTGGTTTACACCGTACATTTGACGAACGAAATTTAGTTAATGTTCCATCTTGGTATCGCTGATATGTTCAACGTTGTTGGTCAAATGATAATGGGTGTACTGACAATCTTCTCGGCAGTGAAGTATATTCCAATAGAGTTAGAGTGAAACAATTTCTGGTTATTTTTCATTTGACAAGTTTAGATTGAACCATTTCATTGGCAACACAACAGCCGTCTCGTGGTTCGCATGCGCGTGCTTCGTTAATTTATTGGCTCTCAATCGACTGTTAGCATTCAGTGTCTACACTACGTTCAATAAACGTGCTGGTGATAGAAGTCGATTGATCACAAATGTTTTTTAGACAATTTAAATCTATCTCAACCAGCTTTTAAGGTTTCCATAACTTTTGGTTGGATTTATGCACTGACAATCTACGGAATTCTGTTGAGCCCAATCACGTCTGTAGTTTACACGTCCAACACGTGGGCGTTTTACTACGATTTTTCGTATCCAGGCACTGCATGTTTTCTACAAATTGCAACCAGTGTTAGCTACGCGCACTTTGGACTGTGCGGGTGTTGGCACATCATTTTGGGTGTGAGACATGTGCAAGCGGTTTGGCAAATTTTGTTTTGTAAATTTATTGTAGAGACGACTTCTCGAGTGTGCCACATTACGGCAAAATGCCATACGGCGTGAATTGTGTTTAACATTACAAGTAAAAACATTTTTGAATTTTTATATTTTCTCTAAACCGCACAAACAGGCCTTAATAATTGTCCTCTCATATTGGTTATGTTGCGTCGTTTGGTATCACATCGTAACAGTGATACCCAATTGGCGCTACGAACATGCACTGGGAAATGTAGTGTGGATATTCACGTCGGCCATAAACCCGATCATCTATCTTACAATGAACAAGTAAGTGGTTCTTTCACTTCACTAAATGATCACGTTCAGAAGTATACAACGCCGTGTAAGAGGAATGTTATGTAATTCGGAAATATTCGCGCACAGCAGTATTCCAACCACTGAAACACAGTTTCGGGCTGTTGTTAACGAAATGCCTGCAGTCATACCGAAGTTAGCAATCATTGATACATCAACAAGTTCAGATATATCAGATGAATTATTTGTGTGACACCAAACGTTGTGAAAACCAAATGCGTTCGTTCATCTATTTATAACAAAATATATTCATCACAAATACGATGTAAAATGTGTTTTTGTTAACTCACGTTCCAAGCCGGATAGCCTAATAATGAATTCGTTTTGTGTTCAGAAATGAACAATTCTTATTTTAATGAGCAATAAGTTATGACGTACTTGCTTTCCCCATATAGAAAATGTGAGAAACAACTGGAGCATCCTGGCTTGAATAACCCCATTGAGGATAAATGAAAACCTTTTGATTCCTTCTAATTAGGCAGCTTGTGACGCTGTGTTTCAAAGTGTTGCGCACTGTGGTGCGACGTGCGTAATTGCAATGTTTCGTACATTCGCATTTGAAAATAATTAAATTTGAATACACAATGAACACAACAAATGATACACGAGCACCAGCAACACAATTCGAGAACCAGATCATCGGCGGCATCTATTGCACAAGTAGTCTAATTGTCGCTGTTGCATATATTCTATGCATGTATGCAATGTATGCAACGCCGCACATTTGGTGTAACCAGTGCATTAAGGTAGTTTTTTCAATTTTGAGCAGTGGTTAATTTGATTACAAACAAAGCATGCTAAACCAATTGATAAACTTAATCCAACCAACCAAAACACTTCAGCTAATGTTTCATCTTGGTATCGCCGATATGCTCAACGTCGTTGGTCAAATCATATTCGGTGTCATTACAATCTTCTCAGCAACAAAGTACATTCCAATTGAGTGAGGTTTAATCACATTTCTTGATTTTATTTTTGCCTCTAGACTTAATTGCTTCATTAGTAACACAACGAGTGTATCCTGGTATGCCTGTGTCGGTTTCGTCAATCTGCTGGCGCTCAATAGACTATTAGCATTCAATGTCTACACAACGTTCAATAAACGTGCAGCAGATAGGACTCGGTTATTGACAAATGTAGGGAATAATATTTCATAAATTAAGATTTATTGTACACGACTCATATTTTAGGTTTGCATCGCAATTGGCTGGCTTCACGCAGCCGCATTCTACGCCGTATTCTTGAGCCCCATAACTTCTGTTGTTTATTCGGCGGACAACTGGCAGTTTTACTACGATTTCTCATATGAAAATACGGGCCGCTTTATCAAAGCTGCGATGTTCATAAGTTACGGTCACTTGGCAATTGCTGGCATTTGGTACATCATGTTGGGTGTGAAACATGCACTTGCGGTTTGTTGGAACAATTTTCTTAATTATTTGCTTAAATGAGAATATTTAAAATTTATGAAAAATAATTCACCAGAGACGATTGCTCGAATGTGCCACATTACGCAAACGTGCTATTTATCGTGAATTACGTTTAACGTTACAAGTAAATTCACAAAAGAAATAAACGTTTTACAAATGTTCAAACTAGGCTGCATTGATATTTCTCGGATATTGGCTGTGCTGCATCATTTGGTATAATCTTCAATTCTTGGATTCACATTGGCGATATACCCGTGTTACTGCCAATTTATGTTGGATTCTCACATCAGCTGTCAATCCGATCATTTATCTTACAATGAATGAGTTTGGACACATACATTTTCACCGAGTTTTCGTTCAGGAAAATTCAACAGCGTGTGAGGGAAATGTTTGTGTTTTGTGGTATTAGATAATCATCTCACAAAATGCCAATGTGTTTGACAACAAATACACAGTTAAATAAATGCGTTGCAAGTTTCGAACTACTGGAACTGCCAATTGCTACACCGTTGACAAATCAAGAATAATGAAGTGAATTGTTATTTGGTACTTCTGTGACATTCGTTTTAATGTTCGAACGATTTGTTGAGATATGTTACGCCACAAAATATATTTTGCTTGCACAGCAGATTTTCAATTTTTCACGATTCCGATACACAGGTTTAGAAATATTTCGAGAATGTCAAATACCAAAAATGCGAATGTAGTGCACCATCTCTTAAGATTTGTAATGCAATTATTTGCAATTATTGGTCATGTTTGTGATATTGATATCGTGACATAATTGCTTTTTACAAATGTCATATTTGTTGACAATTTAATATTTAATTGACATTAATTATTTAAGTAAATTTGGGGTTAGCTTGTTTGTAATTCCTGCACCATAACATGTGAAGATATACAAATACATTTAATTGCGTGCTGCCAGTTATCGATTACCCTTTGTAATACAACGTTTGTACTCGCATGCATATGGGAGACATTTAATACGAAAATTGACTCGTAATTATTGAAACATTTGCTTTGCTAATTTGCAAATATTTGAAATAGGTAACTGGATGAAGTGGGTGCTTCAAACAATCAAATAAAACAGTACATTCATAAATCTCATTTCTATTCGATTAATATTATACCATTCTTCTAACCATTGCCCCATGATCACCATATATTGTATGGATATCCACACCATAACAGTGTTTTAGCAAAGATGTTATGTGACGATTGTTTTATACAATAAATGAAATTCAAATAAATAAATATCATTAGTGAGAAGTGAAATGACGATTACTGATAACACTCATTAAAGTTATTAGATCGGACTGGATGCTTTGGTAGGATTAAAATTGCACAAAATGAAAACAACATCAAACCTTTCATATCACTGCACATGCATATGCCTAATCTTCTCAGCATATCCCTCATGCATGGTCTGCACAATAAGCACACTGAGATTCGTCCATGCCAACAACGCGTTCTGTCTTTCAGCTGTCTCCAGTCGTGTGTCAAATGCACCAGCATCAATACGCCGTGTCATCGTGTCAAAGATGGCATAGCGAAACACACGCCACAAATCTGAATTGAATCCTCGCTCGACGGCCAAGTGAACGTGGAGGGCACCGACGTGACACAAATATTCGTGCAATATTGATGGGTTGGTCAGATTTTGAACGGTCTTTGCAATCACTTGCACGAATTTCAATGCTTGAGTGCGAAATGCGGGGATTTTGTGGAATTCTCCAGTTGCATTCTCAAGTGAGGGGAAGAGATGGCGCGCTTCTGGTGCTGCGTTGAATATGTACGCGTAGATGTCTGTTCCGAGTTCGTAGAGGAAATCGAAATCGTTGCTTTCCAGCACAGTGGGATCCGAAGCTTGGAATTCACGTGACTTGAAGTCGCGGC
>JADMIO011403866.1_pt1 | contig 51875 bp, 49 predicted proteins | sample 8958161 | NCBI WGS metagenome assembly JADMIO01 (sample SAMN16585339, study PRJNA669376) | soil metagenome | isolation source: Crop rotation soil | place: USA: Cullars Rotation, Alabama | collected 2011
GCCGCGACTTCAAGTCACGTGAATTCCAAGCTTCGGATCCCACTGTGCTGGAAAGATTTTTTTTGAGATGATGAGATCAGAACAGGGAGGAGTTTTTCCGAAATGAGCGCAGGGCTCAAGGCTAACATACAAAGTACTGTCGGGTATAAGCTGTTGCTGATCGGGAAGGACACTATTGATGCATTCTACTTCTGCATGGGCTTGCCCATATATTTTATGATAACCTTCGCCGATGATCGTATTATTATGAACCAGTACAGCGCCAACCATCGGGTTTGGTGCAACATTGCCTGCTGCAAGGCCTGCAAGTTGAAGGCACCTGCTCATATATGTTTCGTCGCTGTACATTGGCGCAAAAGTACGATGCTAAATTTTAAAGTATGATAAGTTGTAAGTTTGCCCGGATGAACCTGAAAAACGCATATCAACAATTTCTAAAGCAACTAACATCGATCTACGATGAGGGTGAAGCGGCTGTAATAACTGAATGGGTCTTTGAATCGATAGCCGGCGCAAAACGGCCGAATATTATCGGAGGAACATCTGCGGAACTATCTTCTGAAACAGGATCAAAACTTGATAAAGCCCTTTCGGAATTACTTCAGCACAGGCCTGTTCAATATATTTTGGGCGAAGTTTGGTTCTATAAGATGAAGTTGAAAGTAAATGAAAATGTGCTGATACCAAGGCCTGAAACGGAAGAGTTGGTTGAGTTGGTAGTTGGCAATCGGCAGTTCGCAGCAGGCGGTCAGTCAGTGCTTGATATCGGGACAGGCAGCGGTTGTATCGCGATAGCAATTAAAAAACTATTGCCTTCGGCTGATGTTTCAGCGATCGACATAAGTGAAGCTGCATTAAAGGTTGCTAAAGAAAATGCGGTAACACAGTCAACAGAAATTGAATTCATGCAACTGGATTTTTTAGATCAAACGAGTTGGGGCCGTTTGGGAATGTTTGATATGATCGTTAGTAACCCGCCCTACATACCATTTAACGAAAAAGAAAAGCTGGATAAAAACGTAACTGACTGGGAGCCGCACACAGCCTTGTTTGTGCCCGATAATGGTCCGTTGTTGTTCTATGAAAAGATAGCGGCATTCGGAAAGCGGCATCTTAATACCAACGGGAAGATATTTGTTGAATTGCATGAACAATATGCTCAGCAAACTGCAACAATGTTCAGGTTAAACTACAAGACTGTAGAAATAAGAAAAGATATTTATGGAAAAGAAAGAATGCTGCTGGCCTGTTAATGCGAATCAACGCTTAAAGAGGTAGATGCAGCCCCGGCCTTTTTGGCGCTTCTCATAATGATAACGAGCTGGTTTATCGAAACAGAGCTGTCCATATTGATAACAACTGCCTGTTTGTTCGACGTGTCTTTTTTGTCAATTATCTTTCCCAGCTCAGATTCTAAAGAATCCAGAATGATAGAACGCTGGCCAATGTATGCCCTTCCGTCTTTCCGGAGACTTACAACAATGCTTTGTTTTGATTTAGTATCGCTTTTCGATTTGGGATTTGTAAGCTTTACCACGTTTGGATTAGCAAGTGTGGAAATTATAAGGAAGAAGAACATCAGGATGAACAGGATGTCGTTCAGCGGCCCGGTATCAACCTCTGAATGCTCTTCATTAAATTTTTTTCTTAAACTCATGTCAATTAGATTATCGGGTAGGTTCCTGTAAAATGTCGATAAATTCAGCAGTAGCAGCTTCCATCTTGTTCTCTATCTTCCTGATCTTGGTTTGAAGCGTACTGTATCCAAGGTATGTTACGATACCGATGATAAGCCCGGTGGCAGAAGTGATCATCTTTTGATAAATACCATTGGCGAGTGTATTGATACCAAATCCTTCGGGGCTTTTGCTGATGTCCATGAACAGGCTAAGCATGCCAACAATAGTTCCCAAAAATCCAAACAATGGGGCAATACGAACAATGATATTAAGAACGTTCAGGTTCTTTTCCATTTTGTACATCTCGAGTACGCCAACATTTTCCATGCTTTTTTCTATCGCATCGATCGGCTTTCCAATACGCTGGATCCCTTTGTCGATCATCCTTGCAACAGGGTTGGGCGTATTCTTTGCGAGGCTGCGTGCAGCAGTTATATTGCCGGTAACAACATTATCGCGGATAATGTTCATGAAATTCTCGTCGATCTTTCCAAATTTTTGCAGCAATAAGAATCTTTCAAAAAAGAAAAAGATCGCTACCATAAATAATAATGCCAGTGGTACCATCAGCCAGCCACCCTGTACAAGAGTGCCGCCTAACGACTGAAAACCTTCTGCTTTTGGGGTTATTTTGCTGCTGTCAATCTGTAATAGGAAATCGAACATGAAATTCCGGTTTAAGTTTTATGAATTAGTTCCTAGCAACTCGATAATTGTGCCAAAGAAAAACTTGTATTGCAATGAAACGAAACAAAATTACATAAGCTGCATAACAAAATGTTAAATCGGCTCTTAATATTATTTGAACAGGAATCTTTGAACATAAAAAAGCCGCTCCGCAAAAGCGAAACGGCGCGTTTATAATAGTTGAGGTTTATTTTTTCGCTTCCATTTGCTGCATCGCCATGATCTGCCGCATTGTTTTTTCCATGCCGTCACTGCTTCCATCGAGAAATATTACGTTGCCTTTTCCGTATTCAGCAAAATTCTTAATGGCTTCTGTCCACATACTGAAAAGGATCACATTTGTATCCAGGTTGGCCTGCTTCATTTGTTCTGCGGCCTGGCTCATACCTTTTGCAACTTCTTCACGGAACAATGCAACACCCTGTCCGCGCAGCTGTGCAGCCTGCCGTTCAGCCTCTGCAGCGATCTTGATGGCATTACCTTCTGCTTCCGCGGCTTTTGTTTTTGTGATCAGTAAAGCCTGGCCTTCATTTTCGGCAGCAGCTTTAAGGTTATTGGAAGCAACCACCTTGCTCATACTGGTGATGATCGCCTCATCGAATGTGATGTCATTTATCTGCAGATCCTGCAAATGATAACCCCAGGTTTCCAATGTAAGGTCAACCTGTTCCTTTACATTCTCAACAATATCTCTCCGTACATTTAAAACCTCAGCTTGTTTTTTTGTAGATACAAAAGCACGGATACTGCCTTCTACCGTACGTACCAATGCCTGCATCAGGTCTTTGTCGCTGATAAACTTGAATGCAACATTCTTGATCGTTTCTTCCTCGTGATTCAGTACAGAATACAGGAGCATGCTTTTGAAATATACATTGGCCTGGTCTACTGTAACAGCCTGGAACTCGAGCTCCACAGAACGATTTTGTATACTTACTCTTTTGTAGATCTGTTCAAGAAAAGGGATCTTCCAGTTTAATCCCGGGCGCATGATACGCCTGAACTTGCCAAACATAGTAACAACACCAATTGTACCCTGGTTAATTGTAACAAAGCTTCCCAGAATTGTGAGTAGGACTATCCCACCGAGGACATATGACACGTAATCCATAATCAGTTAATTTTGATTTGAAGGTATATATTTTTTTATCTAGCCGGCATAAAATCTTTCCTCATTGATATTAGCCGCCGTCAGGGTTTGCAACCGCTGACGGGGCTGCAACTCAACTCTTCTCTTCCCAAACCATACACAAATGAACGATCGTTTCCGCAGCCTTTGCCATGTCTTTATCGCTGATCCATTCAAGCTTGCTATGAATGTTTTGCATGCCGGTAAAAATATTGGGACAGGGAAGCCCCATATAACTTAACCTGCTTCCGTCAGTGCCCCCGCGGATGCTTTCTTTTTTAACCGCAAGCCCCGCCCTTTGAATTGCTTCTTCTGCATAAGCAACTACCTGAGGATGGTTATCCAGCACTTCTTTCATATTGCGATATTGTTCCTGTATCTCATATTGCATTGTTGCGCCCGGGTAATTGGCAACAACCCTTGCAGCTATTTGCTGCAATCTGCGATGATGTTCTTCCAGCCCGCTGACGGTAAAATCTCTTACAATAAATTGTATCGTTGCTTTTTCAGCAATTCCATTTACGGCAACAGGATGCACGAAACCTTCACGGCCTACAGTTGTTTCCGGACTAAATTCTTTTTTTGGTAATGCATCAAGTACAGCGCCTGCTATCTTCAAAGCATTCACCATTTTGTCTTTTGCGTATCCCGGGTGGGCAATCACACCATGAATTGTAATGGTTGCCCCATCAGCGCTGAAAGTTTCATCTTCCAAACTTCCTGCTTCGCCACCGTCCATCGTATAACCGAATTGAGCGCCCAGTTTTTGCAGGTTCACTTTTGCAGTTCCTTTGCCAACCTCTTCATCCGGGGTAAATAATATTTTTATTGTACCATGCTTAACTGAAGGGTATTGCATCAAATACATGATCGCTTCCATGATCACCGTAACGCCGGCTTTATCATCGCCACCCAGCAATGTTGTTCCGCTTGCGGTAATGATACCATGATTGAGTTGTTGTTTTAAATAAGGCGAGTCGCTCATTCGCAACACCTGGGTCTCATCGTCAGGTAACGTAATGTCCTTGCCATCGTAATAACGATGATAGATCGGCTTTACATTGGTACCGCTGCAATCAGGCGCTGTATCAACATGAGCGCAAAAACAGATCGCGGGGATATTTGTTTTTTTGCTGTTGGAAGGGATCGTTGCATATACATAACCATATTCATCTGTTTCTACCTGCGTTAATCCCATTCCACGCAGTTCGGTGAATAATAATTTGCTGAGGTCTTTTTGTTTTTCAGTTGTTGGATGCGAATTGCTGTTGGGGTCGCTTTGTGTATCTATGCGTACGTAACGCATGAGGCGTTCGGCGGCAGTGTCTGGGCTGATCTGTATCATGATATTTTGAATAGACTGTAAAATTAAGGCTAAGAGATTAAAAGAGTAAAGGAAGCAAGCTTGGAGAGTATGAGAGCAGGGAATGTTGCAATATTCTCTTTTTCGCTTTGAACTCTTAGTTAAAAATTATATTTTGTTTTTTAAAAAATCATCAGCATGAAAAAACTTATTATCGGTTCCCTGGTAGCCGCCATTTTGATGTTTGGCTGGCAAGCCGCTTCCTGGATGGCTTTGAACCTGCATGAGAAATCGTACCTGTATACTCCTGCACAGGATAGTTTGATGAATGCACTCAAAGGTTCTCTCACCGAAGAAGGTATGTACCACTTGCCCGGAATGCCGCCCGGCTCTACTCACGAACAGGCAGAAGCCATGGCCAAAAATCTGGAAGGCAAGCCCTGGGCAATCGTGACATGGCATAAGAGTTACAATTTCGATATGACGATGCCGATAATAAAAGGATTCATGATCTCATTGATATCCTGTATCCTGCTTTGTTTTGTTATAGCACGATTTGCAGTAAAGAATTTCTGGAGCATTTTATGGACCTCGCTAATGATGGGCTTTACCTGCTTTTTGTTTGTGTGGTACAACGGCCATGTTTGGTTTCAAACACCTTGGGCCGTACTTAATCCCGAATTGATAGATGACCTGGTAAGCTGGGGACTGGCGGGCCTTTGGCTGGGATGGTGGTATAGCAGGGGAGAAAGGAAATAAATAATGAACAAGGAATGATGAATCATGATCGGAGTGGCACTTCATAATTCGTCATTCCTTGTTCCTTGTTCGATATTTATCAGTTATTCGCTGATCTCAACCAGTTCTACATCAAACACCAGGTCCTGGCCGGCAAGAAAATGATTTGCGTCCAGCAAAACAACATCGTCTTTAACTTCTGTTACAACTACCGGTACAGGTTGGCCAGCCTGATTTCTCAACTCTAATTGCATTCCCGGCTCCAACTTCATGTCTTCGGGAATATTTTGTTTAGGAAATTCAATGATCGCCTGCGGATCCCTTTCGCCATATCCTTCAGATGCCGGTATGTTGATCGTTTTTTTGTCGCCTACATTCATGCCGGGGATCGCGGCATCAAATCCTTTTATCATCTGCCCTGCACCAACCGTGAATTCCAGTGGCTCCCTTCCCGCAGAAGAATCAAATTGTTCGCCGCTGGTTAATTTACCTGTGTAGTGCACTTTAACTACATCGCCATTTTTTGCCTGTGCCATAATTTTTTTGTTTTGCCCCTATCTATATGTATTGATAAGGTTGTTGTTGAATTTTGTTGCCAGCTGATGAATCCTTGTTCATCATCGTTGTGCCCTGCACTGCTGAAGCGGCTACGCAAGGGCGCAGTCACTTCCCGAAAACATTCGGGATACTTTTTCAGTTCTACCGGGCTATAAAAAAGAGAATACAGGCAGCAGGGGCCACAATTCAGCGGCAAGTTAAAACTAAAATTTAACCAGATGAATTAAAAAGTTTTCGTCAACTTTGAAAAATGAGATATCTATTCACTATTGCCTGCCTCGCCCTGATCGGCTTTTCAGCTGTTGGCCAACCAGAATTAAATAAACAACGCGTTGTTGCCTCCGACCCAATTTCCGTGATCCCCGGCGCAGAACGCATGGAAGTATACCTGCCCCTGCTGAAAGGCAAAAAAGTTGCAGTTTTTGCCAATCCTACCAGCATGGTAAAAAATACCCACCTGGTAGATACCCTGATCAAAAGCGGTATTAATGTAGTGAAGATATTTGGCCCTGAACACGGTTTCCGCGGCGACGCCGATGCCGGCGAACATGTAACCGATGCCAGGGACAGCAAGACGGGCATCCCCGTGATCAGCCTTTACGGCGATCATAAAAAACCAACTGCCGAAGATGTTAAAGATGTAGATGTATTGCTATTTGATATCCAGGATGTAGGGGTAAGGTTCTACACCTATATTTCATCCCTGCAATATTACCTCGAAGCTGCCCTGGAATTTCATAAACCTTTATTGCTGCTTGACAGACCCAATCCCAATGGATTTTATGTAGATGGCCCGGTGCTCGACATGAAGTTTAAAAGTTTTATCGGTATGCAACCCGTTCCGGTAGTTTATGGCATGACGATCGGCGAATACGCAATGATGCTTGCAGGAGAAAAATGGCTTTCGGAAAAAGCAAACGAGATCAATTCATACAATATTACAACCAACCCGACAAAAGATACGGTCTTTCATTTTTTGGTGATCAAATGCAAGAACTATGATCATTCTACAAAGTATATTTTGCCGGTAATGCCTTCTCCCAATTTAAAAGAAATGCAAAGCATTTACTGGTATCCTTCTACCTGTTTTTTTGAAGGCACTGTTTTCAGCGAAGGCCGTGGTACTGATAAGCCGTTTCAATATTTTGGCCATCCCATGATGCCGAAAAATCTTTTTTCATTTACACCAATGCCAAACGCCGGCGCAAAAAGCAGTAAGAACTTCTATCAAAAATGCTACGGCTGGAATTTGTCGGGCACAAAGGAAGATGTTCTGAAAAAAGTGGATAATAAGATCCAGCTCAGCTATTTTCTCAAAGCTTATGAATTGTTCCCTGGCAAGGATACATTCTTCCTGAAAACAAATTTCATTCACAAACTCGCAGGCAACGATCAGTTTGCAAAGCAGGTAAAAGAAGGAAAAACAGAAGCGGAGATCAAGGCAAGTTGGGAACCGGCACTGGGTGAGTTTAAGAAGATAAGGCAGAAATATTTATTGTATAAAGATTTTTAGTTTTTCTTTTGGCCGGTAAGGCGGGAAGATGAAATATTTTACTCGCAGCAACCTTCCCGGCCATATTCCTTCTATTTGCTTAATTTTAAACATGCTTCGCTTTGCGTGTTTCTTTATTTTTCTTTTTACCTTCTCATCGCTTCTTGCGCAGCAACTGCCATTAGAAACATTTACTCCTGCCAATGGATTGGTGGATTCGCGGATCATTAAAGTTTACCAGGATGCATCCGGCCGCATGTATTTCCTCACGCAGGAAGGCTTCAGCATTTACGATGGCCAGCATTTTGAAAGTTACAGCACGGTTGCCGGCGTGAATGCAGAATTGTCGAATGACCTTATAGAGGAGAATGGCGTTGTGACCATTTACAATTTCAACGGAATGAAATTCGTGATCAAGAAGGGAAAGCCAACTGTTGATTCAAGCGATCAAAAAAAATTGGTAGAAACGAGCAGGATATTGCAAGCTGGAAAAAATGATTGGCTCATTGCAACCAATAATCATCTCCTTAGATATAAAAATGGAAAGCTGAACGAGGTATCCGTAAAGACCAGCGATGGCAAAAGAACAAGCGTTGAAGACGGCGTTGTTTACAAGAACTATTTTGTTTTTTTTAAATGGGCGATCAAGGAAGCAAATCAGCTGATATTATACGACTACGAAAAACAACAGGTATTAGATCTTTTAAAAGACCAGCTGGCCTATGCTTTGGCAAAGGATAAGAATGGAAAAGTGTACTTCCACAATAACAGCAAATGGCAGCAGCTTAGCATGGCAGAGCTTGAAAAGGGAATTCTAAAACCCGAGCCATGTTGGTTTGAAAAGGATATTCCTGCAGATTATAGCCACTCATCTTTGAGTTTCGATAATTATAATAATGCGTGGTTGATGAAAACCGGCAAGGGCGTATGTATGATCGATGCCGTTACTCATCAGCAAACATTTTATCTCAGCTCGCAGGGATTGCTTGAAGGAGTGAATGATGTTTTCCAGGATGCAGAAAATAATTATTGGTTCATTGCGCAGGGCAGGGGCGTACAAAAACTTCAGCAATCGCCGTTAAAGGCTTTTACACAGTCAGGAAATACTGCGTTGAATGGAGTTGGAGTGATCAGTCCTACAGAGGATGGCAATTGTTTTTTAAATACCACAGCCGGCTATTTCATAAACAACAAAAAATTACCCGGCACTCTCAAGGACAGGTACTTTGCGTATTGGCAAAATCAATGCTGGGGGCTCAAGAACAGTTCAACATTAGTAAGCAGCGGCGGAGTTAATATTGCCCTCGATAAATATTTACCGGGATCCGGCCCGGATGATTTTTTTAGTGCTGATAATATAAACTATGATCGTGAAGGGCGGTTGCTTGTTCCCGGAGTAACGGTGATCGCGGTAGATAAACAGTATCACGTAACGCTTTACCGGCTTCCATATTTTTGCGATAACATCGTTGTTGACAAAGAAAATAATTACTGGTGTTTTCTCCGGAGCCAGCAAGTTGTTAAGCTATCCTGGAAGAATGGCAAATTGGAAAAAACATTTTCACAGCAATTAAAAGCAACCAATCCCCGCTTTACGATCTTATGGGATGATCAGACATTTATAGTAGGCTGCCGCAATGAAGGCATCATGATATATAAAAAAACGCCGGCCGGCCTGCAGTTTTCCAGCAGCTTCAATAAGCTCAACGGGCTTTCCAGCAATTTTGTATATGCCCTGCTTAAAAAAAATGACCATGAATTACTGGCCGGAACTTCCAACGGGCTTACTCAAATAAAATTTAATGATAAGGATACGATCATAGATCATCTATCTGCAAAAAATAACCTGTTCGGCAATTTTGTATCGCTGGTGCAGGATAAAGATTCATCGGTTTGGTGCCGGTTATTCAATGGCGAGTTGTATAAACTTACGGCCGCAAAAAAAGATCAGTCGTCATTCGATCCTGCCGCGGGTTTCAGGATGATAGCCGTTAATAACAGGCCTGTGGCGGATACACAGAACGGCAGGTTCAGTTACTTTGAAAATAATTTACTGTTCAGTGTTTTTTCAACGTCTTTCACCGACAGTAAAAATATTGGATTCGATTTTCAACTCAGCAACGGAAGCGTTGTTTGGAAACAATCCGGCAATAAGCCGGAGTTTGAAATAAGTAATCTATCTGCCGGCGATTATAAATTGCTTGTTACGATCTCTTTTTCCGGAAAGATGTATCCCGATAAATTGCTTCACTATTCATTTTCGATCTCAAAACCTTATTGGAGAACCTGGTGGTTCATTTCATTGGTCGTACTGATAGCGGCTTCTGCCCTTGTGATCATCATACGTTCCTTCTATCGCCGGCAATTGGAAAAACAACGAAACGTTTTGGAAAAGCAACAGGCGATAGAAAAAGAACGAACCCGTATCGCAACAGATATGCACGATGATTTTGGTGCAAGCCTCAGCAGGATCAAATTTATCAGCGAGAAAATGCGGGTATCAAGCACGCTTAATGATACGCTTAAGGGCGACCTGAATAAAATTTCGGCGTACAGCGATGAGATGGCGGAAAAGATGAACGAGATCGTATGGGCGTTGAACCAGCGCTACGATTCGCTGGATGACCTTGTAAGTTTCAGTAGGGCCTGGGCTTCTGAATACCTGCAGGATAAGAACATCCAGTTGCATTTTACTGCCGGTGATTATCCCAATAAATTCATACAGGGAGAAGTACGCCGGAATATCTTCCTCATCATCAAAGAAGCCCTGCACAATGTTGTTAAGCATGCAGGCGCAACTTCGGCGAGGATCGATTTTGAATACAACGATCAGCTTTATGTCAGGATCAGTGATAACGGCAAAGGGATCAATACCGATGCGATCAGGCCGTTTGCAAATGGGCTTCAGAACATGAAAAAAAGGATGGAATCGATCGGGGGAAAGTTTGCAGTGGAAAATAATAGTGGCGCAGCTATCAATATATCGGTGCCTATCTGACGAAATACCTATTGCAGGAAATAAAGCCGATATTTAAATTGCGAATATGTCAAAAATCAGAGTAGCTATAGTTGAAGATCTGGAAGAGGTGATCGATGGGCTTACGACGTTCATCGGCCAGGATGAGGCCCTGCAACTGATCTCCGTATTCCGCACCGCCGAAGCCGCCGCATTGGAATTGCCCCTGCTCAAGCCAGATATCGTAATAATGGATATCAATCTTCCGGGAATGACCGGCATCGAATGTATCAGCAAAGTAAAATCAACAGCGCCTTCTATCCAGTTCATGATGTTTACCGTGTATGAGAACAACGACCAGGTATTTGAAGCGTTGAAGGCCGGGGCCAGCGGCTATCTGTTGAAAAAAACGGCGCCCTCGCAGATCATAGAATCGATCAAGGAATTATATGAAGGCGGCTCGCCGATGAGCGCAACCATTGCCCGGAAACTGGTAACGGTGTTTTTAGAAGGAAGGGGAAGCAAGGCAAACAATGAGGCCAGCGTTTTAACCAACCGTGAAAAAGAAGTACTGCAGCAGCTTTCAAAAGGATTGCTTTACAAAGAGATCGCAGAACAACTGGGGATAAGTTTCAATACCGTCCGCCAACACATAGGCGCCATCTACGAAAAACTGCACGTTCAAAACAAAACAGAAGCCATCAATAAGGTTTATGGGAATAATTTGTAAGGCCCGATAACTGATTTTAGTGGATATTTTTCAAGTTAAAGATCTTTTCAGGTTTGAAGCACCCGGCCGGAAATTGATAGTGGATAACGGATAACTTCTTCACGCCAAAGAGCTTTTAGCGGTTCGAAGAAGAATACCAGCCGTTAATTGATAATTTATCAAAACCTAGGTAATTTCTTTGCAGCAAGAAACTTCGAATTGAAAAAACTATCCGTTATCCACTAACCAACTATCCACTCCTTCAGATAAATCCTGATGTTTGCCTGATATTGTCGAGACTTTAACTAGAACCAGCCCCCTCCCCCGAAATCACTATTACCCATGCTTCCTGCAAAAGCTAATTTTAAGTACTAAATGCATTTGTATGAAGCCTTTTTTACTTGTCCTGCTGCTTGCAGCGGGCACATCGTCGTTGCTTGCCCAGCCGGCAAATAATGAACCCTGCGGAGCAATTAACATCCCTGTTGAATTTACCGGCTGCGAACCAACAACAGTTTACAGCTACTCCGGGGCTACATTCAGCAGCGGCGCGCCGGCCTCTTATTGCTACAGCGGTTCATTGAATGATGTATGGTATAAGTTCACAGTGCCAGCAAGCGGAAAGGCCACAGTTCGCATAGATGGAGCAAACCAGGGATATTACTTCATGGCCGTTGAGCTGTACAGCAGCACCAGTTGCAGTAATCTTACACTATTGGCCAATGCTTTTCCGTGCATGTTCACTTCCTATGCTGTTGGTGGCAGCCTGCAGGCCGAAAGTGAATTCACCAATCTTACTCCGGGCAGTACGATCTATTTAAGGGTGTTTGAGTATTTTGGAAGTTTAACTTCCGGCAGTTTGAAGATCTGCGTAAGCAATTCGGGTTCGTTTGCAGATGAGCCCTGTAATGCCGGTTATTTCCCGATCGAATCTGCAGATCCGGTAGGCCAGCTCTGTGTGCCTACCCGCAGTTTTGCCTGGACAGGCGCAACGCTAACGCCCGCCATTCCCAATCCAAGCTGTATCTATTCCGGCTATTATTCATTGATAAGGGATGTTTGGTTCAAAGTAAAAGTGCCTCCCAGCGGAAGGCTCAATATTGCGATAGACGGCCCTTATTTTAAAATAGCGTGCTACACTGCTTCCAGTTGCAGCAGCGGCTTTTCGGAGATATCCTGCTCCGGCTGGTTTGGCGGCAATTCTTATGGCAGCACGCTTGCCGGCCTTACTCCGGGCAGCACCATTTATTGCAGGGTGCTGGCAAATTCGAGCGCCGTTGTAACGGATGGAAGCGTAGCTATTTGTATTGCAGAAGGAGTACAGATCCCGGCGGTGAACAATGGATCAAGAGTAGGGATAGGCATTGATTCGCCTTTTGCAAAACTTGACGTGGTTGGCAACAGCATCTTCCGCGATAAAATAACAGCAGCCACCGATATCGAAATAAGGGGCAATCTTGTTATGCAGGGCAATATCGTGGGCAAGTACGGCACCACCAATATATCTACCAATACAGTGCATAATGGAACCTTCACGATGAAAGGGTTGCTGGCACTCGATAGCCTTTCGTTCAATAACCGGCTGGGGAACCACATAGCTCTTTATGGCGGTGTCAGCAGCCCGAATCAGTATGGGTTCGGTATTCAATCGGGCTTATTGCAGATCTATACAGACGCTGTTGGGGCAGATATCGCTTTTGGGTATGGAAACAGCAACAGCTTCATAGAAGGGATGCGGGTAAAGGGAAATGGAAATGTGGGGATAGGTACTCCCTCGCCGCAGGCCAAACTTGATGTATACGGCTCTGCCTATTTCCGCGGAAGCAACAATGTCAGCCATTTCAATTTTGGTACTGCTGAAGATACTTATATCAGGGGCGGCAAAGCAGCATCAAAAGTGATCATCAATGATTATGGCGGAGCCGGCCCTGTTTTTATTGGCAGCAACCTTGGCATTGGCGTTAATAATCCAACAAACCCGCTTTCATTCCCGGCAACGCTTACCAAAAAAATATCCCTGTATCCTGGCAGTACCGGAGATGTTGGCCTGTCGGTTGCCGGCGGCGATTTCCGGTTATATACAGATTACAGCGGAGGCAGGATATCATTTGGTTTCGATGATTTTACCAATGGTTTTACTTCCCGTGCCTATGTACCCGCTGGCGGAACAAATGCAATGGTTGTTCAGGGAAACCTGCTGGTGAACAGTACTACCTATACTTCCGACGGGCGTTATAAAAAGAATATCCAGAACCTGCAATACCCGCTTGATAAGATAATGCGGTTAAGGGGCGTAACCTATGAGATGAGGGCCGACGAATTTCCTTTGCTGCATTTCAGTTCAGGTAAACAGATCGGATTGATTGCGCAGGAAGTAGAAAACATCATCCCCGAAATTGTAAGCACTAATGCAGATGGTTACAAATCGGTTGATTATGCCAAACTCGTTCCGCTGCTGATAGAGGCAATAAAAGAACAGCAAAAAAGGATCGAAGCGCTGGAGAAGAAGTTGGGGAAGGTTGAGTAGTTGATAGGTTGACTGGTTAGCCAGTCAACCAAAAGCCTCCCCCAAAATCACTATAACCCATGCCTCCCGCAAACGCTAATTTTAAATACAAAACGCGTTTGTATGAAGCTTCTTTTACTTATCCTGCTGTTTACTGCTGGAACATTTTCATCATTTGCACAACCTGCCAACGATAATGCCTGCGGCGCCCTCACGATACCGGTTGAAAGCCTGGGTTGCGAGCCCTCAACCGTTTATAGTTATGTTGCCTCTACTCCCAGTCCGGGCAATGCCTATTGCTACGGCTATCAACCAAACGATGTTTGGTATAAGTTCACAGCTCCATCCAATGGCGAAGTAAATTTTAATGTTGCTATTAATGGCAGCGATTATTATATGGTGGCTGAACTATACAGCAGCACCAGTTGCAGTGCGCTTACCATACTCAATCAATTCACCAACGGCTTCCCATGTTTTTATGTAAATGATTATGGAGCTACTGGCGGCGGCAGGCTTATTAAAAACTTAACGCCAGGCAGTACCATTTATGTAAGGGTTTATAAAGCGCCTTACCAAACTCCCGACGGAAGCCTGAAGATCTGTGTAAGCAATACCAACAGTTTTGCTGATGAACCTTGTAATGCAGGATTTTTTCCCATTGAACCGGCCGATCCCCTGGGCCAGCCTTGCATTCCCTATAAAACGATCAGTTGGACGGGAGCCACGCAAACAGCTACAGTTCCCAACCCAAGTTGCATGGGCAACGCCTCATTTTTAAGAGATGTTTGGTTTAAAGTAAGAGTGCCTGCAAACGGCAGACTGAATTATCGTTTTGAAAATGGCGAGTCGTTTGGCACAACACCGTATGTAGCCGTTTATACAACCAGTGCATGCAATTCAACCTTTACAGAATTGCGCTGCAATTTTATAAGTTATAACCTCACAGACCTGGTGCCGAACAGTATCCTGTATTTCCGGATATTCAGAAATTCCGGATTTGCGCAGGACTATGGGATAATTAAGATCTGTGTCATCGAAGGCAATTCTGTTCCGACAGTAGACAACAACAGCAAGATCGGGATCGGCATCGATACGCCTTTTGCAAAACTGGATGTTGTTGGATCTGGAATATTCAGGGATAAACTAACAGCCGGATCAGATGTAGAAGTAAGGGGAAATCTTATCGTTCAGGGAAGCATCATTGGAAAATACGACCAGCTTGCGATCCAGGCAAATTCACCCAGCGGCGTAACAAGCTTAGCAGGCGCATTCAATGTTGATAGTTTTAAAATGACGAACAGGCTCGGCAATCATATTTCTTTGTTTGGAGGATTGGGAGCCGTTCCGCAATATGGCGTGGGAATTCAAAGCGGGTTGCTTCAAATTTATAGCGATGGCACCGCCTCCAACATCGCATTCGGATCTGGAAACAGTTTGACCTTTGCAGAAAGAGCAAGGATCATTAACCAGGGAGAGTTTGGCATGTCGCTGAAAGGAAGGCTGCAATTACAAACCGGAACACAATCGGCAGGCCTTTGGTTAAACAATACAGCAAATACCGCCAGCCCTGCATTTATAGGAATGGCAGCCGATAACCTCGTTGGCTTCTACGGCTCAACCGGCGCTGCCTGGGGATTGACGATGAGTACAACCAATGCAAATGTTGGTATTGGGCTTAATGGAACGAGCCCTGGCAGGCCGCTTTCATTTCCTGCATCTTTAGGAGAAAAGATATTGCTTTACCCCGGCGGCGTTGGCGAAGTTGGAATTGGCGTATATGGAAACGAGCTGCGCTTTCATGCGGATAATCCCGGCGCAAAAGTAACATTCGGTACACAGGATAATTCCGGCAACTTCGACAATACAGCGCTGGCGCAAAGAAATGGAGCTTATGCATTTTCAGTGCTGGGTAGCCTTTGGGTAAATGGTACTACCTATGCCAGCGATGAAAGATTTAAAATGAACATCACAGCTATTTCATCTCCCTTACAAAAATTATTGCAGCTGAACGGTGTTGAATATGAAATGAGGGTTGATGAATTCCCGAAAAATTATTTCCAGCCCGGCAGGCAAATTGGCTTGCTGGCGCAAAATGTAGAAAAAGTAATTCCGGAAGCAGTTGGCGAAAAAGATGGATACAAAGGCGTTGACTATGCCCGGTTGGTTCCGTTGCTGATAGAATCTATTAAGGAATTAAAAAAACAAAATGATGATCAGTTGAAGAGGATAGAGCAGCTGGAGAAGAAATTGGGTAAAGTAGACTAATTTACCAGCCGCTATCCCACAAAATACAGCCCGGAGTTACACATAAGCACCACTTCAACCAGCACTTACAAGCAATAATTTTAGAATATTAAAAGACGCTTGTATGAAGTTGGCTTTGAGAAGTATTATCACACTTACCGGATTTATTTTTTTTGTAAAGATATTGCCAGCTCAAAGTGTTGGTATCGGCACACTGGTTCCGCAGGCCCGGCTCCATGTAGCCGATAGTAATGTGTTGTTTACCGGGCCAATGAATGTGGTTGAAGCTACTGCATGGCCTCCACCCCAGCAAGGGCCTGGCGCAAGATTGATGTGGTATCCACAAAAAGCAGCTTTTCGGGCAGGATTGGTATTTGGTAATCATTGGGATAAAGATAGCATCGGCCTTTTGTCGGTTGCACTTGGAAACAGCACAAAAGCAAAAGGCGAATCGGCTTTCGCTTCAGGCGCGGGTACCAATGCTATTGGTATAAGGTCAACCGCAATGGGAGATTTTTCTACTGCCTCCGGCGATGGGGCGTTTGCAGTAGGCTCTTCATCATCTGCTAATGGAAAAAATTCGGTAGCCATGGGCTCCCATTCGGTGGCTGCAGGCGATTACTCTTTCGTTCACGGCACAGGTAATATTGCTACTGGTTTTGCATCTGTCGCGATGGGGCAGGTCTCAATTGCCGATGCGAACACTGCTGTCGCAATCGGTTATGATGCCCGCGCTACAGCAAGTTTTTCAACTGCGATAGGTTATTCAGCGCTTGCGTCGGGACAAAATGCTTTTTCTTTTGGTAGGAACAGTATCGCCTCCGGTAATATAGCTTTTGCAACCGGGTATGAAACAAGATCGAAGGCAGATTATTCCACCACAGTTGGCGCATACAATGATACAACCGATGCGCCTGGTATTTTCAATCCACAACAATCAGACAGGATATTTCAAGTTGGAAATGGAACTGCCAATAATGCGAGGCGTAATGCGATTACAGTGTTGCGCAACGGTAATGTTGGATTGGAAAACATTACCAACCCCGATGCTCCTTTGACTTTCGCCAATACTTTCGGAAAAAAGATAAGCTTGTACTCTAGCAGTGCAGGAAACCAGTTTGGTTTTGGTGTACAAAGTAATCTTATGCAGATTTATACCGATGCTGCTGCTTCCAATATTGCTTTTGGATATAGTTCAGGCAGCTTTTTCCAGGAAAGAATGAGGATACTTACAAGCAGTGGTTATGATGGAATGATCCTGGCCGGAAGGCTTCACCTGAAAAACGGAAGCTTTGATTTCACAGGCGGTGGCGGTGGAATATGGCTATACCCACCCAACGGCAATACCCAGCTGGCTTTTATTGGAACGCAAACCGCCCAGAATGTTGGTATTTATGGAGGGCCTGCAAACTGGGGATTTGTTTATAATACTACCAACAGCTGTATTGGTATCGGTAATCAAAATCCAACAAGGCCATTATCATTTCCCGCAGCTTTAGGAGAAAAAATATTGCTTTATCCTGGCGGCACCGGCGAAGTTGGTATAGGTGTATACGGGAATGAATTACGCATTCACACTGACTATGCAGCTGCAAAGATATCTTTCGGGTATCAGGACAATGCCGGCACTTTCACCGAAAAAATGTGGCTTAACAATAATACCGGTGTACTCACGGTAAATGGAACGGCTTATCCATCAGATATACGTTTTAAAAAACAGATCAGCAATATTCAAGATCCTCTTAAAAAGATCCTGGCATTGAATGGAGTTGAATATTTTATGCGAAGCGAACAATTCCCGCAAATGCATTTCAATACCGATAAACAGGTAGGATTGCTTGCGCAGGAAGTTGAAAAGGTATTACCGCAGGCGGTGCAGGTGATCAATGATGACGGATACAAAGGCGTTGATTATGCGAAGCTGGTTCCATTGCTTATCGAAGCGATCAAGCAGTTAAAGAATGAGCTTGATGAGGTTAAATCAAAAATAAAAAACTAAGAAATGAAAAAAATTATACTCTTTGCAATTGCCCTGAATTATCTATCAGGTGCAACTGCACAAAATGTCGGTATCGGAACTACGACGCCGGGTTTTCCTTTAAATTTTTCTAATGCACTTGGAGATAAGATATCTCTCTATGGCGCCAGCGGCAATCATTATGGATTTGGAATACAGGGAGGGTTATTGCAAATACATTCAGACGCTGCGGCTGCAAACATTGCATTTGGTTACGGAACCAGCACTGCTTTTACTGAAAGAATGCGGATCATCAATAGCGGAACGGAAGGGATGTTGTTGAAGGGAAGATTAAGCCTTCAAAATGGCACTTCGCCGTTAATTGAAAATCAAACGCCGGGTATTTGGCTCTACAAGGCGAATAACAGCGGAGTACTTTCTTTTGTTGGCACATACGATAATCAAACTGTTGGATTTTACGGAGGCCCCGCCGGCTGGGGTTTAACATATGATGCAATCAATAGCCGTGTAGGTATAGGTAACCTCAGTCCAAATGCGCCACTGGCTTTTCCTCCATCGCTTGGAAAAAAAATAACATTGTATCCCGGCGCAACCGGTGATGTGGGATTCGGCGTCGCCGGTAACAGATTGCAGATCTATTCCGATAATCCCAATGCAGATGTAGCAATTGGCTATGATGCAGCTGGGGTTTTTAATGAGCGTTTTTCAGTTAAACCTACAGGCGCATTGGCTGTAAATGGAAACACGGGAGTTGCAGGGCAAATTCTTCAAAGCAATGGAACAGCTGCTGCAAGCTGGACAGGAAAGCCCTACGTGATCTACTATAATCAAAGCGACTATGTATGGTTGACCGGAACTGGCGTTCTAGCACTCCCAATACCTGGATTGGATAATCAAACTTTCACATTAACGCAAAATAGCAGGATCGTATTTACCACAACACTTTACTGCCAGGGAGAAGAATTGATCAATGCAACACGTTTTTTCTCAGAGGTGCAAATACTGAATTCTTCCGGTACTATCGTTGAAAGGGCCACCTGCCATGTTTTGATACCTGGAGGTTTTGAAAAAGCGAATGCGAACTCCACGGGTATAGGAATCCTTCCGGCAGGCACATATACCGTTCGGGCTTTTTTGAGGAGGAAGCATGATACGGATGGCTTTGCTGCTTGTTATGCGGGAAGTGTTAGTCCGGCCGCCCATGATTTTAGAGGCGGGCAAATGATCATCCAGGTTTTTCCTGAATAGGAATTGATTAATAATATTAGCTGCGTAAAAAAAAGAAAAAATGAAGAATGTATTTGTAAGCTTATTGTTGCTTTTGTCAACACAATTATTTTCACAGGAATGCTCAAAAGAAATGCTGCGGCAAAAACCAGGTACCTGGAAAGCCGGGCAGCAAGGCTCGATCCAGGGAGTAACAGCGGCAGACCTGGCAAAAGAAAAAGGAATAATTGGTTCGATACATAAAATGATCAGTGCCGGATATAAACCCACCGGCTGCCAAATATCGTATAGCACAGTGTATGGAAAAAATAACGTGGCCGGTAAAAGCTGGGTTGCAGATCCTTATCACTACAGCATGTACATACTTCGTTATCTGTGTGATCAAAACAGTGCGGATAGATCAAAATATTATGTAGATATCTCAACGCCTACAACGGTGAATGTTACCGCGAATGTGATCTATAATTTAAATAATCTCTATGCTGCCGATCTTCCGGATGATGATTTTCGCGGGTATTTGAAATTGAAACAATTTCCTATTAAACAGAATGGTGTTTGGTCGCTGGGTGAAGAAGTAGTTGGTGATCGCGGGATGCCATCAGAAATAAAAGAATATCGCTGGCTGATCACTTACGATGACAAACTTCCTTTTGTATACATGAAGCGTAAAGAATACCTGTTGATACAAAAGAAGCGGCTCGAACAGAATATCAGGGATGAAGGTTCAAACGATTACTATAATAAATTAATGAACAATATTAACCAGGCGCTTAAGCAACCGGAGGCTGATCTGGAAAAGCCTGCTATCTGTCCCTGGAACGATGAACAGTACTTCACCGGCTTTGTGACGGAAGGCACAGCAGGTTCATTCATCGCGGTAAAACCCAACCTTGATTATTATAACAAACAATTGCCGAAATCGTCTCCGCAGTTTTTTACTGTTGTATATAAAGTTTCAAAAGGAGACCCGGTGTTTGAAGATAATATTGCGGCAATTAAGCAGTCGGTTGATTTTTCGGCACTGAAAAATATGCTGGGAAAATAATTTTTGAACCAATGCTGATCCCTCAAGATCAAAATATTTAAGATGCGAAAGTTATTTTTATTTATAGCCTTTGTTATAGCTGCAACAATTTCGCATGCGCAAACGGAAACCTTTGACCTTATTACTTATACAGTACCAAAGGGATGGAAAAAAGAAGTAAAAGAAAATGTAGTAAGCTACAGCCTTATAAACAATGCAAAAAAAACCTGGTGCCAGATCGGTATTATAAAAAGTACTGTCAGCAAAGGTACTATTGACCTGGATTTTAAAAGTGAATGGACAGAACTTGTTGTTAAGCCTTATAATCCAACTAAACCCTCAAACGCAAATGGAGTGGAGGAAGCCAACGGGTGGAAGATAAAGGCCGGGGCATCGAATTTTACTTTTAATAATGCCGAAGCAATCGTACTGCTCACAACAGCTAGCGGCTTTGATCGTTGCGTAAGCATTGTGGCCACAACAAACAGCCAGGAATACCTAACTCAAATTGAAACATTCATTTCTTCGGTTGATCTTAAAAAACCTGAAGTTGTGGTACAGGGCGCTCCTGAAATAAATAGTGACCAAAACTCGATCACCGGGATATGGAAAGCCACCACGAGTGACAACTCAAATTACCGGATGAAGAACGGGATCATGAACTATATCATGCGTCAATACAGTTTTAACGCGGATGGGAACTATACTTTTACCAGCAAATTATTCGACCCGTTGATGGATAAGATATTGCTTGGTAAAGAAAGCGGTACTTACCAGATAACAGGTACCAATCTTGTTATCAACCCTAAAAGATCTGTGCTGGAAGCCTGGAGCAAAAAGGATGGTGCCGATAAATGGGGCAAACTGTTGACTACGCAAAATATTTCGCTGGAAAAAGTAAATTACCAGTTTACGAAGCATTATTTTTCAGGAATTCAGCAATGGAGCCTCGTATTGCAGGCTGATCAGGCAACACAACGCGATGGGCCTTTCTCAAATAATACAACATTTAAAAATGCCTGGTATTACGGGCCCATAACAGCAAACAGTCCCCTGATTGAATTGCCTGGCGGGCAGCAGGCTTTGAACTCGGAGCCTAAGAAAGAGCCGGTTGCACAACCAAACAATACAGGCTTTGCATTTACAACAACCAACTTTGACGATGGCTGGACAGGCAATATTAAAGAAGATTGGATAGAATTAAAAAAGGGAGATAAAACAGTTTTGATGCATTTTCCTACTTCCCGGATCGATTTATCAAGTGGCGATTCCAAAACGATCGCAACCAATGCCTGGAATACATTGGTTGCACCCAGGTACTCAAACCTCGAAAATTTTGCTGTGTTTATAAGTACTGATTACCAGCGTGCATATTTTGTTTCAGGGAATGTTACTGACCCGGCAACCCGAAAAAAATGTTTTGTAATTCTTTTTAAAAAGGAAGAAAGCGGCTGGTTGGAATTTATATGTGGCGACAAAAATGATTTTGCGAAAACATACGGCCTGGATATCGACAAGTTTAATTATTATCTGCCTTCTGAATACTGGGATCCGCTGAAGAAATTTGGATCTTATAACAGGTTTGCCGTTGCTGCTTCGGATCTAAAAGGAAAGTGGACCAATAAATATTCCGGCATTTTACAATACGTAAATTCGAATACGGGTGCTGATGCAGGAATGAATACCCATTCTTCTTCAGAAGTCTTTGAATTTACAGGCAACAAGTACAACTGGGAATTAAAAGTGGCTAGTGGTTTTGTTGGCAACATAAAATTCGCGGGTGTCAAATCAAGCGGTCAATTTTCAAGTGTATCCAATTGGCAAGTCGCTTTTTCCGATATTGAAGGAAAACCTAAAGTTTACAATGCCTACTTTTCTTGCATTAAGGGAGGCAGGTTGCTTTGGTTTGAAGATAGTAAGTATCCGACGGGATATACGAGTTATGGCAGGGTTGAATAAAACTGCATATTTTTAAAAACTTCTCAAAAAAATAGCTGCATGTGATAACTTCGCGGCGATGTCAACATTTCAATCATTGCGGATCATTTTTATGGGAACGCCCGAGTTTGCTGTTGCTTCATTGGAGGCATTGGTAAAAGCGGGATGCAATATCGTTGCTGTTATAACTGCGCCAGACAAACCTGCGGGCAGAGGCATGCAGATGCAGCAAAGTGCAGTAAAAAAATATGCGGTTGAAAATAATTTGCAGGTACTTCAGCCTGAAAAATTAAAGAACCCCGAATTTTTAGAACAGTTAAGATTGTTGAAGGCCGATCTTCAAATAGTAGTTGCTTTCAGGATGCTGCCGGAACTGGTATGGAACATGCCGCCAATGGGCTCTGTTAATCTTCACGGATCTTTATTGCCCCAATACCGCGGAGCCGCCCCGATCAATTGGGCGGTGATCAATGGTGAAAAAAAAACCGGCGTCACAACTTTTAAATTAAAGCATGAGATAGATACTGGTGATATCCTGCTGCAACGGTCTTTCCCTATCGGCGAAAATGATACAGCCGGAGAAGTGCATGACCGGATGAAAGGAATTGGCGCTGAATTATTGCTTGAAACAGTGAAGGGGCTTGCTGATGGCTCGCTGAATGAACAGCCACAATCAACAATTGCCGCCGGCCAGCAACTAAAACATGCGCCAAAGATATTTACTGAAACATGCCAGATCGATTGGGATAATCCTGTTGAAGATATCTACAATTTAATAAGGGGACTGGCGCCATTTCCAACCGCGTTTACTTTTTTGCATGGAAAAAAGTTGAAAGTATATGCGGCTTTAAAGCAGCAATACAGCATTAAACCAGCAGATGCTTCGATGCCCGGAGAATTTGAAAGCGATCAGAAATCTTACTTAAGATATGCCGGCAATGATGGCTACATCTATATAACCGAACTTCAGCTTGAAGGAAAAAAGAGAATGGGAGTGGAGGATTTTTTGAGAGGGTATAGGAGTATTACGTGATACGTTTTACGTTGGCGCATTATAGTTGTTGCTTAAGACTTTTTACTTGCAACTTAAAACAACGTACTACATAAAACGTAGAACGTAAAACCTACTTGGCATAGCTCAAGCTGCAATCAAACTTACTATCTCCAACACCCAGATCTTGCGCAGCGGCATTGCTGATCCGAATGAGTATTCCTGCGTTTTGTTTGATGTCAGGCATAACGTCGAGCACTTTTGCGTATACGCTTTTGCCGGTAGTGTTGCTGGTTATTTTAATGATGGTGCCTGCCTGGGCAGTATTGTGAAGGCAATAATATTTTCCGTCATTCCAGCCGCTGGTACTTTTAAAAATATTGGCAGATCCTGATTCTTTTTGCATCTCACCTTTTTCATCATACTGCGTTTTAAAAACGCCGCCATTGAACTTTCCGGGATCTGCTGTTTTTGCTACTTCCTCCACTTTAGGCTGAACCTTTTTCTCTGGTTCAACTGCAGCAGGTTTTTCTTTCTCAACAGTTTTAATAACCAAAGGCTTTTCGGCTGTCTTCACAGTTGGGGTTTCTACAGGTTCTTTAACAGGTTTTGTAACCTTTACCTGCGGCGCTTCTGCCGGCACTGTGGTGGACATTCCAGCAAGCGGCGATAAGGCAGTCTTTACTTTCAAATACCCAACGATCAGTTTTGTACCGTTACTCACCGCGTCGGCTTTCAGTTTATTCCACTGCTTTAGCGTTTCGATCGGCACCTTGTTGTAATTAACGCTAACGCGATAAAGCCCTTCTTTTTCTGCCACGGTATGATAAACAGGAATCAATACCTCATCAGATGCAGCAGCTTCTCCCTGAACAAAATTGCCCCCAATAAGCGGAATTTTGATCGTTTGCCCGGGGCTCAATCCTTTCTCCATCTCCAGTTTATTATATGGAGCGATCTGGTCTTTAGGGCTGATATTATACATGCGGCCAATACTGTAGTAATTTTCTTTGGGGGCTACCGTATGTGCCAAGTAAATATTTGGAGAAGTACCTTGAACGATCAATATTTTATTTTGAGCATTTGCAGAAATACCCAAAATGCAAGCAATAAAAAGAATAAACGGGCGTAAACTCATTTTGTAAATTTTACGGGATACAAAGATGCGATAATTTGCCGGCAAATAAAGCACCAAACTCCGGGTTCAGGTTTTTTAAGTAAAAATTAATTGTAATTATCGCTGCAATTATAGGGTAATTACGCCTTCATCATTATGCGCCAATCTTTCGGATAATAATTGTTGATCCGGTTCGATAGTATCTTTATCCAGCCAAGCGGTAAACCCTCATAGCATACCAGCGCCCAGCCTTTTAGATCCTGGTTGATATTGATATCTTCTCTTCTGAGATAATGCAATGCTGTTTGTTTGTCTGCATCTATCCTTGCAACATCCTTACTGATGATCGTGCTAAGCGCCAGTTCGTGATCAGGTACCAACTCGTTTCCTATGAGCCTGCCTAATTTTATTCCTGCTTTTTTTATATACAAAGCCGATTGCAATACAGGGATCTCGTTTTGGAGGCCGGCTGGCAAAGCAATTATTTCATCTTTTACACGCATAAAAAACAGCTCGTCTGTATTTGTTACAAACTTTTTTACCGCATCAATTTCTTTGGCAGTCAACTTATCCTCCTTCTTTGATCTTTGGGATTGATCTTTTTTTGCAGGCCGCTCAAAGCCAGCCTGATCGCCATTCTTTTTAAAGCAAGTGATAAAAAGCCCTTCGCCCTTTAGCCTGTTGGGATAGAAACGATAACCGTAATTACTGTTCACCGCAGTTTCAACTATTCCCCAATCATGATCCAGTTTCAGTTGCAGGTTTTCCATTGAACAATTGGCCATTATCCATTCGATGATGTTCTCATCTTCTTCTTTACTGTAAGAACAGGTACTGTAAATTAGTGTGCCGCCGTCTTTCAATGCAGGCATCACGTCTGCCAGTATCCTTTGCTGGCGCTGGCAACAGAGTTGGACATTATTTAAACTCCATTCATTGATAGCCGAAGGGTCGCGGCGAAATAATCCACTGCCACTGCAGGGCGCATCGATCACGATCACATCAAAATAATTTTCCAGCCGCTGAAAATGAGTCGGGTCGTTGTTTGTTACCACAACATTTGCAGCTCCCCATTTGGTAATATTTTCTGCGAGGATGTTAACTCTCGTTTTGATCACCTCGTTGCTTACCAATAAACTTTCCTTGCTGATGATCGATTGCAGCAAAGTTGATTTGCCTCCGGGGGCAGCACAAAGGTCAAGCACTTTTAATGGTTGCAACAGATCGGTGGTTTGTTTCAGGGCTTCTTCCAAAAACATGCTGCTGGCCTCCTGTACATAATATGCGCCGGCGTGCAGTAAAGGGTCGAGTGTAAATAATGGGCGTTCCGGCAGGTAATATCCCTGCGTGGACCAGGGGATAACGCTGCTGCCTGCCAATTGCAAGCCGCCAAGTGACCGCTTTGCCGGGTTCAATCGAATCGAAGTAACCTGTTCGACTGATTCGTGAACGACTTCAAAAGCCGCAGGGTCAAAGCCGGGCAGGCCTGTTAACGAGCGTAATAATTCTTCAGGTAAATTCAAGTTGTAAAGATAAGACAGCTGTTTAGAATGCGCATTTACCGAAACCAAAATACCCAGTAACGCGTAGGATTATGAATGGTTTTTATTTTACTTTTAAGGGATAAACAATTTTATCCAGAAACTCAGCCCAGCATACCAGCCCGGATTACAGGTTACACACATTCTCCCTTCCGAAAAATTTATTCCGGATGAGGAAAGTATCGGGGCGATACTTCAGCAAAACCGTGAGTTTGATGCAGCATTTAATTTGAATCCGCGAAATGAGTTTAAATCATTTTTAAGATTTACAAACCTGATGGCATTGGCATTTCCTGCAGGTTTGATAACGAGATCTGTTTTGCGAAAAAATAAAAGGCTTAATAAGATATTGCGTTTCCGTGAACTGATGCAGGTTCGTAACAATATCGAAAAAGGTTCATTTGCTTACGATACGATCCTTTTCAATCTTTCCCCGATCCAGGTATTAAAAAATAAAAGCCATCTCGCTAATTTAGTTTGCCTCGCCATTTTGTTTGGAGATGAATTCATTGACGGGCTAGCGCAGGAGTATGGCAAAACAAGTATCAAACGGATATTGGCCAACCAGCTTCAGCGCTATTATCTTCAACATAAAAAAAATGCAGATTCTGTTGAGTTGTTCTATGAGTTCGATATAAGAGAGATCATACCCGAAGAGATACTGAAAACTACCAATGCCAAATACGGTATTAACTATACAGAGTTTTACAGCCATTTACAATTTCTGCTCGCAGAAATGAACCGGCAATTAGAAAAACTGCCGGATGATATTTCTTCAGAAGCCGCCACACTCATTTGTAATGTTTGTAACCGCTGTTTTGATACTTACTGTACAGACATCAATGATTTTTCGGTCGACTATTCGCTGGGCGATCTGTTGGATTATTATAATACAAAGGATAACCGCATAATTAAAACGCTGTTGAGCCTGCGTGCCGTGTTGTTATCGAAGAATACATTGCAGTATCAAAAACAATTTGGTTCCTGGGCAAGCATGGTAAGAGGAATGCAGCTGTATGATGATATGCAGGATGCCGACCAGGACTGCGATTACCAAATGAATTTCCTATGTTATTTCGCCTTCAACCATTTTTATTCAGAATGGGAATGGCTGAATGAAAATAAGAAAAAACTGCAGAACGAGCAGGGGCTTATAAAGTATGCAGACATTTGCCTTCACATGCCTGCCTCTGTAATGATGTGTATGCAGTATACCCGTTATCTTTCTAACAAACACCTGAGCTGGGTTCAGCAAAAGATCCATAATTATCTCTGGAAAAAGAACTGGCTCGGTTTCAACAATCCATTATTGAAAACAACAGCTTCCCCAATACAAGTAACACTCAAGTTGAATGAAAACTCAACCATCGCTGAAAGGCTTTCTGAAATAAAACGGATTGTTTTTGCAACAGATCATCCATTCATTACAGCAAATATGCAATGGGCGCACCTGATCGATATAGCGCTAATGGATGAGCAATTAAAACAGGATCTTTTTAAAAGCTGCAGTAAAAAAGAACGTTACTTCCTCAAAAGCTGTTTTATAGAATTTCCTGTTGATTCAAAGGCTGCTGTTGCGAAAGGATGGTTTGAAAGGCATGTTGGATGACACGAGTTTTGAATACACGAATTTTTAAACACGAATTACACGAATTGCTTTTTTAGCGGCTTTGCACCTTAGCGGTAAAACTCTGTCGTCATTGTTTGGAAACGTTCGAATTATTCGGCGGCAGCTTTCCGAAATTTTCTATTATCCCATTCGATAAAATGCTGTTGGGTATAATGATCGTCTTATTTTCTTCTGTAGATAAAATGGTATTGAATATCTGTATGTCCTTCACCTTGCCTCTCTTTCCCTGGGCTTCTATCACATCTCCAACACGGAATGGCTTAAATAATAACAACATCACGCCGCCGGCGAAATTGGTTAGCGTTCCCTGCAGCGCCAATCCGATCGCAAGGCCTGCAGCGCCTATCAATGCTACAATAGAGGTTGTTTGAATGCCAATGAAATTCAGGATAAAAATGATCAGTACGATCTTCAATGCGGTAGTGACAAGTGTTCGGAAAAAACTCTTTACGGTTTCATCAATACGCTTCCTGCTGAAAAATGTATTGATCACTCTTCCGATCCTGTTGATGAGCCAAAAGCCTATCAGCATTATCAATATACCCGCTACGATCTTGATTGAATAAACAAGTACGGCAGATTGCCAGGTGCCTTTGTCGAGATCATTCAGTTTAGCGATGATTTCCTTCATGAAGTCGACATAACAGTTTTTATGCCAATAATAAACCGCAAAGACACAAAGTCGCTAAGCAAATTCCCTTAGCGACTTTGCGTCTTTACGGTAAATATTATTTAAACGCATTAAACCCTGTAACATCCATTCCTGTGATCAGCAAATGGATATCGTGCGTTCCTTCATAAGTTATTACGCTTTCAAGGTTCATCATGTGGCGCATGATCGGGTATTCGCCTGTAATGCCCATTCCGCCCAGCATTTGCCTTGCATCACGGCAAATATTTGTAGCTACTTCGCAGGCATTGCGTTTTGCCATACTAACCTGTTGAGGCGTAACCTTTCCTTCGTTCATTAAAGTACCGAGGCGCCAGTTGAGCAATTGAGCCTTTGTTATTTCGGTAACCATCTCTGCCAGTTTTTTCTGTTGCAGTTGAAAGCCACCGATCGGCCTGTCGAACTGGATGCGTTCTTTGCTATAGTTCAGCGCTGTATCGTAACAATCCATCGCAGCGCCTATTGCTCCCCAGGCTATGCCATAGCGAGCTTTGGTAAGACAGCCCAGCGGGCCTTTCAAGCCTTTTACATTGGGAAATATATTTTCCTTAGGAACTTTTACATTATCAAAAACCAGTTCTCCTGTTGCGCTGGCACGAAGGCTCCATTTACCATGCGTAGTAGGCGTAGAAAAACCTTCCATTCCTCTTTCCAGGATCATACCCCTGATAACCCCTTCTTCATCCTTCGCCCAAACAACTGCTACCTGCGCAAAAGGCGCATTGCTGATCCACATCTTACTTCCATTAAGTATTACATGATCGCCTGCATCTTTGATCGTACTCAACATTCCGCCGGGATCACTGCCATTGTTGGGCTCTGTTAAACCAAAGCAACCGAGCCATTCGCCGTTCGCCAACTTAGGCAGATATTTATTGCGTTGTTCTTCGCTTCCATATTGATAGATCGGGAACATTACCAACGAACCCTGTACAGATGCCGTGCTTCTCACGCCGCTATCACCTCTTTCCAGTTCCTGCATCATTAACCCGTAGGAAATATAATCAAGCCCGCCACCGCCGTATTGCTCCGGAATCGTTGGGCCGAAGCAGCCAATATCTCCCAACTGTTTTACGATCTGTTGTGGAAATTCGGCCCGCTGGGCATAGTCTTCAATGATCGGGCTGATCTCTTTTTTCACATAACTGCGAACCGCATCGCGGATATGCTTGTGCTCTTCAGTTAACAGTTCGTCTACATTAAAATAATCAGGCGATTGAAAATTGTCGGTCTTGGCAGCCATCAGTTATATTGTTTAATTGTTGTATTGCTAATATTCAAAATTAAGCGTTGATCATTGATTCTTTTTTTGCCAGCAGCAACCCATATCCCAGCATCGTTGTGTCACTCCCTTGTACTGTATCAATGATCTCAGCTTTTCTGCCGCCGTACGCATCAAAATAGTACCATTCTTACAGCTTATTCAACGGCAGCCGCAAAGATAATTACCTTCAACCAAGAATTTTTCTTGTTTTTTCCAATCCCCATGCAACATCGGGAAAATTGCCTTGTCTCTTCATTTATAAAACTTAAAACAATCTTTTGGAACTGACGGTATTGCCACAACAGGATGACCTTGTAGAACGCTGCAAACAGGGCGACAAGCTGGGGTACAAGGAATTGTATCAGCGCTACTCAAAGGCAATGTACAGTACCTGTTGCCGGATGCTGAACAGTACCGCCGAAGCAGAAGATGTTTTACAGGAAAGTTTTATAGAGGCATTCAAAAACCTTGGCAGTTTTGAGTACCGCACAAGTTTTGGCGGCTGGCTCAAACAGATCTGTGTCAACAGATGTATCAACCAGTTGAAGAAAAGAAGGGTTGAATGGGTAGATATTGAAAAAGTGAATGGCTATGACCCGGCAGATGAAACGCCTGTAGATGAAGATTCCATCTCGATGCAGGTTGATTCGGTAAAGCGGGCGATCATGGCGCTGCCCGACGGTTACAGAACAGTTTTGAATCTTTATTTACTTGAAGGATATGATCATGAGGAAATAGCAGAAATATTGAATGTGGCCCAATCAACAACAAGAACACAGTTCATCCGGGCCAAGCAAAAATTATTACAACTTCTAAAAGCAGGAATATGAGCAGCAGGTTAGACAATTTTATCAGGGAGCATCGTGATGATTTTGAAGATGCAACTCCTTCGCCCAAAGCGTGGCAAAATATAGAAGCGGCAATTGCTGATAAGAAAAAAAAGCAATTCATCCTTACGCCGATAATAAAATGGAGCATGGCTGCAGCCGCGGTACTATTGATCAGTATTACTGTTTATTTCGCGGTTGGTACAAAAAAGCCGGAAACAACTTACGCAGGCGATGTAAAGACCGTTGATACAATGGCAGTAGCAGATGCACCCGAAGTAAACCAGTTTGCCCAAATGATCGCATTGAAACAGCAGGAGTTGAGATCGCTGGCGAAAGAACAACCTGAACTTTATGAGAAGTTCAGCAAAGACATTAACCAATTGGACAGTTCGTATAATATCTTAAAAAAACAACTTAAAGCAACCCCAAACAGGGAAATACTGATCGAAGCAATGATTCAAAACCTGCAGCTGCAGCTGAATGTTCTGAATCAACAGCTGAACATCATTAATCAAATCAAACAAAAAAATTATAGTTATGAAAAAGTTGACCCGGCTACTTAGCCTATTACTAGCAGCTTCTTTATTGTTGCAGGTAAATGTTTTTGCCCAGCAGGATAAAGAAGATAAGAATGAAAAGCATGAGAAAACAAAGTATGAATTCGAAAAGAAGAAGGCTGTCAATAAATCTTACAGCGTTTCTTCAAACGACAAACTGGATGTAGAAAATTCTTTCGGATCGGTTGAAGTAAAGACCTGGTCGAAGAATGAAATTAAAGTAGATGTAAGCATTGAAGTTTCTGCTACTACAGAAGCGCTTGCTCAAAGGATCATTGACGGCATCAGTGTTTCAGACAAGCAAAGCGGGGGGGTAGTTTCTTTTAAAACGAGTATAAAAGGAACAGATAATAATAATAATAATAATTCCCGCAATGAAAAAAGTTCGATGTCGGTTAACTACGTTATTTCAATGCCGGCTTCCAATGCTTTAAAACTTTCGAACGAGTTTGGAGCTACCACCGTTCCTGACATGAAAGGCGAAGTTGACCTGAACAGCAAATTTGGTTCGCTTACAACAGGTAATCTTGCAAACGTAAAGAATATAAATGTTGAGTTTGGAAAAGCAACCTTTGGAAGCCTTGCCAATGCTGATGTTTCGGTAAAATATTCAAAGGCAACATTTGATAAATTGACCGGCAGTATCAAGCTTAATATTGAGTTCAGCGGCGCCAGCAAGATCATGCTTGATAATAATGTCAGCAGCCTTGATGTAAAAGCAAGTTATTCAAAAGTAAATATTCAGCCTGTCGGCGATCCTTCAGCTTCTTACACGATCAATACCAGCTTTGGCGACATGAAGAACAACAGTAACATCAAATTTGATGGCGGTGAAGATAAGGAAGGGCATGGAGTGAACTTCGATAAAAAATATACAGGCAAATCAGGCAGCGGATCGATCCCGGTAAAAGTTAGCTCAAGCTTTGGTAAAGTGATCATCGGCGAAGCAACTGCTGACGATATGAAAGATAAGGACAAGAGCAAATCAAAAAATAAAACAAGAACAGTATAATATAGCCAACAGTATAGCCAGTAAGAGCAAGCCGCTCTTATAAAAGGTTCGTAATTATTTGCGGGCCTTTTGTATTTTTAAAGAAATTAAGTTTATGATTCAAACAGTCCGCTGCATTTTCGTTTTTATGCTTTGCTGCATTACAACGAATATCATTGCGCAGAATGGTAAAGCGAAAAAGCCCGAAGAGAAAATTGAACAGTTTTGGTTTGTGATGATCAGGACAGGCCCAAAACAGGATTTCGATTCGGCTGCAAAGGCGAAATTGTTTGCAGGCCATTTTGCAAATATCAACAAGCTGTACTATGATGGCATTTTAAAAGTAGCAGGCCCTTTTGGTAAGAATGATCTGAAGTGGCGTGGAATATTTGTGCTGGATTGTAAAACAAAGGAGGAAGCAGAAAAGCATATAGCAGGAGATCCCGCCATTGCAGCCGGGTTATTTGAAGTTGATATCGTTCCCTGGTACAGTGAACGCGTTGGCAGTTTTACAAAAGGAATTCCTGAAAAACCAAAAGACGAATAATGAGCAAGTATTCTTATTTAGCGCTTGGCGATAGTTATACGATCGGGGAGCAGGTGCCGCAAAAGGATTGTTTTCCATATCAAACAGTAGCCATATTAAATAAAACCGCTGGCGGGGCCGAAAACCGCCAGGGTTTTGAAGACCCGCTGATCATTGCAAAGACCGGCTGGACAACTGATGAACTGAATGCTGCTATTGATGCGGCAAACATTACAAAGAAGTTCGACATTGTTTCATTACTCATCGGCGTTAACAATCAATATCGCGGCAGAAGTGTAGAAGAATACAAAACAGAGTTTGAAGGGTTGTTAAAGAGAGCCATCGGTTTTGCCGCAGGAAATAAGGACCATGTTTTTGTGCTGAGCATCCCCGACTGGGGCGTTACGCCATTTGCCGAGGGTCGTGACAGGAAGCAGGTCGCTTTAGAGATCGACGAATATAATGCTGCTGCAAAAAAGATATGTGACCTATACAAGATCGTGTTCATCGATATTACAACAGAGCAGCGCAGGCATGGGAAAGAAGAGTCATTTCTTGCAGAAGATAAATTACATCCATCAGGAAAGGAATATGCGAAGTGGGCGGCGCAGCTTTCTACAGCAATTAAAAAGATAGTAGTAGCGTGAGGGCGGTTTGCAGTAAGCAGTTGGCAGTTGGCAGTTGGCAATCCTCAGCCCCGTCGGGGCGTAATATTGGTAGAAAACCCGGGCAGATCAAAAGTGTGCCGTTAGGTACGCAATCCCTATTTTTATTCACAATTCAGCATTCCTTGTTCCTTGCTCGATATTCAGCAAAGCTCCATGATCGGCAGGAACTTGTTAAATAGTTTTAACACTTCTCCGCCTTTATTTTCAGCATTACTTCCGGCTACAACACAGCAGAATCTCCAGTATTAGAACCAAGAAAGAACTCCGTATGCAGGGCGAATCTAGAGATTCTAGATTCGCCCTGCATACGGAGTTCTTATACTGTTCCTATAGTGATCCTGTATGCCAATGGAATACGCTTTATGTGGCTGCGAAGACCGGAAGTTAACAGAAAGTTAATGTCAAGCAGTAAGCAGTGATTCAATCATCTAATTGAGAAAAGTAAAGCAGCTGTCTTTGTAGAGGATTTTTCCGGTTTGTTCCATGATGAGTTGTGTTGCAGGGCAATTGTGTGTAGGTTTATGTAAACTAAGTGTAACAGCCTGTAAAAATTTAATGCAATATGATATTTCAAAAAGGACATTTTAGAAGCTCAAGGCTTGAAAAGTCTATAATAAATGAATCATTAAATAAGTCAAAAACATTTAGTGCAAAAAATGCGTATGATACAAAAGCAACTGTATTCTTATCGCATAAACACAAGGATTTAGACGAGCTTGAAGAAGCTACCGGAGTCATTGAAATGCTCGAAGATCTGGGTATTAAAGTGTATATAGATAGCATGGACAACAAAATGCCAGGCCAAACTTCAGGAGATACGGCTGCAAGAATAAAGGATATGATAAAATATTGCAACAAATTTATTCTCCTTGCAACTGAGAAAGCTATTGCATCATATTGGTGCAACTGGGAATTAGGAATTGGTGATGTTCATAAATTTCTTAAAAACATAGCGATTCTGCCTATTAAGGAAAAAGGAGAATATGATTCTCAGTATAAGGGCAATGAATATTTACAGATTTATCCAAGAATTGATTATGAAGATGGAACTAATTATTCGAACAATGGCGGGTTGATCTCTGCAGGATATTATGTATCTGATCCACCTGCTAAAGATGGAATAAGATATATAACTACTCTTAAAACCTGGTTAAGTAGATGAGAACAAAATATCAATTAATTAAAATTGGGGATGATAGTTTATTCTACTCCAGGGTATTGGATACCCTATATCATCATGTAGCAGAGTTGGGTTTGCTGAAAGAATCGATTGTTGAAATAACTGAAAGTAATTTCAAGAAGGAATACAAAAGGAATGCCCCAACATTTTGCCTATACTTTGGAAGTGATTCGGGATCTTTCAAAAACCTCGATTTACTTGAAACGTTGATCAATGATGCGAACCTGGTACTCCCAATTTCTTCAGATCTGGAAAAATTCAACCTCCAAGTACCTGAAAGGCTGCATAATGTTAATGGGTTTGAGTTAAGAAGTATCAATGATGTTGAAAAGCTGGTTTCATGTATTTTAGAGGGACTTAGTTTATTACGTCTTTCGCGGAGGTTATTTATAAGTTATAAAAGAGATGAATCATCGGCCGTAGCAATCCAACTGTTTGAGCAACTGGAAAAAAATGGATTTGATGTTTATCTAGATACTCATAATATTCACCACATAGACAGCATTAACCACGGAGAATCTTTTCAGGAGGAGCTTTGGCATAGAATGGCAGATACCGATGTGGTTGTTTTATTAAATACGCCAGGTTTTTTAAATAGCAATTGGACTACTCAAGAGTTGGCAAAGGCCAACTCTATGTCAATTGGTATTTTACAGGTTATTTGGCCATCACATAAACTTGAAAGAGATGCTGAATTATGTATTCCCATTCAGTTAAGCAATACAGATTTTGGAAACAGTATTTTTAAGGAATCAACAAACTATCTTACTTCTGATGCTATTTCAAATATCATTAGCCAGGTTGAATCATTAAGGGCAAGAAGTTTAGCTTCAAGACAGGATAATATAATTACGGAGTTTATTGCGTCATCAAACAGGGTTGGAAAAATAGCCGACCTGCAATCAGAAAAATTTATCACCGTTAAGCAGAGCAATGGGAAAGAATTGGTGATCATACCGACTGTAGGTGTTCCGCAGGCATTTACTTACAACCAATCGGAAGAATTAGTAGCGAGAATTAAATCGAAGAGCGTAGCAGGAGTATATCTGCTTTTTGATCACAGGAATATTAGAGAAAAATGGATTAAACATTTAGATTGGTTAGATAATTACCTCCCTGTAAAAACTATTAAAATTGTAAAAGCAGAAGAATGGCTAAGGGAAATCTAAATAAAGTGTTTTTATCTGCGAGTATTCCTTATCCCGACAGGGATAAAAAATTCTATGATACTGCCGATATTGTTGGGATAAGAGATGCTGTTCGGGCGCTGGCAACAGTTGTAATCCCGAAAGCCCATCTTATTTGGGGAGGACATCCTTCAATTACCCCGCTAATACGCTTTGTTATGGGAAAAATGAACGCTGATTTAAAAAAGCATATTACCCTTTACCAGTCATTGTATTTTGAAGACCATTTTCCGGCGGACAATTTTGCATTTGAAAATATAATTCTGACAGAAAAGAAAATCAACCGGGAAGTGAGTTTGGAAATCATGAGAAATAAACTCATTGCCGAAAATGATTTCAAAGTTGGAATATTTATAGGCGGTATGGAAGGAGTGAGCGAAGAATATGAAATGTTCACACAAAGGCATCCGTATGCTTTGAGTTTACCTGTTGCAAGTACTGGAGCTGCTGCCAAACTTGTTTATGATAAACAACCACAAAAGTTTGATAGCAGATTACAAAATGATTATGCCTACATGGCTTTATTCAGAGAATTGTTAAGTGATTACATCTAAATTTTAAACAGTGGGAAAAAAGATTTTTGTTTCATATAAATACTCCGATGCAAATGTTCAATCAATAGCTGGTATTTATAATACAACTGCGAGAGATTATGTTGATAAAATTGATGGGATGCTTGAAGCAGGTGATTATGTTTTTAAAGGCGAGGATGATGACGAGGATATGAGCTCTCTTCAAGACGCTACAATTGGCTTTAAATTGGGAGACAAAATATTCGATAGTTCAGTGACAATTGTATTAATCTCAAGAGGGATGAAAAAATTGTTTACCGCTGAGAAGGATCAATGGATGCCTTGGGAGATTTCGTATTCACTAAAAGAGCAGTCAAGGGATGGCGGCAGGAGCAATACGAATGCTGTATTGGCAGTAGTCTTGCCAGACGCTGCCGGCAATTATAACTATTTTATTGAAGAAGATTCTTGCCCTTATTGCAGATGCAGGGTATTAAAGACAGATATTTTATTTCAAATCCTGCGTGATAATATGTTTAACATAAGAAAACCAGTTTTCACAGATTGTCACAATCATTTAGGAAGTAAGCCATATCAAGGCTATTGTTCATACATATATTCTGTTAAGTGGTCCGACTTTGCCACAAATCCAAACATGTATATTAACATAGCTATTACAATAAGGCAAAATATCAATGACTACGAGATAATTAAAACGGTAAAATAAAAATGCCCAGGTATACATTCTTTAGTTTCTGCTATGAGGACGTTAAGAACTTTAAAGTAAACGTGGTTAGAAATAGCTGGTTGCTTAATCATAGTTCAGACAGTTTTATTGATGGGTCTATATGGGAGAAGGAAAAAAGCAAAGGCCCAACTGTAATAAAAAGTTTGATCGATGCAGGATTGAAGAAAACTTCTGTGACAGCCATCCTTATTGGAGACGAAACAGCAAATAGGCGCTACGTTAAATATGAAATTGTGAAGAGTTTCGAGAAAGGGAACGGAATTCTTGCAATTCACATTAATAGAATAAGGGGAAAGGAGCAGGTGATTTCGGCTCGGGGATTAAACCCCCTTGACCGACTTGCATTCCAAATATCTGATGATGGAAGAAAAATTGGATTCTTTGAACTCGTAAATGGAAAGTGGATTGAATTTGCTGACCTGCCAGAAATTAATAACAAAAAATCTAATACACTTTATTTTGATGAGGGATGGTTTGGAGCAAATGACTTTGGAAAATCGTTTCTTTTTTCGGAAAAATTTGAAACATATTGTTGGGTTAATGATAATGGTCACAGGAGTTTTTCATCATGGGTTGATGAGGCTGCGGAGCAAGCAGGCAGATAAAACTATCCAAGAAAAGCCAGTTTTTCAATAAATGAACCCCCAAAACAATTCAACAATCTACCAATACAACCAACTCCTAATCTTTATTCTTCTTAAACCGCTCTTCAATTATTTGAAGCTGGTCATCATTCATTTTGGAGGTCTTCTTTAGAATTACAAGGAAAGCTGCAACTTCTGCATCGGAGGCAGGGCAACCAATGTTATCGCCGGGCGTATCATTGGCCATGCCGACTTTTCTGATATAACTATCGGCGAGGAATTTTCCTTCTTTATTTAATACAACCCAGAAAGGCAGTCCTGCTTTCTCGCCAAGGAATTTTTTCTTCAGATCTTCAGCTCCGGGATTTTGGAGGTTTTTATTTTTGGCTGATTCTTCTACAGTGAGGTGCACTGTTACATAATTCTCATCGAAGAATGGTTTAACACTTTTATCAGCCATTGAACTATCCATCTTGTGGCACCAGCCACACCAGCTTGCATGAAAGATCAGGATCACATTCTTGTTTTCGGCACCGGCTTTCTTATACGCAGCAGATAAAATATCTTTTGCAGGCGTTGCTGTTTGACAAAGACCCAATACGCCAATGACCATAAACTGGAAGAATAACAGGATCCTTTTCATGATTTACTTTTATTACTGAAGATAAATTTGAATTAGCGAAGGAAAAGTTAAATCAGTACTCAATCATTTTTCTTTCTACCGTACCATTATCATAAAAGTTGAACATTGCATAGGCTGGTGGAAAATCCTGGAAAGCTCCGCCCCACCAATTACCACTGACTGCACCATTGCAATAATATTTGATACCAAGATATTCAACTTCGTCCTGCAAATGAATATGGCCACTCAGACAGGTTTTGATATTGGGATATTGTTTGAACAGAGCTTTCAACCTCCTTGCATCAACATGTAAAAGCGCCCTTGAAAGTGTCCAGTTGCCATTAGCCTCCATTTTATCAAAGAACATTGCTGAACAAAATGAAATGATCGGAATATGGGATATAATGCAGATAAATTTGCTGCTATCAACAGATTTCAGTTCGTTTTCTAACCACGCGTATTGCGGTTCGTCAAGCCTGGCAATGTAACCGCCGTTATTTTGTTGCGTGCTGTCAAGCACGATGAAATGCCAGTTGTTCTTCGTAAAACTGTAATACTTGCCGGGCATCTTGTGCTGTTGAACAACCCAGCCTTTTTCATACATCGGGTCAGTCTTAATAGATTCATCCTTTACCTGCCAGCCCCAAACATCATGGTTGCCGATGCAATGATAGATCGGTAGTTTATTTTCATCGTTCAATACTTTATTCCAAACATCCCACTGGGCCTGGGTCTTGGCTTTGTCTGCTGCCAATGCATCCATTATGCTGTCGCCGCCATTGATAATAAAATGCGGAGCAGGGTCAATGCTGTTGACATGCTTAAAAGCTTTTCGCATTCCCTGCTCGGCTGGCTCGGTTGGCTTTACGTGCGTGTCACTCATAAAGGCGATTCTTGTAACACGTTTCTTTCCCTGGGGCTCGTTGGGAGTTGCAGCTTCTAATGCTGGAGGAATGGCTGTTGCAAGAGAAAGTGCGGAGAGGTTTTGGATGAAATTTCTTCTTTTCATAAAAAGTAATTTATTTTTTACAAGCCGCCGACAGGGTTTGCAACCGCTGTCGGGCTTAGACCTACGCTAAAGCTATGGTCTACACGTATGATAAATAACCCGACATTTCCTGTTGATATTGTAAAGCGATCGCCCTCGCTTCTGCTGCAAAGTTCTCATCGTTGCCGGCATAGATGATGGCACGGCTTGCATTCACCAACAACCCGCAATCCTTGTTCATGCCGTATTTGCTTACATCTTCCAAACTTCCGCCCTGGAAACCAACGCCCGGAACCAGCAAGAAACTATCGGGAATCAGTTCACGGATATTTTCCAGTTCAGTAGCTTGTGTTGCGCCAACAACGAACATCAGGTTGCCGGGATTACCCCAACCTGAAACGGTTGTCAATACTTTTTCATATAAGAATGAAGGCCGCAAATGTTCTTCGCCACTGCTGATGAGTTGCTGCATTTCAAAATCCGAAGCGCCTTTATTTGAAGTGAGCCCAAGTACGATCGCCCATTTTCCTTCATACTCAAGAAAGGGCTGCACACTGTCGGCACCCATGTAAGGCGCAACAGTAATTGCATCAAAGTTCATTGCCTCAAAAAATGCTTTTGCATATTGTGATGAAGTATTGCCGATGTCACCACGCTTGGCATCAGCTATTTTAAAATGTTCGGAAGGAATATAATTGACGGTTTTTTCCATCGCTTCCCAGCCTTTTAATCCCATTGCTTCATAAAAGGCGGTGTTGATCTTATAACTTACGCAAAGATCTTTGGTGGCATCAATGATCGCTTTATTGAATTCAAAAACAGCATCGGGATGCTGCTGCAAATGTTTGGGGATCTTTGTTTGATCGGTATCTAACCCAACACAGAGGTAAGAACGTTTTGATTTGATTTGTTCAATGAGTTGTTGACGGGTCATGAGGCAAAGTTAAGCCGTGGGGGATAATTAGTAATTAATGATTAATAATTAATGATTTCTTCGGTTCGAAGTGTATTTCAATTTTTACATCCTGTTATGGCTATAGAAAATTATTAATTCTTAATCATTAATTAAAAAATCAACTCGTTTGCGGCTGCACAAGCTCCAGCATGATGGCCTCAACTTCGGCGGTTTGCCAGCATTCTTCGATATTTGGAAGGGCCATTATCTTTTGCATGATCGCTTCCTGGCGTACGCTGTTCTTCAACGCATCGCTGTATCTTATTTGTGGACTGAAAGTAACCTGCGAATAGGCTGGCGTCCATAAATGTGGATGTTTGCTGCTGAAACTGGCTTCTATCTTTTTTTGTAAAAGAAAACGCGGATCGCCTACTTTGTCCCGCATTTCTATGAAATTATTTAATGCAAGTTCTGCGATCGCGTCGGCATCAGGTTTACGCAGTTGCTGGAATTCCTGGAGTATCAATTTCCAGTTGTGATCATGTTTTTCGATGAGATCATCCAATACAGCACAATCTTCAAAGCCACAATTCATTCCTTGTCCAAAAAAAGGAACGATCGCATGTGCTGCATCTCCGATCAATGCAAATTTATCGTCACGTATCCAGGGAAAACATTTTACTGTTACCAAACTTGAAACAGGATTTTTGAAGAAGTCTTCAGCAACTGTTGGCATCAGCTTCAATGCATCTGTGAATTTGTTTTGGAAGAACTCCAGCACTTTTTCTTTACTGTCCAGGCTTTTGAAAGAGGGCTCACCTTCAAAAGGAAAGAACAGCGTGCAGGTAAAACTGCCATCCATATTGGGCAATGCGATCAGCATGTAATTGCCGCGGGGCCAGATATGCAGGGCATTTTTTTCCATCTGGAAGCTGCTGTCTTTGCCTGGCGGGATATTCAATTCTTTATATCCGAAATCGATATAGGATTGTTGATATTCGAATCTTTCATGCTGCAGTTGATGTGTAAGGCGTGCTGCAGAATATGCGCCGTCACTGCCGAAGATCAGTTGGCAGCTGGCTTTGTGCAGTTGACTTGAAGTATTGTCTTCTAAAACAATTTCGCTATTGACCCAATCTATTTTTTCACAACGATGATCAAAGAAAATTTCTACGCCGTGTTGTTCGGCAAGATCCATCAACTTGCAATTCAGCTCGCCACGAGATACGGAATTGATGAACTGGCCTTCTTTGCCATAAGGTTGATAAGCGATGCTGCCATCTACCGCATGAATAGAACGCCCGTGCATCGGGATCGCGATCTTCCTGATCTCTTCCATGATGCCGACCTCTTCCAAAGCTTTGATGCCACGATCGCTTAATGCAAGGTTGATAGACCGGCCTGCGCTGATCGTTGCTTTGCGCATATCGGGACGGCGTTCGTATATTTTTACTTTGTATCCGCGTTTGGATAAATAGATCGAAAGCAAAGAACCAACAAGGCCTGCACCGATTATTGTAATTTCTTTTTTCATGTTTTTGTATGATTTCTTTTCAAACCGCCTTCAGGGTTTATAACCGCTGACGGGGTTTTAAGGTCAGCGTTCGAGGATCAAACTAACTATCTGCCCAAAATGATATACGTCTTCAAAGCTGTTGTATAAAGGTACTGGCGCCACACGGATAACGTTCGGTTCACGCCAGTCGGCCAACACGCCGTTTTGTTTTAATGCTTCAAAAACTTCTTTTCCTTTTTTCAGCATTAATATCGAAACCTGGCAACCTCTTTCGTTATCTGCCCGAGGAGTGATCACCTCAATGGTCTTTTCGCTGAGCCTGCTGTTTATCTCATCTAAAATAAAAAGTAAGTACCCGCTTAATTGTTTTCCTTTTTTTGAAAGCGCTTCCATTCCTGCTTCGTCAAATATCTCAACAGATGCTTTGTGAGCCGCCATGCTCAATACCGGTGCATTGCTTAATTGCCAGCCTTCGGCGGTAGGGATTGGCTTGAATCCTTTTTCCATGTTGAAGCGGGTAGATTTTTCATAACCCCACCAGCCGGCCAATCTTGGTAATTTAGAGTTGCCGATATGTTTTTTATTTATAAATGCAGCTGCAACTCCGCCCGGACCGCTATTCAAATATTTATAGCTGCACCAGCAGGCAAAATCAACATCCCATTCGTGCAACTTTAACTGAACATTTCCGGCTGCGTGTGCAAGGTCGAATCCTGCGTAAGCGCCTGCAGCATGAGCAGCTTTTGTTATTGCCGGCAGATCAAACACCTGGCCGCTATAATAATTTACGCCGCCAAACAGAACTACCGCCACAGAATCTTTGTACCGTTCGATAGTTGCAAGAATGTCTTCTGTCCTGATCGTATGTTCTCCTTCACGCGGGGCTACTTCGATGATCGCATCGGCAGGATCAAACCCATTTATTGCCGCCTGTGTTTCGAGCGCATATTGATCGGAAGGAAATGCTTTTGCTTCGCAGATGATCCTGAACCGTTCTTTTGTTGGACGATAGAAACTGGTCATCAACAAATGAAGGTTGACAGTAAGCTGATTCATCACAACCACTTCTTCCGGCAATGCTCCAACGATCTTAGAAACCTTTTCAGGGAATAATTCATGATAACTGAACCAGGGGTTCTTTGCATGAAAATGACCTTCAACGCCAAAGTTTGCCCAATCTTCCAGTTCTGTTAAAACATGATCCTGGGTTGTTTTTGGTTGTAAGCCTAGCGAATTGCCCGTGAAATAAATACACTCTTTACCATTGATGATGGGGATGTAGAATTTGTCTCTAAAACTTTTTAGGGAATCATTTTGGTCCAGTTGTTTGGCAAAGTCTATATTGTTGGAAAAATCCATTGGTTTGTTATTTACTATTTACTATTTTTCGGTTCGATCCTTTCTTAAAATTTTGTACCTCTTATAGTGTTGTTATTTAGATATTAGATCGTAAATAATATTCTACTCCACCGTCGCGATAACTTTCAACTCGATAGCGATCGGCGTCGGTAAACTCTTTACTTCAACTGTCGTTCTGCATGCCTGAACTGATGTAAAATAATCAGCATAGATCTTATTGTAAACAGGGAAATCTTTTTTCATATTTGTAAGGAATACAGTTACGTCGATGATCTTGTCCCAACTACTGCCACTCGCTTCCAGCACGGCTTTTACATTGGCAAAAACAGAATGGCATTCGGCTTCTATGTCGTACTTGATAATGTTTCCTTCGGCATCCAGTTCCAAACCCGGGATTGAATTGTCCTTTGCGCTTCTTGACCCGATCCCTGATAAAAACAAAAGATTGCCGGCACGCCTTGCGTGAGGATATGCGCCGAGAGGTTTGGCTGCGGCGTCAGTATTAATTAATTCTTTACTCATTTTATTTTTACCGCAAAGTCGCCAAGCCGCTAAGAGCGTATATTTTTTAGTGTCCTTTGCGCCTCCGCGTCTTAGCAGTTATTTAGAATTGTATACAAACATTTTTCGCTTCGGTAAAAAACCGGATCGCTTCCCATCCGCCTTCTCTTCCTATACCACTGTTTTTAACGCCGCCAAAAGGAGTACGGAGATCGCGAAGCAGCCAGCAATTTACCCAAATGATGCCGCTCTGCACTTTTGCTGCAACGCGGTTTGCTTTGCTGATATCCTGTGTCCAAATTGTTGCTGCTAAGCCGTAACTGGTTGCATTGGCGAGTTGCAACGCTTCTTCTTCAGAGTTGAATGGCTGTAAACTAACTACAGGGCCAAAGATCTCTTCCATATTTGTTTTACAGGCCGGGCCAAGTCCTTCAATAATTGTTGGTTCAATAAAAAATCCATTCGCACATTTTCCCATCGCTTTGAATGAGTTTCCGCCGCACAATATCTTTCCGCCTTCCTGTTTTGCGGTTTCAATGCAGCCCATCACTTTATCAAAATGAACCTTACTTACAATGGCGCCCTGTTTTGTATGCTGATCAAGCGGATTGCCAACCGTAAGCGCTTTCGTTTTCTCAACAAATTCAGTTTTGAATTTTTCATAGATAGATGCTTCGATCAGTATCCTGCTGCCGCATAAACAGATCTGTCCCTGGTTGCTGAAAGAAGAACGGATCGTTGTGGCCATCATCTTATCCCAATCACAATCCGCAAAAATGATATTTGGATTCTTACCTCCCAATTCGAGTGAAAGTTTTTTAAACATAGGCGCCGCGATAGATGCAATGCGTTCGCCGGCCCTTGTGCTTCCCGTAAACGAGATTGCTTTGATGCCGGGATGTTTTACAATGGCTTCCCCGCAGGAGGGGCCGTTGCCGTGAACAATGTTCAATACGCCATCGGGTAAACCGGCTTCTTTACAAATTTTGCCAAGCAGGAAGCCTGTGACCGGCGTTACTTCGCTTGGTTTTGCGATCACGCAATTGCCGGCAGCAAGCGCGGGAGCTATTTTCCAGGTAAATAAATATAAGGGAAGGTTCCAGGGAGATATGCAACCAACTACGCCGATCGGTTGGCGAAGGGTATAGTTTACAGCCCTGTCTTCCATCGAATGCGATTCGGTGGCAAAATGCATGATGCCCGTTGCAAAGAACCGGAAATTAGAAGACGCCCTGGGGATATCGACCTGTTTGCTCAGCCAAAGCGGTTTGCCGTTGTCATTTGTTTCGGCAAGAGCCAGTTCATCTAAATTAGCATCGATCAGTTCTGCTATTTTGTTGATGATGGCAAAGCGTTTGTCGGCAGGCATTACCGACCATGAAGCAAAAGCTTTTTCTGCTGCATGAACGGCAATATCAATATCCTTTTCATTGCTGTTGGGAACCTGGCCATAAACTTCGGCTGTTGCGGGATTTACATTATCGATGAATGCACCGCTTAACGGGCCGATAAAATTACCGCCGATAAAATTTTCTAAATGATATGGGATGGAGAGATCCATGGGGCTAAGGTAATTTTTTAACACGAATTACACTAATTATACGGATTGCACGAATTAGGGGTTGGGTAATAATTAATAATTAATAATTCTTTCGATATTACGCGTATTCAATTCACTGAGAGCTGGTCGTCCGAAGGAATTATTAATTATTAATTATCAATTCTTAATTACCTTAGGCTTCTCAAAATCTCAAAGCTATGCCAGTATCAGCTCCCTTTAATTTAAAAAAATGGATCGATGAACACCGCGATATGTTGAAACCCCCGGTTGGCAATCAATGTGTGTATAAAGACGCCGAAAATTTTATCGTCATGGTAGTAGGAGGCCCCAATGCGAGAAAGGATTATCATTACAATGAAAGCGAGGAATTATACTATCAGGTTGAGGGTAATATAGTTTTAAAGATAATTGATGAGGGCGTGCAGAAAGATATCCCGATCAACGAAGGAGATATGTTCCTGTTGCCGCCTAAAACGCCGCATTCGCCGCAAAGAGGCGCCAATACGGTTGGTTTGGTGATCGAAAAAGTAAGGGAAACTGAAGAAGATGGTTTTCTATGGTATTGCGAGAACTGTGGAAATAAATTGTACGAAGAATATAAAGTGATCAATGATATTGTTAAACAGCTGCCGCCAGTTATGGAAAATTTTTACAGCGATGAACAAAAACGTACCTGCAGCAAATGTGGGGCTGTAATGGCGCCGCCGGTTAGGAAAGGCTAAGACTATTTTAAATTTTGAATGTTGAATTTTAAATTGATCTTCGCGGGCTTTCATTCAAAATTTAAAATTTAAAATTCAACATAATCTTGAAAATTGACATACACACGCATATAATGCCCGACAAAATGCCCAATTGGGTACAGAAGTTCGGCTATGGCGAATTTATTCATCTTGAGCACCGGAACTGCAAAGCCTGTATGATGAAGGGTGATAAACTGTTCAGGGTTGTTGAAGAAAACTGCTTTGACGCAACGCTCAGGAAAAAGGAAATGGATGAAACTGAAGTTACCACGCAGGTTTTGTCGACGATCCCGGTTCTTTTTAACTATTGGGCCATGCCCAATGACGGATACGAGACCTCCCGATTCTTCAATGATCATATCGCAGAAACGGTAACAAACGACCCGGAAAGTTTTATTGGTATCGGTACGGTTCCATTGCAGGATATCGATCTTGCAATAAAAGAAATGGAACGCTGTGTTTCGGAATTAAAAATGCCGGGGCTGGAAATTGGAAGTAATATCAATGGCCTTAATCTAAGCGATCGTTCTTTCTTTCCATTTTATAAACGGGCTGAAGAATTGGGCTGCGCCATTTTTGTTCATCCCTGGGAGATGATGGGCGAAACCCAGATGGAAAACTACTGGCTTCCCTGGTTGGTAGGGATGCCCGCTGAAACTTCGAGGGCTATCTGCTCGATGATATTTGGCGGCGTACTTGAACAATTCCCTAAACTCAGACTGGCATTCGCTCACGGCGGAGGCTCGTTTCCGCTTACGATAGGAAGGATAGAACATGGTTTTAATGTAAGGCCTGATCTTGTTGCAATAGATAATGCGATCAACCCAAGAGATTATATCGGAAGATTTTGGATCGATAGCCTTGTTCATGATGAAAAAGCAATGCGTTACATCATCGATGTGATGGGCGAAGATCATATCTGCCTTGGAAGCGATTATCCGTTTCCCTTGGGCGAGCATCATCCCGGAAAAATGATCGAAACGATGAAATTTGAAAAAGGCCTGCAGGAAAAACTTTTATTCAAAAATGCAGAGGACTGGCTTGGAATTAAATCAAAAAAAATTTGTATCTTATAAGACAATCGTTTTATGAAAGCAATTTTATACAGCCTACTGTGTTTCTTTTTTATAAACTTATTAATTGCTTCCTGCAGAAAAATACCTGCTGATACCGGTAGAACTTCCTGCAGCCCCATCCTGCCTAAAGACGGCTTTTTTAATTGTAATGGCAAATTGATCCATCCCACATTGGGAACGGTGTATTATCAAAATGTGAACCGGCATTTTCAAACCACTGGCTCACATACACTAAGTCATCAATATACATTCAGTATCGGTTCATTAGGTTATTCTCTAGGTGGTGCTTATATAAATACTCAATTTAATCTCTATCTCGATAGTTCTGTTATTGTATCATCCGGATCCGGCAGTTCGTTTATCGCTAACCCGATACCTAACATAAATTGGTACGACACCTGTACGGGAAGTTTATATATCAAGTATACATTGCATAACGGAGCGACAATAAGCCAAGTATGCGACACTTGTTTTTTTAATTGATTCCGATAATTAAAACCCGGTTCATTCACTGATGTTACTCATCAATACTCCTGGATCTAAAATTAATATATGAAACCCTGGCGAGTTATCCTGGCAATTGTAGTAATGGTGATCAGCGTTGCGAGATTAGCCTCAACCTGTTCAAAACAAGAGGCGAGAAAAAAGCAGAACGCTTTTGTTGACGCTGTGAATATTATTGAAACTGAACGTGCCCAAATAATTTTGAGTGATAGTGAAGATCCTGAAAGTATTGACCGAATGACGGCCCAGGCAAGGGTTTTCGGCAAGTCGCTGGATTCTACGATCAAGTACTATCGGGATAATTATATGTCTGATGAAGCACGTTATGACCAATACCTGGAATTGCTTTATGAATATAAAAAGATATCCTATACTTATTTTACCTGGTTCGCTTACCTTAAAAATAATGTGGGCATAAAAAATTTATCAGTGGAGTATGAAGTTAAGCGAAGAGAATTTTACGGGAGCCTTCAATCCCAATTGCTTAAAGTGAGGCAAAAGGCAATATTCTATTAGAACAGATCAGGGAAATCGCTGATGATCCCATCCACTTTCAATGCCTTTAATTTAGCGATGGTTGCTTTGTCATTCACCGTCCAGGGAATTATCCGCATGTTAGCCGCATGGCATTTTTGGACAAGCTGTTCTGTCACCAATGAAAAATGTGGGCTGTAGATATTTGCAGTAAAGCCAAGTTTTTTTATTTGATCTTCAAACGGAATCTTGTCAAAATCTTCAATAAGCATTGCAGTTTGTACTTCGGGATAATGTTTATGCAAATACTGCAGGCTTCTGAAATCGAAAGATTGGATGATCACAAATTTCAACAACTTCTTTTCCTTTATCAACGCTATCAGCTTTTCAACAAATTCACCGGGAGCCGGGTGATAGATATTGTCCGTTCCCGGAAGGCATTTTGTTTCAATATTGAAATAAGGGATCTTTAAATTCCATTTACTGCAATAGGAGATCACTGTATCAAACACGTCGCTCAATAAAGGTTTTACGGCTTTTAGTTTTTGCTGTTGCGGAAACCGGGGATGAGGCTTCAGGCCAACATCATACAGTTTGATGGAGTCATAACTCATCCTGTACATATTATAATTCTTCTCGTCTTTTTCTTCAACATAACTGCCATCGGGCTTTATTGTTATTTCATGATTAAAGAAGGGCTCGTGAGAAAGGATGACCTGTTTGTCTTTTGTGATGCTGGCATCCATCTCTAAAGTTGTAACGCCCAGGTCAAGCGCCTTTAGCATCGCAGGAATTGTATTCTCAGGCATCAACCCACGGCAACCGCGGTGGCCCTGTTTGTCGAAACCTACAGTGCCAGTAGGTTCCAGCTGGGCTTTCTCATTTTGAGCGGCCATCTTTTTACTGTTTGAGCAAGCGATTAAAAAAATGAGGAAGCTGTATGACAGATATTTTTTCATTACTTGTAAAGCTGTTCCTTGCGGGCATTCATTTCTGCTGCAATATATTGCTGGCTTGAGTTTCCTACTGCGAGTTTTTCTGCAATGTTCTCAAAACTTTTTTTATCCCGGTTCTGGCTCAGTTTAAAAACATTTTCCATCGAATGTACTTCGATCTCGAAAGCAACGATCGCTTTTGCCATACGCTCAACATATTCTGGTGACAGATCCTCGAAGTTGGCGCCCGAGTTTGGATTCTCAAAATGGTTGGTTGTTCTTCTTAAAACATCCAGCAATGCAGGCGTATCTAAAAACTTCAAAGTCCCTTTTGCATGCACGCTTATATAATTCCAGGTAGAACCCTGCAGTTTGTCTTCATACCAACTGGCGCTTACATAGGTATGCGGACTGGTAAAAACTGCGAGCACATTTTCATTTTTTGAGAAAGCTTTATGATGATCTGTTTGCCTCATCATATGCCCGGAAAGAAAAAGTTTTCCGTCGCGTTCGTCAATAAAAACGGGGATCTGCGTAACAACGGGTTTGTTGTTCTCATCACAACCGGTTAAAAATGCAAAAGGATTTTCTTTTACAAATTTCAGTACTACTGACTGATCCGATTCTTTGAAGTAGGGAAGGCTATACATTTTAATTGAGAATTGATAATTAATAATTGATAATTCCTTCGATTGAAAGAATCCTTCTTTTGAGAAAGGGCTTAACAAGTTAGAGAACTACCAACAACTGCAATTAACGATCAAAGATCACTCAGTCATAATCCTTTTTATCAGAAGGGCGGTTTCCCTTATCAAAAGGTTTCAACAAGTTAAAGGAATTACTAATTATCAATTATTAATTCTTAATTAACTACCTCCTGTATCTCAGTCACGGCGATATGTGCATTCGCCATCGCAATTCCTCTAACGGCATTGCCGGCAAATTCCATGAAGGCTTTTTTAGTGATCTCGTCATCACCCATCATCAATGGCACACCGATGTCGCCGCCTTCGCGGATGCTTTGTACAATGGGGATCTGGCCAAGGAAAGGAATATCAAATTCGTCGGCGAGGTTCTTGCCGCCGTTCTTTCCAAAAATGTAATATTTGTTCTCAGGAAGTTCAGCCGGAGTAAAATAGCTCATATTCTCTACCAGCCCGATAACCGGCACTTTCAATTGAGCCTGGCCAAACATGGCGATACCTTTTTTGGCATCTGCCAGGGCGATCAGTTGCGGAGTAGTAACCACGATCACGCCCGTTACCGGAACTGTTTGAACGACCGTAAGGTGAATATCGCCGGTACCCGGAGGCATATCGATCACCAGGTAATCCAGTTCGCCCCAATCAACGTCGGTAACAAATTGGCGGATGGCGCTGCTAACCATGGGGCCACGCCATACAACGGCCTGTTTTTCATCTACCAGCAAACCAATGCTCATCACTTTGATCCCGAACCGCTCGATCGGAACGATCAGGCCCCTTTCCCCGCCTTCTTTCATCAACGGCCGTTCGCCGCGGATACCGAACATGATGTGCTGGCTGGGACCGTAAATGTCGGCATCCATCAGCCCAACAGAAGCCCCGCCTTTTGCCAGGGCCAGCGCAAGGTTGCTTGCTACGGTGCTTTTGCCAACACCGCCTTTGCCGCTCACCACCGCAATGATATTTTTTACGCCTGAAAGCAGTTTTTTGCCGTCATTCCGGTTACTGGTCGTATTTGAGGTAAAATTCACCTGAACAACGGCTTCTTTGTTCACCAATAACTTCACCGCGTTGATGCATGCATTCATGATCATGTCCTTCAGCGGACAGGCCGGGGTTGTAAGCACAACTGTAAAAGACACATGATTACCATCTATTTGTATGTCCTTCACCATGTTCAGCGTTACCAGGTCTTTGCCAAGGTCGGGTTCTTGCACATTGCTCAGCGCTTTCAGTATATCAGCTTCCGTCATCGTTCAATTATTTGTTAAATAAGCCTTATTTGCGGCAAAATTAGCCATTCAACCCTTTACTTTGTTTACTAAATGCAAAATGAAAGAAGCTTTGTATTTTTGACCAGCTGTACTGCATGTGGCATCATCGTTGTGTCACTCACTTGTGCCGCATATCTCTATTGAGCAATGAATAAAACTCTACGATATTTCCTGTTTTTTGCACTTTTATTTTCCGTACCGGCCGCAAGGGCCCAGTTCCAGGGATTTAAGGATTCGGTAGTTCAATTATATGGCGTGGTAATGACGGCAGACAGCCTGAAGGGGATCCCGGCAGTAAGCGTGGTGATCAAAGGCCAGAACCGCGGAACGATCACCAATGAACAGGGCGTTTTCAGCATAGTTGCATTAAAAGGCGATGAAGTTGAGTTTACAAGCATCGGTTACAAGGCAAAACTGGTAAAAGTGCCCTCCGACCTGGAAGGAAACCAGTTCAGCGTTATTCAGCTGATGGTAACGGATACGATCTATCTTCCCGCAACGATCATCAAGCCCCGGCCAACAAGGCAGCAGTTTGAACGGGATTTTTTAGCCACCAATGTCCCCGATGATAAATACGCTATCGCCCAAAGAAATACCGACGAAAATACAAGGCGGTTTCTCGTAGCAGCATTACCAGCCGATGGCCGCGAAGCTGCAAGCAGGTACCTGCGTAGTACAGCCAACAAAACCTATTATGCCGGCCAGGCCCCTCCACAAAATATCTTCAATCCATTTGCCTGGGCCGAATTTATTAAGGCCTGGAAGCGGGGAGATTTTAAGAAGAAGTATTAGATCTAATTTTGAATTTTGGGTTTTGGATTTTGAATTCATTCAATTCAAATCTATTTTCGTTTTAGCGAAGTAGCTTTCGGCCTGTAGAAATTCAAAATTCAAAACCCAAAATTCAAAATAAAACATGCTCCTTCAGCCTAAAAAGATCTTCCTCCTTGGTTTCATGGGCTCAGGCAAATCTTACTGGGGAAAGCTATGGGCTGAAGAGATGAACCTGCCTTTTATTGAAATAGATGAATTGGTGGAAAAGGCCGAAGGGCGGGCGATTGCTGAGATCTTCGAACAAAAGGGCGAAACTTATTTCCGGCAATTGGAAAGCAAATTATTAAAAGAACTTATGGGCGAACAGGATTGTATCATTTCAACAGGCGGCGGCGTTCCCTGTTTTTTTGATAATATGAAATGGATGAATGAGCAAGGCGCCACGGTATATTTAAAAGCATCGCCCAAAGAACTCGCGTTACGTTTACAGGATGAAAAAGAAAAAAGGCCGCTGATAAAGAATGTTTCAGCGGAATTGCTGGAAGATTTCATTGCAGCAAAATTATCAGAACGGGAATCATTTTACAATCAGGCAAAATTTATCCTGAACGTTGCAAGCCTCAACAAAGGAAGTTTGAAAGATATAGGAGCTGAAAACAATTCAACCACCTAATAATTTAGCAATAAAGATGAACAAGACCTTTCTGCAAATCTCAGCTTTACTGGGCGCCTCTTTCCAGCACATTGGGATCCTAAGCTTAGAATTCCACGTGGACAAGTTGTCG
>JADMIO011631536.1_pt1 | contig 51867 bp, 55 predicted proteins | sample 8958161 | NCBI WGS metagenome assembly JADMIO01 (sample SAMN16585339, study PRJNA669376) | soil metagenome | isolation source: Crop rotation soil | place: USA: Cullars Rotation, Alabama | collected 2011
GGCCGCGACTTCAAGTCACGTGAATTCCAAGCTTCGGATCCCACTGTGCTGGAAATGCATTTGGACGATGAAGAGGCTGGAGTGCATGGACTGCATTCTGGGCAGCCGCTGCAAATGGCGACATAGGCGGCGGATGATCGACGCGGCGCCGTTCGTCCTAGTTTGGGTCTAGGAATATTCCTAGCGCGCAGCCGATTGCAGCTCGGGCGCGAACAAAGGAGCGCCATGCGATTCGCCCTTTAGTTGCGCTGAGTCAAACTCTTGTTCGCCGCGCGCGCGATGATCGTGGCCGAAGTGCAGCAGGCTCCGGAATTCACGATCAACCATCGAAGGAGAACGCAATGAGAAGCAAGGAAGACAGCGATTTGCGCAGGAAGGTCATCGATGAGCTCGAGTTCGACCCCGCGATCGACGCAACGACGATCGCGGTCGCAGTCGAGGACGGCGTCGTGACGCTGAGCGGCACCGTGCCGAACTACGCGCAGAAGAACAGCGCCGAGCGCGCGGTGAAGCGGATCGCCGGAGTGAAAGCGGTCGCCGAGGATCTCGTCGTCAAGCTCGTCGGTTCGCCGCGCACCGATACCGACATCGCGCACACGGCGATGACCAATCTGCGCTCGAACGTCAACGTTCCGGCCGACACGGTCCGGCTGACCGTCGAGAATGGCTGGATCACGCTCGAGGGCGAGCTGGAGTGGCAATATCAGCGCGCAGCCGCCGAAGGCTCGGTGAAATACCTGCAGGGCGTGAAGGGAATCACCGACAACATCCGCATCCGATCGAAGGTAGACACCGCCGGCATCAAGGCGAAGATCCAGAGCGCATTCGCGCGCCGCGCCGAGCTCGACGCGAAGGACATCACGATCGAAGCGGTCGACGGCAAGGTGACGTTGCGCGGAAAGGTCCAGTCATGGAGCGAGCGCCGGCAGGCCGAGGAGGCCGCATGGGCAGCGCAGGGTGTGACGCGCGTCGAGGACAACCTCGTGATCATGCCCTAGATGGCAGGTGAGGGCGGCGGCCGCCGCGCTGAAAATGCGGGCGGCAGAACAGACCGGACGCGGCGCCGATCAGGCGTCGCGAACGGCGATTTCATTGACGACGCGCGTGACGCCCGGTGCGGCACCCGCGATCGATCCGGCCCGCGCCTTCTCCAACGAGAGTTCCTCGGCCAGCCGGAACGCCTGGATGTGCAGGTCGAGCGCTTCCTTGTTCATTCGGCGAACAGCTGGATCCAGCCGCAGTCGCGCATCGACATGCTGTCGGAGTGATCGTTCCAGATGTTGATCGGCGCGCCGATCGCGCGGTTGGCGACCGTCATCACGATCGGCAGGCCCAGCCCGGCCGCATTGAAGACCGCTTCGGCCATGAACAGCAGGCCCTGGCTCGCCGTTGCCGTGTACGCACGCGCGCCCGCCGCCGACGCGCCGATCGCAACCGACATCGCGGCGAATTCGGATTCGACGTTGATGAACTCGCAGCCCGGCAAGTCGCCTTCGCGCGTCATCTCGCCGAGCGCCTCGACGATGTGCGTCTGCGGCGAGATCGGATACGCGCAGACGACTTCAGGCCGGCACAAGGCGACGGCCTTCGCGACCGCGCGCGAGCCTTCGATCTGCTCAAGCATCGGCGGTCTCCGGTTCGAGCGCGCTCAGCGCAGCTCGCACTTTTTCGTACGCCTCGGTCGCGGCCGCGACGTTCGCCGCGGCAACCGCCTGCGGAAACTTTTCGCGGATCGCTGTGCAAACGGATTCGAGATGCAGCAGTCCGCTGATCGCGGCGAAGCCGCCGAGCAGCGGCACGTTCGGCACCGGCCGGCCGACATGGCGCAGCGCGATGTCGGTGGCCGGCACGGTCGCGATGCGCCGCCGCTGCATCGTTGTGGCGAACGTGCCGACCCCGAGCGCGTCGAACGTGCGGGTCGAATTGATCAGCACGTAGGCGTCGCTGCGCACGCCGCTGAACAGGTCGACCTGATGCAGCAGCGTCGCGTCCTGGATGATCAGCGCGTCGGGATGGGCGACCGGCTCGCGCACGCGGATCTCGCGTGAATCGATCCGGCAGAACGCGACGACGGGCGCGCCAGTCCGCTCGGAGCCGAAGCTCGGAAACGCCTGGGCGTGACGGCCTTCGACGAACGCCGCAACGGCGAGCATCTCGGCGGCCGATACGACACCCTGTCCGCCGCGACCATGGATCCGCACCTGGAACATCGCCGCCTCCGTTGGCGTGCTGTCTAGAAGCGAGACACGAATGGATTTTCGTCGACATCGACACGCCAACAATTGATGTGGCGCAAAACTTCGCGCGGCGCGCGCGCATAGACTTTTTACCGATCACCCGCGATCAGGGAGGCGCGATACCGATGAAGACTTCTGCATTCAGCGTGGCCAGCCAGGCCATCGATGTGCCCCGTTATCTGGCCGACACGTACTGGTGGGCCTATGTTCATCCGCGCGCGATTCATTTCTTCGAGCGCCAGTGGCTGGTCAACCTGATTCTGTGGGGCAACTTCGGCCGGCTGCGCGACGCCGCGCTCGACGCGCTCGGGCTCGAGACCCCGGGCCGCACGCTCCAGGTCGCGTGCGTGTATGGCGACCTGACGGCACGGCTGCTGCGCCGCTGCGCGCCGGGTTCGTCGCTCGATGTCGTCGACGTCCTGCCACTCCAGCTCGCCAACCTCGCGCGCAAGCTGCCGCCGCAGTCGAACGTCAGCCTTCATCACTGCAACAGCGCCGCGATGCACTTCGTTTCCGGCAGCTTCGATCGTGCGCTGCTGTTCTTCCTGCTGCACGAGCAGCCGGAAGCCGTGCGCCGCGCGACGATCGCCGAGACGCTGCGCGTCGTGCGGCCCGGAGGCCGCGTCGTCATCGTCGACTATCACCGGCCCAGCCGGCTCAATCCGCTGTACGTGCCGATGCAGGGCGTGCTGCGCGCGCTCGAGCCGTTCGCGATGGACTTGTGGCGGCGGCCGATCACCGACTGGTTCCCGGCGGGTGCGCCGGTATCGGCGATCGGCAAGACGACCTCGGCCGGCGGGCTGTACCAGATGCTGATGATCACGGTGTGAGGGAGTAAAGAAGCGCCACGATAGCGAATGAGCGACGCAATGCAGATCATCGATACCGATGTCGTCGTGGTGGGCGGAGGCGGCGCGGGCCTGCGCGCGGCGATCGCCGTCGCCCAGAAGGATCCGGCGCTGTCGGTCGCACTCGTGTCGAAGGTCGTGCCGATGCGCAGCCACACGGTGGCGGCCGAAGGCGGCGCGGCCGGCGTGGTGAGAACCGACGATTCGCTCGCCAATCACTTCGACGACACGGTATCGGGCGGCGACTGGCTGTGCGAGCAGGACGTCGTCGAATTCTTCGTCGCACACTGCACCGAAGAGCTCGTACAGCTCGAGCGCTGGGGCTGCCCCTGGAGCCGCAAGGAAGACGGCGACATCAACGTGCGCTTCTTCGGCGGCATGAAGGTCCAGCGCACGTGGTTCGCTGCGGACAAGAGCGGATTCCATATCCTGCACACGCTGTTCCAGACGTCGCTCAAGTTTCGCTCGATCCGGCGCTACGACGAATTCTTCTGCGCGGATCTCATCGTCGTCGACGGCCGGGTCGCCGGCATTCTCGCGATCGAGATCGCCACCGGCGAGTTCTTCCTGTTCCGCTCGCGCGCGGTGATCCTCGCGACCGGCGGCGCGGGACGCGTCTATCGTCAGAACACCAACGCCGGCATCGTCACCGGCGAAGGCATGGGAATGGCATATCGCCACGGCGCGCCGCTGCGCGACATGGAATTCATCCAGTGGCATCCGACTGCGCTGCCCGGCAGCGGCATTCTTATCACCGAAGGTTGTCGCGGCGAAGGCGGCATCCTCGTCAACAAGGACGGCTACCGCTACCTGCAGGACTACGGGCTGGGGCCGCTCGACCCGTGGCCGCGGCCGAAGGCGATGGAGCTCGGCCCGCGCGACCGGCTGTCGCAGGCCTTCTGGCAGGAAGAGCAGAAGGGCCGCACGATCGCGACGCGCGGCGGCCCGGCCGTGCACCTGGACCTGCGGCATCTGGGCGCGCGGAAGATCCACGAGCGGCTGCCGCTGATCACCGAAGTCGCGAGGACGTTCGTCGGCGTCGATCCGGTTACGGCGCCGATTCCGGTGTGTCCGGCCGTGCATTACACGATGGGCGGGATCCTGACCGACATCCAGTGCGCGACGCCGCTCGCAGGGCTGTTCGCCGCCGGCGAATGCGCGAGCGTCGGCATCCACGGTGCGAACCGGCTCGGCTCGAACTCGCTGGTCGAGATCGTCGTGTTCGGCCGCGTCGCCGGCGAGGCGGCGGCCGAATGCGCGCGTGCGCTGCCGCGCGCGAGCGAGGCCAGCGATGCGCAAGCGCTGCGACTCGCCGGACAGTCGGCGGATCGCCTGGCTGCGCTGCTCGCGGGCGACGATGGCGAGCGCGTGGCAACGATCCGCGATGCGATGCGCGACGCGATGGAAGAGGGCGTCGGCATCTACCGGAAGGCCGACACGATGCGCGAGGCGTGCGTGACGCTTGCCGAGCTGCGCGCGCGCTACCGGCGCGGCATCCGGCTGGACGACCGCAACCGCGCTTTCAACACCGAGTGGCTGTCGGCGATCGAGCTCGGCTACATGCTCGACGTCGCCGAGGCGCTCGCGCATTCGGCGCTGAACCGGCGCGAATCGCGCGGTGCGCATTTCCGGCTCGACGGCTTCGAGGCGCGCGACGACGAGCGGTTCCTCGCGCATTCGATCGCCCGCTACGACGCGGACGGACCGCCGGGGATCGGTTATGCGCCGGTGACGATCACGCGCTCGCGGCCGCGAACGCGGACCTACGGCGGCGCCGGCAGCAAGGCGGAGATGACATGACGGCGGCGGAACGCACGATCTCCATCGAATGCCTGCGCTACAACCCGCAGTCCGACGAGCGGCCGCGGCTGCAGGCCTACGAGGTGCCGTTCAACGACGACATGTCGGTGCTCGAGGGACTGCAGTACATCAAGGACCGGCTCGACGGCAGCCTGACGTTCCGCTGGTCGTGCCGGATGGCGATCTGCGGCAGCTGCGGCAGCATGATCAACGGCATTCCGAAGCTGTCCTGCCACACGTTCCTGCGCGAGTACTACCCGGGCAAGGTGCGCGTCGAGCCGCTGACCCACTTTCCGATCGTGCGTGACCTCGCGATCGACCAGACCGATTTTCTCGCGAAGCTGGAGAGCGTCAAGCCCTGGATCATCGACGGCGCGAACACGCTGCCGGCCGGGCGGACGCACCGGCAGACGCCGGTGCAGATCGACGACTACTACCAGTACTCGCAGTGCATCAACTGCCTGCTGTGCTACGCGGCGTGCCCGCAGTACGGATTGAACCAGGCGTTCACGGGTCCCGGCGCGCTGGCGCTGCTGCATCGCTACAACGCCGACTCGCGCGACGCGGGTATCGGGGAGCGGATGGAGGTGGTCAACGGCGAGAACGGCGTCTGGGGCTGCACGCTGGTCGGCTATTGCTCGGAGGTGTGCCCGAAGGGTGTCGATCCGGCGCGCGCGATCAACCAGAACAAGATCAGCAGCACGAAAGACTGGTTCATGCGGTTCATGCCATTCCTCGCGCCGCGCGGGGTCCGATGATGCCGGCGCTGCGCACGTACAAGCGTCCGATGGCAGGCTGGTGGACGCGCAATCCGTACTACGGCTGGTACATGCTGCGCGAAGCGAGCTGCGTCGTGATCGTCGCCTACGCGCTGTGGCTGCTGTGCGGCGTGTGGCAGCTGGCGCAAGGCGCCCCGGCGTATGCGCGCTGGCGCGCGCTGCTCGCTACGCCGCTATCGATCGGGCTGCATGCGATCGCGCTCGGCGTCGTGTCGTATCACGCATGGACCTGGTTCAAGGTCATGCCGAAGACGCTGCCGTTCATCCGCACCGGCGGCAGGCGTGTGGCCGATGCGACGATCGTGCGGGCCGGGGTCGCTGCGGCGGTGCTGGCCTCCGCCGCGCTGCTGGCGGTGGCATGGGTGCTGACGCGATGATCCCGCGCTCGAACAAGCCGCCGTTCTGGTCGCTGTTCGGCGCCGGCGGGATGCTGTCGGCGCTGATCGGTCCGATGCTGATCCTGATCACGGGAATTCTTGTCCCGCTCGGTCTCGTGCTGCCCGCCGATGCGCTGAGCTACGAGCGGATGCTGGCGTTCGTACGCAATCCGTTCGGCAAGCTCGCGCTCTTCATCGTCATCGCATTGTTCCTGTTCCACGGCTGCCATCGCGCATATCACTGCCTGCACGATTTCGGAATCCACGTCGGACCGAAACTGAAGGCGACGTTCCACGGCTTCGCAATTATCGGTACGGCGGTTGCGCTGTACCTGCTGTTCTGACTCGAAGGAAGCCGGCAAAAGGAAGACCGGGAGGCCGCACCGCCTCCCGGTCCTGGCGGAACCTCTGCTTTGCTGACGCCGTTACGCGGAGCAAATCGGAAGTCCCGGTCTACTCGTCGTCTTCCTTGTATTCCTTCGGCAGCAGATGCGCGATGCCCTTGTGGCAGTCGATGCAGGTCTTGCCTTCGGCTTGCGCCTTCTTGTGGTTCTGCTGCGCCTTCGGCTTCTGGCGGTTGGCTTCCATCGCTGTGAAATTGTGGCAATTGCGGCATTCGCGCGAGCCGCTCGCCTTCATCTGGTTCCATTCATTGGTGGCCAGCTCCATCCGCTTGGCCTCGAACTTCTCCTTTGTCGCGATCGTTCCCGTCAGCTTGCCCCACACCTCGCCCGAAGCCTTGATCTTGCGCAGCATCTTGTGGCTCCAGTCCTTCGGCACATGGCAATCCGAGCAGACTGCGCGCACGCCGGTGCGGTTCGCATAGTGGATGGTCTCCTTGTACTCCTCGAATACCGTGTCGCGCATCTCGTGGCACGACGTGCAGAATCCGAGCGTGTTCGTGGCCTCGAGCCCCGTGTGCAGTCCGCCCCAGAACACGATGCCGATCGCGGCGCCGGCGATCAGCAGCGTCAGCAGCGACCAGGCCGGCGACGGCGAGCGCAGCGTCCGCCAGCAGCGCTTGAGGAAGCCCGGCTTGCCGTCCCCGGCAATCCGTGACTGCGATTCTTCGGGCCTTGCGGGTTTGGGTTCGCCAGCCATCGCGCCTCAGCGGAATGTCTTCTGGTAGATGATGCCGATCACATGGACATCGTAGTTCGGGGCGACGAGCGGTCCATTGCCCGGGAGCTGTGCACCGATGTATGCCTGCACCGCGGTGATGCCGAACGCCGAATACGCGTCCCAGTGCCAGTCTTCGGCGTGCAGCTTGCGGAACTGATACATGACGCGCACACCCGAGGTCGGATCGAGCGCGTAGCGCCCGGACAGGCGCAAGTCGACCATCCAGTTCCTGACGTCGGGGAAGGACGTCGCGGGCACATAGACAAGCTGCGTGCCGCTGCTGTAGTACGTCGCGCCGGTCATGTTGATCGGCGAACGGGCACGAGCGTAGGTGAGGTCCGCGCTCAGATCGAGCTTGCCCCCGAGCAGTCCCCGATTACGCAGCCCGGCGCCCAGCGTGTGCACCTTGTCTTTCGGTGTGACGAACCAGTCGCGGCAGGGATCGCGATCGGCGTTGATGGGCTGCACTGTGCCATTGATCGTTCCGCATACCGGGGGAATCGGTGCGGTTCCCGGCGGCGATGCCGCATTGCCGTTGATCGAGGCATCCAGGTCTTCGTACGTGTAGTAGCCGGTCACCGACAAGGTCTCGCTGAATGCATAGGTCGCGTCGAGATTCAACGCCCACGTCCGGGTCTTCTCGAGTCCGTAGCGAGTATCGGTGTAGTCGTCGCGGTTGAAATCGAGTGTGGTCGCCAGCGAAAGCTCGTCGGTAGCCTGGAAATTCAAGGCGGCGCGTACACGATCGCGATTCCGGTCGGCCAGGAACGACCGCCGCGCTCCGGCGGAGGGCGTCAGGTCCTCGTAATCCGAGGTGCGCCGCTGCGAGTACGCGTAGCTGATGCGGCCATTGAGCGCCGCGGTCAACGCGTTGCGGTACTCGGCGCGCAACGTATTCTCGGTCGTGCGTGCCGTGTCGAAGCAGTCGGGTTCCGGACCTCCGCACGAGCGCTCGATGCGCTGCCATTCGTAGGCGCCCTTGACGGCCTGGCCGCGCCCGAACCCGTAATCGGCTTCGACGTTCAACTGATGCACCCGCTTCGACAGCGCTTCGTTGGTATGCGGCGTCGTCCCGGCCGCATCGGCCTCGCCGTGCGAGTACGTGTTCGACGACGTCCGGTTGTCGCGATCGTCGTATTTATAGGCGACGAGGACGTTCAGGCTGCGCAACGGCCGCATCGTGAAGCGCATGTCGACGTTCTTGCGGATCACTTCGCCGTGCAGAGACTGTTCGGGCACCGTTCCGGTCGTCGGCGTGATGACGAACGGCGCGTTCTGCGTGCCGCGCCCGTACGACGCGGTCACGGTGAGGCGCGTCGACGGCGAGAACTTGTAGCCGCCGGCCAGGTTCAGCTGATGGAACTGGTTGTCGGGCATCGTGCCCTTGTAGATGCGGTCTTTCGCGTCCGGTGCGAGCGCGTTCCCGGCGAAGGGGTTCGCGGCCGTGTACAGCGGAATATCGTTGTTGAAGATCGAACCGTAGTAGCCAACTTGCGCATGTGCATCGCTGCCGACCCAATTCACTCCGGCTTCGAACTGGTCTGTCGTGTACGAGATCGGTTCCGGTAGCAGGGCGCCCCGGAAACCGCCGAACGCCGTTCCGGTCAGCTTTGTGCCGTCCTTGGTTTCGTGTTTCGCGCTGGCGGTGAACTGCAGGCCGGGCATCAGGAAGAAGCTTCCGCCCAGCGAGCTCTGTGCCCGCTGTGTATCGACCTTGAAATTCTCGAGACGCGACGTGATCGCCGCCGACGGCGACGGATTCTGGATGTTGGCCCAATTGTCGGCGCCGGTCGCCGGCCGCGCGCTCACAGCCGGATAGCCTTCCAGCGTCAGCGTATCGCTGCCGCCGCCGCGGAAGGGCGTCACGAACGTGTCCGAATAGTTGCGCCGCAGCTCGTTGTAGCCGAAGTCGATCCGGAAGCGGCCCTGCTCGCCGAAGTCGCCGATGATCTCGCGGTTGTCCAATCCGAGATTGGTCCCGGTTGCGCGCCAGCGGAACGCACTGTCGCTGTCGAAGGTGCCGCCGCCTCTGGCATCGAAGCCGCCGATCAGGTACGTGCCCTTGCGATAGAGGCCGTTGTACTCCCCGAACTTGTACGAGTCGTCGCTGACGTAGCCGACGCCGACTTCGATCGTGCTGGCCGGTTTGGTCAGCTCATCGACTGTCTGTGCGAGGGCCGGCCGTCCGCCGGCGCCCGCGACGAGCAGTGCGCCGTTGATCGCCACGGCGAGAGCGCGCCGCGCGAGCCTTGGGTCGTTGCGTATCATGGCTCCTCCTCGATCTTTCCGTCGCTAGCGCAGGAAGAACTGGCCGGCGGGGTGATTGGATCCATGCACCTGCGAATGACAATCGACACACCCGCGATAGGAAAGCTGTACGGGCGGGTTGTTTCGATTCGCCGGGTTGATGTTCGCAACGGGACCGCCGGGCAGCGACGATGCGCTGTACATGTTGCTCGGATGGCGCGTATCGAAGTGACACGATTCGCAGAGGAACGGCGGGCGCGTCTTCAGCAGCGGCGAGTTCGTCGAGCCGTGCGGCGTGTGACAGTTCGTGCAGTCGTCGTTCGCCGAGGCGTGCTCCCACAGGAACGGCCCGCGTTTTTCCGCGTGGCAGGTCCAGCACGTCTCGTTGACGGTGTTCTTGACCAGCAGCTTGGGTCCGGTAGCGCCGTGCGGGTTGTGGCAGTCGCTGCAACCCATCTTTCCGGCCGCGAGCGGATGCGTCGAAATGCGATGCGTCTGCGCGCGCTCGGTCTTGTGACAGGTGAAACAGGTGTCCGGCTGCATCGCCTTCACCAGGATCGGATCGGTCCGGGCGTGCACCGTGTGGCATGCCGCGCACGGCACATCGCGGCTCTCGTGCTGGCTGCCCGCCCAAAGCGTGCGCTTGCCGGACTCGTGGCAGGTGAGGCACGCGCCGCTCTGTACATCGGCCGGGGACGTACGGCCGGACTTCGTCTTGGCGAACACCACGTCGGGCGCAGGCCGGGCACCGCCGCCCGTGCCGCCTTTCACGTGCCCCGCGCTGTCGCCGTGACAGGACTGGCAGTTCGGGGTGCGCGAATCGGCGCGCACGCCATGGCGCGTCTGGTACAGCGAAAGGATCGGCTTTTCCTCGGTCGCGTCGTGGCACTTGGTGCAGACGGCGTCGCGGGCCAGCGACGCCGCGACGGCCGGGGAGGGATCGGCACCGTAGGCCCATGGCACCCACAACGCGAGGACACCGGCGAGGACCCAGCGTCGACAACGATTGATGACGTTCATCGCGTGCCTCCCTTGTAGCGTGCGTGAGCGGGAGCAGCAGGTCCGCCCGGCTTACAGCGAAAGGATCCAGCCCACGAGGTTCTTCAGCTCCTTCGGATCCTTGGTCTTGACGACCTTGTGCTCCTCTTCATGGCCGTCCGCGAACTTGACTTTGGCCGCCGACGTGATGTGCTTGATCAGCGTGTCCTCGGCGTCTGGCTTGCCCTTGTATTTGGCCGCGATCTCCTTGTACGAAGGCGCCTCCTTCGCCTTGTCGACGGCATGACACTTGAGGCAACCGTTCTGCCGCGCCAGCGTCTCGGCCGCGGCCGCATCCGCGGCGTTCGCCGTCGATGCGCATAGCGCCGTTCCGAGTGCAATCTGCGCAGCAAGCACAGGGAGGTTCGTCAGGTCCGTCCGCATCGATGCTCTCCTTCGCATGAACGAGGTCGTCTTTTCTTTGGGCCTCTGTTCGAAGTCTATTGAGAAAATGCGGCTCTTTCGCGGGAATGTGAACGGCTTTTGATCTGGATCAAATCGGATACGGCGAACGTTGCTTTCGGAGTCGCCTGAACTCACGCTCGAGCCGCCAGCCGCTCGGGCTCCAGCGGCGAGATCGCGCCCAGCGCGCCGCGCGGCTCCGGCACGCGCACCACATGGACGCTGCAGGGCGCGTTGGCGGTCACGCTCGAGGCGACCGAGCGCCACCACGCGAGCGCGCGCGATGACGGCCCGGGCGCACCCACGACGACCAGGCCGACGTTGTTCGACCGTGCCAGCTCGAGCAGCGTGTCCGCGGAATTGCCCGACTCGATCACGTGCAGCGACACCCGCTCCGGCGGCAGCTTCAGCGGATCGACCCAATGGCGCAGGCGCGCCTTGTGCTCCAGATGCTTCGCCGACGCGCTCTCGCCCGTGTCACCGAGCGGCGCCGCGCGGATCACCGAGACGCACATCAGCCGGAACTCGGCGTTGAGCGAAACGATCTGCCGCGTCGTCCACTGCAGCGCCGGATGCCGCTCGTCGTCCGGGTGCTCGGTATCGATGGCGATCATGATCACCGGCGCCGCGGCAGCCGGCACTGCTGCAACCGGCGCCGCGACATCATCCGCGGCGATGGCACCGTTCGGCCGGCGGACTCGCCACCAGCGGACGAGCTGCGCGAAGAAGCCGGGTGCCTGTGTTCGCTCGGCGCGTTCGGTCAGTGCGACCTGCCGGGGATGCCGCAGGTCGAACGCAACCAGCGCGGCCGACTGATAGCGGCGCGCCGCATCCGGCTCGAGGCAATGCAGCACGATTTCCTGCAGCCACGCGGGCAGCGTCGGCCGTGCCGCACGCGGCGGCAACGGCGCGCGCCACAGCCGATCGCGCATCCCGGCGAGTGTCGCGGGCTCTCCGAACGGCGCGCTGCCCGTCGCCAGCTCGTACATGAGCGCGCCGAGCGCGAAGATGTCGCTGCGCGAATCGCTGCGATTGCCGCACAGCTGCTCGGGCGCTACATAAGCGGCGGACCCGGCCGCGTAGTGCTTCTCTTCGCCCAGCAGGTCCGGATAGTGCGCATGGCGCGCGAAACCGAAGTCGAGCAGCACGGCCTCGCCGTTCGGCCGCAGCATCACGTTCTCCGGCTTGACGTCCAGGTGATTGACGTGCTGCGTGTGGATGCTGTGCAGCGCATCCGCGATCGCGGCACCGATCCGGGCAACCTCCGCTTCGGGCAGCGGCGCGCGCGCACGCACCTGCCCGAGGTTCTCGCCGTCGATCCGCTCCATCGCGATGTACGGCACGTCGGTCAGATCGCCGGTGGCAACGACGCGCGGCACGTGCGGCCCGGCGAGGGCGGGCAGGATCATCTGCTCGATCTCGTAGCTCTCGATGCCGATCGTCGGTTCGCCCGGTCCGATTGCGGGCGCCTTGACGACGATCGGAAATCCGCGCCCCGTTCCGTCGCGCAACGCGGCGCGATAGATGTAGCCGGTGCCGCCTTCGTGAAGCCTGTCGCCGATGACGAGACCGTCGATGATCGTCCCCGGCGCGAGTGTGACTTTCGATTTCAGCGCGTACGTCATTGCGGCAGGCTAGCAGCGGACTGCGCCGGGGATCTGACGCAGATCAACGATGCGCTCTCTAGGGCCTGTCAACAGGCCCTAGATTCCCTGCTCGATGCGATAGGCGAGCGATTCAGGCAGCCCGGCGGCGCGAATCGTATCGGCCGCGGCGCGCGCATCATAGGCAACGCGATGAAAGGTGAGCTGCTCGGAGCGCGAATCGAACAGTGCGTAGGCGGCCGCCGGATTGCGATCGCGCGGCTGTCCCACCGAGCCGACGAGCGCGACCCATCGGCGCGATCGCCGCAGCGGAATCGCCACCCCGGGCGTCGGCCGGAACGGGCGCATCCGTCCGTCGCCCGACTCGAAATAGAGCAGCTGATCGTGCACGTGACCACAAAACGTGTAGCGCGTTTCGGCCATCTCGGTACAGCGCAGCGCGGCACGCGGGCTGTCGATGTACTCCCACTTCGCCGGATTCGCTGCCGTTGCGTGCACCAGGCACACGTCGTCTTCGCGCCGGATCAGCGGCAGCTGCGCGAGAAACGCGCGCTGCGCCGGATCGAGGCTTGCGCGCGCGTGATCGAGCGCGGCCTGCGCCGCATCGTTGAAGTAACCGCCGCGCTTGGCGATCGCCTCGTCGTGATTGCCGAGCAACGCCGTCGCACCGGCGGCAACGCGGCCGGCGACCGTCGTCACGACGCCCGCCGGATCGCCGCCGTATCCGACCAGGTCTCCGAGAAATGCAAAGCGGTCGGCGCCGCGGGCCTCGGCGTGCGCGAGGCACGCATCGAGAGCCTGCCTGTTCGCATGAATGTCCGATAGGAGCGCGAGCCGCACGTGAATGGTGTCAGCTTGCGAAGCCGATGGGTGTCTGGCCCGGTCTCGTGCCGCGGTGCATCGTCGTGGCCCGATCTACATCATGCCCAGAGCCCTGGGCAGAAAGATCGACAGCCAGGGCCAGTAGGTGACGATTGCGAGGAACACCAGCATCGTCACCAGCCAGGGCCAGACCGCAATCGTCAGCTCGGTGATGCCCATCCGGGTGATGCCGGAGGCGACGTACAGATTCAGCCCCACCGGCGGGTGGCACATGCCGACCTCCATGTTGACGACCATGATGATGCCGAAGTGCACCGGGTCGATGCCGAGCTTCATCGCGACCGGAAACAGGATCGGCGCCATGATCAGCACGATCGACGAGGGCTCCATCACGTTGCCCGCCAGCAGCAGCACGATGTTGACGAACAGCAGGAACGCGACGACGCCGAGGCCCTTGTCGAGCATCCACGCCGCGAGCGCCTGCGGGATCTGCTCGGAAGTCATCAGATACGAGAACATGACCGCGTTGGTGATGATGTAGAGCAGCATCGCGCTCATGTTCGCCGAATCGAGCAGGACCCGGCCCACCGACTTCAGCGGCATGTCGCGGTACACGAACACCGCGACGAAAAACGCATAGACCGCGCTGATCGCCGCCGCCTCGGTCGGCGTGAAGACACCGCTGTAGATGCCGCCGATCACGACGATGACCAGGATCAGTCCCCACGCGCTCTCGCGAAACGTCAGCCAGCGCTGAAGCCAGGTCGCCTTCGGCTGCCGTGGATAGTCGTTCCTGCGCGCCCGCCACCACGTCGTGCAGCCGAGGAAGAAGGCGAGCACGAGCCCGGGAACGATGCCGGCGATGAACAATGCGCCCACCGACGTGTTCGTCGCGACCGCGTACATCACCATCACGATCGACGGCGGAATCAGGATGCCGAGCGCGCCCGAGGTCGTGATTACGCCCGCGCCGAAGCGCGCCGGGAAGCCCTGTTTCACCATCGCCGGCAGGATGATCGATCCGATCGCCACGACGGTCGCCGGCGAGCTTCCCGACACCGCGGCGAACAATGCGCAGGCCATGACACCGGCGAGTCCGAGCCCGCCTGCCCAGTGACCCACCATCGACGTCGCGAAATGGATCATCCGGCGCGCGACGCCGCCGTGCGTCAGGAAATTGCCCGCAAGGATGAAGAACGGGATCGCCATGATCTCGAACTTCTCGATCCCGGTGAAGAGCTTCAGCGCGACCGACTCGATCGGCACCGTCGTCATCGTGAACAGGTAGGTGAGGACGGTCAGGCCGAGCGAGATCGAGATCGGCATTCCCGTCAGCATCAGCCCGAACAGCAGCGCGAAGATGATCCATGCGTTCGCGACCGGAGCGCCGGCAAGCTTCATCGCCACCGGAATGGCGATGATTAACGGCGGAAGCAGCGCGGGCCAGCGCGGCTCTCGCGTCGTCGCAGCGACGGCCGCGGTGCTCATTTGCGGCCGGGCCCGGTGTCGGTCGGATGCAGACCGGCGGCCACTGCGTACGACTCGAGACCGGCCATGTCGTCGATGCCCTCGACGTGAGCCGCGTCGTGATGCGGCAGCCGGCCGGTCCGGGCGAAGATCCATGCCACCTGCAGGAACCTGAAGCACATCAGGTACGAGCCCAGAGGGACGCAGAGATACACGATCCACTTCGGCAGCTCGAGGTCCGGAGACACCGATGACGTGTGGGCGATGTCCAGACGAACGTCGCGCCGAGGGTGCCGACGATCGCGGTGAACGTGGCCCCGGCCAGCAGGCCGAACAGCACGTACGCCTTGCGCAGGCCCGGCGGCAGCCGGTTGATCATCACGTCGACGCCGACATGGATGCCCGTGCGCACGCCGAACGCGGCGCCGAATTTCGCCATCCAGACGAACATGTAGATGCACAGCTCCTGCGCCCAGGTGAGATCGATCCTGAGCAGGATGTCCTGCAGGACGGGAATCGGAAGTCCCGCTGCGTAGCGGTGCATCACCGCGACGAAGATCAGCACTGTCGCCGCGCCCATGAGGAGCGCAATCAGCCACTCCTCGAGATGGTCCAGGAGCTTCATCTGTTCCTTGTGGCCCTTGACGACAAAGACACTGGATTCCCGCGTTCGCTGCGCTGCGCGGGAATGACGACGGTCATGGCTTGAATCCGGTTTCCCTGTAGACCTCGGCGATCGTCTCCTTGCCCACGCGCGCTTCGTTCTCCCTGTGCACGCCGACCAGCGCCTTTTTCATCGCGGCCTTTTGCTCCGGAGTCAACGCGATGACCTCGGTCTTGCCGGACTTCCGGACTGCTTCGAGCGCATCGTCGTTTTCCTTCTTCGCGATGTCGTTGGCGTATTTCGTCGCGTCCTTCATGGCGCTCTCGAGGGCCGTGCGAATGTCGGCCGGCAGGCCATCCCAGAACTTCTTGTTGGCGATCACCGCGTACCCGATGTAGCCATGATTGGTCAGCGCGAGGTACTTCTGCACCTCGTGCATCTTTTGCGTGTAGAAGTTCGACGGCGGGTTTTCGGTCCCGTCGACGACGCCGGTCTGCAAGGCCTGGTAGACCTCGGAGAACGCCATCACCTGCGGAATGGCCCCTAGCGCCTTCATCTGGTCGCCGAGCACCTTCGAGGACTGGATGCGCATCTTCAGTCCCTTGTAGTCGGCGGGCGCGCGGATCGCCTTGTTGGCGCTCATCACCTTGAACCCGTTGTCCCAATACGCGAGCCCGGCGATTCCCTTGCTGTCGAGCTTTCTGAACAGCGCCGTCCCGACGGGCCCTTGCGTCACCTTGTTCACTTCGTCGTAGTTGTCGAAGATGTAAGGCAGGTCGAACACCTCGAACTCGCGCGCTCCAAGCGGGCCGAACTTGGCCAGAGACGGGGCGAGCAGTTGCACGGAGCCGAGCTGCAGCGCTTCCATTTCCTCGCCATCCTTGAACAGCGAGCTGTTCGGATATACCTCGACACGCACCCGGTTCTTCGTGCGCTCCTCCGCCAGCTTCTTGAAATACTCCGCCGCCTTGCCCTTCGGCGTGTCGATGGCGACGACGTGGCTGAACTTGACGACGATCGGCTGTTGAGCGAGCGCGGTGCAAGCCGCGAGGGCCGTGGCGAGCGTGGTTCCGGCTATGGCAATCCAGCTGCGGGCATGCATCGAGATCTCCTGGTCGTGGCCATCGGCGCGACGGTCGACGGCTGCACGTTAGCGCGCGCGAGCCGGCGGAATTTGATGCGCGTCAAGGTTTGCTCTTGCGGTTCGAACGGCGCCGCTTTCGGATGCGATCGTTGACCTGCGTCAAAGACAATGCTCGAGCGCGCTTGCGCAACGATCGCCCCGGCGGTCCTGATCTACGTCGGCACGAACAATACGGACCTGCTCGCCGATACGCTTTACCTCGGGCTGCAGCAGCCACGCCTGCGCGGCTCCGAATACGACGCGCTGATCGAAGAATTCATCACGGCCGCCCGCGAAGTCTTCCCGGGCGTCGCGGTTCAGTTCGAGGATTTCGCCACGCAGAACGCCTTCCGGCTGCTGCAGAAGTATCGCGACCGGATTCCGGCGTTCAACGACGACATCCAGGGGACGGCGGCCGTTTCGCTGGCAGGCATTCTCTCGGCGCTGCGCGTCGCCGGCGGCAGTCTTCGCGAGCAGACGCTGCTGTTTCAGGGCGCGGGCGAAGCCGCGACCGGCATCGCGGATCTCGCGGTGGCGGCAATGATCGAGGAAGGACTCGATCCCGCCGCGGCGCGGCGGCGATGCTGGCTCTTCGACTCGCATGGGCTCGTCGTCGGGCAGCGAACGGACCTGGCTGAGCACAAGCGGCCGTACGCGCACGATCACTCGCCGATGGGCTCGCTTCTCGACGCCGTGAACGCCCTGCGGCCGACGGCGATCATCGGCGTCGCGGCCGTGCCCAACGCGTTCACGGAGCCGATCGTGCGTGCGCTGGCGGCATTCAATCGACGTCCGATCGTGTTCGCGCTGTCGAATCCGACTTCGAAGACCGAATGCACTCCCGAGCAGGCGTATCGCTGGACCGATGGACGCGCGCTCTATGCGTCGGGGTCACCGTTCGGTCCGGTAAGGATCGGCGAGCGCACGTTCGTGCCGCGGCAGGGGAACAACTCGTACATCTTTCCCGGTGTCGGGCTCGGGATCATCGCGGCGCGGATCACGCGCGTGACCGACGAGATGTTTCTCGCCGCGGCGCGCACGCTCGCCGCGCAGGTGACGGCGAAGGATCTCGACCAGGGCAGCCTTTATCCGCCGCTGACGCATCTGCGTGAAGTATCAGCCCATATCGCGGCGGCGGTCGCGGTAGTCGCGTACCGCGGGGGCTTCGCACCGGCGCCGCAGCCGGCGGACCTCGTCGGCTACATGAAATCGAGGATGTACCAGCCTCGCTACCGGATCCACGAGGCCGAAACCTGAGGTGCGCCGCCTAGCGGCATACGAGCACCGGAATCTTCGAGTGCGCGAGGACCCGGTTTGTCTGGCTGCCGAGCACAACGCCCGAAATTCCGCCGCGTCCATGCGAACCCATGACGATCGTGTCGCACTTGCGCTTCGAGGCCGCCTTGATGATCCCTTCCCAGGGCGTGTCGTTGACGACCGCTTCGCCTTCGCACGGAACTTTCGCGTCACTGGCCATCTCCGCCACTTTCGCGAGCGCCTTCTCCGCGAGCTTGCTCATCGTTGCCGTGTACTCCTCGACGGCCAGCTTCGTGCCGAAGAAGATGCCGTCGCCGGCATAGGGTGCCGAGTAGGGTGGGTACACGTAGACGGCGGTGATCTTCGCGTTGATCCTGCCGGCGAGTTGCACGGCAGCGCGCGCGCCTTTCAGCGACAACGGAGAGCCGTCGGTGGGAACGAGAATGTGCGAGTACATCGTGTGCTCCTAGATGGTCGGGTTGATGGTGACGTCATCGGCAGACGAGCACCGGAATTTTCGAATGGGCGAGCACCTTGCTGGTCTGGCTGCCCAGCACGACGCTCGAGACTCCGCCGCGGCCATGCGAAGCCATGACGATCGTGTCGCACTTCATCTTCGACGCCGCCTTGATGATGCCTTGCCACGGCGCCGGATTGACGACGGACTCTGATTTGTAGGGGATCTCGGCCTCGCGTGCGAATGCAGCGACCTTGGCCAGCGCCTTGATGGCCTGCTTCTGCATGCCGGCCAGATAATCCTTTTCCGCAATCTTGCTGCGAAAGTACAGCCCGTCGCCCACATAGGGCGTTTCATAGGGCGGGATGACGTAGACAGCGGTCATCTTTGCGTTCAGCTTCTTCGCCAGATCGGCCGCGGCGCGCGCGCCTTTCAACGACAGCGGCGAGCCGTCGGTCGGTACGAGGATGTGCGAGTACATCGTGAGCTCCTTGATCGATGGTGGGTGATGGTACGGATTGCCGCATGCCCGGAACAATCGCTGCTTTCGGCGAAACGTCGCCCGGTCATCGTTCTTCACCGCGACGCAGGACATCGCGCAGCGCCTCGATGTTGCGAATCGTCACGTGCTTCTGCTGCACGGAGACGAGACCGTCGGCCTGAAAGCGCGAGAACAGCCGGCTCACCGTCTCGAGCGACAGCCCCAGGTAGCTGCCGATCTCGTCGCGCGTCATCCGCAGATGGAATTCGTTCTGCGAATACCCGCGCGCAAGGAAACGCTGCGACAGGTTGAGCAGAAAAGCCGCCAGGCGCTCTTCCGCGCGCATCGTCCCCAGCAGCAGCATGACGCTTTGGTCCCGGACGAGCTCGCGGCTCATCACGCGATGCAGCGAGCGCTGGAATTCAGGTTGCTCGAGGCGCGCATACGGGATCACGCAAACCTCGCTGTCCTCCAGCGCGATCGCGTCGGCCGTATGCCGGTCGGTGCCGATGCCGTCCATGCCGAGCAGCTCGCCGGCCATCTGGAAGCCGATCACCTGGTCGCGTCCGTCCTCGAGAACGAGGCGGCTCTTGAAGAATCCGGTACGGATTGCATAGAGCGAGTTGAACGCGTCGCCGGCCCTATACAGCGGGTCACCGCGCTTGACGCGCCTTCGCGTGTAGACCAGCTCGTCGAGCGTAGATGAATCGGCGTTGATGTCCACGGGCAGGCAGACCTCGCGCAGATTGCATGTCGAGCAACGCATCCTGTCGATCTGCCCACCGGTCTTTTTTCGCGCCGGCACGAAAGAGCGGCTCGGTGGGACTCTGTAGACCGCGGCGGCATTCATGGCTGGTTTCCTGTTGCGTTCGCTTTTATGTCCGAAATCACGGTCTTGACGCAATCGAACTGCGTCGATTTGTCGAAAAAGTGGCGCGCGCCCGCTTTCAGGCAGGCATTGCGGTATTGCGGCTCGGAATGGTTCGTCAGCACGACGACGATGGGGGAGTGCAGCTTGCGACCGAGCGACCTCAGCACGTCCATTCCGCTGCCGGCGGCCAGATTCAGGTCGAGAAGAACAACGTCGGGGCCCGTCGCCGCGATGCCGTCGATCGCTTCCTGAGCGCCGCGCGCCTCACCGACGATGTCGACATCGGTCAGGTTTGCGAGCATCGAGGCCAGTCGCTGCCGAATCGAGTCCGAGTCGTCGACGACGTACACGCCGATCCGGTTCGGTGACCCCTTGGGGGCGACGTAAACGCTGAGCTGCTGCGGTATTGGCATGGCCTGCATTCTGCGCAGCCAGACCACGCGCGGACATAGGCGACGGATGATCGATGCCGCGCCGATCGTCCTAGATTGGGTCTAGGAATATTCCTAGATCAGTCCTTCGAATCGACCAGATGGTGCGTCAGCGCGTAGCGGATCAGCTCGCCGGAGGTCGTCATGTTCATCTTCTGCAGGATATTCGACTTGTGCGTGCTGACGGTCTTCACCGACAGGAACAGCTCGGCTGCGATGTCCGAAATGGACTTGCCGCCGGCGATCAGCAGGAAGATCTGAAACTCGCGATCGGACAGCGTCGAGTGCAGCGGCCCCGTCGCGTTGGGCATCGCGCCCAGCGCGAGCTGCTGCGCGACCTCGGCGCTGATGAACGCGCCGCCTGCCGCGACCTTGCGCAGCGCCGCGACGAGCTGCGTCGTCGCGCTTTCCTTCGTCAGGTAGCCCGACGCGCCGGCGCGTATCGCGCGTACCGCGTATTGCTCCTCCTCGTGCATCGACAGCACGAGGATTTTCAGCCTCGGCTTTTCGGCGCGGACCTGGCGGATCAGCTCGATGCCGCTCTTGCCCGGCATCGACAGGTCCGTCAGCAGCACGTCGAACTCGAGACTGCGCACGCGCTCGATGACTTCGTGACCGTTCTGCGCTTCGCCCGCGATCGCGATGTCGCCGGCGGCGCCCAGCAGCGACTTGAGCCCCTCGCGCATGATCGTGTGATCGTCGGCGATGACGACGCGGATCATTCCGTCGTCTTCCCGGTCGTTGCCGCGACGGGAACGGCAAGGCGGAACTCGATCTGGGTTCCGCGCCCCGGACTCGAGTCGATGCGGACCGCGCCGCCCAGCAGGTACGCACGCTCGCGCAACCCGGTCAGCCCGAACGAGCCTTCCTTGCGCGGACCATCCACGTCGAAGCCCTTGCCGTTGTCGCGCACCTTCAGCACGACCTCGCTGCCGCTGCGCACGATCCACGCGTCGACGCGAGTCGCCTCGGCGTGCTTTGCCACGTTCGTCAGCGATTCCTGGAGCACCCGAAAGATCGCCGTCGCATACGGATCGGGCAGATCCAGATCCTGCGTCTCGTCGACGACGAGCTCGCACGGCACGCCCGTACGGCTCGTGAAGTTCTGCACCAGCCAGTCCGCGGCGGCGGTGAGACCGAGGTCGTCCAGCATCATCGGCCGCAGATCCGAAGACAGGCGGCGCGCGGCCGCGACCGTCACGTCGAGCAGTTCCTGCATCGCGGTCAGCTTGTCGGCGACGTTGCCGGGCGCGCCGGCAAGGTTGTCACGGAGGAACCCGACATCCATCTTCAGCGCCGTCAGCGCCTGGCCGAGCTCGTCGTGCAATTCGCGGGCGATGCGCCGCTTCTCTTCCTCGCGCGCTGCGCTGGCCGCGACGGCGAGGCTCTGAATTTCCTGCTGCGAGCGGCGCAGCGCCTCTTCGGCCTTCACGCGCGCCGTGACATCGCGCAGGATGACCGTGAAGAAGCGCTGACCACTTTCGTTCGTCTGCGAAATGGACGCCTCGATGGGGAACTCCTCGCCGGTGTGGCGCAATCCCATCACGACGCGCGCCGAGCCCATCCTGCGCGAAACGGATTCGTCATCGCCGAAGCGCTCGATGTGGGCAGCATGGTCGTAGCGAAACCTTTCCGGAATGAACATCGCGAGCGGCGCGCCGACCGCCTTTTCGCGCGGGCATCGGAAGACTTCCTCGGCGGCCGTATTGAACAGAACGACGCGCTGCGTCTCGTCGATCGTGATGATCGCATCCATCGCCGAGTCGAGCACCGCGCGCAGGCGCGCTTCGCTCTTGCCGAGCGCCGTTTCGGCGTCCATCCGCTGCGAAATGTCGCGAACGATCACCGTCATGATCTTGCGGCCGTCCTCGACGTGCTGCGAGATCGATGCCTCGACCGGAAACTCTTCGCCATTCGCCCGCAGGCCGTACAGGACCGTCTGTGCGCCCATGCTGCGCGAGGTCGCGCCTTCGCTGCCGAAGCGGTCGACGTGCTTGTGATGGTCGGCGCGGAACCGCTTCGGTATCAAAATCTCCAGAGGACGTCCGATCGCGCCTGCGCGAGGCCAGCCGAAGATGCGCTCGGCTGCCGGGTTGAACCCGACGATGCGTTGCCGCTCGTCGATCGAGATGATCGGATCCATCGCCGAATCGATGAACCCGCCGATGCGGGCCTGCGCCTTTTCGAGCGCGCCCTTGATCTGCAGCAACGGATCGCTGTCCTCGCGGTTCATTGTCCTCCCGACTCGATGAACGGACCATTTTATCCGCAAAGGGCGAGGTGCATGTCGACCGTGCGCACCCAGGAACGACGAACAACGTTTCGAGTGCCATTCTTGATCTGTGTCAATCGCCCCGAGGTGCGCGGGCCCATAGTTCCCGCATGAATGCCGACTTACTTCATGCCGTACCGAGCACGCCGGCCCGCGCCCCGCTGCTGGACAAGACCCTTGTCCGCAAGTACGGCGGCAACGGGCCGCGGTATACGTCGTATCCCACGGCGGATCGCTTCACCGACAGCTTCGATGCCCGCAGTTATCGGGAGCATCTTGCACAGCGCAACGCCGGCGGACTGTCGCGTTCGCTCGGACTGTATCTGCACGTTCCATTCTGCGACACGCTGTGCTTCTACTGCGCGTGCAACAAGATCGCGACGCGCAACCGCGCACTCGCGCGCGCGTACGTCGCGGATCTCGAGCGCGAGATCGCGCTCGTCGGCGACGCGCTCGGCGGCTCGCACAAGGTCTCCCGAATGCACTGGGGCGGCGGTACGCCGACGTTTCTCACCGAAGCGGACTCGGCGCGGCTGGTCGAGCGGCTGAAGAGCACGTTCGACTTCGCGCCCAACGGGGAATATGCGATCGAGATCGATCCGCGCCGCGCCGGTCCCGACCGGATCGCGCATCTGTCCTCGCTCGGCTTCAACCGCATGTCGGTCGGCGTGCAGGACTTCGATCAGTCCGTGCAGCGGGCCGTGAACCGCGTGCAGAGCGTCGACGAGACGCTGCGCGTGATCGAGGCAGGCCGCCGGCACGGCTTTCGCTCGATCAATCTCGACCTGATCTTCGGGCTGCCGAAGCAGACCGAATACGGCTTCGCGGAAACCCTCGAGCGCGTGATCGACTGCGATCCGGACCGCGTCGCGCTGTATGCGTATGCGCATCTGCCGTCGCTGTTCACGCCGCAGCGGCGGATCGTCGAAGCCGAGCTGCCGGGACCCGAACTGAAGCTCGGGCTGCTCGCAATGGCGATCGAGCGCCTCGATGCGGCCGGCTATGTCTATGTCGGCATGGACCACTTCGCGAAGCCGACCGACGAGCTCGCGGTCGCGCAGCGCAACGGGACGCTCACGCGCGACTTCCAGGGCTACTCGAGCGGCGGGCCGTGCGACCTCGTCGGCTTCGGCGTCTCCGCGATCGGCACGATCGGATCGGCGTACGCGCAGAACGCGAAAGCCCTCGACGCCTATCGCGACCTGCTCGATCGCGGCGAGCTGCCCGTCGTGCGCGGCGTCGCGCTGACGCACGACGACCTCGTACGGCGCGCGGTGATCCAGGCGCTCGCGTGCCAGTTCGTGCTCGCGAAGGAGTCGATCGCGATCGCCTATCTGATCGACTTCGACCGCTACTTCGCGCCCGAGCTCGCGGTGCTCGAGCGGCTCGCCGACGACGGTCTGGTCGAGCTCGACCGCGACTGGATCACGGTCACGGCGCGCGGGCGGTTGCTCGTGCGCGCGGTGTGCATGGTGTTCGACCGCTATCTGCGCGAAGCGCGCTCGCAGGCGCGCTATTCGCGCGTGATGTAGTCCGCTCGCGTGATGCAATGACGAGCGCGCTCTTCGCCGCGTTCGCCGCGGGACTGCTCGGCGGCGTGCATTGCATCGGGATGTGCGGCGGCATCGCGGGCGCGTTGTCGGGCACTGCGCGCGGCAACCGGTGGCGCCGGCTGCTGGCATTCAATGCGGGACGGATCGCGTCGTACGCGACCGCGGGCGCGATCGCAGGCGCGATCGGCGGGCTCGCGACGATGCTCGGCCCGCTGCACACGGCGCGGATTGCGCTCTTCGTCGTCGCGCAGATCATGCTGATGCTGCTCGGCTTGTACATCGCCGGCTGGGGCGGCGTGATGCTGCGGCTCGAGGCGGCCGGTGGCGCGTTATGGCGACAGCTCGAGCCGATCCGCAGGCGCGCGCTGCCGATCGATTCCGACGCGAAGGCCATCGCCGCGGGAGCGCTCTGGGGATGGGTGCCTTGCGGACTCGTCTACGCGATGCTGCCGTTCGCGGTCGCGAGCGGCAGTGCGGCCGGTGGCGCCGCGATCCTCGCGATGTTCGGCTTGGGCACGCTGCCGGGACTCCTCGTTGCGGGCGGGGCGGGGAACGTCGTCGCGCGGCTGCGGCAGCGCGCCTGGGTGCGTCGGACTGCCGGTGGATTGATCGTCGCGCTGGCCGCGCTCAGCCTGCTGCAATTGCCGGCGGCGTCGGAGATGCTGTCGCTCGCTTGGCTCTGCATCCACCCAATACACTAGAACATTCCGTACGCGATTCCCGCGGCCAGCAAGGTTCCCAGCTCTTCCATCTTCGCGAGGTCCGCCGGGTCCAGATGTCCGCGACTCGAGCCCGGCATGCCGCCCACGCGGCGCGCGATGACGCCCGGGTGCACTTTCTTCATCCGCAAGCCGGTGACGATCCGATCGACTTCGCGCATCGCGCCGGTGCCGTCGCCGCCGGCGCAGACGAACACGCTGTACGGGCGGCCGTTCACCTTGTTCTCGCAGTCGTAGAACGTGCGATCGAAGAAGTCCTTCAGCATCCCCGCCATGTAGCCGAAGTTTTCCGGCGTGCCCAGGAGCAGGCCGTCGGCCGCCAGCACGTCGGCTGCGGTGGCATCGCCCGCGCGCTTCACTACGAGCTCCGTCTCGTCGATCGTGCGCGCGCCTTGCGCCGCCGCGTCGGCGAGCGCGGCCGTGCCGCCGGACTGCGTGTGATACACGATCAGCAGGCGCGGCATGGCGCGAAGGGCAGGGCACGGACGGCTATATCGCCGTCCCTGCTGAGCGCTACTCCTTGTGGGAGGTCTCGACCATCACCAGCGGCTCGTCGGCGACGACCGGACGCGGGGGGCGGCTGCGCCGCGGCGCAGTCGGTTCAGCAGGCGCCTCGTCGGCGACGCTCACCGGCTTGGTCGTCGTTTCGACCATCACGAGCCCCGATTCCTGCGGCAGCACGAACGGCTTGAATTCCGGCGGAGGCTGTGGAGCAGAGGGCTTGTCCTCGGCGGGTGCCGGTACAGGTGCCGGCGTGCTTTCCAGGATCGAAACTGCAACCGGCGGAACCGGCACCGCGCGCGAGGCTTCGATCGACCCGGCCACTTCGCCGGCGACCGCTTGCGACGGCGAGACTGCGGCGACGGGTGCGGACTGCTCGACCGGGACACGTTCGATCAATGTGCGCTGCATCGGTGCGCCATGCGCCAGATCGTACGCCGCCTGGCCCACCGCAGTCGGCCCCGCGGGCATCGTTCGCGAACCGCGCGACGTACCATCGCGCGGCGGGCGCTCACCGCGCTCGCCCCGATTGCGTCCGCCACGCTCGCGCCGCTGCGGACGCTCCTGCGATCGTTCGGCTGCCGGTTGGCCGCCTTCGGTCAACGCCATCGGCGCCGGTTCGCCGGGTATCGCGGATGGCTGCTGATTGCGCGGCGGTCGCGGCTCGCGCTGCCGGTTGCCGTCGCGCTGCCGCGGCTCGCGCTCGGCGCGTGGCTCGCGGGGCTCGCGCTCGGGTCGCGCTTCGCGCGGCTCACGCTCGGCACGTTGTTCGCGCGGCTCGCGTTCCGGACGCTGTTCCTGCTCGCCACGCTCACGGCCCTCGGGACGCTCGCCGCGCTCGTTGCGCTCATTGCGTTCCCCACGCTCGCCGCGATCATTGCGCTCGCCGCGCTCTCGCCGGCGATTGCCCTGCCCCTGTGCCGGCTGCTGGCCTTGACCTTCCGCCTGTGCAGGCTGCATACGGTCCTGGCGCGGCTGGCGACCACCTTCCTGTTGCCGGCGTTCGCGTCCATCGCCGCCCTGACGGCCTTCGCGGCCCTCGCGCCGGTCGCCGTCGCGTCCGCGATTTCCTCGCGGCTGATCGCGGCGGCTTTTCTGCGCTTCGCGCTCGACGCGCTGGACCGGCTTGATCTCGGGAACCGGCGTCGGCTCGGGTGACTTGAACAAGCCGACGAAGCGGCGCCACAGCGACGTCGCCGGGACGGGCGGCGCAGCGACTGGCGCTGCGACCGGCTGTACCGGTGCCGGCTGCGCGGGCGTCACGCCTTTGACCGCGGCTTCCTGCCGCGGCTGTTTCGCTTCCTCGACCTTTTTCTGCGCGAGGTCCTCTTCGTCCGGCTTCTCGACCATGTCGTACGACGCGGGGAGTGGCTCGCTGTTGTTCAGGTCGTCGTGGCGCAGCCGCGTGACCGTGTAGTTCGGCGTCTCGAGATGGATGTTGGGAACGAGCACGACATTGACCTTGAGCCGCGCTTCGAGGCCCTGGATGTCGGCCCGCTTCTCATTGAGCAGGAAAGTCGCGACATCGACCGGCACCTGCGCGACGATCTGCGCGCTGTTGTCCTTCATCGATTCCTCCTGGATGATGCGGAGGATATGCAGCGCCGTCGAATCGGTGCCGCGAATGTGGCCGGTACCGTGGCAGCGCGGACAGGCGATGTGCGCCGATTCGGCGAGCGCCGGACGCATCCGCTGCCGCGACAGCTCCATTAGCCCGAAGCGCGAGATCTTGCCGAGCTGGATCCGTGCGCGGTCATAGCGCAGCGCGTCGCGCAGCGTGTTCTCGACCTCGCGCTGGTTCTTCTGGCTTTCCATGTCGATGAAGTCGATCACGATCAGCCCGCCGAGGTCGCGCAGCCGCAACTGCCGCGCGAGCTCGTCGGCCGCTTCGCAGTTCGTGTTGAACGCGGTGGTCTCGATGTCGCCGCCCCGCGTCGCGCGCGCCGAATTGACGTCGATCGAGACCAGCGCTTCGGTGTGATCGATGACGATCGCGCCGCCCGAGGGCAGCGGCACTTCGCGCGAGTACGCGGTCTCGATCTGGTGCTCGATCTGGAACCGGGAGAAGAGCGGCACGTCGTCGCGATAGAGCTTCACGCGATGCACGTTGTCGGGCATCACGTGGCTCATGAACTGCTGCGCCTGCTCGAAGATCGCCTCGGTGTCGATCAGAATCTCGCCGATATCGGGCTGGAAGTAGTCGCGGATCGCGCGGATCACGAGGCTCGATTCCTGGTAGATCAGGAACGGCGCCGGATTGACGGTCTTGCCGCGCTCGTCCTTCTGCGGCGCCGCGGCGCCGTCGATCGCCTGCCAGAGCTGCAGCAGGTAGTTCAGGTCCCACTGCAGCTCCTCGACCGAGCGACCGATGCCGGCCGTGCGGGCGATGATGCTCATCCCCTGCGGAATCTCGAGCTGGGCGATCGTGTCGCGCAATTCGTTCCGCTCCTCGCCCTCGATCCGGCGCGAGACGCCGCCGCCACGCGGATTGTTGGGCATCAGCACGAGATAGCGGCCGGCGAGCGACACGAACGTCGTCAGCGCGGCGCCCTTATTGCCGCGCTCGTCCTTGTCGATCTGGACGATCAGCTCCTGGCCTTCCTTGATCGCGTCCTGGATGCGCACCCGGGAAGGGTCCGCGCTGGGATCGCGGAACTGCGACCGGCCGATCTCCTTGAACGGCAGGAAGCCGTGGCGCTCGGTTCCGTAGTCGACGAAGCAGGCTTCGAGCGAAGGCTCGACGCGCGTGACGACTCCCTTGTAGATATTGCTTTTGCGCTGCTCCTTGGTGGCCGATTCGATGTCGAGGTCGATCAGTTTCTGACCATCGACGATCGCCACCCTAAGTTCTTCGGCCTGGGTGGCATTGAACAACATGCGTTTCATCGCGACTCATCCCCGCGCGGAGGTGGATCGACGGACGTTTCTGGGGCTACTTGTTACGTGAGGGCGGCGAAATCAGGCGACGTGGACGAACCGCTCCGCACCGCGAGGGGCGGAGGACATTGCACCGAGGGTACGAACTGCCATGACGGTATGGTTCCGGGTCCGGCGATACGACTATGCGATGTCGGGTTGTCACGCCCAGCGGCCGGAATGATCCCCTTCGGTCGCTGGAATCTTGAAGCCAGCTTTCGCGCGTCCCTTGAACCGTCACCCGCTTGTTCGGTGTCCGCCGTTCATCCGCGCTTTAGTTCCTTCGCTACTAAATTCACCGGAGAGCGAGGGGTTCCGGTTGTCGCGCCGGCCCGTGCGAAGGAGGGGACGTCATTTGGTGAATGCTGCCCGTTCACTTCGGCTGTTGGCTGTCTAGGCGACAGAATTGGTTTCCGCCGAATTGCCGGAATCCACTCACCCCGAAATGCGTGTTCACACTCGGCGGCGAGCGGCCAATCCGATTCGTTATTATAGCCAAATGAAGCATTTAAGCAACGATTCTGTCAACTGGGTCGAGATCGACGAGGGCGCCGTGGGTCAGCGGGTCGACAACTTTCTGCTGAATCTGCTGAAGGGCGTTCCAAAAAGCCACGTCTATCGGATCCTGCGATCGGGCGAAGTGCGCGTGAACAGCAAGCGGGCCGAGCCGACCGTGCGGCTGGCCCTCGGCGACCGGTTGCGGGTGCCGCCGATCCGGGTTGCGAGCCCCGACGCGAAACCGGTGGCACCATCGATCCGGCCGGCCGAGTTCCCGATCCTGTTCGAGGACGAGTCGCTGCTCGCGATCGACAAGCCGGCCGGCGTCGCGGTCCACGGCGGCAGCGGGATCGCGTTCGGCGTCATCGAGCAGTTGCGGCAGGCACGGCCGGCATTGCCGTTTCTGGAGCTCGTGCACCGGCTCGATCGCGACACCTCCGGCGTGCTGCTGCTGGCGAAAAAGCGTGCAGCGCTGATTGCGATGCATGCGCTGCTGCGCGAAGGGCGAACCGACAAGCGCTATCTGACGCTGGTCCGCGGGCGCTGGCCGCACCTGCGCCGCGAGGTGCGCGTCGCGCTCCACAAGTACGTGACCGCCGGCGGCGAGCGGCGCGTGCGCGTCGATGCCGAGGGCCAGGACGCGATCACCGTGTTCACGCGCAAGCGCGTCTGGGCCGAGGCAACGCTGCTCGAAGCGCGGCTGAAGACCGGCCGCACGCACCAGATCCGGGTGCATCTGGCACACGAGAAATATCCGATCGCGGGCGACGACAAGTACGGCGATTTCGAGTGGAACCGCGCGTTCGCGAAAAACGGGCTGAAGCGGATGTTCCTGCACGCGGCGCTGCTCGCATTCGCCCATCCGGCGACGGGCGCTGCAATCCGGCTCGAGTCCCCGCTGCCGTCCGATCTGGCCGGGTTCGTCGAGCGCCTAGGTCCCGAGGCGACCAGGCGTGGCTGATTCGGCCCTGCGCTATTCGCTGATCGTCTTCGATTGGGACGGGACGCTGTCGGACTCGGCGGCGATCATCGTCAGCGCGATCCAGCGGGCGTGCGGCGATCTGGGGCTGCCGGTCCCCGAGGAGTCCGCGGCGCGCTACGTGATCGGGCTCGGCCTGGTCGACGCGCTGCGCCACGTCGCGCCAACGCTGCCCGAGAAGGACTACCCGCTGCTGTCGAGCCGCTATCGCGCGCACTACATCGACCGCAATCTGACGATTCCGCTGTTCCGCGGAATTCCGGAGCTGCTCGAAACGCTCGTCGGCCGCGGGCACACGCTCGGCGTCGCGACCGGCAAGAGCCGCAGGGGGCTCGACGAGGCCTTGCATCAGGCGGGCATCGCACACCGTTTCGTCGCGACGCGCTGCGGCGACGAGGGGTTTCCGAAGCCGCATCCGCAGATGTTGCTCCATCTGCTTGATGCGACCGGCGTCGCGCCGGAGCAGGCGCTGATGATCGGCGACACGACCCACGACCTGCTGCTCGCGGCCAACGCCGGCATCGACGCGCTCGGCGTGGCGTACGGCGCGCATCCGGCCGCTGCGCTCGGCGCCGAGCGCTCGCGCGCGATCGTGCACAGCGTCGACGAGTTGTCCGCATGGCTGCTGGCGAATGGCTGACTCGGGACGCTATACTTGATATCCGCCGCCGAGCACGCAAAGCAACGGGCGGCTGCAACGGACCGAGGGAAGCAGCATCATGGCTGAAGGCGAGCACTGGGAACGCGCCGTGCTGGAGAAGCTGGCAATGGCCGCGCTGAAGGAGCAGCGCGCGGCCCGGCAGTGGGGAATCTTCTTCAAGCTGGTCGGGTTCGGATTGCTCTTCCTGATTCTCGCGGTGCTGCTCGGGTGGCTCGACGGCAAAGATTCCGTGCCCAGCGGCAAGCACACGGCCGTGGTCGAGATCAACGGCGTCATCGAGTCGGAAGCCCGCGCGAGCGCCGAGAACATCATCGCGGGACTGCAGGCCGCGTTCAAGGACAAGGACACGCAGGGCGTCATCCTCCGGATCAACAGCCCCGGCGGGTCGCCCGTGCAGGCGGGGCAGATCAACGACGAGATGCGCCGGCTGAAGACGAAATACCCGAACACGCCGCTTTATGCGGTCGTCGAGGACGTCTGCGCATCGGGCGGCTATTACATCGCGGTCGCTGCCGACAAGATCTTCGTCAACAAGGCGAGCGTCGTCGGCTCGATCGGCGTGATCCTCGACAGCTTCGGCGCGGTCGGCACGATGGAAAAGATCGGCGTCGAGCGCCGCGTCGTCACCGCGGGCGAGAACAAGGCGTTCATGGATCCGTTCCAGCCGCTGTCGCCGGCGCACCGCGAGCATGCGCAACAGATGCTCAACGAGATCCATCAGCAGTTCATCGAGGCCGTGAAAGCGGGCCGCGGCGTGCGGCTGAAAGACACGCCGGGCCTGTTCTCGGGGCTGATCTGGAACGGCGCGCGCAGCGTCGACATGGGACTTGCCGATGCACTGGGCAGCGTCGACGACGTCGCGCGCGACGTGATCAAGGCCGAGGAGCTGGTCGATTACACGGTCAAGGAGAAGCTGACCGATCGTCTGGCGCGCCGCTTCGGAGCGATGATGGGCGGCGGAATCGCGAGCGTGCTGACGCAAGTGAAGATTCGATAGGTCGCATGAAAAATCCGCTGGACTCCATCGGCGGCACGCTCGCCTGCGGGCTCGTGCTGACAGCCGTCCTGTACGTGATCGTGCTGTATCTGCGCTGAGGCCGCGATGGACTTCGTCGTTTACGGCATCGGACGCTGGTTGCACATCGGGTCGGGAATCCTCTGGGTCGGCCTGCTGATGTATTTCAATCTGGTCCAGGTGCCGGCGCTCAAGAGTGCGGCGTCCGACGGCACGGCGGCGGGCATCACGAAGCACGTCGCGCCGCGCGCGCTCGATCTGTTCCGCTGGTCGGCGGTTTCGACCTGGCTGCTCGGGGCGATGATCCTCGGTCCGAAGCTGCCGAGCGCGATGCTGTTCACCGATCGCGCGTACGTGCCGATCGGGATCGGCGCCTGGCTGGGAACGATCATGCTGATCAACGTCTGGATGATCATCTGGCCGAATCAGCGGCGTGTGCTGAACCTGGGCGAATACGCGCAGAACCCCGTCTCCGATGACGTAAAGAACAAGGCGCGGCGCAAGGCGTTCCTCGCCTCGCGCTTCAACATGATGCTCGCGCCGCCGATGCTGTTCTTCATGGTCGCGAGCGGTGGGCTGTTCCGGCGCGCTTTCTTCGGGTAGCTCCGCGCTGGGAGCCAGGCACCAATAGAGCCAGGCACGAATTCGCTATCCGCCTCCTGGCTCGCGCGTTGCGAGAAACAGTCCGGCCACCACGCAGGCTGAGCCGATCGCGAGTCCGGTCGTCAGTGGCTCGTCGAGCAGCCACGCGCCGAGGAGTGCCGCGGTGATCGGGCTCAGCGACAGGAACACGGTGACGCGCGTCGGCGACGCGTGACCGAGCGCATACAGCCACAGGAAATAGCCGACGCCGCTGCTGATCCCGATGAACACGATCGCGGCCCAGCCGCCGGGCGTGAAGTGCGGCGGTGCGCTGAAGAACCCTTCGTGCGCCGACAGCATCGCGAGAACGACCACCGACGCGAGCATCGCGAGCGCACTGACCGGCAATGTGGGATAGCGTCGCAGATACGGACGATAGAGCACGCTGCAGATCGCCCCGGCGAGCGTGCTCGCGAACACGGCGACATCGCCGATCCACGCGCTCCTTTCCGCGCTGCCGCCCAGGCGTTCCGCCAGCGCGAACCCGACGCCGGCGATCGCGATCAGCACGCCGGTGGTGCGCGCGAGCGTCATCCGCTCGATGCCCATCGCCGACGCGAGCAGCAGCGTCAGCAGCGGGAACGTCGCGAAGATCAGCGCCGCGCGCGCCGACGGAATGAATTGCAGCCCGTAGTTGAGCAGCGCGATCAACAGCCCGAACTGTCCGATTCCAAGCAGCGCGATCGGCAGCAAGTCGCGGCCGGCGATCCGGATCGAGGAGCCTCGCGCAGCGTCCGACCGGTGTGCAACGAGCACCGCAGGCAGCAGCGTCAGGAACCCGAGCGCATAGCGCAACATCGCGAGCGGAATCGGCGTCGTCTGCTCGATCACGAACCGCGTGACGACCATTGCGGCGCCGACCTGCACGCCGGTCGCGGCCGCCGCGAGCAACGCTGGACTCACAGCGCGAGTTCCCAGGTCTCGGCGACCAGGTCGTGTCCGAAACTGTGGTGGCGCTCGCTGCCGGTGCGCCGGAACCCGGCGCGCTTGTACAGCTTGCGCGCCGCGAGCAGGTCGGATTGGGTCCACAGCACGATCTTCCGGTATCCCGCCTGCCGCGCGAACCGGATGCATTCATCGATCAGCCTGGCGCCGAGTCCAGCGCCGCGCGCAGCGGGGTCGATGAGAAAGAGGCGGAGCTTCGCGACGGTGCGCGTCTTGCGCACCAGGAAGATCGACCCGACAGGCTCACCATCGCGCTCGGCGATCCAGCAGCCGTCGCGGCGCGGATCGAAATGCTTGACGAAATCCGCGACGATGCCCGCGACCAGTGCCTCGAACGTGATGTCGTAGCGATATTCGGCCGCATACATCGCGCCGTGTGCGCGGACCACCCAGCCGAGGTCGCCCGGACGCGGCGGCCGCAGCACGAATGCCTGCGGCGGCGAGTGGGCAGGCGCGGGGTCGAGCAGCGTTCGGATCTCGCTCATCGCGTTGAGCAGCCGCAGCTGCCGGTCGCGGCGAAGCCGGTTCAGCATCGCGACGATATCGTCGTGCGCGCGGCGGTTCAACGGCGCGAACGCGCGCTGTCCGGCCGGCGTCAGCCGCAGATGGCGCCGCCGCGCATCGTCGGCGGATTGCTCGCGAGCGAGGAATCCGCGCTTCTCGAAGCGGGTCAGCATCCGGCTCAGATAACCCGGATCCAGGCCCAATTCGGCCGCAAGTGTCCGCGCAGTGAGCGCATCGCGGTGCGCGAGCTCGTAGAGCACCCGGACCTCAGTCAGCGAGAATGGGCTCTGCAACAGGCCGCTGCCGAGCACGCCGATCTGCTTCGTGTAGAACCGATTGAAGCCGCGCACCGCCTCGGCGCGCCGGTCGATCTCATCCATCGACGCCTCCTTCCGCATGGCTGCCGCGCGCATCGAAGCGGCATCACCTGACGATAGTCAACGAATTATTTGACTCTGTCAACTAATCGGACGGGCGTAGAATCCGCCGCAGGCACAGTGCCGCAACAAACGAAAGGATATGCATGGGAACCAATGTCGAACTGACTGCTTCGGACGGCTTCCGGCTGCAGGCATACAAGGCGGCGCCCGACGGCGCGCCGCGCGGCGCAGTGGTGGTGGTGCAGGAGATCTTCGGCGTCAACAGCCACATCCGCTCGGTCTGCGACGGCTATGCCGCCGACCGCTATCTGGCGATCGCGCCGGCCGTCTTCGACCGGATCAAGCCCGGGATCGAGCTCGGCTACACCGAGGCGGACATTGCCGAGGGCCGGCGGCTCAAGGGCCTGTCACCGATCGAGACGGCGCTGCTCGACGTCGCGGCGGCACGCGACGCGGTGAGCCAGGCAGGCAAGGTCGGCATTGTCGGCTACTGCTGGGGCGGCTACGTCACCTGGATGGCGTCGTCGCGGCTCCCGGGGTTCGCCTGCGCGGCTCCGTATTACGGCGGCGGGATGATCGAGGCGATCGGCGAGCAGCCGCGCTGCCCGGTGATGATGCACTTCGGCGACAAGGATGCGGTGCTGCCGGTCGAAGGAATCGAAAAGCTGCGCGCGGCGCACCCGAAGCAGCAGGTATTCCTGTACGACGCGGGTCACGGCTTCAACTGCGATCAGCGCGGGTCGTACAACGCGGCAGCGGCCAAGCTCGCGCGGCAACGGACGCTGGATTTTTTCCGCGAGCACATCGGCTGATCGTCGCCGTCGAAGGCCGGCCGGTTCATCGAGCCGGCCGTTGCGCTGCCGGGTCCGAAGCGGCCGCTCAATCCTCGGCGCGCGGCGCCTTGTCGAGCCCGACGACGGTGTCGCCGGGATTGATGTTGTGCTCCTTGAACCAGCCTTTCTTCATCTCGAGCGCGAACAGGTAGCGCTTCGCGGGCTGGTGCATTTCCTCGGACTGCGGCGCCATGTCCTGGATCTCGAGCACCTTGCCCTTCGGATCGATGAACGCGATCGACAGCGCGACGAACGTGTTCTTCATCCAGAACGAGTGCTGCTCCTCGGCACGAAAGACAAACAGCATTCCGGTGTCGGGCTTCAGGCTGAAGCGGTTCATCAGTCCGGTCGCGCGCTCGGCGCCGGTCGCGGCGACCTCGACGGTCAGCTTGTGGCCGTTGATGGCGAGCGGAATCGTGCGCAGCTCGGGCCCCGCGGCCGCAACGAGCGGGAGGAAGCTGATCAGCAGCGTGCACAGCGCAATGCGGAACGATCTCATGAGTGACTGGCGTGGTCGGGTTTCGAGGCGGACGCGACGATACCCGAAAGGGCCGGGCGGGTAAACCCGTTCGACCGCCGACGCGCGGATCTGTTCGGCAAAGCACTGAGTCGCGGACCGTGCGCGCGTAACGTTGGGCGTATTCGAACAGCCTGACCGGAGCCGATGAGCCGCATCGTGGTTCTTTGCGCAACCGTGCGCGATCGCCGCGAGCTGGCCCGCCGTCGACTGGATGGCGGCCCCGATGGTCGCGACTATGGCCACGGCGTCTTCATGTTCCACGAGTACGGGACCACCGCGCTCGAGAGCCTGATCACGACCGAGCCCGACTTCCTGGCGATCGCCGACCCGGAGGGCGAGATCGAACGGATCGTCGATGCGTGCCGATCGTTTCGCGCCGACGGAGTCATCAGCACCGACGACTATCCCGGTTCGATACTCGCGAGCATCGTTGCCGAGCGGCTCGGGCTGCCTGGTGTGCCACCGGCGGCGAGCCTGCTGTGCCAGCACAAATATCACGCGCGTTGCCTCCAGCGGCTCGCTGTTCCGGAAGCCACGCCGGAGTTCGCGCTCGCCGATCCCCGGCTGCTCTGGCCGGCCGCGTTCCCGGTGTTCGTCAAGCCCGTGAAGTCGTTCTTTTCGATCGGCGCGCAGCCGGTGCTCGAGCGCGGCGCGTTTGAGCCCGCGGTGCGCAGAGCCTCACTGCCGCAATCGTTCTTCGATCCGTTCGAGCGGCTCATGCGCCGGCATTCGGCGCTGCCGGTGACGGGTCACGTGCTAATCGAGTCGCTGCTCGAAGGCAGCCAGTGCACGGTCGAGGGCTGGATGTCGCGCGGCGACGTGCACATCCTCGGCGTCGTCGACACGCTGATGTATCCGGGCACGTCGTCGTTCCTGCGTTTCGACTACCCGTCGCGGCTGCCTGCCGCGGTGCAGGCGCGAATGGCCGACATCGCGCGCCGGCTCGTTGCCGCGATCGGTTACGGCGAAGGGCTGTTCAACATCGAGATGATGTACGACGAACAGTCCGACAGCATCCAAATCGTCGAGATCAATCCGCGGATGTCGTCGCAGTTCGCGGACCTCTTCGAGAAGGTCGACGGGATCAACACGTACGCGCTGCTGCTCGATCTGGCCACGGGTCGGCAGCCGTTGCTGCCGGCCGCGCGCGAAGGCGTGCACGGGTGTGCGTCGAGCCTCGCACTGCGCAGCTTCGTCAACCTGCGCACGCGCAGCGTACCGTCGGCCGTCGACCTCGCCGCGGTGCGGTCCGCCTTTCCGGACGTCCGAGTCGAGGTGCTGACGCGGCCCGGGCGCACGCTCGGTCAGGAGCTGCAGGACGGGCACAGCTATCGCTACGCGCTGATCAACGCGGGCGGCAACGACGAGGCGGATCTCGACGCGCGCCTTCGCTCGTGCATCGCGCGGCTGCCGTTCCGCTTCGAGCCGACCGGGCGTCGGCCCCGCGGTGCCGCGGCGGTACCGCGCGCCGCGGCGATACGGACAATCAGACGCGCGGCGGATCGCTGTCCCGTGCCGGATGCCGGTGTGCCGCCACCGCCGCCGTGAACTTCTTCGCTGCGGCGGCCGCACTCGCCGCGTCTGCGACGATCAATCCGGTGTCCTCGGCAGACTGCGGAATTCCGGCCAGCTCGAGCAGTCGCGACGATGCGCCGAGCGCAAGGATCGTCTTGCAGTGCCGGAACGCGTCCTTGATGAACTCGAGCGTCTGACCCACGCCGGCCAGCACTTCGATTGCCGACTCGCCGTCGGGCAGCACGATCGCGTCGAAGAGCACCGACGGCGAATTCTCGAGCGAGCGGTCGGCCTCGATCGCGCTACCGTCGTCGGCGTCGAACGGGCCGATCCGCGTCCCGACCAGGTGACAGACCGCACCCGCGGACTGCAGCGCGGCTTGCACGGCCGATAGCGAGGCGGCGTGCACGCCGTCGACGACCACCAACGCGATCTGTCGCGTGCGCACGCCGCATTCTCCGGGACGCGCCTGCAGCGACAACGGCGGTGACACCGTGACTTCGGGCTGCGGCGGATCGGCGATCGCGCGCGGCATCGGAGCAGGAATCTCGATGCCGAGCCCGGCCGCGACTGCCGCCGCAAGGTCCTGCGACGCATTGGCGAGCGACGACACCATCCGGCTGCGAATTGCCGGCACCGTGACCTTGCTCAGCTCGAACCGGAACGCGGCGGCGATGTGCGCCTGCTCGACCGGCGACTGGCTGTTGTAGAACAGCGCCGCCTGCGCGTAATGCTCGGCGAACTTCTCGGGCTTGCCGCGGACCTTGTCTTCCTGCACCGGCTGCGGGAACGAGACGAACCCGGTGGCGCCGGCCTGGAACGGGCAGCCTCCGGCCAGCGAGTTCGGCTCGTACGAAACGCGGCCGCGATGGATCGCCTGCCGATGCATCCCATCGCGCTGGTTGTTGTGGACCTGCGCGACCGGCGCGTTGATCGGGATCTCGTGGAAGTTCGGACCTCCGAGGCGCGAAATCTGCGTGTCGACGTACGAATGGATCCGGCCGGCGAGCAGCGGATCGTTGGTGAAATCGATCCCCGGCACGACATGCGCGGCGCAGAACGCGACCTGCTCGGTCTCGGCGAAGAAATTGTCCGGATTGCGATTGAGAACAAGGCGCCCAACCGTTTGCAGCGGCACGAGCTCCTCGGGGACGATCTTGGTCGCATCGAGAACGTCGAACGAGAACGCGTCGGCCTGCTCCTCGGTGAAGATCTGCAGCGCGAGCTCCCACTCGGGGTAGTCGCCGGACTCGATCGCTTCCCACAGATCACGCCGGTGGTAGTCGGGATCGGCGCCGGAAATCTTCACGGCCTCGTCCCACGTCAGCGAGTGCGTGCCGAACTTCGGCAACCAGTGGAACTTGCAGAACACGGACTCGCCACGTTCGTTGACGAGCCGGAACGTGTGCACGCCGAAGCCCTGCATCATCCGCAGGCTGCGTGGTATCGCGCGATCCGACATCACCCACATCAGCATGTGCGTCGACTCGGGCATCAGCGAAACGAAGTCCCAGAACGTGTCGTGCGCCGAAGCGGCCTGCGGCATCGCATGATGCGGCTCCGGCTTCACTGCATGAACGAGGTCCGGAAACTTCATCGCATCCTGGATGAAGAACACCGGCATGTTGTTGCCGACGAGATCCCAGTTGCCTTCGTCGGTGTAGAACTTCACCGCGAAGCCGCGCACGTCGCGCGCCGTGTCCTTCGAGCCGCGCTCGCCGGCCACGGTCGAGAAGCGCACGAAGACCGGCGTGATCTTGCCGGCCCCCGCGAACGGCGCCGCGCGCGTGAACTGCGTCATGGGTACCGTGCACTCGAAGAAGCCGTGCGCGCCGGAGCCGCGCGCATGGACGATCCGCTCGGGAATGCGCTCGTGATCGAAGTGCGTGATCTTCTCGCGCAGGATGAAGTCTTCGAGCAGCGCCGGTCCGCGCAGGCCGGCCTTCAGCGTGTTCTGGTTGTCGGCGATCGCGACGCCCTGGTTGGTCGTCAGTGCCTGTCCGCCGCCATCGGCGCGCACGCGCTGCAGCGGCGCGATCGTCGCGTTCGTGCCGGTGGCTGCCAGTTGTCCGGTCTTGTCCGACTGATTGACTTCCGACGCGGTGCTCGCGGTCAACGCATCGTCGGGCGGCTCGACGCTCGCGCCGGCCCGCGGCGCGAGCGCGTTGTCATGGCCGTGCTCGGCGGCCTTGTTTTCATTGAATGGGATCCGACTCGCGAGAGCGTCGGCGTCGTGGCCCTGTCGCGCGACGACGTCGTTGGTCGCGAGCGCTGCAGCGTCGCCTTGCGGCGCACGCTTCGCAGCCGGTTTGCGGGCAGCCGGCTTTGCAGAGCCGGCCGTGGTCTTGCTGGGTTTCTTCGTGGGCATTGCGGTTTCCTCGATCGAGAGTGAAGGGCGCGAGACAGCGCCCGACAAGCGATCGAGAATGCCCTGCCAAGAACGAGCGGAGATGCGGCTTGCGAACGGTGGTTTTTGTTCCGAACGGACTAGATTCCCGACATTGGAATAGATCAACCGCCCGGCTCACCCCCCATCACCGGCAGCACGATGCCCGTGATGTACGACGAGTCGGCCTCGGAGGCGAGAAACACATAGGCCGGCGCGATCTCTTCGGGCTGCGCCGGTCGCTTCATCGGATTCGACTTGCCGAATTCGGCCACCCGCTCCGGCGTCATCCCGGCGTCCGACGGATTGAGCGGCGTCCATACGGGCCCTGGCGCGACCGCGTTGACGCGGATTCCGCGCTCGATCAGGTTCTGCGCGAGCGTCTTCGTCAGCGTGTCGATCGCACCTTTGGTCGACGAGTAATCGGGCAGCTGCGGCGAGCCGAGCAGTGCGGTCTCGGAGCTCGTCGCGATGATGCACGCGCCTTTCTTCATATGCTTGAGCGCCGCGCGCGACAGCCGGAAGTACGGAAAGATGTTCGTCCTGAATGTGAGCTCGAGCTCCTCGTCGGTTACGTCGTCGAGCGTCTCCTTGCGCATCTGATGCGCGGCGTTCGATACGAGAATGTCGAGCTTCTTGTATTCCTTGACCGTCGCCTCGACGATCTCTTCGCAAGTCGTCTTCGCGGTCAGGTCGCCTGGCAGCAGCAGGCAGCGGCGCTTCTGCGCTTCGACTGCCTTCTGCGTGTCCTCCGCATCGGATTGTTCCTGCGGCAGGTAGTTGATCGCGACGTCGGCGCCTTCACGGGCGAAGAGGACCGCGACCGCGCGGCCGATGCCCGAATCGCCGCCGGTGATCAGCGCGACCTTGCCTTTCAGCTTGCCGGCTGCCTTGTACTCCGCGGCCTCGTAGCGCGGCTTCGGCTTCAACTTCGACTCGAGGCCAGGCGCATCCTGGTGCTGCTCGGGAAAAGGGGGCTTGGGTTCGCGCAACATGTTCGACTCCTTTCCAATGGGCTGATCCGTACGCGCAATGCGTGACGACAGCAGAAGGAATCGTTCGGAATCGGCACGGCGACGCGGTTCGACTGTAACGGGCTCTCCCTGGCGGACTCTGTCGATCAGCGCACAAACCGCTGTCGCCCCAAATGAGTGCCGCTCGAAAAGTCGGTCGCACAAAAAATGGGTGCACCGTGCACGCGGATGGTTCGCCGGTCCGGTGCGACTCGTAACGCGCGCGGCAAACTCCCATGAATCCAAGGGCTTCAGCGCACTTTGCACCCGTTGGCACGCTAACTGCTGAGCGCAGGTCAGTGATCAGTCAGCTGTCCGATCACCTTTCACCATCCACATGGAGAGCACCATGAAGCGTAGAGGGTTATTGAAGACCGCCGCTTTGGCCAGCGTAATGATGGCCACCGGTCTGATGGGGCAAGTAGCGCAGGCAGCCGACACGATCAAGGTCGGCATTCTTCATTCGCTGTCGGGAACGATGGCCATTTCCGAGACGACGCTGAAGGACACGGCGTTGATGGCGATCGAGGAAATCAATGCGAAGGGTGGCGTGATGGGCAAGAAGCTCGAGCCCGTCGTCGTCGACCCGGCCTCGAACTGGCCGCTGTTTGCCGAGAAGGCCCGCCAGCTGATCACGCAGGACAAGGTCGCGGTCGTGTTCGGCTGCTGGACCTCGGTGTCGCGCAAGTCGGTGCTGCCGGTGTTCAAGGAGCTGAACAGCCTGTTGTTCTACCCGGTTCAGTACGAAGGCGAGGAGCTCGAGAAGAACGTGTTCTATACCGGTGCGGCGCCCAATCAGCAGGCGATTCCCGCGGTCGAATATCTGATGAGCGCCGAAGGCGGCGGTGCGAAGCGCTTCGTTCTGCTGGGTACCGACTACGTATATCCGCGCACGACGAACAAGATCCTGCGCGCGTTCCTGAAGTCGAAGGGCGTCGACGAAAAGGACATCGACGAGAAATACACGCCGTTCGGTCACAGCGACTATCAGACCATCGTGGCCGACATCAAGAAGTTCTCGCAGGGTGGAAAGACCGCGGTGATCTCGACGATCAACGGCGACTCGAACGTGCCGTTCTACAAGGAACTCGGCAATGCGGGCCTGAAGGCGACCGACGTGCCCGTCGTTGCGTTCTCGGTCGGTGAAGAAGAGCTGCGCGGCGTCGACACGAAGCCGCTGGTCGGTCACCTCGCCGCGTGGAACTACTTCCAGTCGGTCAAGGCGACGGAGAACGACGAGTTCGTCAAGAAGTGGAAGGCGTATGCGACGAAGTCGAAGCTGCCCAACGCCGACAAGGCCGTGACCAACGATCCGATGGAAGCCACCTACGTCGGCATCTACATGTGGAAGGCCGCCGTCGAGAAGGCGAAGTCGACCGACACCGACAAGGTCATCGCGGCGATGGGAGGGCAGACGTTCAAGTCCCCGTCGGGTTTTACGCTGACGATGGACAAGACCAACCATCACCTGCACAAGCCGGTCTACATCGGTGAAGTGAAGGCCGACGGCCAGTTCAACATTGTGTGGAAGACCAAGGGCCCGATCCGCGCACAACCGTGGAGCCCGTTCATCCCCGGTAACGAAACCAAGCAGAGCATGTAATTCGAAGCACGGCAGTACGCGCTTCAAGCATCGTTGTATCTGCAGTAGCAACAACGCACCAAACCACGCCGCCGTCCCCGCAGCAACGGCCGGCGGCGTGATCGCACCGGAAGCATTGGCAAACCGTATCGTTCAATGGAAACCATTCATGAGTCCCCGGCGTGCGCCGTTCATGTCGTTGCTGTTTGCGCTGATCCTGTTTTCCGTCGGATTGCCGCACGCCTCCGGCGCGCTGGATCCGGCCCTGACCAAGCAGCTCGGCAGTGAAGCGACCGACGACAAGATCGCCGCGGTTCAGCAGCTTGCGGTCAGCACCGATCCGCTGGCGGCAACGCTGCTGCGCGAGCTCGCCGACGGCAACGTCTATGCGCTCGACGATGGCCGGCTCCTCATCGTCAACGGCGATCGCGCCGTGGATGCCGCGACGGGCGCGGCCGTTTCTCCGGTCCCCGAGTCCAAGGACCAACTGATCGTCAACAACCGGCTGCGCAAGACGCTCGAGACTGCGTCGGCCGCCGGCAAGCTGTTCGCCCCCGAGCGCGCGACGCGCCTCGCCGCCGCGCGCGATCTGCAGGGCAGCGCGACACCGGCGCAGCTGCCGCTCTTGCGCGACGCGCGCACCAAGGAATACGACCCCGCGATCCGCGGCCTGCTCGAGCTGGCGATCGCCGGCGCGAGCCTGAAGTCCGACAAGCTCGAAGACCGCCTCGAAGCGGTGCGCTATCTCGGCGAGCATGGATCGGCGCAAGCGAAGACGATGCTGAACGCGCTGGTTTCGCCAGGCGGCGCATCGGCCAGCGAAGGCGAAGCGCGGCTGCGCACCGAGGCGCAGGCGGCGATCGCCGCGATCGACCGCCGTCTGAGAACAACGGAACTCGTCGGCACCGCGCTGCAGGGCCTGAGCCTCGCGAGCGTTCTGCTGCTCGCCGCATTGGGCCTCGCGATCACGTTCGGCCTGATGGGCATCATCAACATGGCGCACGGCGAGCTGCTGATGATCGGCGCCTATGCGACCTACGTCGTCCAATCGCTGTTTCGCAAGTACCTGCCCGGCGCGTTCGACTGGTACGTGATCGCATCTATCCCGGTTGCGTTCGCGACGAGCGCGCTGGTCGGGATGGCGCTCGAGCGCACCGTGATCAAGCGCCTCTACGGGCGACCGCTCGAGACGCTGCTGTGTACGTGGGGGATCAGCCTGATCCTGATGCAGGCAGTGCGCACGCTCTTCGGCGCGCAGAACGTCGAGGTCTCGAACCCGTCGTGGATGAGCGGCGGCGTCTCGATCATGGAAGGCCTCGTGCTGCCGTACAACCGGATCTGCATCGTGATCTTCTCGCTGTTCGTCGTGCTGCTTGTGTGGCTGCTGCTGAACAGGACGCGCCTCGGCCTGTTCGTGCGCGGCGTCACGCAGAATCGGCGGATGGCCGATTGCGTCGGCGTGCCGACGAGCCGGATCGACACGCTGACGTTCGGCCTCGGCAGCGGGATCGCCGGGCTCGGGGGCGTCGCGCTGTCGCAGATCGGCAATGTCGGGCCCGACCTCGGGCAGAGCTACATCGTCGACTCGTTCATGGTCGTCGTGCTCGGCGGTGTCGGGCAGCTTGCGGGCACCGTCATTGCCGCACTGGGACTGGGCGAGCTGAACAAATTCCTCGAGCCGTTCGCCGGCGCCGTGCTCGGCAAGATCGCGATCCTGGTGCTGATCATCCTGTTCATCCAGAAGCGGCCGCAGGGACTGTTCGCGCTGAAGGGCCGCAGCGCCGAGGCGGGGATATGAAGATGACGGCGAACCGCAGCATCACTGCCCGCGTGCTCGCCAATGGCTGGGGAATGACGGCGGCGGTCGCGATCGTCGTCGTGATGGCGCTGTTGCCCGTGCTGAACCTGAGCTTCGCGCCGTCGCATCCGCTGCATGTGTCGAGCTATTTCATCGCGCTGTTCGGCAAGTTCATGTGCTACGCGATCGCCGCGGTCGCGCTCGATCTCGTCTGGGGCTACGCCGGCATCCTGTCGCTCGGCCACGGCGTGTTCTTCGCGCTCGGCGGCTATTCGCTGGGGATGTACCTGATGCGCGCGATCGGCCGCGACGGCGTCTACCAGAGCGACCTGCCGGACTTCATGGTGTTCCTCGACTGGAAGAAGTACCCGTGGTACTGGTCGTTCACCGAGCACTTCGGGTACGCGCTGCTGCTCGTCGTGCTGATCCCCGGACTGCTCGCGCTCGTATTCGGCTTCTTCGCGTTCCGCTCGCGGATCAAGGGCGTCTACTTCTCGATCATCACGCAGGCGATGACGTTCGCGATCATGCTGCTCTTTTTCCGCAACGACACCGGGTTCGGCGGCAACAACGGCTTCACCGACTTCAAGCGGATCCTCGGCTACACGATCACGGCGCCGTCGACAAAGGCTGTGCTGTACTGGCTGACGCTGTTCGTCCTCGTCGCCGTCGTCGTCGGCTGCCGCGCCATGATGGCCACCAAGTTCGGCCGCGCGCTGCAGGCGATCCGCGACTCCGAGCCGCGGATGATGTTTCTCGGCTACAACCCGCTCGGCTTCAAGCTGGTCGTCTGGACCTTGTCGGCCGTGATCTGCGGGATCGCCGGTGCTCTGTATGTGCCACAGGTCGGCATCATCAACCCGTCGGAGATGTCGCCGGCCAACTCGATCGAGCTCGTGATCTGGGTCGCGGTCGGCGGTCGCGGGACGCTCGTCGGACCGGTGCTCGGTGCCGCGGTCGTCAACGGCATGAAGAGCTGGTTCACCGCCGCGCTGCCCGAATACTGGCTGTTCGCGCTCGGCGCGATCTTCATCGTCGTGACGCTGTATCTGCCGTCGGGACTGATCGGTCTCGGCAGGACGTTGTTCGCGAAGTTGCGCCGGCCGGTGCGCGCAACCGAAAAGGTGATCGCATGAGCGAGCAGCTCGCAACGCCGGTCGCGAACGGCGACCAGGGCGGCGCCGACGGCAATCCGAGCTTCGGCCACGTCGTCCAGCCGGGCGTCGTCGACACGCTGCACGGCGACGTGCTGTACCTGGACGACATCTCGGTCAGCTTCGACGGCTTCAAGGCGCTGAACCAGCTGACGCTCAACATCGCGCTCGGCGAGCTGCGCTGCATCATCGGTCCGAATGGCGCCGGCAAGACGACAATGATGGACGTGATCACCGGCAAGACGCGCCCCGACTCCGGACGCGCATTCTTCGGCCAGACGATCGACCTGTTGCGGATGACCGAGCCCGAGATCGCGCACGCGGGGATCGGCCGCAAGTTCCAGAAGCCGACCGTGTTCGAGAAGCACACGGTGTTCGAGAACCTCGAGCTCGCGATGAAGGCGCGCAAGGATCCGTTCGGCACGCTGCGCGCGAAGCTCACGTCCGCACAGCGCGACACGATCGCCGCGGTCGGCGAGCGCATCGGGCTGGCGCAGGACATGCATCGCGAAGCCGGTCTGCTGTCGCACGGACAGAAGCAATGGCTCGAGATCGGAATGCTGCTGATCCAGGAGCCGGCGGTGCTGCTGCTCGACGAGCCGGTCGCCGGGATGACCGATGCCGAGACCGATCGCACAGCGGACCTCTTCCTCGAGCTGGCCGGCGAGCACACGCTGATCGTCGTCGAGCACGACATGGATTTCGTCAACCGGATCGCGCGCACGGTAACGGTGCTGCACGAAGGCTCGGTGCTCGCCGAAGGACCGATGGCGCAGGTGCAGAACGACGAGCGCGTGATCGAGGTGTATCTGGGGCGCTAAATGAAAAATGGGGTCAGGCTCGGTTTGAGTGCTCGGTCGATTCGGGATGACGGGCTGCGTGGCCGAGCCTGACCCCATTTTTCAAGCGGGAAGAGCGATGCTGGAAATCGAAGGACTCAATCAGTACTACGGCGGCAGCCACATCCTGCGCGATGTGCAGCTGACGATTCCGGCCGGACAGTGCACGGCGCTGCTCGGGCGCAACGGCGTCGGCAAGACGACGCTGCTCAACTGCCTGATGGGCGTGCTGCCGATCCGCACCGGGCGCGTGAGGCTCGACGGCCACGACATCACCGCGCTGCCGCCGCATCGGCGCGCCGCGCTCGGCATCGGTTACGTGCCGCAAGGGCGCGAGATCTTCAACCGGCTGACGGTCGAGGAGAACCTGCGGATGGGCCTTGCGCCGGTCGCGTCCGGTGAGACGAAGAAGATTCCCGAGGAGCTGTTCGAGATGTTCCCGGTGCTGAAGAAGATGCTGAACCGGCGCGGCGGCGATCTGTCGGGCGGCCAGCAGCAGCAACTCGCGATCGCGCGCGCTCTCGCCGCACAGCCGCGCCTGCTCGTACTCGACGAGCCGACCGAAGGCATCCAGCCGTCGATCATCAAGGAGATCGGCCACGTGCTGCGCACGCTGCTCGCGAGCGGCAGGATGGCGGTGCTCCTCGTCGAGCAGTACTACGATTTCGCCGCGGCGCTCGCCGGCCAGTACGCGGTGATGAGCCGCGGACAGATCGTCCAGCGCGGCGCGGGCGAACGAATGGAAGCGGACTCGGTCCGGCAATTGCTGACCGTATGAGCGTCGCCGTTTGTCCCGCGCCGTGTACGATGGCGCGGCCGATGAACGACGTGCTGCACGACACGATCGCGACGAACCGCGGCTGGGACGCGCGGCTCGAGCTCGCGTTCGAGCGTCGCGGGCCGCGCACCGCGATGGTCCGCAATGCGCATCGCGGGCCGCTCGTCGTGCAGAAGGCGCTGTATCCGGAAGATCCCGCGCAATGCCATGCGGTCGTCGTGCATCCGCCGGGCGGCATCGCCGGCGGCGACCGGCTGGCGATCGACGTGTCCGCGCACGAGCACGCCGAAGTGCTGCTGACGACGCCCGGCGCGACACGCTGGTATCGGTCGGACGGCCCGTCGGCGGAACAGCACGTGCGGATTCGTGCGGACCAGGGTGCAATCGTCGAATGGCTGCCGCTCGAGACGATCGTGTTCGACGGAACCGATGCGTGCTCGACCGTGACGGTCGAGTGCGCCGGCAGCGCGTGCGTCGCCGGCTGGGAGATCATCGTGTTCGGCCGCCGCGCGATGGGCGAGTCGTTTCGCAGCGGCCGGTTTCGGCAGCAGATCGAGATCCGCCGCGACGGCCGGCTGCTGTGGGCCGAGTATGGCGAAGTGCAGGGCGCCGATCCGCTGTTCGATTCGCCGATCGGGTATGCGGGACAGCGCGTCAGCGGTCTGCTGTGGCTCGCGGATCCATCGTTGTCGGCACAGGATGCCGATGGCGACGCGACGCGCCGCTCGGACATGGCGATCGACGTTGCGACCGACGCAACCGATGGCCCGCGCGCAGCGACGCTTGTCACCGGCGTGACCGCTGGCATCACCGTGCTGCCTGATGGCATCATGCTGGCTCGCTGCCTCGGCGCTTCGACTGAAACGGTCAAGCACCACTTGCTGCAGGTATGGCAGCAATGGCGACCGCGGTACGCGCAGCGCGCCGCGACGATGCCGCGGCTCTGGGCGACCTGACGCCTGCCAGCAGTGCCGGACATTCGCACATCACCGAGCGAGGCCTGAATTGGATCTGACTCCGCGAGAACGCGACAAGCTGCTGATCTTCACCGCGAGCCTGCTCGCCGAGCGCCGGATGGCGCGCGGGCTGAAGCTCAATCATCCCGAGGCGATCGCGTACATCTCGGCGGCCGTGATGGAAGGCGCGCGCGACGGCAGGACCGTCGCCGAGTTGATGCGCTTCGGCGCGACGCTGCTGACGCGCGAGCAGGTGATGGAAGGCGTGCCGGAGATGATTCCGGACATCCAGGTCGAAGCGACGTTTCCGGACGGGACAAAGCTCGTCACCGTTCACAATCCGATCGTCTGAGGGACGAGCATGATTCCCGGCGAAACCTTCATCGAGGACGGCGAGATCGAGATCAACGCCGGCCGCGCGACGCGCAGCGTCAGCGTCTCGAACACCGGCGACCGGCCGATCCAGGTCGGCTCGCATTTTCATTTCTTCGAAACCAACGCGGCGCTCGCGTTCGATCGCGAGCAGGCGCGCGGCCGCCGGCTGAACATTCCGGCCGGCACCGCGGTGCGCTTCGAGCCGGGGCAGGCACGCACGGTCGAGCTCGTCGACTATGCGGGCGACCAGATCGTCTACGGCTTCAACGCCAAGGTCATGGGGAAGCTCTGATGCCACGCACGCTTTCGCGCCGCGCGTATGCGGAAATGTACGGGCCGACGACCGGCGATCGCATTCGTCTTGCCGACACCGATCTGATCATCCGGATCGAGAGCGATGCGACGGTCTACGGCGACGAAGTCAATTTCGGCGGCGGCAAGGTGATCCGCGACGGCATGGGCCAGTCGCAGCGCAATGCCGCCGATGTCGCCGATACCGTGATCACCAACGCGGTGATTCTGGACCACTGGGGCATCGTCAAGGCCGACCTCGGAATCAAGGACGGCCGGATTTCGGCAATCGGCAAGGCGGGCAATCCCGACGTGCAGGCGGGCGTCACGATCGCGATCGGCGCGGGCACCGAGATCATCGCCGGCGAAGGAATGATCGTCACCGCCGGCGGTATCGATTCGCACATCCATTTCATCTGCCCGCAGCAGATCGACGAAGCGCTCGCGTCCGGCGTCACGACGATGATCGGCGGCGGCACCGGACCCGCGACCGGCACGTTCGCGACGACGTGCACGCCGGGCCCGTGGCATCTGGCGCGGATGCTGCAGGCGGCCGACGCGTATCCGATGAACCTCGCGTTTCTCGGCAAGGGCAATGCGAGCCTGCCGCAGCCGCTCGTCGAGCAGATCGAGGCCGGCGCGATCGGTCTGAAGCTGCACGAGGACTGGGGCACGACGCCGGCCGCGATCGATTGCGCGCTGTCGGTCGGCGACCAGACCGACACGCAGATCGCGATTCACACCGACACGCTGAACGAGGCGGGCTTTGTCGAAACGACGATCGCCGCGTTCAAGGGCCGCACGATCCACGCGTATCACACCGAAGGCGCCGGCGGCGGCCACGCGCCCGACATCATCAAGGTGGTCGGCGAGGCAAACGTGCTGCCGTCGTCGACCAACCCGACGCGGCCGTTCACCGTCAACACGCTCGACGAGCATCTCGACATGCTGATGGTGTGCCATCACCTGTCGCCGGCGATCGCCGAGGACATCGCGTTCGCCGAATCGCGGATCCGCCGCGAGACGATCGCGGCCGAGGACATCCTGCACGACCTCGGCGCGATCTCGATGATCTCGTCGGACAGCCAGGCGATGGGCCGCGTCGGCGAGGTCATCATGCGCTGCTGGCAGACCGCGCACAAGATGAAGACGCAGCGCGGCAGCCTGCAGGGCGATCCCGGCGGCGCGACCGGTGACGACAACGCGCGCGTCAAGCGCTATGTCGCGAAGTACACGATCAATCCGGCGCTCGCACATGGGATGGCGCACGAGATCGGCTCGATCGCGATCGGCAAGTGGGCCGATCTGGTGCTGTGGAAGCCGGCGTTCTTCGGCGTGAAGCCGGCACTGATCCTGAAGGGCGGCTCGATCGCGTCGGCCATGATGGGCGACCCGAACGCGTCGATCCCGACGCCGCAGCCCGTGTATTCGCGGCCAATGTTCGGCGCGCACGGCGGCGCGGTCGCGAAAGGATCGCTGACGTTCGTCTCGAACGCCGCGTTCGACGCGAAGATCGGCGAGCGGCTCGGCCTCGCGAAAACGCTGTCGGCGGTGCGCAAAGTGCGCACGGTGCGCAAGTCGTCGATGATCCACAACGATTATCAGCCGAAGATCGAAGTCGATCCCGAAACCTATGTCGTCAAGGCCGACGGACAGACGCTGACCTGCGAGCCGGCCCATACGCTGCCGATGGCGCAGCGGTATTTTCTGTTCTGACCCTACGCGTGTTTGCGATTCCGTCCTGATGCTGCGAATCGACGCACTGTTGCCGGCCGATGATTTCCGCGCAGCGAGCACGACGCTGACGCTGCCGTTCGAGCTGCGCCGCAAAAGCCGTCTGCTCGTGCGTCTCGACGACGGCGTCGAGGCCGGCCTGTTTCTGCCGCACGGCACGACGCTCTGCGACGGTGATCGACTCGCGGCGAGCGATGGACAAGTGATCGGCGTCGTCGCGGCGCCCGAGGCGATCCACGAAGTGCGACCGACGTCCGCATGCTCGCTGGTCCAGGCGGCGTATCACCTCGGCAATCGGCATGTGCCGGTCGAGATCGGGCCCGCCGCGCTGAAGATCGAACGCGACAATGTGCTGCGCGAGATGCTCGAGCAGCTCGGCGCGATCGTGGTCGATGCGGTCGCGCCGTTCCAGCCGGAGCCGGGCGCATACGGCGGCGGTCATCGGCATGGTAGCGACGACCACCATGACGAGGAATACGCGCTCGCACAGTCGGTGTTCGCGTTGCGTCACGGGACGAGCCGATGACGCGACTCGAACGCGGGACGGCGCGCGCTGCATCGAAATGACGCGCTCGCCGCTCCTCTCCGCGCTGCATCTGGCGAGCACGACGCTTCCGGTCGGCGCGTTCAGCTATTCGCAGGGCCTCGAGTGGGCAGTCGAGTGCGCGACGATCACCGATCGCGCGAGCGCCGAGCGCTGGATTCTCGACAGCCTGCGCTGGTCGGTCGGCCGCTTCGAGGCACCGCTCGTGATCGCGGCGCGCCGCGCATGGGCCGCCGGCGACGATGCCGCTGCGGCCGATCTGAACGCGCGGATGATCGCGACGCGCGAGACGGCGGAACTGCGCGCCGAGACGCTGCAGATGGGCTACTCGCTGCGCAAGTGGGCTGCTGACACGCAGGCGATCGACGGGCAATGGCTGCAGCGCCTCGCGCGGCTCGAGGCGCCGGCGTATCCGGTCGTGTTCGCGGCGATCACGGCCGCGTGGGCCCTCGACGAGACGACGCTGCTGTCGGCGTACCTGTGGGGCTGGCTCGAGAACCAGGTCAACGCGGCACTGAAGGCGGTCCCGCTCGGCCAGACCGACGGCCAGCGGATCCTGCTCAATGCGGGACCGGCGGTCGACGCGGTGGTTCAAAACGCATTCGCGCTTGCCGAACGCTCGCCCGGCGCGTGGGCGACGCAATGCCTTGGTCTCGCGATCGCGTCGTCTCGGCACGAGACGCAGTACTCGCGCCTGTTTCGTTCGTGAACATGGAGTCGATGGTGACGGCAACACATGGAAATCAACGCAGCGCGCAGGCGGCAGGGCCGTTGCGTGTCGGCGTCGGCGGGCCGGTCGGCTCAGGCAAGACGACGCTCGTCGAAGTGCTCTGCAAGCGAATGCGCGACCGGTACAACCTCGCGGTCGTGACCAACGACATCTACACGAAGGAAGACGAGCGGCTGCTCGTCGCGGCGCAGGCGCTGCCGCCGGAGCGGATCATAGGCGTCGAGACCGGCGGCTGTCCGCACACGGCGATCCGCGAGGACGCGTCGATCAACCTCGAGGCCGTCGCGCGGATGTCGAGCCGATTTCCGGGCCTCGACTTGATCTTCGTCGAGAGCGGCGGCGACAACCTCGCGGCGACCTTCAGCCCCGAGCTGTCGGACCTGACGCTCTACGTGATCGATGTCGCCGGCGGCGAGAAGATTCCGCGCAAGGGCGGTCCGGGCATCACCAAGTCGGACCTGCTGATCATCAACAAGACCGATCTCGCGCCGCATGTCGGCGCATCGCTCGAGATCATGGCGAGCGACGCCAAGCGGATGCGCGGCGAGCGGCCGTTCGTGATGACGAATCTGAAATCAGGCGAGGGAGTGCCCGAAGTGATCGACTTCGTCGTGAAGCGCGGGATGCTGGGCGCGCAATAGGCCCGCGGATTCGGGTACGCCTCGCCGCACGTCTCAAGCGACTTCCGGCTCTGCTTCCGGTTCGGCTCCCGCGAGCGCCGTATCGACCGCCTTGTGCGTCAGATGCGGCGCGAACAGCGTGAGGAAATCGTACGTGTAGCTGCGCAGATACGAGCCGCGGCGCAGCGCAACGCGCGTCGTGCTCGGCTCGAACAGATGATCGGCGGGCAGCATCGCGAAAGTCGCGTCGCGCTCCGCGTCGAAAGCCATCTGCGCGACGATGCCGACGCCCAGGCCGAGCTCGACATAGGTCTTGATCACGTCGGCGTCGAGCGCGGTCAGCGCGATGTTGGGCGTCAGACCCTTGGCGGCGAATGCGGCGGTGATCGCCGAGGCGCCGGTGAACGTGTAGTCGTAGGTCACGATCGGATGCCGGGCCAGTGCTTCGATGGTCAGCTTCTTCTCGCGCGCGAGCGCGTGATTGCGCGGCATGATCACGCACCGGTTCCACTTGTAGCACGGCAGCGTCACGAGCTCGGGGTTGTCGGCGAGCGATTCGGTCGCGATGCCCAGATCCGCTTCGGCCTTGACGCTTTCCAGCACATTGGGATCCTAAGCTTAGAATTCCACGTGGACAAGTTGTCGCG
>JADMIO010980229.1_pt1 | contig 51847 bp, 49 predicted proteins | sample 8958161 | NCBI WGS metagenome assembly JADMIO01 (sample SAMN16585339, study PRJNA669376) | soil metagenome | isolation source: Crop rotation soil | place: USA: Cullars Rotation, Alabama | collected 2011
CCATCGGCGGCCAGGCGGGCACGAGCTCACGGATCCGCAACTACCTCGGGTTCTCCCGCGGCATCAGCGGTGCCGAGCTCGCCCAGCGTGCGTACCAGCAGGCCTGGGTGTTCGGCGCCAACTTCCTGCTCATGCAGCACGTCACCGGGCTGCGCACCGAGGGCGACCGCCACGTGATCACCGTCGACGACGGCACCGAGATCGCCGGGCGCACCGTGGTGCTCGCCACCGGCGTGGAGTACCGCCGGCTGGGTGTGCCCGAGATCGAGGCCCTGGTGGGCGCGGGCGTCTACTACGGCTCGTCGGTCGGCGAGGCGCAGGCCTGCGTGGGCGCGCACGCCTACGTGGTGGGCGGGGGCAACTCGGCGGGGCAGGCGGCGCTGTATCTCGCCAAGCACGCCGCGCAGGTGAGCATCCTCGTGCGCGCCGACTCGCTCGCGCCGTCGATGTCGCTGTACCTGCGCGACGAGATCGACGCCGCCCACAACATCGACGTGCAGTACCGCACCGCCGTGGCCGGCGGCGGTGGGCGTGGCCGGCTCGACCACCTCGTGCTGCACGACGTCGACACGGGCGCCGACCGCACCGTCCCGGCCGCGGCGCTGTTCCTGCTCATCGGCGCCCGGCCGCGCACCGACTGGCTCCCCGACACCGTCGCCCGCGACGAAGCCGGCTACATCAAGGTCGGGGCCGACTGCGCGCGGGGGACGGAGTCGGGCACGTGGACGCTCGAGCGCGCACCCCAGGCCTACGAGACGAGCCTGCCCGGCGTGTTCGCCGTGGGCGACGTGCGCTCACGGTCGGTGAAGCGGGTCGCCAGCGCGGTGGGCGAGGGCAGCGTGGTGATCCAGCAGGTGGGCAACTACCTCGCGACCTGACGTATCTGTCAGGCTGCGGCCATGGACGGACCTCGACTCCTCATCGGCGTACTGCACGACTACCCCCAGCGCGACGGCGGCGCGGCCTTCGAATGGGCGGTGCGCCACGCCTTCGCCGAGGTCGAAGCGACCGGGCGGCTCCCCGGACCGCTCGAGCTCGTCCACGAGACGGCGTTCGGTCTACCGCTCCCCGGGGGCTCGGCCCGGTCGGTCGAGGACGCGTTCCACCGGCTCGACGAGGCAGGCGTGCTCGCGGTCCTCGGACCGGCGATCAGCGACAACGCCATCGTCACCCGTCCCCTCGCCGACGCGGCCCAGCTCGCCACGCTCAACTACACCGGCGGTGAGGAGACGCGGAGCCAGTACTCGTTCCACTTCCAGATCGGGTCGCTCGAGGACGAGCCGTCGTTCCTCGCCGCGCACCTGCTCGAGCGCGGCTTCCGCCGGATCGCGTTGATCCACGACACCTCGTACATCGGCCGGCGGATGGCCGACTTCTTCCACGACGCGTGCGCGGCGAGCGGACTCGCGCTGGTCGCCCGCACGTCCGCGCCGACCAACGACCCCGACGTCCACGACGCGGTCGAGATCGCGCGCACCACCGCACCCGACGCGCTCGTGACCCTCGGCCTGTGGGATCTCCCCCACGCCGTCGCCCTCGAGCTGCGGGCCATCGGGTGGGAGGTCCCCACCAGCGCGAACTCGGCGTTGATCTACGGCCACGCCGACCCGCAGTGGGCGCGCGACTGGGAGGGCTGGACGTACATCGACACCGTGTCGGAGGCCAACCCCCGCTACGCGGCCCTCACCGCGGCTGCCGCCGATGCCGGCCACGGCACGGGCCCCGGCGCGGCCGGGGCGTACGACATGGGCCGGCTGCTCGCCGAGGCGATCGCCCGGGCCCACGGCGTGACCCGCAGCGCGATCGCCGAGGGCTTCGACCTCGTGAAGTCGCTGCCGTCGGCCACCGGGCGGGCCGACACCCTCATGGGCTTCGGCCGCTGGGACCGCGGCGCGCTGAAGGGTCAGTACCTCGTGGTCCGGACCTGGCGCGACGGTGCGACCGTCGAGTGGTGAGGCCTGGTGAGCCCCGTCGGTCGGGTCAACCGGCCGTGCGGCCGGCCTCGCCACCGGTGAACACGACGTTCACCTGCTCGAAGCCGAGCTTGCCGAGCAGACCCTGGAGCATCTTGGTGGTGTTCGCCTCGGCGCGGGTCCGGAGCTCGCTCCCCTTCGCCGCGGCCGCGAGCCGCTTCTGCGTGGTGAGGTAGAGCCCGCGCTCGCTCGTGGGGCTGTCCTTGAACGCGCTGGCCACCCGGTTCACCAAGCCGCGGTCGCGGTTGGCGACGTGGCTGCGGGACGGGTCCACCACCGGCTTGGCGAGCGTCGGCGAGGGGAGGGTGATCGTCACCGAGCCGTCCTCGCCCATGACGACCGCGTCCTTGTCGATCGACGCGAAGTCGACCTGCGCGTCGACGGTGCCGACACCGATGAAGATCGTGCGCTCCCCGGCGATGAACGACGGGACGTAGTTGACGTCGTTCTCGACGTCGACCGTCGCCTCGAACTCGCCGGTCGCGGCCGTGAACGTGGACACGTCGCGCAGCTGCTTCAGGACCACCGGGGCCGAGCGGTCGATCTGGGTGGTGCCGAAGAGGCTGATGTGGAAGGCGCCGATCGCGTTGGCCAGCAGCACCACCGCGACGGCGATGGCACCGAGGCCGGCGAGGATGCCGACGGTGCGGAACCCGCCGAAGCCGCCGCGTTGGCGAGGCGGCCGAACGGACCCACCGGACCCGCCGGATGCCCCGGCGCCTCCGCCGTCACCGACGACACGGACGACGACCTCGTGGGTGCTGGGACGGTCTTCGAGCAAAGTGGTCATGCGTGCTGAACGACGGCCGCCCCCGCCGGGTTCCCGTCCAGTCCCCCCACTGCCCGTTTTGGCGTGGTCCGAGGCCCGTAGAGGGCGCGAAACCACGCCAAAAGGGTGATCTAGGGGAGGTGGGCGAGGACCTCCTCGGCGTAGGCGCGGACCTGGTCGAGGGCGGCCGCGGGGGTGTCGCCCTGGGCCGTGACCTGGACCCAGGTGACGCCGAGGTCGGCCTGGGCCCGGAGCGAGGCGAGGTGGCGGCCGGCGTCCCAGTCGGCGGACCCCGGCAGCGCCGGGTCCATCGTCATGAACATCACGTCGATGGGCTCGGTGCGGCCGGCCGCCTCGGCCCGCGCCCGCACGTCGGCCAGCATCCGCTCGAGGTCCTCGAGGGTCTCGAGCACGGGGCTGCGCCGGGTCGCCGCGAACTCCGGCGGGTTCCACATGGGCATCCAGCCCTGGGCCACGGTCGCCACGCGCTGGCGGGTGAGCGCGGCGTTGCCACCGATCCAGATCGGGAGCGGGTCCTGCACCGGGGTCGGCTGCACCGAGTTGCCGCGGGCGTTGAAGTGCCGGCCCTCGAAGGTGACGCTGTCGCCCGACCACGCGAGCCGGCACACGGCGATCGCCTCGTCGAAGAGGTCGTTGCGCTCCTCGAAGTCGACACCGAGCGCGAAGAACTCGGGCTTGAGGTACCCGGTCCCGACGCCGAGGGTGACCCGGCCGTTCGAGACACGATCGAGCGAGGCCACCGACTTCGCCAGGAGGAACGGGTTGCGGTACGGGAGGACGGTCAGGTTGGTCATGAGCCGGACGCGCGTCGTGACCGCGGCCGCCACCGCCAGACCCACGAAGGGATCGAGCGCGTGGTGCCCACCGGCGCCGAGCCACTTGTCGCCGGGCATCGGGTGCTCGGTGAGGTTCACGGCGTCGTAGCCGCACTCCTCGGCGACCCGGGCGAACTCGGCGAGGAACTCCGGCGTGCTGAACGCGGGATCGGCCGGATGGTGCAGCAGCGGGTAGCCGAGCGAGGCCTTCATGGCGTGCCTTTCTGGCAGGGAGCGCAGCGAGCGTCCTGTACGTGATCGAGGTGCGCGACGGAGCATGCCATCGAGAGCGAGCGGAGCGACCCGATGTGGCGAGTGGTCCTATTGTCGGCGAATGGCAAACCACCGCGCCAAGCAGCTGGCCGACTTCATCGCGCCCTTCCGCGTGGAGCCGGGTCGTTCCGTGGACCTCGGGCGCGACTTCGACCCCGGGTACCGCGACGGCCTCGTGAAGAAGACCGACAGCGACGAGCTCCTCAACCTCGGCGTCACCGTCCTCTCGGAGTACCAGGAGCGCCTCGCGGCGCAGGACACCTACGGCGTGCTCGTCGTGCTCCAGGCGCTCGACGCGGCGGGCAAGGACGGCACGATCCGCCACGTGATGAGCGGCGTGAACCCCCAGGGCGTGGTGGTCCACAGCTTCAAGGCCCCCTCGCACGAGGAGCTCGACCACGACTTCCTGTGGCGGTGCGCCCAGCGCCTCCCCGCGCGGGGGCAGATCGGCATCTTCAACCGGTCGTACTACGAGGAGGTCCTCGTGGTGCGGGTGCACCCCGAGATGCTCGAGGCCCAGCACCTCCCCGCCGACGCGCGCACCGGGAAGATCTGGAAGCGCCGGTTCCGCGAGATCAACGACTGGGAGCGGTACCTCGTCGACAACGGCTTCCGCATCGTCAAGCTGTTCCTCAACCTCTCGAAGGAGGAGCAGCGTCAGCGCTTCCTGGCCCGCATCGACGAACCGGAGAAGAACTGGAAGTTCTCCGCCGCCGACGCGCGTGAGCGTGAGCACTGGGACGAGTACCAGAAGGCCTACTCGGAGATGCTCTCGCACACGAGCACCGACTGGGCGCCGTGGCACGTCATCCCCGCCGACCACAAGTGGTTCGCCCGCATCGCCGCGTCGGCGATCATCGCCGACGCCCTCATCACGATCGACCCGCAGTACCCCACGGTCGACGACGCCACCAAAGCCTCGCTGCAACAGGCGAAGGCCGTTCTCGAAGGCGAGGCACCACATGGCTGAAGCAACCCCGGCCCCGATCGTCCACCTCGACGTGGACGCGCGCCGCGCACGCGGCCGCGGCGCACGTCAGAACGTGGCCCGGCGCGCCCAGGGGGAGTGGCACCCGGCGCCCGACCGCCCCGACCCCGTCGAGCTGATCGCCGGCCAGGAGATCACGCGGGTCCCGGAGCTGCTGCCGATCCGCCACGAGCGCATGCTGGCCACGCCGTTCACGTTCTACCGGGGCGCGGCGATCCTCATGGCGGCCGACCTCGCCACCCAGCCCGACTCCGGGCTCCGGGTGCAGGCCTGCGGCGACGCCCACCTGGCCAACTTCGGCGGGTTCATGGCGCCCGACCGGGTGACGGTCTTCGACATGAACGACTTCGACGAGACCACTCCGGGACCGTTCGAGTGGGACGTGAAGCGTCTCGTGACCAGCTTCGAGCTCGCCTGGCGCGAGATCGGCATCGACGCGAAGACGGGCCGCAAGATCGTCGTCAACACCGCACGCGCGTACCGCACCGCGATGGCCGAGTTCGCCGAGATGCGCAACCTCGACCTCTGGTACTCACGCCTCGACGTCGACCAGGTGCTCGCGCGCTGGAGCGACAAGGTCTCTCCCGAGGTGCTCGAGCGCTTCCGCCGCAATGTCGACAAGTCCCAGTCGAAGGACAGCATGAAGGCGCTCGCCAAGCTGACCGAGGTGGTCGACGGCCAGCACCGCATCAAGTCCGACCCGCCGCTGATCGTCCCCGCCCGGGAGCTGTCCGACGACCCGGCCGCGCTCGTTTCCTGGTTGCACGACCGCTTCCGCGTCTACCGCCACAGCCTCCAGGCCGACCGGCGCCACCTGCTCGAGGGCTATCGGATCGTCGACATCGCCCGGAAGGTGGTGGGGGTCGGCAGCGTCGGGACCCGCTGCTGGATCATCCTGCTCCTCGGCCGCGACGACCAGGACCCGCTGTTCATCCAGGTGAAGGAGGCCAACGAGTCGGTGCTCGAGCCGCACGCGGGCCACTCGGGCTACGCCACCCACGGCCAGCGCGTCGTCGAAGGCCAGCGGATGCTGCAGTCGGCCAGCGACATCCTCCTGGGCTGGACCCGCGCCACCGGCCTCGACGGTGTGGAGCGTGACTTCTACCTGCGCCAGCTCTGGGACGGGAAGTTCTCGCCCGCCTACGACACGATGTCGGCCGAGGTGCTGCGCGTGTTCGGCGAGATGTGCGGCACGACGTTGGCCCGCGGCCACGCCCGCTCGGGTGACCGGGTCGCGATCGCCGCGTACCTCGGGTCGAGCGATGCGTTCGACCAGGCGGTCGGCGACTTCGCGGCCGCGTACGCCGAGCAGAACGCCCGCGACTTCGCGGCCATGACCGAGGCCGTGCAGTCGGGTCGCCTCGCCCCGGTCCCGACCTCGGCCCCCGCGCCGGCGGCCTGATCCCGGATCGCCCCTTGACATGCAGGATTTCACCTGCATAATCAGATATGCAGTCATCTGACTGCATGATTCCGGAGGCACCCACTTGGACGACGTCTTCAAGGCGCTGGCCGACCCCAACCGCCGCCGACTGCTCGACCGCCTGAACGCCCGCAACGGCCAGAACCTGAGCGAGCTGTGCGCGGGCATGGACATGACCCGGCAGTCGGTGACCCAGCACCTGGAGATCCTCGAAGCGGCCCACCTCATCGTCACCACGCGGCGGGGTCGGGAACGCCTCCACTACCTCAACGCAGCCCCGATCCACGAGATCGCCGACCGCTGGATCGGTCGGTACCAACGAGACCGGGTTCGGGCGCTGGCCGACCTCAAGCACGCACTGGAGCACACCACCATGGAGCAGCAGTCGTTCGTCTACGCGACGTACATCAAGGCCACCCCCGAGCAGCTGTGGCAGGGGCTGACCAGCCCCGAGTTCACCCGTCGCTACTGGGACATCGAGTTCATCACCGACTGGAAGGTCGGCTCGCCGATGACGTGGGAGCACCACGGCGTCACGATCGTCGACCCGGAGCAGGTGGTGCTCGAGGCCGAGCCCTACACGCGCCTGTCGTACACCTGGCACACGATCGCGCCGGACCTGGCCACCAAGTTCGGCTGGTCCGACGAGCTCGTGGCGACGTTGGGCGCCGAGACCCGCTCGCGGGTGACGTTCGAGATCGAGGACCTGGGCGAGCTCGTGAAGCTGACCGTGCTGCACGAGGGCTTCGACCCCGACAGCACCATGGTCACGATGGTGCGCGAGGGATGGCCGAAGGTCCTGTCGGCCCTCAAGACCCTGCTCGAGACGGGCGACCCGCTGCCCGGTTGAGCCCTCCGGCCGGGCCCCGGTAGAGCTCGCAGCGCGCGAGCTCGGCTTCGAGCTCGAGGTGGGTGCGGATCCAGCGCTCGAGCCGGGCGGGGATCAGCCCCTCGTCGGAACGTCCGCCGGAGCCGGGCTTGCGCACGCAGACCCAGTCGGCCTCGCCGGCCTCGAGCCGCCGGATGACCCCGGCCTCGTCGTCGCCCCCGAGGTCGGACCGCTCGACGATGTCGAACGGCAGCGGGTTGCGGGTCCCCGTGCGCAGGTAGAGGAACCCGGCGTCCTTGCGGACGATGAAGACGCGGTCGACACCGCGCGCCCGCAGCTCGCGCGCCAGGCGGGCCGACGACCGGAGCTGGCGGTTGGTCACCGGCGTGCCGACGAAGTGCGCCGCGTCGCGCTGGAGCCGGCCGGGGTTCGGTGGGCTCATCAGCGGCACCGCGACCGCGACGACGGCACCGACCGCGAGCGCCGCCACGCCCACGAGCGCGACGCGACCACCCACCGACGCGGTGGTCCGCTCGCGCCGACCTACGGCCCAGGTGCCGACGAGCGCAGGCACGACCAGAGGCATCACGCCGGTGATGTGGTTCAGGCCCGGCCGGGGCAGGACGGCGAGCACCCCCGCCACCGTGAACGCGACGAGGGCGACGAGGGGTCCGAGCGGACTGCGCCGCGCCCGCACCGCGCCCGCGACGACCGCGACCAGCACCACGACCGGTGCCGCCTGCACCACGAGCTGCGTGATCCGGCGCAGCTGGAACGGGACGTCGCCGGTCACGAGCTGGTCGTACCGTCGCTGCAGCGCGGGCGTGTAGCCGAACCCGACGTCGACGTACTCACCCTTCGACCGGAACACCTGGTCGACGAACGCCGCCCACGAGCCGGTCGCCGCGATCACCAGCACGCAGACCGCCGACACCGCGAGGGCCCCCGCGGCCATGCCCCCCAGCGCGGGCCACCAGCGACGGATCGGCGTGCCCCACATGGCCGCGATCACGGCCGCGGCCACCGCGACGGCGACGAGGGCCCCGACGTTGGGCTTGGTCCAGAACGCGAGCCCGCCGGCGACGCCGACCGCCCAGGCTGCACCCGTGGCGCCCCGCCCGGCCGCGGTCTCGTCGAGCCACCAGAGGGTCGCCCGCAACGCGCCCAGGCCGAAGCAGATCGCGAGCGCGGAGTACAGGCTCACGAACGCGCCGAACGGCGCGGCGACCGCGAGGAGCACCAGCGCGAACGCCACCTGCCCCGACCGGCGCACGCCACAACGACGCACGACCGAGAGCCCCAGCACCACCTCGGTCGCGAAGACCGCCGCGTCGAGGGCGCGGATCGCGGCCATCTGGGCCCCCGTCACCCGCACCACGGTGCCGGCGAGCCACGCGGCCAGCGGCGTGGTGACGTTGTAGGCCTCGCGGTAGAGCGCGTCGCCGCGCGCGACGCGTTGCGCGAGCCACAGCATCCACGCCTCGTCGCGCACGATCACGATGCGCAGGAGCAGCAGTCCGAACGTGAGCGCCCACACGCCCACCCAGACCGCAGCCCACCCCGCGACGCGTGACCACGACGGGCGGCGCGCGGGGGTCACAGCGGGGGACGCTACGTGGTGATGCCCACCGCCGCGACCGCGGCCCGCGCCGCGACCCAGACCGCGATCTCCATGTCGGCCGCCATCCGGGTCAGCCGTTCGGCGGCCGCGGGGTCGGCCGCGAGATAGCGCTGGAGCGCCTCCGGATCGGCGTCGCCGTCGGGTCCGGTCATCTCCCAGACCGCGGCGTCGACGAGCTTGTCCGCCGGTCGGTCGCTGATGGAACGGAACGCCGACCACGGGATGCCCGCGTCGTCGCACACCTCGGCCACCGCGCCGGTCTCCATGTCGAGGGCGACCACGCCGTCGGCCACCAGCGCCGCGAGCACTGCGTCGTCGGTGAGGAAGACGTCGGAGCTGCGGATCACACCACCGATCGGCGCATCGCCGAGGGGCGCCGGGACGTGGCGCCGGCCGGTCTCCGCGTGGAGCACGGCCTCGGGGACGACGAGGTCGCCGATCTCGAGGTGGGGACCGATCCCGCCGGCGATGCCGACCACGAGGACGTGCTCGACCCCGGCGGCGAGCACGCGACGGGTCGCGTCGGCGCCGGCCTGCATCCCGATGCCGGTCATGGTGGCGACGCACTCGACCCCGTCGACCGTGGCCTCGAGAATGCCGGGCGGCGAGGTGGATCGCGCCTCGAGACCGAGCAGGTCGACGAGGGGCGCCAGCTCGTGGGTCATGGGTGCGAGCAGGCCCACCCGGGTCGGTCGGGGCGCGGAGGAGTCGGACACGGCGGCAGTCTCGCACGCACCGCGACGGCCCGTCCGGGAACGCCGGGGGTTGACGCGCGCACGCGAACTGGTGTTCGATCAGGGGCCCTTCCCCGAACACGCGTTTGGAGGCCCCGATGGGAACGATGCGCATCCTCGACGAGACCGGCGACACCACCGTGCTGTGGGCGCTCGACGACCCCGCGAGCCTCGCCGAGGCCGAAGCCCTCTTCGAGCGCCTCCGCGCCGAGTGCAAGATCCCGTTCGCGCGGGCGGCGGGCGCGCCGGCCCGGGAGGCCGAGCGGGTCGGCCGCTTCGACCCCACGGCCGAGGAGATCCTCTGGGTCCGCCCGGTCGCCGGCGGCTGACGTGATCGACGTCGTCCTCGACGAGGCGCTCCCCGACGGGCGCCGGCTCGTCGTCTACGCCGACGGCCGCGAGGTGGTGATGGGTCGCGCCGGACCGCGACCGCATCCGGTCGCCGGGTGGGAGTGGCTGAGCCGCCGGCCCACCGCGAGCCGCGGTCGGGTGCTGGCGCCGTCGAGCCGGCGGGCGATGATCTCGCCCGACGCCGATCGCCGCGCGGTCGAGCTGCTGCGCTCGCTCCTCGACGAGTCCCAGCGCCTCGACTACGACCTCACCGGCGGGTTCTGGGTGCCCACCCCACGCGGGCCGGTGCGGCTCGGGCGGCTGTACGCGCTGTTGCACCACCCCGTCGGCCAGCCGCGGGTCGAACGGGTGCTGTGCGTGGTCCCCGACCGGCACCTCGAGCTGCCGTTGGCCGACGTGTGGACCAACCTGCTCCTCACCCTTGCCGTGGAACCCGACGCGTTCTTCCGCGTCGCCGTGCTCCAAGGCGTCCGGACCCGGCGGCGCTGACGGCGCAGTCAGCGTCGGGGCAGGTCGAGGATCGCGCGACACACGTCCTCGGTCACCACGTGCACCTCGGCCGTGGGACGTGCGGCGTCGCCGCCGGCGACCACCACCGCGCGGAGCATCCCCGCGACCAGGAACGCGCCGACGGTCTCGACGAGCGCAGCGGCGACGTCACTGGGGTCGTCCCCGTGGACCTGCACCACCGCGAGCAGCTCCGACGCGGCGTCGAACGCGCCGCGGACGGTGTCGGCGTCACCGGACTCGACGACGAGCGTGTCGGCGCCCAGGGCACGCGCCGTGCGGACCACCGCGCCGGGGTGGTCCCCGGCGCCGGGCGTCAACACCACCACGCCGCGCACCGCCAGCCCGAGGTCGGGGAGCACCGACACCACCACGTGGTCGTCGGGCCCGATCTCGTCGATCAGCGTGCGGCACACCGGCACCGCGGTGGTCGTGCTCGTGGCCGCGACCACGACGACGCCCCGGCCCTCCTGGAGCAGCACGCGCAGCGCGGTGGCCGCTTCGGGCAGCACGCCGAGGTCCTCGACCCGGCCGGTGCGCGCCGGGGCCTCCGTGCGCACCACGACGTGGGTGCCGCTCGCGGTGGCCGCCGCGGTGACCCGGCAGGTGAACGACCGGCCGTCGACGACGGTGTCGAACGAGCCCTCGTGCACGGCGTCGTCCGAGACCGCGAGCTGGGCGGTGGCGAGCAGCCGGTGACACACCACCGTCCCCGAGGCGCGCGGCAGGTTCGGGCCGGGCACCAGCGTGTCGCCGACCCGGTAGCGGATGCGCAGACCCGCTTCGCCGTGGTCGAGGTGGACCGCCGACGCGTCGCGACGGACCGCCTCGCTCAGGAGCCAGACCACGAGCTGGAGATCGGCGGCCTCGTCGTTCGCCGCGTCGTCCGACGCGTCCTCCGCGTCGGACGCGGCATCGGACGTCGGAGCGACCGCGTCCGGCTCGCGCGTCGGCGAGGCCGCGGGGGGCGCGGCGGGGTAGCCGGGCGGTGGGAACTCCCAGAACTCCGGGGCGTCGGTGATGTCGGTGACGGCGGTGCCGCCCGCGCCGGCCGCGCGCTCGGCCGCCTTGCGCACGGGCGCGCGGAGCGTGGGATCAGACTCCAACGTGTAGAAGCGGTAGAGCGCGTCGGCGAGGTCGTCGGCGGCCGCGAGCACGAGGCGTACCGGGAGCCCGGTGCTGCGCTCGACCGCGATCCGCAGCTCCCGCACCGGGGGATCGGCCACGGCCACCACGAGCGCGTCGGCGTCGAGGCGCAACGGCAGCGCCTGGAGCTGCAACGCCGCGTCGCGGGTGAGGTGCGCGAGCGCGGCGGGGGTGGGCGGCTCGACGCGCAGGTCGACGACCGGCACGTGGAACTGGTGGGCGATCGCCCGGATGAGGGTCCGGTCGTCGAGCGCGCCCTGACGCACCAGCAGCCGGCCCAACCGCCACTCCGACCCCGCGGCCTGCTCGGCCAGGGCCAGCTGGACGTCGGCCGAGGTGACGAGACCCTGGCGGATCAGCATCTCGCCCAGCCGGGACGGCAGGCCGATGCGCAGCGGCGGAGGCGTCGCGGTCGAGTCGTCGGGTTCCATCTGCGGTGGTCTCCCAGCCCGGGGAAAACGGCGTCGCACCTGTCTGGTCGGCCGTCCCGGGCCCCTCCTGAAGTTCAGATCGCGCTCAGGACCACCGATCGGACGCCCCGAGCCTGGACCCGGGGGCACTCGGGAGGCAGACTGCGCCTGACCCCGGCACTCGCCGACCGACGGGAGGGGTCACGATGTCGACCAACGCCGCCACCCCCAGCGGTCCTCGGGTCCTGGTCCTGGGTCGTCCCGGATCGGGCAAGGGCACCCAGTGCGGTCGGCTCGCGGAGCGCCTCGGTGTCCCCCACATCTCCACCGGTGACCTGTTCCGGGCCACGGTGGCCCTCGACACGACCCTCGGGCGCGTGATGCGGGAGTACATGGACGCCGGCAACCTGGTTCCGGACGACCTCGTGCTCGACATCGTCGCCGACCAGCTGGGCGCCGACGGCGCCGCCCGCGGCTTCGTCCTCGACGGCTTTCCCCGCACGGTGCCCCAGGCCGAGCAGCTCCTCGAGCTCCTCGACCCGTTCGGCCTCGACCTGGCCATCGAGCTCGTCGTCAGCGCCGAGATCGCCCGGGAGCGACTGACCCGCCGCATCGTGTGCGGCGACTGCGGCCGTCCGACCGGCCCGGAGGTCACCGACGAACTCGGCCCGTGCGGTGAATGCGGGGGTCTGCTGACCGTCCGCGGCGACGACGACGCCTCGACCGTGACGCGCCGCCTCGCCCTGCACGACAAGCTGACCGGACCGCTCGTCGCCTGGCTCGAGGAGCACCACCTGCTCATCCGGGTCGACGGCCTCGGCTCCACCGAGGAGGTCGCCGCCCGCATCGACGCCGCGTGCGCGCCTTACGTCTCGTCCGACCGCTCAGACGTCGCGTCCTGAGGTCCCACGCGGGAGATCGGGCGACCCCGACGCCCTCACGTCTACCCTCGGGGCTCGACCGGGGAGTGGCGCAGCGGTAGCGCACCTGCTTTGGGGGCAGGAGGTCGGGGGTTCAAATCCCCCCTCCCCGACGCGTAGGGTTCCGCCCTGCACACGCGGGTGTAGCTCAGTGGTAGAGCCTCAGTCTTCCAAACTGATGACGCGAGTTCGATTCTCGTCACCCGCTCCACCCCGCTGTTTGGACGTCGAGCGGTGCCCTGGCACCGCCAGACGTCCAAACAGGCAGCCCCGGGATCGGGCTACGTTCCCGGAATGACCGATTCGTTCGACTTCGTCGTCGTGGGCGCGGGTTCGGCCGGCGCCGTCGTCGCCGCGCGCCTCTCGGAGGATCCGAGCGTGCGGGTCGCGCTGCTCGAGGCCGGCGGTCCGCCGCCGGCCACGGAGGCGATGCCGGTCGCGTGCGCGATGTTGCAGCAGGACCCCGAGACGGACTGGATGTACACGGCCGACGCCGGCGGGTGCGGCCTCGGGCTCGACGGCGGCCGGATGATGGTGCCGCGCGGCAAGATGCTCGGCGGCTCGTCGGGCATCAACTACATGGCCTACGTGCGCGGGCACCCCGGCGACTTCGACGCCTGGGCCGCGGCTGGCGCGACCGGGTGGAGCTACGACGAGGTGCTCCCCTACTTCACGAAGAGCGAGGGTCTCGCGCCCAGCGGGGACGTCGTCATCGACGCCGACGCCCACAACACGACCGGCGTACTCGGCGTGTCGGTGCGCGCCCCGGTGCTGCGCGCCGCGCAGCAGTTCGTCGAGGCGGCTGTCGCGGCGGGCATCCCCCAGGGCGACTACAACGGCCGCGATCGCCGCGGGCCCGACGGCGTCGTCTCGCTCCTGCAGACGACGACCCGCGACGGCAAGCGTTCGAGCACCTATCACGCGTTCCTCGAGGGCGACGCGGAGCAACGCCCGAACCTCGAGGTCATCTGCCACGCGCACGTCACGCGGGTGCTGTTCGACCAGGACGGCGACTCCTTGCGCGCCACCGGCGTCGAGCTCCGCACCGCCGACGGTGTGACACGGGTCGTCCTGGCCGACCGCGAGGTGATCCTCAGCGGCGGCGCGGTCGGTTCGCCGCACGTGCTGATGCTCTCGGGCATCGGGCCGCGCGCCGAGCTGGAGGCGATCGGCGTCACGTGCGTGCTCGACGCCCCCGACGTGGGCAAGCACCTGAAGGACCACGTGCAGGTCGGTCTCCTGTTCCCGGCGCCGGGCATCGGCGTGTCGATGAACGACGTCGGCGTCTCGATGGGACCCGACGCGCTCCGAGCACCGAACGGCCCCCTCCCCGCGGACCCGGCCGACGACGCGTCGCTCCCGCCCGAGCTGGCCGCGCTCCGAGCCGAGGCCGAACGGCAGGTCACCGAGTGGGCCACCACGGGCCACGGCCTCGTCTCGTCGTCGCTGTACGACGCCGCAGCGTGGTACTCCACCGGGCTCGGCGACGATCACACCCACGACGCCCAGCTCGCCGTGTTCGTCACCGGCTACAACCGCGACATCTGGCAGCGCTGCCTGCGCGTCGACCCCGACGACTACCTCGACGACGCCGACGCGGCGCTGGCGCCCGACGCGGAGAGCATCTTCGTGCTCGCCAACCCCGTGCAGCCGCACAGCGAGGGCGAGATCCGCATCACGAGCCCGGATCCGCTCGCTCACCCCGACATCCGGATGAACTACTACGGCGATCCCCACGACCTCGACGTGATGGTCGCGGTGCTGCGGCGCGGGCTCGAGGTCGCCGACCACTGGCCGGGCGAGCTCGGCCCCCTGATCGTGCCGACGCCGCTCGCGGCCAAGCACGGCCATGCCCCGGGTGACCGCCCGAGCGACGCGCTCCTCGCCGACTTCGCGCGCCACTACTCGTTCACCGTGTACCACCTCACGAGCACGTGCCGCATCGGGAGCGTGGTCGATCCGGAGCTGCGCGTGCTCGGTGTGCAGGGGCTGCGCGTCGCCGACGCGAGCGTGATGCCCAACGTGGTGAGCGGCAACACGAACGCCGCGTGCATCATGATCGGCGAGAAGGCCGCGGAGCTGCTCGCGTCGGAGCACGGCGTGCGCCTCGCCGACCGAGTCGGCTGAGGCTGGAGAGCGCGCAGCCCACGAGGCAGGCATGATGCGCCCGTGAGCTACGCGGTGTTGGTCGTGGTGCTGGCGGTCGTCTTCCTACCCGTGGGCATCCAGCGGCTGCGCGCCCACGCGTGGCGTCCCGACCGGGCGGCCGCCGAGGCCCCCTCGGGACCAGTGATCTTCCCGCGGGTGTGGTTCCAGGCCGAGGCGCCACGCCGGGTCGGGCGCAACGAACGGGTCGCCGGGATGCTCATGATCGACGCGGATGCGGGCAAGGCGGTGCTCACGGTCGCGGAAGGCCCCTTGCCGATCTCCGACGTCTCCGACGTCTCGATCGGCGGTCGGGGCGGCGACTTCGTCGGCACCTGGGTGGAGGTGCGCTGCCGCGTCGGCGCGAAGACGACCGTCGCCTACTTCAACGACTGCCGCTGGCTCGCGTGGGCGCCGGTGCTCACCGGCTCCAACCTGCGGATGGCCGACGCCTTCGCCGCGCTGTCGAACACCTAACGCTTGATGCCGGCGGCGGCGCTGGTGATCGCGTACCAGGCCTCCAGGTCGCGGTCGTCGGCCTTGCGGCCGGCGAGGGTGACGGTGTCGACGTCACCGACCTCTGCGCGCAGCGCGGCCGCCGTGCACTGCTCCTTCGGCCGGACCGCGAACGGGTCGAACTGGTAGTGCCGCATCGCGTTCTCGTGCGTGATCTTGTCGATGGTCGCGTCGTCGAGACCGGCGAACAGCACCTCGAGCCGCTCGGGTGAGTTGGGCCACTCGGAGTCGGAGTGCGGGTAGTCGTTCTCCCAGCACACGTTGTCGACGTTGAACAGGTCGAGCAGTCGCACGCCCACCGCGTCGTTGATGAAGCAGCACAGGATGCGCTCGTGGAACAGCTCGGTCGGGGTGAGGCCCTGGGGCCGTTCCGCCTTCATCCACGCGTTGTGCCGCTTCAGGGTGTGCTCGGCCCGCTGGAGGAAGTAGGGCATCCAACCGATGTCGCCCTCGGTCAGCGAGAACCGCAGGTCGGGGAACCGGTGCCAGAAGTCGGCCCAGAGCAGATCGCCGAGGGTGTAGATCGACATCGACGACGAGATCGACATGGGCACCGCGGCCGGCGCGTCCGCAGTGGTGGACGCGCCCTTCGACGACGAGCCCACGTGGCAGCACAGCACCGTGCCGACGTCGACGCACGCGGCGAACACGGGGTCCCACTCCCCCGAGTGGATCGACGGCGCGCCGATGGCGGCCGGGTTCTCGGAGAAGGTGACCGCGTGGCAGCCCTTGTCGGCGAGGCGGCGGATCTCCGCGGCCGACTCCTGGATGTCGAAGTACGGGAGGACGCCGCACGGGATGAAGCGGCCCGGGTGGGAGCCGCACCACTCGTCGACGTGCCAGTCGTTGTAGGCCTTGACCATCACGAGGTTGATCTCGGGGTCGGGACCGGAGTTGAGCACCTGGCCGGTGAAGCCGGGCCAGTTCGGGAAGTTCAAGCCGGCGAGCACGCCCCCGGCCGACATGTCGCGCACGCGCTCGTTCACGTCGTAGCAACCCGGGCGCATGTCGTCGTACGACAGCGGGTCGACGTTGAAGTACTCGGGCGGCTTCCCGGCCACCGCGTTGAGGCCGAGGTTGCGGCCCGTCACGTCGCCGTACCACCACTGCTGCGAACCCCGGTCGTCGGTGACGACGCGCGGCGTGTGCTCCCGGTACTTCTCGGGCACGTGGGCCGCGAACATGTCGGCCGGCTCACAGATGTGGTCGTCGACGCTCACCAGGATCATGTCGTCACCGCGCATCGGGTGCTCCTCTCGTTTGGACGTTTTGGAGTGCCCTGGCGCTCCGAAACGTCCAAACAGGGTCAGGGGGTCAGGTCGAGGTCGAAGAGGCGGATGGCGTTGCCGCGCACGATCTGGCGGATGGTGTCGGGGGGCAGGTGGCCGAGCAGCTTCTGTGCGACCTCCCGCGTGTGCGGCCAGGTGCCGTCCTGGTGCGGGTAGTCGGTCTCGAAGAGGATGTTGTCGACGCCGACGTGGTCGAGCAGGTCGATGCCGGCGGTGTCCTTGAAGAAGCATGCGTGGACCTGGCGTCGGTAGTAGGTGGACGGCGGCTCGGGCACGTTGTCCTGGCCGTGTGACCAGCCCCGGTGCGTCTCCCACACGTCGTCGCAACGCTCCACGACGTAGGGGATCCACCCGATCTGCGCCTCCGCGTAGAGGAGCTTCAGGTTGGGGAACCGCACGAGCACGCCCGAGAACAGGAAGTCGATCAGCGACACCGCCGAGTTGGTGAAGATCGACGTGGCCCCCACGGCCTCGGGCGCGTCGGTGCTCGTGCGCGTGGTGCGGGTGCCCGAGCCGATGTGCATGCAGACGACGGTGCCGGTCTCGTCGCAGGCGCGGAAGAACGGGTCCCAGTATCCGGAGTGGATGCTCGGCAGGTCGAGCCAGGCCGGACACTCGGTGAACGCGACCGCGCGCACGCCCCGCGCCGCGTTGCGGCGGATCTCCGCGGCCGCGAGCTCGACGTCCCACAGCGGCACGATGCACAGCGGGATGAGGCGACCGCCACTGCCCGCGCACCACTCCTCGACCATGAAGTCGTTGTACGCCTCGACGCAGAGCTTCGCGAGCTCCTTGTCCTGCGCGTTCAGGAAGATCTGCCCGGCGAAGCGCGGGTAGTTGGGGAAGCACAGCGACGCCTCGACGTGGTTCATCGTCATGTCGTCGAGCCGGGCCTGCGGCTGCCAGCACCCGGGGCGCATCTCGTCGTAGGTGACGCCGTCGGTGGTGATCTCCTCCGCGGGGTAGCCCGCGGCGGCGATGAGCCGCTTGATGGAGTACCGGTGGTCCTCGTAGAACCACCACGCGGCCGGCTTGCCCTCGGTGCCGGGCTTCTCGATGTAGCCCGCGCCGTCGAGGACCGGCGTGCTGTCGACCGGTGCGTAGACGATGTGCGGGCCGATCTCCCGGTACTTCTCGGGCAGACGGCTCGACCACACGTCGGCGGGCTCGACGAGGTGGTCGTCGGTGCTGATGATCAGCGGGAAGTCGGTGTCGGAAGCGGGGGTGGTGGTCACGGCGTGAAGGCTCCTTCGACGAGCGCGTGGAAATCGATGAGGGTGAGGCGCTCCGCCCCGGTCTCGCCGACACAGGCGGGGTCGTTGGCCTGGAACGACTGCACCATGCCCGAGAAGACGCGGGCGAGCACGTCGGGGTCGCCGGCGCGCAGCGAGCCCTCCCGCTGACCGCGCCGGATGAGGTCGCCCTGGATCTGCATCGCGCGGTCGATGTCGACGCCGAGGCGGTCGAGCGACGCGGGCGACAGGCCCCAGTGACCCGGACCGGCCCAGCGCAGCCAGAGGCGGCCGAAGTCGGGGTGGCGGCGGAAGAAGTCGATCTGGACGTCGGCGAGCTCGTGGAGCAGCTCGCGCGCGTCGGCGTCACCGGCGATCGCTTCGTCCATGGCCGCGAGCATCTCGGCGCCCCGGCGGGCGAGGGCCTGGGCGAGGAGGTCCTCCTTGCCGTCCACGATGCCGTAGACGGCCCCGACCGACAGCTCGGCGCGCTCGGCGATCTCCTTGATCGTGGCGTCCTGGAAGCCCCGGGCGCCGAAGACGGCCTCGGCGGCATCCAACAGGTGCTCGCGGTTGAACTCCAGCAGGCGCTGGCGCCGTTGCTCGCGCAGCCCGATCGCGGTCACCATGGCGAGGGTAGCGCCCCGTGAACCATGGTTCAAGAAAGTGAACTATGGTTCGGCCCCAAGAGACAGTGCGCCCGAACGCCGCCGCGACGGGTCCCGCTCCGGAGGACACCATGCACGTCGACGACCTGATCCTGATCAGCGTGGACGACCACCTCGTCGAGCCGCCCGACCTGTTCGACAAGCACCTCCCCGCGAAGTACCGCGACCGCGCGCCGCGGGTGGTGCACACCGACGACGGCGACGACGTGTGGGTGTTCGGCGACGCGGTGATCCCCAACGTGGGGCTCAACGCGGTGGCCGGTCGGCCCAAGGAGGAGTACGGCGTCGACCCGACGTCGTGGGACGAGATGCGTCCGGGCTGCTTCGACGTCCACGAACGCGTGAAGGACATGAACGCGGCGGGCGTGCTCGCGTCGATGAACTTCCCGAGCTTCCCCGGGTTCTCCGGACGGCTGTTCTCGGCCGATCCCGACAAGGACCTCGCCGCCGCGCTCATCCGCGCGTACAACGACTACATCATCGAGGAGTGGTGCGGTCAGTACCCGGACCGCTTCATCCCCATGGCGTTGACGATGCTCTTCGACCCCGAGCTCGCGGCCGAGGAGGTGCGCCGCGTCGCCGCGCTGGGCTGCCACTCGCTCTCGTTCACCGAGAACCCCGCGCCGCTCGGCTTCCCCAGCTACCACGACGAGTACTGGGACCCGCTGTGGAAGGCCGTCAGCGACACCAACACCGTCGTGTCGGTGCACCTCGGCTCGTCGGGCCAGCTCGTGGTGACCGCACCCAACGCGCCCGTCGACGTGATGATCACGCTCCAGCCGATGAACATCTCCACCGCGGCGGCCGACATCCTCTGGTCGCGGGTCCTCACGGAGTTCCCCGACATCAAGTTCGCGCTCACCGAGGGGGGCACCGGGTGGATCCCGTACTTCCTCGAGCGGGTCGACCGCACCTACGACATGCACCACGCGTGGACCGGCCAGGACTTCGGCGACAAGCTCCCGTCCGACCGCTTCCGCGAGCACTTCCTCACCTGCTTCATCGCCGACCCGTTCGGGGTGGAGACGCGCCACCACGTGGGCATCGACAACATCTGCTGGGAGCTCGACTACCCGCACTCCGACTCCACGTGGCCGACGCCGGGTGAGACGCTGCTCGCGGTGAGCGACGGCGTCCCCGACGACGAGCTCAACAAGATGACGTTCGAGAACGCGATGCGGTGGTACTCGTTCGACCCGTTCTCCGTGCGGCCGAAGGAACGCTGCACCGTCGCCGCGCTGCGGTCGGAGTCACCGGGTCACGACGTGGCGATCCGTTCGATCGACCACCGCCACCAGCACGGCAAGCCGGTCGACCTGGCCGAGATCGCGGCCAACGCGACCGCGTAGCGGGGTCGCTCGCTACGCTCCCGGCTTTCCGGAAGCTCTGAAGGGGGAACACCAATGGGGGCAACCCGCGTCCTCGTCGTCGGCGCGTCGTCGGGCGTCGGCAAGGCCATCGCGCAGCGGTACGTGAAGGCCGGCGCCAACGTGGCGCTGTCGGCCCGTCGGGTCGAGAACCTCGCCGACGCGATCGCGGAGGCCGGTGGCGGTGTCGCCGTGCCCGGCGACGTCCGCGCGCACGAGGGTGCGCAGCAGGTCGTGGCGGCCGCGGCCGAGGCGCTGGGCGGGATCGACGTCCTCATCTACGCGACGGGCGTGTCGCCCCTCCAACGGCTGCGCGACGCCAACCGCGACCAGTGGCTGGCCGTGCTCGAGACCAACCTGGTCGGCCTCCACGAGGTGGTGCAGGCCGCGCTCCCCCACCTGTCCGAGGGCGCCGCGGTCGGCGTGCTGTCGTCCGACTCGGTGGGCACGCCCCGCCCCGGCCTCGTGCCCTACGCCGCGAGCAAGGCCGCGCTCGAGGAGCTCATGCGGGGATGGCGCACCGAGCACCCCGAGCTGCGGTTCTCGACCATCGTCATCGGGCCGACGTTCCCCACCGAGTTCGGCACCAGCTTCGACCCCGAGCTCATGGGCGAGCTGTGGGGCGAGTGGGAGCGACTCGGCATCGCCGACGCGTCGATCATGGACGGCATCGAGCTGGCCGACGTGATCGTGAGCACGTTCGAGACGCTGATCCAGTACCCGGGCATCGGCATGGAGCACGTCGTGCTGCGGCCGACGAAGTCGCCGGCGGCCGCGTTCGACCGCGAGGAGCTGTTCGCCGAGACCCAGATGGGTCACTCCCCGAAGGAGTCCGGGGGCGAGACGTGAGCGTCGTCTACAACCCGTACGTCTTCGAGACGCAGCACAACCCGTATCCGGTCTACGCGCGCCTGCGCGACGAGGAGCCCGTCTACTACAACCCCGACCTCGACTTCTGGGCGCTCTCGCGCTACGCCGACGTGCTCGCGGCGCACAAGGACCCGGTGACGTTCGACAACGGACACGGTGTCACCCTCGAGGGCGGCGAGGCGGGGCAGGACCTGCTCATCACCAAGGACCCGCCGGTGCACGACTGGCACCGCAAGGTCGTCAGCCGGGTGTTCACGCCCCGCCGGGTCAACGGCCTCGAGCCGTTCATGCGCGCGGAGTGCGCGCGCCTCCTCGACCCCTACGTGGGTTCGTCGGGCTTCGACGTCGTCGAGCAGTTCTCCATCCAGCTCCCGCTTGCGGTGATCGGCGAGCTGCTGGGCATCCCCGAATCGCAGCGCCAAGAGGTCCACCACCTCGCCGACCGGCTCTTCACCCGCGGCGACGACGGCACGGTGTCGGAGGACGCGGCGACCGCGATGCTCGAGATGGGCCTGCTGCTGTACGGCATCGTCGTCGACCGTCGCGACCACCTCGGCGACGACGTGATCAGCCTGCTCATCTCGTCGGAGGTGACCGACGACGACGGCAACGGCTGGTACCTGACCGACGAGGAGCTCGCCACCCGGGTGCTGGAGCTCGCGTTCGCGGGCCACGAGACCGTGGCCCGGCTCGTCGCCAACGGCGTGGTCGCGCTGTCGTGGTACCCCGACCAGCGGGCCGAGCTCGCAGCCGACCCCGGCCTGTTGCCGAACGCGGTCGAGGAGATGCTGCGCTGGGACGCACCGTCGCACTACCAGGGCCGCTGGACCACCACCGACGTGACGCTCCACGACACCACGATCCCCGCCGACTCACGCGTCGTGCTCATCACCGGCGCCGCCAACCACGACGAGCGCGTCTACGCCGACCCCGAGCTGTTCGACCTCCACCGGAAGATCGACACCACCGTGTCGTTCGGGTACGGCGTGCACTTCTGCCTCGGCGCGTCGCTCGCGCGCCTGGAGACGCGGGTCGCGTTCGACGAGTTCCTGCACCGGTTCCCCGAGTACGGCATCGACGAGTCGGGCGTGGAGCGCATGCGGTCGAGCAACGTGCGCGGGCTCGCCAAGCTCCCGATCACGTTGCCCTGAGGGCGGCTGCTCCGATGCTCGACTCCGTCGACCTCACCCCGCACGAGACGTTCCGCGAGGGGTTCCCGCACGACCTGTTCTCCGTGCTGCGCGAGGAGGCGCCGGTCTGGCGTCATCCCGACACGCCCGGCACCGAGCGCACGGGTGGGTCGTTCTGGGTGCTGTCGCGCCACGCCGACGTGCAGGCGGTCAGCCGCGACCCCGGCCGCTTCCGCTCGCTCGAGGGTCCCGCGATCGTCGACACCGCGCCCGAGCGCGAGGGCCAGATGCTCGTCACCATGGACCCGCCCGACCACACGCGCCTCCGGCGACTGGTCAGTGCGGGCTTCACGCCGCGCATGACCGCGCTGCTCGACCGCCAGGCCCGGGACTGGGCGGCGACGATCGTCGAGCAGGCGCTCGAGCAGGGTGACTGCAACTTCGTGCAGGAGGTGGCCTACCCGCTGCCGATGCACATGATCGCCGACATCGTCGGCATCCCCCACGGCGACCGCACGTGGCTCTTCGACCAGGTGAACGCGCTCCTCCAGTCGACCGATCCGCTGACCCGGCTCAGCGTGCCCGAGCGCGCCGCGATCGAGCGCGACATGTTCGGCTACGCCCACGAGCTCGCCGCCGAGAAGCGGCGCCGCCCGGCCGACGACGTGTGGTCGCTCCTCACCGGCGCCGAGATCGAGCAGCCCGACGGCACGACCACGCGCCTCTCCGAGCTCGAGCTCGACCTGTTCTTCATGGTGCTCACGATCGCCGGCAGCGAGACGACGCGCAGCGTGATCGCGTCGGGCCTCATCGCCCTGCTCGAGCACCCCGAGCAGATGGAGCGCCTGCGCACCGACCCCGACGTGATGCCCACCGCGATCGACGAGATCCTGCGCTGGGGCTCGCCGGTCGCCTACTTCCGCCGCACCGCGGTCGAGGACGTGGTGCTCCACGACGTGGAGATCGCGGCGGGCGACCGGGTGACCATCTGGTACCCGTCGGCCAACCGCGACGATGCCGCGTTCGACGACCCGTTCGCGTTCGACCTCACCCGGTCGCCGAACCCGCACGTGGCGTTCGGCGGCGGTGGGGTGCACTTCTGCCTCGGCGCCAACCTCGCGAAGCGCGAGATCCGGGTGATGTTCGAGGAGCTGCTCGCCCGCGTCGGCACCGTCGAGATCACCGGCACCCCCGAGTACTCGGTCCAGGGCATCGGCAACCCCATCACCATGACCCTCAAGTCCCTCCCCGTCCGCCTCTCCCCCCGCTGACGCGCGTCAGCCGAGACGGGCGGCGGCGCGCCACGAGGCGCGGGCCTGGCGCTGGGAGGCGGGGACGGCGTGATCGGAGCCGTGGACCACGTCGGCGACGCCGATGATCCCGTAGGTCCCGTGCCGGCGGTCGATCCACGGGTAGAAGCCGTACGCGCCGCTGCCGCTGAGCACTCGGATCTCGTCGTCGGGGCCCACGACGTCGCGCCAGATGCCGAGCCCGTAGGTGGGGATGCCGGTGGTCTGCACGGCACCGTCACCCCGGGTGTCGATGCCGCGGACCTGGTCGGCCTCGATCGCCGCGACCGACTCGGCCGACAGGATCCGCGAGCCGTCGGCCGCCACGCCGTCATTCGCCATCATGGCGACGAAGCGTGCGTAGTCGTCGACCGACGACGTGGCCGACGCAGCCGGCACCGGGTGACGGATCCGCTGTCCCGCGTTCGTGTCGAACCGGGTGTGGGCCATGCCGAGCGGCCGCGCGATGCGCGCTTCGAACGCGTCCTCGAACGACTGGCCGGTCAGCACCTCGATGATGCGCGCCGCGACCTCGTAGCCGACGCTCGAGTACACGAACTCGGTGCCCGGCTTCGCGTCGGGACCCGCGCCGGCCGCGATCGTGGCGACGCAGCCCTCGGTGGTCGACGACGTGTCGCCGACGCACGCCGGGTACGGCAGGCCTGACGTGTGCGCGAGCAGATGGCGCACCTGCACCTGCTTCTTGTCGCCGCCGAAGCCGGGGAGCACGGAGGCGACCGGGTCGTCGAGGGAGAGCCGGCCCTCGTCGACCAGGGTCATCAGCGTCGCGCTGGTCAGCCACTTGCTCGCCGACGCGATCGGGATGACGGTCTCGCCGTTCAGGGCGCCGTAGTTGCGCTGGTCGACCACCTGCCCGTCGCGCACCACGAGCACCATGCCGCCGTCGAGCCCGTCGTTCCGGACCCGCTGCTCCATCGAGCGGTTGACCGCGTCGAACCCGCTCGTGTCGCCCGTGTACGGCGGCGTCTCCCCCTTGGCCAGGACCGGGGCCGCCGTGCACGCGACCATCGCGAGCACCAGCGCCCCGAGGAGTGCGGACCGTCGCATGGCTCCAGTGTGGTCGCAACGGGCGCGCGCGGTGCCGCGTGTGCCAGATTCCCGGGATGCCGTACAAGGTCGTCCAGTTCGCCACCGGGAACGTGGGCACGCTCGCGCTCCGGGCCGTCATCGAGCACCCCGACCTCGAGCTCGTCGGGCTCTGGGTCCACAGCCCCGACAAGGCGGGTCGCGACGCCGGGAAGCTGTGCGGCCTCGACCCGGTCGGAGTGCTCGCGACCAACAGCCTCGACGAGATCCTCGCCCTCGACGCCGACGTGGTGTCGCACAACTCCACCGGCGACCTCCGCCCGCAGGAGGCCGTCGAGGAGATGGCCGCGCTCCTCCGGTCGGGCAAGAACGTCGTGTCGTCGGCGGTGATCTCGCTCCTGCACCCCGACAGCGCCGACCGGGCCATGGTCGACCTGCTCGAGGCCGCCTGCGCCGAGGGCGCCACGTCGTGCTTCACCTCGGGGATCGACCCCGGGTTCGCCAACGACCTCATCCCGCTCACCCTCACGGGCTTCTGCTCCCGCGTCGACTCCGTGCGCGTGTCGGAAATCCTCAATTACGACACCTACAACCAGCCGACCGTGCTCTTCGAGACGTTCGGGTTCGGCAAGCCCATGGAGAACCTGCCGTTCCTGCTGATGCCCGGGGTGCTGTCGTACGCCTGGGGCGCGGTGATCCAGCTGCTCGCCGAGGGCCTCGGCGTCGACGTGGACCGGGTCTACGAGACCTACGACCGGCGAACCGCGCCCGAGACGTTCAGCATCGACGCCGGTGTCATCGAGGAGGGCACCGTCGCCGCGATCCGCTTCGAGATCATCGGCGTGGTGCACGGCGAGCCGAAGCTGGTGATCGAGCACGTGACCCGCCTGCGCGACGACCTCGCCCCCGAGTGGCCCCAGGGCCCCGAGGGCGGCGGCTATCGCATCGAGGTGCTGGGCTCACCCAACTACCACGTCGACATCTCGATGACCGGCGAGGACGGCGACCACAACACCGGCGGCCTGCTCGGCACCGCGATGCGCCTCCTCAACGCGATCCCCGCGGTCTGTGCCGCCGAGCCCGGCCTCCTCACCCCGTTCGACCTGCCCCTGGTCACCGGCCGCGGCCTGATGCGCCCCTAGGACCGAATCGGGACGACGGTACGCTCGGTGTCGACCCACCCCCGTAGCTCAGCTGGACAGAGCAAGTCACTTCTAATGACAAGGTCGCAGGTTCGAGTCCTGCCGGGGGTGCCGTTTCCGGCCCGAGCGCCGCGTCGGCGGGCGGGTAGAATCTGCGCTCCTTGGTGGCCGTAGCTCAGTTGGCTAGAGCGCCGGGTTGTGGTCCCGGAGGTCGGGGGTTCGAAACCCCTCGGTCACCCCACTCAGATGCGTCCCACGCGCGCGAGAGCGCCACGGTGGGACGCATCTGCGCGTGACGACGTCCGCGCGCGCGTCACTCCTTGCCGAGGATCGCGCGCAACGCAGGCTCGAGCTCGGTGTGCCCGTACTCGTAGCCGGCGTCGGTGAGCTTCGTCGGCAGCACGCGCTGACCGTCGAGCAGGAGGTGCTGCACGAGCTCGCGTCCGTAGCGGATCCGGAGCGGGAGCAACGGCGTGGGGATCGCGGTCGGACGGCCGAGCACCTTCCCCATCGTCGCGGTGAACTCGGCGTTGGTCACCGGGTTCGGCGCGGTGAGGTTCACGGGGCCACCGAGCGTCGGGTCGTCGATGATCGCCCGGATCGCGCCGACCTCGTCGGCCAGGGTGATCCACGACATGTACTGCGTGCCCTTGCCGAGGCGCCCGCCGAGCCCGAGCTTGAACGGCAGGAGCAGCTGGTGGAGCGCCCCGCCCGACGGGTCGAGGACGATCCCCGTGCGGATCCAGGCGACGCGGAGGCCGGCCTGGGCCGCCGGGCGGGCGGCGTCCTCCCACGCCACGCAGACACCGGCGAGGAAGTCCGATCCGGGGGCGCTGTCCTCGGTGCACTTCTCGTCGCCCCGGTCGCCGTAGTAGCCCACCGCCGAGGCGCTCACGAACACCGCCGGCGGCTTGGTCAGGCGGGCCAGGGCGTTGCTCAGGAGCCCCGTGGCGGCCAGGCGGCTCTTGAGGATCTCGTCCTTGCGGGCGTCGGACCACTTGGCGTCCCCGATCCCCACCCCGGCGAGGTTCACCACCGCGTCGACCCCGTCGAGGCCCTTGCCGTCGATCCGGGAGACGCCCGGATCCCAGGCGACGGTGTCGCCGGCCACCGGGGCCGAGTCCGGGCGGACCAGGCGGATCACGCGATGCCCGTCGGCCTCCAGCGAGCGGCCCAGGGCCGAGCCGATGAAGCCGCTGCCGCCCGCGATGACGACGTCCATGTGGTGCCCCTCCGCTGTGTGCCCGGTCGGCACGGATTGTCCCCACTCGGGACCTACGGGAAACCAAACCTCCGGGTACGATGGACCATTCCAGGCGCCTCTAGCTCAACTGGTTAGAGCAAGTGACTCTTAATCACTAGGTTCGGGGTTCGAGTCCCCGGGGGCGTACCAGCAGAACCGCAGGTCAGAGCACCTGCACCCCGCCCGGCGGTGGACTCTCGCCCGGCCGTGCGCGAGGCTTAGCCCTGCGTGGCAGGGGCGGCGGCAGTGCCGAGCCGCCCCATCCTGCCCAGGCTCCGGCGCTGTCGCCCCCTGCCACGCGCCGTGCTCCGCAGGAGCGTTGCCTCGGCCGGGGTCTCCTGCTCATCGCCCGACCACGACCGAGGCATCGCTGCTGCTCGCCGCCATGGTTGGTCGCGCGACCGGGGCAACGCCAGCGAACGTGCCCGCGGTCACGGCCAACGTGCCCACGGTCACGAGCCAGGTGACCGTCGTCACCGGCCGCCCGGACTCAGGTCAGGGGCTCGCCGGCGAGCTCGGCCAGCCGGACGAGGCCGGGCCCGACGACGTCGGCCAGACGCGCCATGGCCGCCTGCACCTCGGGCTCGTCGCGCTGCGACGGTTCGATGCGCGCGGGGTTCAGGGCACACGCGTTGGTCCAGGCCGCGATGTCGGGCTCCGCGCCGTAGGCGCGCGTCGCCAGGGTTCCCCGAACCTGCATCTGCGTCCAGTCGGCCGGCGTGTTCGGGAAGTTGTTGGGCGGGCACAGCCGGTTCCGCTCCCGGTCGTCGTCGCGCGTGGCCTCGACGTAGCCCGCGAGCGCGGCGCAGAAGCACGGGAACCCGGCGCGGATCGTCTGGATGCGGATCTGGTCGGGGCTCCAGAGCGGAACCAGCGGTGGATACCGCAGCCCCGATGCCGCGCAGTGCACCACGAGCGCGTTGCGCGGGAAGGGAACGGTGCCCCCGTCGAGGACGATCTCGCCCGCGGTGACCTGCTGGACGTGCCCGAGGCGGACGACCTGCTCGACGCTGCGGAGCAGATCGAGCTCCCATCGGCCGAGGGTGGGCGTCTTCGCCATGGTGGGAACGGCGCTGGGGTCGATCCGCAGCATCACCCCGGCGGCCTCGAGTCGCAGGAACAGGTCGTCGAGCGACTCGGCTTCGATGGCCGCCTCCATCGTGTCCGCCGCGAGCCCGAGCGGCACCGTGGGATCGGGCTGGACCACGGCCCGGTTGAGCATCCAGGGCTCGCGCGGACGGACCCACACGATCCGGTCGGGATCCACCCCGTTGGCCAGCAGGAAGATGATCCCGTCGGTGGCCGTCTTCCCGGATCCGACGACGACGTAGCGGCTCGGCGCCTCGGCCAGGGCCGCGATCTCGTTGACGGCGACGACGCGCACGGAGTCGGCGACGCCGAACGGCGGGGGCGTCGTCGCGGGGATCGTCGGCGCCAGGTACGTCGCGTCGACGATGCGGCGGCGCACCTCGACGCGCGTGGTCTCGCCCGACACCCGGGACGTGACGAAGTGGTCGGTCCCGTCGGTGTGGTACTCGTTCCCGCCGAGGAACGTGACACGGCCCGAACCGACGAAGCGGTGGTAGAGGATGTCGTCGTAGTAGTGCTGGATCTCCGACCGTCGTGCTCGTTCCTGGAGCCCCGTCTCCGGTCCCTGGTGCTGGACGGCGCCGGTGCCGAGCACGGTCGACGCGACGCCGTAGAACAGCGACGCCTGGTGCAGCTGGACGAACGGGTACGCGTCCTGCCAGTGGCCGCCCGCCGCGTGGCGACGGTCGACGAGGGTCACGTGCACGTCGGCGTGGTCGATCAGCGCGTCGGTGAAGGCCATACCCATCGCCCCCGCGCCGACGACGAGGTAGTCGGTGTCCAGGGTGCGCATCTCAGGCCGCCACGACGGTCGCCGCCAGCGCGATCCGGTGGTCCTTGGACCACGGGGCGCCGAGCGTGGCCCGAGGGCCGTGCAACACCCCGTGCGCCCGCGCGCCCAGGACGGCGGTGGCCTGGGCCTCGACGGTCTTGGCGTCGTAGTGGTGCACCGCCCACCCGCGACCGCCGGCGACCTCGGCCACCACCTGGCAGTACATCACCGAGTCGGCCCGGCTCTCGTAGGGCACGCGCCGGAGCACGGCGACGTCCTCCGGGAAGTCGCCCGGCCACGTCCGCACCGACACCGAGGCGATCGGATCGGGCACAGCCGCCGCCAGCTCGTCGAGGGCGGCCGACGCGGACCGCAGCACCGAGGCGCGCACTTCGGCCGCCAGCGCGGCGAGCGCGGCGTCGTCGAGCGGATCCCCCGTCCGGTGCATGGCGTGGGGGCCGCCCTCGTGGTGGATCGGCGCGGCCGGCAGCCCGGGCTCGATCAGCTCGATCCGCCGCCGGTCGACGACGGCGTGGTCGGCCGAGGCGGTGACGGCCACGGCCCAGCCGAGATGATGGGCGATCCCCAGGCGCACCCCCTGATTCTGCCTCGGTCACACGAGCAGGTCCGGGCACGACATCCTGGGTGACGAGCAGCTCGCGGATCGGGGATCTCGATGCAGGACGACGACTGGCTGACCACCGGGTTCCAGGACAGCCGGTCGCGGCTCCTCGCGCTGGCGTACCGCATGCTCGGCTCACGCGCCGAGGCCGAGGACGCGGTGCAGGAGACGTGGCTCCGGCTGCGGCGCACCGACCCCGAGCAGATCGAGAACCTCGGCGGGCTGCTGACCACCGTGGTCGGCCGCGTGTGCCTCGACCGCCTCCGCGCCCGCCGGGCGCGCCCGGAGGACCCCGTCGACGAGCTGGCGCCGTCGACCACCGACGCGACGGCGATCGATCCCGTCGACGAGGTGCTGCTCGCCGAGTCGATCGGCGCGGCGCTGATGGTGGTGCTCGATCAGCTCGGGCCGGCGGAGCGCGTCGCGTTCGTGCTCCACGACGTGTTCGCGGTGCCCTTCGACGACATCGCCGACATCCTCGGCCGGACCCCCGACGCGACGCGCCAGCTCGCGAGTCGCGCGCGTCGGCGCGTGCAGGGCAACGCGCCCACGGCGCAGATCGACCTCGTGCGCCAGCGCGACGTGGTCGACGCGTTCCTGCGCGCGGCGCGCGGCGGTGACTTCGACGCCCTGATGGAGCTCCTCCATCCCGACGTGGTGCTGGCGCCGGACGCCGCCGCGGTGGCGATGGGCTCGCTGCGGGAGACGCGCGGCGCCGGCGCCGTCGCGGAGGTCCTGTCGGGGGGCGCGCAGGGAGCAACGCTCGCCGCCATCGAGGGCGTCACCGGGTTCGTGTGGGCACCCGGCGGCCAGGTCCGGGGCGTCGTCACGTTCACGATCCGCGACGGCCGCATCGTCGAGATCGCCGTCACCGGCGACGCGGCCCGCATCGCCGACCTCGACATCGTCACGCTCGACACCTGACCCGGAGCGCGTGTCACATCCGGGCGCTCCGCTCCGACATACGGGTGCACACACCCGATGAGGAGGAACGATGGAGCAGTTCGTGTTGATGATCTACCAAGGCACCACGCCGTTGCCGGGCACGCCGGAGTGGGACGCGCTCCCCGAGGCGGAGCAGACCGCCATCTACGCCGACTACGCCGGCATCAACCAGACCCCCGGCGTCGCCCCCGGGCCTCCGCTCGGCCTCCCGGCCGAGGCCCGCACGGTGACCGTCCGCAACGGGGCGGTCGCCGCCGCCGAAGGTCCGTACCTCGGGTCCGAGGGCGCCGTGGGCGGGTTCATGGTCTTCGAGGCCGAGGACCTCGACGCCGCCGTCGCCCTCGCCGCGCGCGTCCCTGCGGCGCGCCACGGCGGTGCGGTCGAGGTTCGCCCGGCGGCGAAGTACTGGTGAGCCGGGTCGCGCGGGCCGCGACGAGCTACGGGAGACCGTCGAACGCTGCGGGGTACACCACGGTGCCCCGCAGCGACGGGTCGTCGGGGTCGTACGCGGTGAGCCGGGCGACCTGGGCCGCTTCGGGCGGCGCCCACTCGGGAACGTGGAGCTCGATGCCGTGCGCGGCCGCGGGCTCGAAGCCGAAGCGCGGGTAGTAGGCGGGGCTGCCCTCGAGCACGACGAGCGGCTCGCCCGCGGCGTCGGCGACGGCCAGCGCGGCGCGCACCAGCGCGCTCCCGATGCCCGACCGCTGCCGGGCGGGGGCAACGGCGAGCGGCGACAGCATGCTGATCGGCCGGTCGCCGCGGTCGTTGCGGATGACCGCACCGCTGATCATCACGTGGCCCACGACCTCGTCGTCGACCTCGGCGACGAGCGCCATCTCGGGCACGTACTCCGGGGACGCTCGTATCCGCTCGACGAGCTGCGCCTCGACCTCCGACCCGAACGCCCCGGCGACGACCCGGTGGATCGCGTCGCCATCGTCGGAATGCTCCGGGCGGATCAGCACCCCCAGAGCATCGCAGCCCGTCACCGCGCTGGGTCGCGTCGGCCACACTGGTGCGATGGATGCGGAGACTGCAGTGCGCAACGCGCATCAGTGGTTCGAGTCCAACAGTGGGTGGGCCCCGCCCGACGAGGACAACCTCGCGGAGTGGGTCGCCGACGGCGTCTGCCGGTGCCCGGACGAATGCCTGGTGACCCCCGACGGGTGGTGCGAGCACGGACTCGCGTCGTGGGCGCTGATCCTCGCGGCGCTGGCCGCCGAGGACGCCGCGCGCGCCTTCGACCGCTGAACCGCCGGATCTCCACCTTCTGGTCGGCGAAAGTCCTCCCGGCGAGGACTTTCGCCGACCAGAACGGGTGTGGAAGAGGGGGTGCGGGCTAGAGGCGGTAGATGCGGGACGCGTTGCCGGAGCAGATGAGCTCGCGCTCGGCATCGGGCACGTCGGCGAACTGGCGGGCGACGATCTCCTGCGAGTGGGGCCACGTCGTGGCCGGGTGCGGGAAGTCGGTCGACCACAGGATGTTCTCGATGCCGACCTTGTCGCGCGCCGCGAGACCCACCTCGTCGTCCATGAAGGTGACGGCCATGTTGCGGTGGAAGTACTCGCTGGGCTTCAACCGCATGCCGGGGATGTCGTAGCCGCGCTCGGTCTTGCGGTCGAGCGACGCGAGGAAGCCGGGGATCCAGTACAGGCTCGGCTCCACGAACACGATCTGCAGGCCGGGGAACCGCTCGAGCGTGCCGGTGAGGATCCACCAGGCGATCACCTCCGACAGCGCGAGTGCCGGCAGCGACGTGAAGATCGCGCCCTGCGGCGTGGGGTCGCGCCGGAACACGTCCCAGAGCGAGTTGCGGTTGCCGAGGTGGTGGCTGATCGAGATCCCGGTCTCCTGGAGCACGCCCCACAGCGGGTCGTAGAGCGGCTCGTGGTAGTCGGGCAGCCCGAGCTCGCTGGGGAAGTTCGGCAGGTGGACGGACCGCGCGCCGATGCCGGCGAGGCGCTGCACCTCCGCCACCGCGTACGGAATGTCGATGATGGGCACCTGGTACGACACCGCGAGGCGGTCCGGGTCGACCGCGGCGAACTCCTCGACCAGTTCGGTGAACGCGCGGCTGATGGGGCGCCAGTCGCCCCGCACCAGGCCGTAGGCGCGGAACGCGCTCACCTCCGAGTAGAGCACCTCGGCCTGCACACCGTCGCGGTCCATCGCCGCGAGGCGGGCGACCGGGTCGAAGTAGCCGGGGTCGCGCATCGCCTCCATGTCGAAGGAGTCGAGCGACAGCGTCTTGCCGCCCTTGAGCTCGACGTCGGCTGCGGCCTGCTGCGCGATGGCGTCGTCGAACGCCTCGTGGAGCGACGCCGGCACCCGCTCGCGCACCGCGTCGAGCTTGATCGCGACGTGCGAGTCGGCGGAGATGAGGCGAGTGGTCATGTGCGACTCCCGGAGAACGTGAGGAACGGCTCGATCTCGTCGTCGGTGAACCCGAACTGGGCGAGGACCTCGGCGGTGTGCTCCCCCACCCGCGGCGCGGGGCCGGGGACGAGGGCGGGCGTGCGCGAGAAGCGGAGCACCGGCTGGTCCTCGTCGCGGCGGGTGAACGTCGGCGACGACACCTCCGCGGGCACGCCCTGCGCGTCGAGCACATCGAGCCACTCCCCGGCCGGCCGTTCCGAGAAGCGCGCCTCGAGGAGCGCGGCCAACGCGGGCTCGTCGTCGGGGAGGTCGCAGCCCAGCGCAGCCGCGAGGCCGGCGACATGGCGCGGCGTCACCGCGGCGAGGCACAGCCAGCCGTCGGCGGTCTCGTACAGGCGGTAGCGCGCGTGGAAGCCGAGCTGCCGGTCGTCGAGGCGGGCCCGCTCGGGTGCCGACCCGTCGGCCGCCACGTAGGTGGCCATGCAGGTGGTGAGGCACGAGTTGAGGATCGACGTGCCGATGGCCTGGCCTTCACCGGTGCGGTCGCGGTGGTAGAGCGCCTGCACCGCGCCGATGGCCAGCAGGTACCCGTTGCCGAGGTCGCCCATCGACGTGCCGAAGAACGGCCGACCGCCCCTGCCGCACCCACCGTCCTCCCATTCCTGACCCCCGAGCGCGGAGCCCATCTGGTCGGTGCCGGGCAGGTTCTGCGCGGAGCGCAACCGGTCGAACCCACGGCTCTGGCAGTAGACGATGCGCGGGTTGACGGCGCGCAGGTCGTCGTACCCGATCCCCAGACGCTCGGCGACACCCCAGCGCATGTTGTGGGTGACGACGTCGGCCTGCGCGACCATCCGGTGCAGCGCGGCGAGCCCCTCGGGCGTCTGGAGGTCGAGGCACACGCTGCGCTTGCCCCGGTTCGCCATCTGGCCGATCGCGGTGTCGAGCCACCACTGGTCCCACGGCGCGTTGACCTTGATCACGTCGGCGCCCAGGTCGGACAGCACCGAGCTCGCGAACGGCCCGGCCAGCGCGAGCCCGAGGTCGAGCACCACGACACCCGCGAGCGGGTGGTCCGGGACCGGGGCGTCGGCCCGCGGCCGCTCCGGCGCGGGGTCGGGCGCGTCCGCGCCGGGGCGCGGGGCGGGGCCCTGCACGCGGCCGGGGCTGACCGAGAAGTCGGTGAGCAGCCCGAGGTGGCGGATCGGGCCGAGGTCGGGATCGTCGACCTCCACCACGCAGCCGTCGACGACGAGCGCGGGATCGAGGAGCGCCTCCTCGGGCGACCGCACGATCTGCACCCCTTCGAGTACCCGCGCCCCCCAGCGGGCCCAGTCCTCGGCCGGGAACCGGAGGAACGCCTCCTGGAGCAGCGGGAACCAGTAGAACAGCTCGATGATCGCCTCGGGCTCCATGCCGATCCGGTTGGGGTCGCTGCGCCGGCTCGCGTAGTCGGGGGGCGGCGCGTCGTCGAGCGACGCGTGCTCGGCCGCCTGCAGCACCGTGAGCGGCTTCAGCGGCCAGTGGTGGACCCAGCGCCCGTCACCGCACTCGAACAGCCCCTTGGGCGCGCCCTTCATCGTCATCCAGCTCGGCGGGCCCGGCAGGTTCGTCGACGAGCCGGTGCCGGCGCGGTTGAGCAGCGAGGCCGCGACGTGCTGGCCCCTCCCGGTGCGCTGCTGGACGACCAGCGCGGCCGCGATGCCGAGGCTCGCGTGGAAGAAGCCGTTCAGGCTCATCCATGGCGACGCGCTGAAGATCGGGCCGTCGTCGCGCGCGGCCTGCTCGGCGCCGTCGGGGATCGGCACCGCGGGGAGGTCGAGCTCGGCGGGGCTCAGGATGCCGCCGCGCTGGGCCCATTGACGGCCGGTGCGGGCGGCGACCAGCGCCTCGTAGCCGGGACGGTCGGCGTGCTCGTTGTCGGCGCCGTAGGCCGTGATCGAGCAGTGCACCAGTGCGGGGTTCCGGGCGAGGAGCGTGGCCGGATCGATCCCGAGCCGGGTCGTCGCGCCCGGCGCACAGCTCTCGAGGAACACGTCGGCGGTGTCGATCATGGCGAGGAACGCGTCGCGGTCGTCGGCACGAGCGAGGTCGAGCGCCACGCTGCGCTTGCCCCGATTCCACACCCGCCACGACGGCTGCGACCGGTTGGGGTCGCCGCCCGGGCGCTCCACGCGGGTGACCCGCGCGCCCTGGTCGGCGAGCAGCATCCCGGTCATCGGGCCCGCGATGCCGGTCGTCAGCTCGACCACCTCGACGCCCGCGAACGGGCCACGCGCCGTCGTCATGCTGTTCCCCTCCGGCGCCGATCCTGGCCCAGATCGGCGGGCGGACGCTAGTGAGCGACCCCGACTAGTGCGGGATGGCGCCCATGACGGTGACGCGGTGGAGGCAGCGGGCCTCCCCGGGGGGCACGTCGCCCACGGTGCAGTGCTGGGTGGCCCGGTTGTCCGAGATCACGAGATCACCGGGGGCCCAGCGGTGCCGGCACGTGAGCTCGTCGCGCACCGCCGCGTGGTAGAGCAGCGCCAGCAGCGGCGCGCTCTCCTCCGCCGTCCAGCCGTCGAGGCGGGTGGTGTAGCTCGCGTTCACGAACAGTGCCTTGCGCCGGGTGCGCAGGTGCGTGGCGACCACCGGGTGGATCGCCGAACCGACCGCGCCGTCGACCTCGCCGTCGTCGCCGCGGACCGGGCCCTCGTGCACCGCGTAGAGCCCGCCGACCGTGTCCCGCAGTCCCGGTGACAGCTGCTCGTACGCCGCATACTGGTTGGCCCACATCGTGTCGCCGCCCACGCTCGGGACCTCGCGCGCGACGACGATCGACACCGACGGCGGACGCTCCGTGTGGGTGACGTCCTGGTGCCACACCGCGCTGCGCTCGGTGGGCTCGGTCATCTCCATCAGCCCGTCGTGCCCGCCGATCGAGGGGACGTAGGGATGGATCGCCACTTCGCCCCACAGCGCGGCGAACGCGACGTGGTCCTCGGGCGTGAGGCCTCCCTGCCCGGGGAGGTGGATGACGAGGTGCTCGTCGAGGACCTTGCGCAGCGCGTCGACAAGGGGTGCGCTCGCGTCGCGGGCGACGTCGACGCCCTCGACCCGGACGCCGAGGGCACCGCTGATCGCGGTGACGGTGGCGTGCGCCGTCGGGCTCATGGTTGCACCCGCCGTCCCGTCACAGCGGTTCCGCGGAGTACATCACGGCCCCTCCGAAGTGCGGCGACGAGTGGCAGGCGAGGCCGATCGTGGCTTTCGGCAGCTGCCGCTCCCCCGCCCGCTGCGCGAGCTGCAGGTAGCACTCGAGCATCTGGGGCACGCCGTGCATGCGCCCGTTGCCGAGCGCCCCGCCGCCCGACAGCACCGGCACTCCGCCGTCGGTGCGGATGCCGCCGTCCTGCACGAACCGGTGCGCCTCGCCCACCGGACAGATGCCGAGGGCCTCGAGCCAGAAGTACACGAACGGCGAGAACCCGTCGTAGAGCTGGGGGACGTCGACCTCGCGCAACGAGAGCCCCGACGCCTCCTCCAGCCGACGCGCGACCTCAAAGCCCGCTTCCATGATGTCGTCGAGCGGCCAGTGGACCGGCAGGCGCGGCCGGCGCGGCGAGCCCATCGCGTAGCCGGCCACGTACACGGGCCGGTTCGGCAGGTCGCGCGCGCGGTCGGCGCGGGTGAGGACGAACGCGGCGACGCCGTCGACCGGGATGTCGCAGTCGAGCACGCCGATCGGATCGGCGATGACCCGTGCGTCGAGGTAGTCCTGCGCGGTGATCGGACGATCGTGCCAGTACGACCACGGAATCCGCGAACCGTTGGCGCGTGCCTCCACGAGCACCGCCGCCATCGCGTCCCGCGACGCGTTGTAGCGCTGCAGGTACTCGTTGTACGGCAAGGCGATCATCGTGAGTGGCCCGAAGTAGCCCTGGGGCGCGGTCCACTGCATCGCGCCCGCCGCGTGGATCATCGGGTTGCCGTGGTACCGACCCTTCGGGGGGTTGTGGAGCGCTCGGTGCAGCACCACGTAGTCGGCGGCACCCGTCGCGAGCGCGTTCACGGCCATCGTCACCGAGCCCGGGATCTGCCCGAAGCCCTGGAACCCGGCGCAGAACCGCGGGTTGATGCCCAGCTGCTCGGCGAGCCAGTTCGCCGTGACGATCGACACGCCGTCGACGCTCGCGTGGCTCCCGGACGTCGGCAGGAGCGACCCGGTGGTGAAGCCGTCGATGTCGTCCTTGGTCAATCCGGCGTCGGCGATGGCCGCGAGGGCCGTGTCGAGCGCGAGCGAGCCCAGCGGCACCGGGGCGTGGCGGACGATCGGCGTCTGCGCGTAGCCCACGATCGCGACCTGCGAACGGGCGGTGAACCGGTGCGTCACGACCTGGCCTCCAGCGCGAACGCCGGGACGGCGACCCCGGGCACGAGCTCGTCGAACACCGTGACCACGCGGTCGCCGAGGTGGAGCGGGGCGTCGGGCCCGTCGACCAGGCGCCCGACGAGCCGAAGGTCGGCCTGCACGTCGAGCTCGACGTCGACGAGCACGAACGGCACGTCGGCCGCGAAGCCGGGGAGGAACGAGTCGCGCACCACCGTCCACGACCGCACGGTGCCCCGGCTGTCGACGGGAACGAACGCGAACTCGGGATCGGTGCTCAGGCAGTGGGGGCACACCACCCCGGGCGGGTGGGTGAAGCGGTCGCACCGGCTGCAGCGCGCCAGCGCGAGCACGTGGTCGGCCGCCGCCTCCCAGTACCCCGCGCTCTGCTCGTCGGGCACGGGGATCGGCTTCCCCGCAACCTCGCTCACGAGCTCAGCGGCGGTCGGCCACCGATGCGCTCGGTGGACTGCTTCGCCGCCGCGACGAGCCGCTCCGCGAGCACGTCCATCTCCGCGCGCGTGAGGTCGTAGGGAGGTCCGAGCAGCATGATCTGGATCGCCACGGTCCCGGTGTAGTCGAACACGGGCGCCGACATCTGGTTGACGCGCGCGGGGGCATCGCCGTCGAGGGCGATGGGCAGGTACTCGCTGTGGGTGATCTCGTGGATCACGGCGTCGCGCTCGCGCAGGGACTGGTCGGTCGCAGGCTGGTCGATCATTCGCTCGAGGATCTGCGCGAGGTCGGGCCGGACGTTGGCGACCGCGAGGCTGTACCCGCGGTCGCGCACCGCGGCGAGCGCGTCGACGTACCGGGCCCGCTCGTCGGCCGACAGCGAACCGGTCGCGCGGTCGAGCCAGGCGTCGACCACCGCGGGCGGTGCCCAGGCGGCGAAGACCGCGGCGAAGGGGGCCGCGAACGGCACCTCCTCGCCCGGGCGGGCCCGGAGCCCGAACGCGGGACCGTGGTCGAACACCTGCTCCACCCGCTGGTCGGTGCCGTCGACCGTCGTGAGCGCCACGCAGGTCCCGGTCTCGCGGGCCAGGGCCTCGGCCACCGGCGCCACCCGCGCGAGGAGCGAGCCGGCCGCGCGTGCCGCGTCCCCCACGGCGATGCAGGCGGGGCCGAGCGTGTACCGCAGGTCGGGCTCCCGGCGGTCGACCAGGGCCCGCTCGGCCAGGGCGAGCAGCACCGCGTCGCAGGTCGCGCGCGGCATCCCGACCTCACGGGCCAGCTCCGACACCGAGAACGCGTCGCCGGGGTGGCCCGCGAGGTGCTCGAGCACGTCGCAGGCCCGCAGCACCGCAGGAGACGGGGTGATCGGCATGGTCGGGCCCTCGGAGCGCTCTCGTTGCCCCCGGTCGGGGTGGTCGCTAGATTGCCATGACCTGCGCTGAAATGCGAGCAAGCGGCTCGCGTCTACAGCCCCTAGGAGCCCCGAGGAGCCCCGGTGGCAGGTCTCGACCCCCGACAGATCCTCGACGACGGCCGGCGCCGGGCGGGGGCGAACGCGGCCGACGCGGGGTGCGACGCGCGCTGGATCGAGCACCTCGAAAGGCTCACCGCGAGCGCGTCCGAGGAGGGCGGGCTGAGCGAGGCCGGGACCGCGGCGTTCCGGGAGAAGCTCGGCACCCTCGTCGGCGAGCGGCTCCGGGCCGACGCCCTGCTCGCCGCCCACCCCGAGATCCGGGCCCGCCCGCTCCCGGTGCGCTTCGCGGTCGCCGGTCTCGCCCGGTCGGGCACGACCTTCCTCCACCGGCTGCTGGCGTGCGACCCCGACGTGGAGAACCTGGCGACCTGGCAGGCGTTCCATCCCGTTCCCCCCACCCGGGGACCCGACTCCCGCCGCGCCGACACCGTCGCCCGCATCGACGCGATCCGGGCCGCCGATCCCGACGCGCTCACGGTGCATCCGCTCGACGCCGACGCCCCCGAGGAGGAGGTGTTCCTCCTCCAGCACTCGTTCGCGTCGATGTTGTTCGCGCTGTCGTGCCCGCTCCCGTCGTACTCGGCGTGGCTCAACACCACCGACCACACCGACGCGTACCGGTTCGCGTTCGACCTGCTGCGCGCGAACGAGTGGCACGCCGGCACGCCGGTCGGTCGACCCCGCGTGATGAAGTCGCCCCAGCTCGTGCTCGACCTCGCGGCGGTCACCGCGCTGCTCCCCGACACGGTGATCGTGCAGAACCACCGCGACCCGGTCGACCTCGTCGGCTCCTACTGCAGCACCTACGCGGGCTCGCGTCGCCGCTCGTGCACCGCGGTCGACCCGGTGTCGCTCGGCCGTGAGCGCCTCGGGCAGCTCGAGGCGATGGCGACGCGGTCGCTCGCGGTGCGGGACGCCGCCGACGCCGCGGGCGAGGGCGACCGCTTCGTCGACGTGGCGTACACCCGGCTCGTACACGAGCCGCTCGCGGTGGTGGACGAGGTGTACGGCGCCGCGGGCCTCGCGGTGTCGCCCGACGCGCGGGCGGCGATGGAGGCGTGGCTCGACGGCAACCCGCAGCACAAGGGGGGCCGGCACGACTACGACCTCGCCGACTACGGCCTCGACCGCGACCAGGTCGAGGCCGCGCTCGCCGGCTACGTCGCCCGGTTCCGACCGGAGGTGGAGGCTTGATCCACGACGCGATCCGCGCGTACCTGGACGCGGTCGAGACGGGCTGGCGCGATCTCTGCGACGCCCGCGCGCCGTTGAGCGACGTCGACCGCGCCGACGCGTCGCGCTTCCTCGCCGGGATCACCGAGGGCGCGCTCACGTTCGTGCACGCCGACCCGGCCCGACCGCTGTTCGTCCCGTGGACCACCGCCGACCGGCGTTGGGCCGACAACGGACGCGACTCCGCGTACTGGTTCGCACCCGTCGACGGCACCCACCGCTACCGCGTCCACGGGCGCCGCCGGGGCGAGTGCTACCTCAGCGTGACGGTGTACGCGGGCTCGCCGGGCCACCCCGAGGGGGTGGCGCTCAACGTCAACCACGTGGCCCTCGGCGTGGGCCCGGGCGACGACTACGAGGTCATGATCGAGCCGCCCGCCGACGCCTGCTACGTGATCGTGCGCCAGTACTTCCTGGACCCGACGCTCGACGAGCCGGCGACCATGCACATCGAGGTGGTCGGCGGCGACGGACCCCGGATCCCCGACGAGGCCGCCATCGCGGCGCGGTGGCGGGTGGCCGCCGACTTCGTGTACGCCATGACGAAGCCGCCGGCTCCGGCACCGAACGTGTCGTACGCGTCGCAGGTGGTCAACGAGATCGGTGCGCCGGCCGGGTGGAAGTCCGCCGAGGGCGGTGGGCGCGGCACGCCCGACCAGACCTACGCGCTCGGTCGCTACCGACTCGCCGACGACGAAGCCCTCGTGATGGACCTCCGGGTGCCCGCGTGCACGTACGCGAGCGCGGTGCTCTGGAACCGCTTCGGGCAGTCGATCGACACCCGGGTCCACCGCGCGACGATCAACCACACCCAGATGACGCCACGCGCCGACGGCACCGCGCGCATCGTGGTCGCCCACTCCGACCCGGGCGTGCCCGACTGGCTCGACGCGGCGGGCCGCACCCAGGGCACCGTGTTCTGGCGCTTCCTCCTCGCCGAGGAGCAGCCGACCCCGATCCGCAGCCGCGTCGTCCCCCTGGCCGACGTCGCCATGCTCGCTCCCTGACCGCCCCGATCCGACCCGCAGACCCAGGAGACCCGATGACCGACCTCGTTGCCAGCCGCTCCCCCTTCATCGACGGTGCGTTCGTGACGGGAGCGGGCGAGCCGTTCACCATCACCGACCCCGGCACCGAGGAGATCGTCGCCACCGTGGAGGGCGCGTCGCCCGAGCAGGTCGCCGACGCGATCGCCGCGGCCCGCCGCGCGTTCGACACCGGACCCTGGCCCCGGATGACCGTCGACGAGCGCTGCGACGCGCTGCTCCGCTTCGCCGACGCCATCGAGGCCCGCCGCGACGTGCTCGTCGAGACGGTGATCGCCGAAGCCGGCTGCCCCCTCGCGTTCACCCAGATGATGCAGGTGGGGATGGGCCTCGCCTCGTCGCGCGACCTGGTCGCCCTCGCCCGCTCGCTGCCCGAGTGGGAGCACAACGAGCTCCCCCTGTCGGAGTACGTCGCGGGCGACAAGGTGAAGCTCTCGATCCGCCGCTACGAGCCCGTGGGCGTGGTGGCGGCGATCACACCGTCGAACTTCCCCTTCACCACCAACATGTGGAAGATCGTGCCGGCGATGGCCACGGGGTGCACCGTGGTGCTGCGCCCCAGCCCGGCGACGCCCCTGGAGGCCACCTTCCTCGGGGAGGCGGCCGAGGAGGCGGGCATCCCGGCCGGGGTGCTCAACGTCGTCCCCGAGCTCGGCCCCACCGGCGCCGAGCTGCTCACCACCCACCCCGACGTCGACCTCGTGTCGTTCACCGGCTCGAGCGCGGTGGGGCGGCGCATCGGGGCGCAGGCCGGTGCGGGGCTCAAGCGCCAGATCCTCGAGCTCGGCGGCAAGAGCGTGCAGCTCTACCTCGCCGACGCGTTGGAGGACGGGCTCGGCGCCGCGGCGATGGGCGCCTTCAGCGTGTTCTTCGCCCACGCGGGCCAGGGGTGCTCGCTCCAGACCCGCATGCTCGTGCCCGAGGCCCAGAAGGCCGCGGTGCTCGACGCGGTGGCCGCGACCGTGGGCGGGCTGACCATCGGCGACACCCGCGACGCGACGACGACGCTCGGCCCGGTGGTATCGGCCGGCTCGCGCGAGCGGATCGAGGGGCTCGTCGCGAGCGGTGTCGACGCAGGCGGTCGCGTCGTGACCGGCGGTGCGCGCCCCGCCCAACGCGACCGCGGCTTCTACTACGAGGCGACCGTCGTCGACATCGACGACAACGCGAACCCGCTGGCGCAGACCGAGGTGTTCGGGCCCGTGCTCACCGTCCAGGGCTACCGCGACCTCGACGAAGCGGTGGCGATCACCAACGACACGCCCTACGACCTGTCGGCCGGCGTCTACACGCGTGATCTCGCGCTCGGACTCGACCTCACCCGCCGGATCCGGACCGGCACGGTGCAGGTCAACACCGGCGCGGCGAACGCGTACACGCCGATGGGCGGGTACAAGCTCAGCGGGATCGGCCGCGAACGTGGCGTGCCGGGCATCCGCGCGTTCCAGCAGGTCAAGCACGTCGTGGTCGGCACGCTGTGACCGCGGAGACCGTCCAGGTCACCCAGCACGAGCGGGTGCTCGTGCTCCAGATCGACCGGGAGGCGAAGCGCAACGCGATCGACGCCGGCGTCACCGCGGGCATCGGCGCCGCGCTCGACCGCCTCGAGGACGACCCCGACCTCTGGGCCGGGGTCATCACCGGGACGCCCTCGGTGTTCTCGGCCGGCACCGACATGCGCGCGGGCATGAGCGAGACCGAGCGCGGTGGTCGCTACGGGATCATCTCGCGGCTGCGGACGAAGCCGTTGCTCGCCGCGGTGGAAGGAGCTGCGCTCGGCGGCGGGTTCGAGGTGGTGCTGGCGTGTGATCTCGTGGTCGCCGCGCGCACCGCCCGGTTCGGGCTGCCCGAAGTGCACCGGAGCCTCGTCCCGACCTGCGGCGGCCTGTTCCGCGCGCCGATCGCGCTCCCCCACAACGTGGCGAACGAGATGTTGCTGACCGGCGACCCGATCGACGCCGAGCGGGCCGAGCGCCTGGGCCTCGTCAACCGGGTCACCGAACCGGGCGAAGCCCTGTCCGTGGCCATCGCGCTCGCGGCGCGGATCTGCGAGAACGGTCCCGTCGCGGTACGCGAGACCATGACCTTCCTCACCCGGCTCTCCACCGCGTACGAGCAGCACGGGTGGGAGCTCACCGAGCTCGCGGAGCAGGTGATCTACACCTCGGACGACACCCGGGAGGGGGTCACCGCGTTCTTCGAGAAGCGACCGCCACAGTGGACCGGCCGCTGAGGCTCAGCCCTCGTTGCCGATGAACTCCGCGGTGCTGCCGGCGACCTCCATCGCACCCATGCCGAGCTTGCGGTGGTCCCACGACCGGGTCCGCACCGGGTCGACCCGCACGATCACGCGCTTGTTCATCATCATGTCGACGACCGGCTTCATCTCGTCGGTGTACTCGCCGTTGTAGCGCTCGAACACGCTGACCGCGGCGGCCCAGTACTCGGGGTCCTCGGTGTCGTCGATGATGTGCGCGTTGCCCTCGATGGCCACGCCCCGCAGCTGGTCGTAGGTGACGCCGGCCTCGATCATGCAGGTGATCTTCGGGTCGCGCAGCAGGTTCTGCACCTTCTGCGACTTCATCTTGGTCTCGAAGTAGATCTTGCCGTCGATCACGCCGTACCACATGGCCACGAGGTGCGGGAAGCCGCTCGGGCCGACCGTCGCCATCGTCACCATGCGGCTCTGCTCGACGAACGCCGCGACCTCGTCCTCGCTCATCACGATCTGGTTGCGCTGGTTGACGCCCACGGTCGGCTCCTCGGGTCTCCGCCTCGATGTTTCCGCCTCTGTGCTATCACGGCCGGGCGTCGGCGGTGGAACAGGCCGACCGGGAGTCGCCGACGGAGGGGGACACGATGTTCGGACGACGAGTGGTGACCGGCCCCGATGGCGTGGCCTCCGACGGGCAGGCGCCCCGGACCGTCGACGTCGACGGCGGCTTCGCCGTGACCAACCTGCTGTGCCTCGACGGTCCCGTGCGCACGGTGGCAGACGGGCCCGACCCCGCCGACGGCGACTTCTCGCTGGAGCCCCCGCCCGGCGGCGCGACGTCCCGCATCATCCGCATGCCTCTCACCGGCGAGTGGTTGCGGCTCGAGGGCGACGACGATGCGGCCCCGGGGATGCACGCCACCGACACCCTCGACCTCATGGTCGTCATCGACGGCGAGATCGTCCTCGGCATGGCCGACGGCAGCGAGACGACGGTGCGGGCCGGCGACGCGGTCGTCCAGCGCGGGACCGCCCACCGCTGGAAGGTCAGCGGGGACGGGCCCTGCACCTACTGGGTGACCATGCTGCGGCCGGAGCCCGGCGCGGCACCGGTCGGACTCCAGCCGCGTGCGGGCGACTTCGGCCGGCGCCTGGTGACCGGCGGCGAGGGCGTCGTCGAGTGTCCGGCATCCGTCGGCATCGGCGTGGTCTACGACGTGTGGCACACCGGCGGGCCGCTCGGCACGGTCGACCAGGGCGGCGACCCCGACGGCCCGTGGGCGCTCGACACCCCGGCCGGGAGCGTGGCCCTGCGGCTCGTCAAGCTGCCCCCGGGCGGCCCGACCGAGGCGGGATGGCACGCGACCGAGACCATCGACATCGACGTGGTGCTCTCGGGCCGCGTCGGCATGGAGCTCCCCGGTGGCGTGACGGTCGAGCTCGAGCCGGGTGACTCCGTGGTCCAGCGGGGCACGAACCACCGGTGGTGGGCCATCGGCGACGAGCCCGCACGCTGGGCCGCCGTCATGTGGGCCGTGACCGACTGAACGTCGACTACGGCGCGAGGGCTTCCCAGACCGCGCGGTTGCCGCCGGGCGCGGCGGCTGCGCCGAGGACCTGGATGCACACGTGGTCGGCCCCGGCCGCGTGGTGTGCGTCGATGCGGGCATTGATCGCGTCGGCGTCGCCCCACACGAACACCTCGTCGATGAACCGGTCGCTGCAGCCCTGGATCTCGTCGTCGCTGAACCCGAACCGCTTCCAGTTGTTCACGTAGTTGGGCAGCGTGAGGTAGAAGGCCACCGCAGCCTTCGCGACCTCACGTGCCGCGTCGGCGTCGGTCTCGAGCACCACGCCCTGCTCCACGAAGAGTCCCTTGTCCGGACCGAGGATGTCGCGGGCGAAGGCGGTGTGCTCGGGCGTCACCAGGTACGGGTGCGAGCCCGCGGTGCGGTCCCGCGCCAGCTCGAGCATCTTCGGGCCGAGCGCGGCGATGCAGCGGTGCTCCATCGGGAAGCCCACGGCGTCGAGTCCGTCGAGGTACTCGGTCATGGTGGCGAGCGGTCGCCCGTAGGTCTCGCCGATCAGCGGACCGTGGCTGATGCCGATGCCCAGCATCACCCGCTCGCGGTTCGCCTCGGTCAGGCCGGCCCACCACTCCCCGACCTCGGTCGGCGGGTGGAACCAGACGTTGCAGATGCCGGACGCGATGGCGACCGTCGACGTCGCGCCGAGCAGGTTGTCGAACGCTTCGAACAGCGGACCGCCGACGTCGGGGATCCACAGCCCGGAGTAGCCCCAGCCCTCCAGCGCGACGGCATCGGCCGCCGCGTCCGCCGCCTCGCCGTAGCGCAGCTCCCCCGACCACACACCCAGACCAGTCAGATTCATCGCGGCAACGTAGCGTGCGGGGATGCTCGAACGATTCAGGATCGACGGACAGGTCGCCATCGTCACCGGGGCGGGCCGCGGGATCGGCGCCGCCATCGCCGCGGCGTACGCCGAGGCCGGCGCCGACGTGGTGCTCACCGCGCGCACCGAGTCGACGCTCGACGAGGTGGCGGAGGCGGTGCGGGCCCACGGCCGTCGGGCGGTGGTGGCGCCGGGCGACGTCAACGACCTCGGTTTCCTCGCCGAGGTGGTGGAGCGCACGATCGCCGAGCTGGGCCGGGTCGACCTCGTGGTGAACAACGCGGGTGGATCGCAGTCCCAGCCGACGCTCGACACCGAGCCCCGCAAGCTCGAGGCGTCGTTCCACTTCAACGTTTCGGCGCCGCTCGAGCTGGTGCGCCTCGCGGTGCCGCACATGCTCGAGCGCGACGGCGGCGCGGTCGTGAACATCGGGTCGGTCGCGGGGATCAACGCGAACCGGGGGTCGCTCACCCACAGCGTCACCAAGGCCGCACTGGCCCAGATGACCCGGGTCATGGCGAGCGACCTCGCACCGCGGGTGCGGGTCAACGCGGTGCTGCCCGGCGCGATCGAGACGGAGTCGCTGCGCTGGTGGCTCGACGAGAAGGCACCCGGGGCGCGCGACCTGATGGCCGCCAACACGCCGATGCGCCGCAACGGCACGCCCGACGACATCGCCGCGGCGGTGCTCTACCTGTCGTCACCCGCGGCCGCGTGGGTCACCGGCAAGCTGTTCGAGATCGACGGTGGCGCACTCGGCCCCGTGATCGAGAACGACCACCCCGACCTGTAGCCGGACCCGAAGTCAGGCCCGGCGGAGGGCCTCGTACTCGGAGAGGTCGACCGGGTTCGCGGCGTCGACCGACACGAAGTCCGGCTCCCGGCGCGCGCCGAGGGCGGCGAACGCCTCCATGCTCGCAGGCGCCCCGAGCAGCACCGCGTACGCCGCGTTCTCACGCGCCCGCGCGGCCTCGATGGCGTCGCGCTGGGCGGCGACGATCGTCCGCTTCGACTCCACCAGCGACGCGATCGACTTCCGCGCGAGCAGCGTGGCTGCGGCCATCGTCTCGGGCAGGAGGTCGTCGGGCTCGCAGAGCTTCCAGGCCATCCCCATCTCGACGCACTCCGCGCCGCCGAACCACTCGGAGCTCATCAGAACCCACGTGGCCTGCTGCCGACCGAGCATCAGCGGGAACGTGTAGCTGCTCGCGGCCTCGGGCGCGACGGCGAGGTCGGTGAACGGACACCGCACCCGCGCCTCGGTGGACATGAGCGCGAGGTCGGCGAAGCCGAGGATCGTCGCCCCGATGCCGAGGGCCAGGCCGTTGACCGCGCAGATCAGGGGCTTGGGGAACGCGGTGAGCACGTCGACCATGCCGGGGAAGCCGTAGCGACCGTTCTCCACCCCGCCGGTGGTGCGGGCGGCCATCTCGATCACGTCGGTGCCGGCCGAGAACGCCCGCCCGGACCCGGTGACCACCACCACCGCGACGTCCGGGTCGGTGGCGGCGTCGATGAGCGCTTCGGCGAACGCGTCGTAGAGCGCCTCGTTGAACGCGTTGAGCGCATCCGGCCGGTCGAGCGTGAGCACCCGGACCCGTTCGACGTCTTCGCTGCGCAGCACTGCTCGTCCCCCTGGTCCGTGGTCCGGTGGTCGCCCGACGGGCGCGACGGCACCGGTTGACCCGTGCCGCGTGCGGGACTAGCGTCGCTAGGATCCCACGACTACCGCTGAAATACTAGCGCGCGAGGAGAGGCCATGCACCTCGACGACCCCGCACTCAACTGGCTCGTCTCCGTCGACGACCACGTCATCGAGCCCGCCCACGTCTGGATCGACCGCCTGCCGACGAAGTACCGCGACGTCGGCCCCCGGCTGCTCGACGACGACGCCTGGTACTACGAGGGCAAGCGCCTGCCGACTTCTGGGCTGTCCGTCACGCGCGGCAAGCGCAAGGAGGAGTTCACGCCTGCGCCGGTCGGCTACTCCGAGATGCACCCGGCCGCGTACGACCCGATCGCGCGGATCGCCGACATGGACCGCGCCGGCATCCTCGGCTCGATGAACTTCCCGTCGCTCCCCCGGTTCTGCGGCCAGCTCTTCTACGAGGCCGACGACAAGGAGCTCGGGATGCTCTGCATCCAGGCCTACAACGACTGGATGATCGACGAGTGGTGCGGCGCCGCGCCCGGCCGCTTCATCCCGCTCATCATCATCCCCCTGTGGGATCCGCCGGCGGCCGCGAAGGAGATGGAGCGCTGCGCGGCGAAGGGCGCGCGGTCGTTCGCGTTCTCCGAGAACCCCGAGCCGCTGGGGCTGCCCACCATCCACGACCCCGGTCGCTACTGGGACCCGGTGATGGCGGCGGCGCAGGACCTCGAGATGGTGGTGTCGATGCACGTCGGCTCGTCGTCGACGATGCCCGTGATCTCGTCCGACGCGCCCGGGCTCGCCAACCTCACCTTCGGTGCGATCCGCGCCGCGGGGACGATGCTCGCCTGGCTGTTCTCCGACATGTTCGAGCGGATGCCCGGCCTCAAGATCGCGCTGTCGGAAGGCAACGTCGGCTGGATGCCCTACTTCATCGAGCGGGCCGAGCAGGTCATCGACAAGCAGCGGCACTGGGCCAAGGGCATGTCGACGTCCTTCTACCAGAACGACGTGAAGACCGAGCAGGTGATGGCCGACCTCGACACGCTGAACGTGCGCGAGACCATCCGGAAGCACATCTTCGGCTGCTTCATCGAGGAGTCGTCGGGGCTGCGGTCGCTCGACATCATCGGCGAGGACAACGTGATGTGCGAGACCGACTACCCGCACAGCGACACCACCTGGCCCGACTGCATCGGCGTCGCCCGCAAGCTCCTCGACGACGCAGGCCTCTCGGCCGACACCCAGTACAAGATCCTCCGGGGCAACGCCGAGAAGCTCTACCGCTTCACCCCCGCCGAGCCGCCCGTCACGGCATGACGGGGCCTTCCGTCGACATGTTCGACGGCGTCCGCGTCGTCGAGGTCGCGCAGTTCGTGTTCGTGCCGGTCACCGGAGCCCTGCTCGCCGACTGGGGTGCCGACGTCGTGAAGATCGAGCACCCGGTCACCGGCGACGGCTACCGGGGGCTCATGACCCAGGGCATCGGGGCCGGCGGTCCCGGCTCGGTCAACGTGTCGTGGGAGATGGCCAACCGCGGGAAGCGCAGCGTCGGCCTCGACCTCAAGTCGGAGGAGGGGCGGGCGATCCTGCTCGACCTCGTGCGGTCGGCCGACGTGTTCCTCACCAACTCGCTGCCGTCGAGCCTCGAGCGCCTCGGGCTCGGCGTCGACGACCTGCGGGCCGTCAACCCGTCGCTCATCTACGCCCGTGGGCACGGGTACGGTGCGCGCGGCCCCGACGCCGACACACCCGCGTACGACTCCACGGCGTTCTGGGCCCGCGGCGGGATGGGTGACACGCTCACCCCCGTCGGGCTCGACGAGCCGATCGGTCAGCGAGGTGCGCTCGGCGACCGCAACGGTGCGGTGCAGCTCGCGTTCGGGATCGCGGCCGCGCTGTTCCGCAAGGCGCGCACGGGCGAGGGCTCCGTCGTCGACGTGTCGCTCCTGGGCACCGCGATGTGGATGCTCGCGTCCGACGTGATGTCGGCGCTGCAGGGCACGTTCCAGCCGGCGCGGCTGCCCGCGCCCGGCTCGCGCACCCAGATGCCCAACCCTTTGGTCGGGAACTTCCGCTGCGGCGACGACCGCTTCCTCACCCTCTGCTTCCTCCAGCCCGACCGGTACTGGGGCGAGCTGTGCCGGGCGATCGGACGACCCGAGCTGGCCGACGACGAGCGCTTCACCGACATCACCACCCGCGCGGAGCACCGGGCCGAGTGCCTCGAGATCCTCGACGAGGTCTTCGCCGCCCGCACGCTCGACGAGTGGCGCGACGCGTTCGCGAAGGAGCGATTCCCGTGGGCGCCGTTCCAGCGGGTCACCGAGATGGCCGCCGACCGCCAGGTGGTGGCCAACGGCTACATCGGGACGATCGACGACGGCGAGGTGGAGTTCTCGCTGCCCACCGGGGCAGTGCAGTTCGACGAGCAGCCGACCGCCCTGCGCCGCGCGCCCGGGCACGGCCAGCACACCGACGAGGTGCTCCAGGAGCTGGGGTACGACTGGGACCGGATCATCGAGCTGAAGCTCGGAGAGGTCGTGAACTGACATGGCAGGCAGGCTTCAGGACAAGTCGGTGATCATCACCGGCGCGGGATCGGGCGTGGGCCGGGCGTCGGCCCTGCGGTTCGCCGAGGAGGGCGCGCGCGTCCTCGTCGCCGACGTGGTCGACGACTGGGCGGCCGAGACCGTCCGCCTCGTCAACGAGGCCGGCGGCACCGCGATCGCGCAGCACTGCGACGTGACCGTCGAGGCCGACGTCGCCGCGACCGTCGACGCCGCGGTGGCGCACTACGGGCGCCTCGACATCATGTTCAACAACGCCGGGGTCACGGGCATGAAGCTCGGCGCCGGCTTCGAGGACTCGACCGAGGACGACTTCGAGCGCCTCACCAGCATCAACTTCAAGGGCGTGTTCCTCGGCTGCAAGCACGCCATCCTCCGGTTCAAGGCCCAGGGTGACCCGGGCGTCATCGTCAACACCGGTTCGGTCGCGGGGATGGTCGGCTTCGGCAGCGTCGTCTATGGCGCGACGAAGGGCGCGGTGAACCAGATCACCAAGGGCCTGGCGATCGAGTGCGCACCCTTCGACATCCGGGTGAACGCGATCTGCCCGGGCGCGATGCCGCTCACCAACTTCACGCTGTTCAGCCCCGACGAGGCGTTCGCGCCGCGCGACGACGGCTACCTCGAGTCCGTCGCCACCCTCCAGCCCCTCGGGCGCTACATCACCGCCGAGGACTGCGCCGCCGCGGCGTTGTTCCTCGCGTCCGACGACGCCCGCAACCTCACCGGCGTGCTGCTGCCGGTCGACGGCGGCTACGTCGCCAAGTAGGACCCACCCGACCGACACGACGACAAGGAGCCACCGTGGCCGACTACGTCCAGCCCGACCTCACCATGTTCGGCGAGGAGCACGTGCAGAAGTACCTCGAGACCGACGGCGAGGTCGGCTACCTCTGGAACGGCGCGCCGTGCCTGCTGCTCACGACGACCGGCCGCAAGTCGGGCGAGCCGCGGACCGTGCCCCTGATCTTCGGGCCCGACGGCGACGACTGCATCCTCGTCGCGTCGAAGGGCGGAGCCCCCGACCACCCGCTCTGGTACAAGAACCTCGACGCGAACCCTACGGTGCAGGTGCAGGTGAAGGGCGACAAGTACACCGCCACCGCCCGCACCCTGGAGGGTGAGGAGCGCGAGCGCGCGTGGGCCATCGCGACGTCGGTGTGGCCGAACTACGACGAGTACGTCACGCGCACGACCCGGGTCATCCCCGTGGTCGTGCTCGAGCGGAGCTGACGTGGCGACGGGCGGACTCGCGCTCGACCCGGCCCGCATCCGCGAGCTGTTCGACCTGCGCAGCAGCGTCTTCGCCCGTCAGGGCGGCGCATTCGAGGAGGACCCGTACCCGGGCTTCCATCGCCTCCGCGAGTCGGGGCCGGTGCACGAGGGCACGCCCGGTCGGCTCGTCGGCTTCGAGGGCGCCGAGTTCTTCCAGGGCCTGCCCGAGCCCGACCGGCGACACTTCTCGGCGTTCGACTTCGAGACCTGCGACGCGATCGTCCGCACCCCGGAGATCTTCCGGAGCGCGCCGCCCGACGGTGACGGCACCGGCATCAACCTCTACGAAGCGTCGATGCTCAGCATGGACGGCGACAAGCACCGCCGCTACCGCGCGCTGGTGCAGCCGTCGTTCGTGCCGGGCAAGGCGCAGTGGTGGATCCAGAACTGGATCGACACCACGGTGCACGCGCTCCTCGACTCGATCGAGGGGAACGGGCGCGCCGACCTCAACGTGGAGTTCTGCGCCGCGATCCCGCTGCTCACCATCTGCGGGAGCTTCGGCGTGTCGGTGGAAGATGCGCTCGACATCCGGGCCGCGGTGACCTCCGAGGGCCAGAGCGTCGACACGTTCATGAAGATCGTGCACCCGATCCTCGCCGCCCGGCGCGCGGACCCGCAGGACGACCTCATCAGCATCCTGGTGCAGGCCGAGCTGACGGAGGATGGCGTCACCCACGTCCTCACCGACGCCGAGATCCTGGCCTTCTCCTTCCTGCTGCTCGCAGCGGGCTCCGGGACCACCTGGAAGCAGATGGGCACGACGCTGGTCGCACTGCTCGAGCACCCCGAGTGGATCCCCGTGGTGCGCGAGGACCCGGTGGCGTTGCGGGCGTTCATCGAGGAGGGGGTGCGCTGGATGCCCACCGACCCGGTGTTCTCGCGGTGGGCGTGGGAGGACACGACGCTCGGAGGCGTCGACATCCCGGCAGGCGCGGTCGTGCATCCATGCTTCGGCGCCGCGAACCGTGACCCCGCGCGCTGGGACCGGCCCGACGAGTTCGACCCGGGCCGCGACGCCCGGACCCACCTGGCGTTCGGCAGTGGGCCCCACGTGTGCCTCGGGATGCACGTGGCCCGGGCCGAGATCCTCACCGCGGTCAGCGCGCTCCTCGACCGGC
>JADMIO011011102.1_pt1 | contig 51833 bp, 51 predicted proteins | sample 8958161 | NCBI WGS metagenome assembly JADMIO01 (sample SAMN16585339, study PRJNA669376) | soil metagenome | isolation source: Crop rotation soil | place: USA: Cullars Rotation, Alabama | collected 2011
TGCTGAAGCAGCTCGCGAAAAAGGTTTGAACTTCTAGGCGGAGAAAAGAAGAGGAAAGATGGATAAGGAAGATAAAGCAGTACTCCCAACCGAGGAAGCTACTAGTGGCGCCGAGGGCCAACGCAAGGGCCGTCGCACGTCCTCACGGGAATCCAACCGCCGAATGATGGAAGATCGCCCGAAAGAGCAATCTGACTGGGAAGAGAAAATCATTCAAGTCCGCCGCGTGACCAAAGTGGTCAAAGGCGGTAAGAAGTTGAGTTTCCGCGCCGTCGTCGCTGTCGGCAACGGTAAAGGTCAAGTCGGTATCGGTGTTGGCAAAGCAGCTGAAGTTATCGGCGCCATCCAAAAGGGTGTGGTCGATGCCAAAAAGAGCTTGGTCAACGTACCGATGGTTGGCACCACTATTCCCCACACTATTGTCGGCACACAAGGCGCCAGCCGCGTGATGCTCAGACCAGCATCTAAAGGTACCGGTATCATCGCCGGTGGCGCTACTCGTGCCATCCTGGAGCTTGCTGGAGTTGGCGATGTGTTGGCTAAATCGTTGGGTTCGCGTGCTCCACTAAACGTAGCTCGTGGCACCATCGATGGTTTGAGTCGATTGAGAACTTTCGAAGAAGCATCGCGTTTGCGCGGTATCAACCTCAGACAGATGCTGTCGTGATTTGAGTAGCAACGTAAAACGTTGACGCTAATCACAAACATAGGAATTAGGAAAATGGCCAAGAAATCTGAATCTACCGGCGCTTCAGCCATCAAAATCCAATTGACCAGTGGTCTGGTTGGTACCATGGAGAAGCAAAGAAAAGTAGTGCGCGCGCTTGGACTGCGCAAGTTTGGTGCTTCGGTTGTGCACCTCGATTCACCAACCATTCGTGGCATGGTGCGTAAAGTAGAGCACCTGGTCTGTGTTGAACCGACCAACGAAAAGCCGCTGTCTAAGAAAGATGCAAAAGCTGCTAAAACAGCAGCAGCTGCTGAAAAGGCGAAGGCCTAAGACCGTCAACTGTAAAACAACTGCCGAGTCTGAATCTGTTTCAACAGACAGGCGTAAGGCTAAGGAGAGAAAATGGCTAAGGAAGCAGGTACTACTAAGATGTTGACTCTGGACGATCTGCGTCCAAATGATGGCGCCAAGCGCAACAAAAAGCGCGTTGGTCGTGGTCGCGCATCAGGTCATGGTAAGACATCGACCCGCGGTCACAACGGTCAAGGACAGCGTTCTGGCGAAAGCAAGCGCTTCGGTTTCGAAGGCGGTCAAACACCGTTGTTCCGTCGTCTACCTAAAATTCATAACTTCGATCATGCGCCTAACCGCCGTGTGTGGGTTGAACTCAACGTTGGTTCGTTGAATTCTCTGCCAGCTAAGTCGGAAGCCACGCCAGAAACGTTATGGCAAGCGAAAATTCTGCGCAAGCCGACCGCTAGTCTTCGTATCCTTGGTAATGGCGACCTCACGGTTGCGCTTACCGTTCGCGCGCACCACGTCTCTGAAGGCGCTCGCAAGAAGATCGAAGCTGCAGGCGGCACAGTAGAGATTATCGGACCGGCCGAAGCTCAAGCTTAATGGCATGTGCCCAAGCTCAATCCGCTCAAGCACAATCCGCAAAAGCTCTAGCAAGGATCAACAAATAGATGACCGACTCCGCACAGGGACCAGCTAAGCGAGGTTCGCCCATCGGTGGCCCCGAGTACTTGTTCTCTCTACTGAAAGCGGCTGGCTTGAAGGAAAGAATTCTCTTCACGCTGGCGATGATTGCCCTTTATCGAATTGGCGTCCACATACCGCTGCCCGGTGTTGATCCGCAAGCGATGATGCATCACCAAGAGTTGGCTCAAAGCTTGCTCGGGATGATCGACTTGTTTACAGGCGGCGCCTTGAACAAGCTTTCTATCTTCTCAATGGGTATCGGTCCGTACATCACGGCCTCAATCATCATGCAGTTAATGTCGGTTGTTTTTCCTAAGTTGGAAGACTTGCAGAAAAATAGCGGCGAAGCTGGGCGTAAGCAGCTGGCGCAATACACGCGCTACGCCACTGTCGCTCTAGCTATGTTCCAATCGTTTATGTTGGCACGATTGCTGATGTCGATTCGCAACTCAGCTGGGGTCACTGATGTGGTTCCATTCCCGGGACCGGGATTTCTTTTCGGTATTCCTGTTTTTGTGTGGGTGGCAACGCTCATCCTGACTGCTTCGGCCATGTTCATTATGTGGATCGGCGAGCAGATAACTGCGCAAGGGGTGGGCAATGGTGCCTCGCTTTTGATCTTCCTCGGTATCGCTTCTCGTATGCCGGTTATGTTCCGCAATACGTGGGAGTCGGTGCATGAAGGACAGACTCCTGCTGCCGGTGCCGTTGCTCTTATCCTCGTTTTCCTTTTCTTGACGGCTCTAGTTGTAGCCCTGCAGCAAGGCGTCCGCAAAATAGCTGTTGTTGGTCGAAAGACTATGGGGCGGCAAATGCTCGAGATGCCCGACGATTATCTCTATCTGCCGGTCAATCCGTCCGGCGTTATGGCGATCATTTTCTCTAGTTCGCTTCTGATGTTCCCCACAACATTGATGCAGTTCATCAATAAGAACCAGGGCGATCCTTTCAAGGCTATTCACGACTTGATAGCTGGCATTCCGGGACTGGGAACCGTGTTTGTAAACTTCAGCAGCCTTGGTTGGGTGCAAGAAGCTTGGAGCTTCTGCCAGACCGAGTTCTACAATATGATGTCTTATCAGCATTGGGAGCACTCGCTGATTTATTTCCTGTTGATCATCTTCTTCGCCTTCTTCTATTCGTCGATTATCTTCCAACCGCGCGATATGGCTGAGAATCTGCGCCGAAGTGGACGAGCCATTCAAGGCGTGAAGCCGGGACGACCGACGACTACTTACCTTGAGCAGGTCATCGGAAGATTGACTTTGATCGGTGCTGTGGCAATTGGCATCGTGGCAATTTTGCCTATCCATGCCGAACAGCTGACTGGTGTGCAGACCCTGCAAGGTCTGGGCTCGACATCTCTAATCATTCTTGTCGGCGTTGCCATTGATACGCAGCGTCAGATTCTTACTCATGCGCTCTCGGCAAAATACCAGGCGCGTGGCTTATTCAGACAACCTGGCGACAAAAAAGAGGCCTAATATCTATGCGTATTCTATTTCTTGGTGCTCCTGGCGCCGGTAAAGGTACTCAATGCAAGCGACTGGCTAAGCAATGCCAACTGCCACATTTGGCCTCGGGCGATCTTCTTCGGGAAGCTGTGCAGCAAGGCACCGTGGCCGGTATCAGAGCCAAACAATTTATGGATGAAGGCAAACTGGTACCAGATGAAGTATTGATCAACATGTTCCGTGACAAGTTGACTTCGCCTGCTTGCGGCAAGGGATTCATTCTCGATGGTTTCCCGCGCAATCTGGCACAAGCGCAAGCTCTCAACGTTTTGCTTGCAGAACTAAATCAGAAGTTGGATGTGGTTATCAATCTAGAAGTTGATGAGAAGCTTTTGCTTGAGCGCTTGACCGGTCGGCGCATTTGCTCGAACAAAGCATGTAATCAGCCGTTCCACTTGAGCTTCCGCAAGCCGAAACAAGAAAATGTTTGCGATGTTTGTGGCTCTGCTTTGATGCATCGCTCGGACGATAAGGCTGAGTTGGTTGGTCCTCGTCTAAAGACCTACCATGACGAAACTGAGCCGCTTCTCACATTCTATGCTGATGGTGGCAAGTCTGGAGCCAATGGTCCATTGAAGAATATTGACGGCTCGAGCAGCGAAGAAGAGATTTTTGCGCAGCTTTTGCAAGCCGTACCGTGTAGCTCCAACAAGTGATCGGCCAATGATTGTCACGGCGGAGGAAGATATTGAGCTTTTCCGCAAGGCTGGCTCGCTGGCTGGACTTGTACTGGAAGAGCTCGGGCGCATGGTCGAACCAGGCATCACTACCTGGGATCTCGATCAAGTTGCCGAAAAAATGATTCGCGATGGCGGTGCCATTCCCACCTTCAAGGGCTATCGCAACTTCCCAGCGACCATCTGCGCTTCAGTCAACGAAGAGATTGTGCACGGTATTCCTAGCAAGAAGAAGGTGCTCAAGGAAGGCGATGTTGTCAGCATCGACATCGGCGTCACTTATCGAATAACCGAAGATGGCAAGAAGCGTGACTTCATCGGCGATACGGCAATTACGGTTCCGGTGGGCAAGGTCTCATCGCGGCTGGAAAAATTACTTGCCGATACGCAAGAGTCGCTCTATGCCGGAATTCGCGCCGCGGTAAATGGAGCCAACCTCGATGAAGTTGGTGGTGCCATTGAAGATGTGGCGATCGGCGGCAATTATGGACTCGTTCGCGAGTACGGCGGACATGGCATAGGACCTAAGCTCCATGAGGAGCCGTTCATATTCAATTACCGCACCCATAGTCGAACGCACCTGAAAGCTGGTATGGTTATAGCAATTGAACCAATGTTCAATCTCGGCGTCGAAAAAACGAGGCAAAAAGCCGACGGGTGGACGGTTGTAACGACAGATTACAAACCTTCGGCACATTTTGAACATTCAATTTTGATCACCGAAACTGCCCAACCGGAGATATTGACGAGGCGTCCAAGCGAAAAAATATGACCAAGCAAGGTGTAATTGAGTTTGAAGGTACAATCCGCGAATCGCTCCCCAACGCTATGTTTCGGGTCGAGCTGGATGGCGGACATAAAGTCTTGGCACACATTTCCGGCAAGATTCGCAAAAACTTTATTAAGATACTTCCGGGCGATCGAGTGCGCGTAGAGCTCACTCCATACGACCTTACACGCGGAAGAATCACTTACCGCATCAAGGATTGATGTAAAATATATAGTTCGTCTGCGGCTGCATTGGCTGATTACGATCAGTCAACATAATCTCTATTGACATGCGCGCTCGCGCGCATTTATTCGGGACTCTACAAGAAATGAAAGTCAGAGCATCAGTAAAAAAAATCTGTGAAAAATGCAAGGTCATTCGCCGTAAAGGTCGGGTTGCCATCATTTGCGAGAATCCCAAACACAAACAACGTCAGGGTTAGATTGCATCGGTCGTGCTCGACACGACCGGCGATTTGATTGTGATTGGTGAAATCGGGTTAACGGACCCCTTGAAGGGGATGGAGGAGAAATGGCTCGGATTGCGGGTGTCGACCTGCCGAGAAACAAGAAAGCGTACATTGCGCTGCGCTACATTTATGGAATCGGAGCAACTGCTGCAGATCAAATCTGCAAGAAGTTGGGGATTCCTGAAGTCAAGCGTGTTCAAGATCTCAGCGAAGACGAAGTAAATCGAATTCGTGAAGAGATTGACAAGAACTGGCAAGTCGAAGGCGATCTTCGTCGCGTCGAAGGTCTCAATATCAAACGATTGATCGAAATCAATTGTTTCCGCGGTCAGCGTCATCGTAAGGGTCTACCGACTCGGGGACAACGCACCAAAACCAACGCGCGTACCCGTCGTGGTCGCAAGCGCGTAACCGTCGCCGGTAAGAAGATAGCCGCCAAGTAGGCTAAGCGACTTAATCGGATTGAAACTGGCGTTGTGTCAAAACTGACCTTCGCCGCGTGATAAGGGAAATAGGAATTATGGCTAAAGCGCAGAAAGCTAGAACCAAGAAAAAAGAACGGCGCTATGTATTGGAAGGGCTCGTGCACATCCAATCGACGTTCAATAACACAATCGTATCGGCAACCGATCCTCAAGGCGCAGTTATCGCCTGGGCATCGGCCGGAACGGTAGGCTTCAAGGGTGCCAAGAAAGGCACTCCATTTGCTGCTCAGCAAGCTGCTGAAGCGGTTGCTCGCCGTTCAATGGACCAGGGCATGCGTAAAGCGGAAGTGCTCGTCAAAGGTCCGGGAGCCGGTCGTGAAACCGCTATTCGTGCCTTGCAAGCTGCTGGGTTGGAAATAACCCTCATTCGCGATGTAACCCCTATTCCCCACAACGGCTGCCGTCCACCCAAACGTCGCCGCGTCTAACCCTGTAATTTAGAGGAGATTGGCCTGTGGCCAGATATACCGACTCAGTTTGCAAACTCTGCCGCAATGAAGGCTTGAAGCTCTTTTTGAAGGGCTCGCGCTGCTATACGACTAAATGCGCCATCGAGCGCCGTCGCTATCCGAGCGGTCAACATGGACAAGACCGTAAGAAGCAGTCTGAATACGCTATTCAATTGCGCGAAAAACAAAAGGTACGTCGTTTCTACGGCGTGCTCGAAAAGCAGTTCTCTAGCTACTTCGAACAAGCTAACAAGCAAAAAGCCGTTCCAACGGGCTTGCGTTTGCTTCAATTGCTAGAAGTACGTCTCGATAACCTGGTGCATCGCTCCGGTTTGGCGCCATCGCGCGCACAAGCCAGACAATTGATTCTGCACGGACATGTCACCGTCGATGGCAAGAAGGTATCAGTACCTTCGTATCAAGTCAGAGTCGGTCAAAAGATCACACCGCATCAGGACAGCAAGAAATTGTTCAAGCAGCTGATGGAAGACAATCCGACCACCGGTGCTCCGCACTGGATGGTTGTTGACCAAGAAGCGCAGTTGGTATCGATTTCGCAATTGCCGGCGCGTGAAGATCTTGACCCAACTATTAAAGAGGCGCTGATCGTTGAATTCTACTCTCGTTAAGCGTGACCTTTTAGACGTTAGTTGTTCGAATCGAGTAATGAACGGAGAAATAATGGAACCTCTCAAAATCAAATGTTTGGAGAATAAGACCGGAACCGATGGTTCAATCTACGGCAAGTTCGTCATCGAGCCGCTAGAGAGAGGTTATGGCACGACTTTGGGCAACGCCCTGCGTCGCGTGCTTCTTTCGTCATTGGAAGGCGGAGCCGTAACGGCCGTTCGTATCGAAGGCATTACTCACGAGTTCACCACCATTCCTGGTGTTGTCGAAGATGTGATCGACGTTATGCTCAACTTGAAAGGACTGGTTGTTAAGTCCTACAGCAACGACCCGCAATATCTGCACCTTGATGTAAATCGTCCAGGACCGATCACCGGTCGCGACATCATCTGTCCTGCTGATGTAACTATCATCAACCCGGACTGGCAGATTTGCACGCTTACCGATGAAGGTCGCGTACGTGCTGAAGTTACTGTCGAGCGCGGTCGCGGTTATGTGCCGGCTGATGCGCACAGCCACTACAAGCAAGCTATCGACGTGCTGCCTATTGACGCAGTATTCATGCCTATTCGCAAGGTTAGCTACAACGTAGAGCCGACCCGCGTTGGCGAGTCGACAGACTACGATAAGTTGACCATGGAAATATGGTCCAACGGTTCTATCGATGCTACTGAAGCTGTCAGCCAAGCTGCCCGCCAGTTGATCGATCACCTGGTACCGATTGCTGAATTGTCCGGACGCCCAGTCGTACCGGTCACTGCAGCACCGGCCCAACCGGACGGTAAGCATCATTCCATCTCTATTGAAGAGTTGGAGTTGTCCGTTCGCGCTTATAACTGCTTGAAGCGGGCAAACATTCACTCACTCGGTGAACTGCTCAAGCTTACCTACGACGATCTGATGAATATCAAAAACTTCGGTAAGAAATCTGCCGATGAAGTCATCGAGCGTCTGCGCCAGTTCGGCTTGACCCTGGCTGATTCCCCGAAAGCCTAACTTCAAAGGATAATAAGGTTATGCGTCACCGTGTACCAAGAAACAAACTAGCTCTCCCTTACGATCAGCGTAAAGCAATGTTGCGGTCGTTGGCTACTGAGCTTCTCCGCCACGATGAAATCTACACCACGCTTGGACGCGCCAAAGCTGTGCGCAGCGAAGCGGAGCGCATGATTACTCTGGCTAAGCGAGGTAAGTTGGTAGGAGCCGAAGGCGGAACCCAAGGTGCCGCAGCGCAAGTGCACAAGCGCCGTCAAATTGCTGCATTTCTCTATGACGGCGATGTGGTCAAAAGAGTATGCGAAGTGGTGGCACCGCGCTACGAAAATCGTTCGGGTGGCTACACCCGCATCATTCGCGCCGGTTACCGTCGCGGCGATGCATCGCCGATGGCTATCATTCAGCTGGTTTAATTATCGAACTCACTTGAGCCTTGCACCATATCTGGTGGCTTCACTATGGTGAGAGTGGCTCTTAAAGTCGAATACAACGGACGGCGCTTCTGCGGTTCGCAGTTTCAGCTCGGGCAGAGAACTGTCCAGGATGAGTTGGAAAAAGCTGTCGGTACCTACATGCGTTTGCCAGATAGGCGCGCCAAGGTAATCTTCAGCGGACGCACCGATAGTGGAGTCCACGCGCGCGGGCAGATCTGCCATTGCGATCTTCCTGATGAGGCGCTTGATCTGTGGCGCTTCTGTTGGGCGCTTAACGGCATCGTGCCGGACGACATGAGCATTACCGACGTGGCCATCGTGCCCGATGACTTTCACGCACGCTATTCTGCGACCAAGCGCAGTTATGCTTATCGCATTCTTAATCGCGCGCAGAGATCGGCACTGCTTAAAGATACGCATTATTTCATTCCATTTGAACTGAATTTAAACTCAATGGCGCGAGCGGCTGAAAGCCTGATAGGAAGCCATGATTTCGCTGCTTTTAAAAGCGCAAATAGCGATACGACGTCCACGATCTGCCGCGTGGGAAGCGCGCAAATATTGAATTTAGGTGAAGGAAAGCTTGAATTCTGTATATCGGCAAATCACTTCGTTTACAATATGGTCCGTATAATTGTCGGGACGCTCATAGAAATCGGCCTCGGCAAACGACCGATGACTGATCTCGAAAAAGCTTTGTCTACAAAGCAGCGTTCGCAGACTGGTCCCACGGCTCCGCCCATTGGGTTATGTCTGGAGTCGGTCGAGTACCCGGAAAGTTATGAGCTGTTTAAGTCCGCTTCTTTTCAAAAGCGCGATTGATACGGAAGTCAGGAGAGTTGGTTGTGAATAGTTATTGTGCAAAACCTGAAGAAGTTGCCCGCAACTGGTGGGTAATCGATGCGGCAGGTCAAACGCTGGGACGCTTGGCAGTACAGGTGTCTACCGTTTTGCGCGGCAAGAATAAGCCGCAATACACGCCCCACGTTGATTGCGGCGATTTTGTAATCGTCATCAATGCTGAAAAGGTTGTCGTGTCTGGCAGCAAGGAAGAGCAAAAGCTCTACCGCCACCACAGCGGTTATCCGGGTGGCTTCAAGCAAGAGACCTTGCGTTCATTGCGTGAGCGTCGTCCGACAGCAATCATTGAAACTGCAGTAAAAGGAATGCTGCCCCACAATCGTTTGGGCGCTCGCCAGTTCACTAAATTGAACGTTTATGCCGGTGCTGAACATCCGCACGCCGCGCAAAACCCACAACCGATGACGGTTGGCTTCAACGAAGCATTTAAGCCCCACCCCGCCGCAGCAGCGACCAAGTAAAGAGATAAGGAAAATAGAGTATGACGTCAAGCGTTATTCAATACTACGGTACAGGTCGCAGAAAGACCGCCAGCGCGCGTGTTCGCTTGGTTCCCGGTACTGGCACGATCACTATTAACGGTCGTACGTTGGAAGATTATGTTGGCAACAGACCGGCTTTGGTTCGCGAAATCAATTCACCATTCGAGGTTGCTGAATCTCAAGCACGTTTCGATGTTGTCGTGACCGTAGTTGGCGGTGGTATCGCCGGACAAGCTGGCGCCATTCGTCACGGTATAGCGCGCGCGCTTGCCGAAGCTGCGCCGCAAAATCGACCGATTCTGCGCACCGGCACTCTGCTTACGCGCGACCCGCGCGTCAAAGAGCGTAAGAAATATGGTCGTAAACGCGCCCGTAAGCGGTTCCAGTTCTCGAAACGTTAATCGTTAATCGTTAATCGTTAATCGTCACACGTCACACGTCACACGTTTAACGTCACACGTTTAACGTTTAACGTCTAACCTTAATCGGCGGATTGTCGTCTATAAGTTTTGGTTCTGGTTACTCACCGGGCTTATCTATCGCTGTGGTAAAACAGAGGTAGAGACCGAAACGTCAGGTGCATTTTGAATCGTTCCCAGATAGCAGCTCTTGTGTGCGGGCTAGTGATCAATGGGCTTCTTGTCCCAGGCTGTCACGCAGCTGTTCAGGCGAGCGTGAATAATGCTTTCAGCTCGGCGAACACTCTTGCAGCGCATGGACGCTACGATGAGGCGATTGCCAAGTACAGGATTGCGCTGCGACAAAACTCGCATAACGGTCAAATCCACCACATGTACGGACGTACATTGGCGCTAATGGGCTACTTCGGTGATGCTGTTCAGCAATATAGTCAGGCTGCCGTTTTGCTTGCCGAACCAAGCGCCGCATTGGAATATGATTGGGGCGTCGCCTATGCTGCCGGTGGCGAGAATGAAGAAGGCGTGCGCCATTTGTTGCGTGCCGTCAATATAAGTCCAAGATTTATCGCTGCGTACAACAATCTCGGCATCGCTCTGGGCCGGCTTGGGGACTATTCCGGAGCGATCGCGGCTTACGAAGCTTCGCTGCAGTTGCAACCGACGAATTCTATAATAGCTAACAAACTAGCTGATCTTCGCGGTGTTTTGAATGGCACTATTAAGCCTCACATAGAGCAAGTTGCTCCCGCGCCTCCGTCTCGACTCACAGTGGAAAGGGTAGATCTGCCGGCTGTGACAGATGGTGCCGGTGGTGCCAAGAACCAGCCGAAAACCTCTGCTCAAGCAGAAATTGAAGAGACGGTAAAGAAGGTCAGCGGCACTGTGGTTGTGCTTGAAGATGAGGACAAACTGAATAAACCGGCTCCGGTAACGATGAAGGAAACTCTTGCCCGAAAGGCAATGACCGATGGTGCACATCCGTTGCTCAGTGATGGCAGTGATCTGCCTAAGTCCAAGAAAGGATCGCATGGCTCGCGAAGAATGCTGACAGCAGGCGAATCGATAGTCATACCGCTGATTGCCGAGCCTGATTCCGAAAAGTCGAATAAGTCAGGCTCGATGCGCTTTATGCCTGTTACAGAAACGGCGAAGATGGGGCAGGGACGAAAGTCACGAGAGGCATCAGATACAGCCAGCAACAGAGCTTCTCAGAATTCAACGGCGACTGGCACTTTGGGATCCGGTAGTGCAGGAAGTCCGAGCGCTACCGGGTTGAACAGCGTTCCTGCAGTCCCGGCTAGTGCTAGTACTAATACTAATGCTAGTGCTAGTACTGGCGGAGCGACAGGTACCTCAGCTGCTGCCGCTTCTCAAAGCGGATCAATAGCGGCGCCGACACAGTCATCTGCGTCGACTCCGGACGCGACTGGCGGTATTTCTGATCAGTTGCACGATCCTGCATATAGTCAGTTAGAGAAAAATTTAGCCGAGCCCGCGCAAGGCGATGGCAGTATCCATTCGGGAGATGCCGGGGTAGCAGAGAGCAACGAACACAAAGAGGCTCCCAAAGAGGAGTCCAAAGATACCAAAGAGTACAAACCATCGCGTCAAGTCATCGACCTGGAAGATCTCAAAGAGCTGAAAGAACTCAAAAAGAACTAAGTCATTCAGTTCTGGTTAACCGACAACTACCTTTTGTCGATCTGTTTCATCAGCAGTCTCTTCTGGCGTTTCGTCAGGGCTCTCGCCATCCTCAGCAGAATCTTCAGTCACATGGACATGATCGGGCAGGTCGTCGCTCAAGCGCTTCCACTGACCGCCAGCTCGCTGCTGGTTTTGGAAAGTTATGAAGGCGAACATTCCACCGATTATGGTGGCGATGCCCAAGCCAAGAAAAATCATACCCGCCGAATTTCCGGCGTACAGAATATAGATGCCTGCTGCATTCAGTAAGCATGCGACAAATAGAGTCGATGGAATCAGAAACGCTTTCCAGGCTTGCATGCGCTCAGCTCGTTCTATGTCGTTCATAGCTCTTCCTTGACTCCGAAGCATTGTCAGCCCGCTAATGTTAGCACTCTCAGTTCATGTCAGTATATGCAGCGGCAGCTTGAGAATCCATCTTTAACTTCAATTGACTTAAGGGTAGACTACCGAGCATGCTGTCGAACATGAGGCTCCGATAATGAACGCGACAGTCGGCACCTGTTCCCGTTGCTCCGGGCTAATTGAAGCTGGAGATAATTTCTGCCAGGATTGTGGTTTGCCGTGGCAAGATTTGCGTTCGCCATTATTGCAATCGACTGAGGAAAAACGCGCCAAGAGTGTTGCTCCTAGTCATTCGCCCATTGCTTTTTCGACGAAGTTGACCGTAGATTCATTTCTCAAGCAAGTCCATCGCGTCGGTACGATGACGGTACCGGATACGGTTATGACGCTTGCCGTGATCACTTACTGTGCTGCAGCAGTGTTCTCTTTTCAAAGAGCGAATCCACAGTGGTACTTAGTGCTCAAGCAATTTCCACAACCAAAACCGAAAGTATTGCCGCAGCATGTTCCAAGTGAGATCACGCTGCTCCTTCATCAATGCGAGCGCAGAGCGCAGCTGGATGTGTTGCGTAAGCGGACACCGGTTGCATCGGTGAAAGAAGTGAATAAGCAAGATCTGGGGGCTCAACAGGCGCATAGCCACGATGTTCATCGGCAAGTCGTGAAAAGTGATATCGTATATGGTGCGCAACGAAAATCTCTGCGTTCGGATGTCGGCGATATGCCGCGCATATCTAAGCAGCAAGCAGAGGAGCTTGGTGATGCGTCGCTGGCAACTGGCAGTGTGCAGTCGTCGCTGGCTCAAGCGAGTTCAAACGATTCAGCACTAGCTAAGGACGATAGCGAAGGGCCCAAGAGCAAATCTGCATCCGCGGCTCCGTCGGCTAGCAAAGTCAAAGAGCTCGCTCAATACAACAAACTATTGGCGCAATTCTTCAGCAAGTCGCAATCTGATGCATCATCCGAACAAAAGGATCCACCTTCGTTTCAAGAATGGGTAGATAGCAAAAAAGCCCCCTTTTGAGGGGCTTTTCGTGTATAGCTGATGGACATGCGGCGTGGGTTATTTGCCTAGCTCTTTTTTGAGGAATGTCGCACCCAGTCCAAGTGCGCCTCCGATTGCCGCGGTTTCAGCCGTCTTCTTACCGGTGCCATGTCCTTTGGAGGCTGCCCAGCCAAGTCCCAGCCCTGTGGTTGTACCCGCGGCGAGGTTCTTCACATAAGGATGTTTTTTCATCGTGGCGCTTGATTCAATCAGTCCCACACCGGCACCAGTGCCTGCTCCGATAGCGGCACCGCGCATGATACCTTTGCCGGAGATCAATCCTGTTAAAGCACCTGATCCTACGCCAACAGCAGCGCCCACTGATGCGCCTTTGACCTTGGGATGTGTTTGCAAATACGTTTGTTTCTTTACTGTATTCTTGCTTACACCGGCCTTCAATGTATCGGCGTAACTAACGTTCGAAACAGAGGCTGCAAGCCATACCAGCGACATAATCACACTGAGCTTTTTTGCTCTCATTCGTATTCGTCCTCTCTGACAACTGAGTCCAACTTTGTCATTATAGGACAGAACCGCTTCAGCTGCGGCTGCATTAGGGTGCAGGAAACCTTTTAATGCATTGAGGAAATCCCTCGTCCAGGCGTTACAATTGCACACGAGCAAGAGGGCGGCCAGTATGGCTAAAGGTAAGAATTTCGGTCCCGATAAGCGTAAGAAGGAAGACAGCCAGCCTGCGCCGGGCTTCCTCAGTCAATCCTCCAGCCGCTCGTCGGAGTCAGAGAAGTTCAGATTTCGGGCGTACTTTATAGCGTGTGCCATTATATGTGGTGCGGTACTGATCTGCTATACAAACACGCTCTGGTATGGCGTCACATTGAATGACAACATTACGTTTGCTCAGCTGAATCTCGATGAGCCGTCGCAATTTTTCTCGAAGCTATGGGCTCAGGCACTGTTGCAGCCATTAACGCAGCCATGGTTGCGGGCGTCTTTCGCGCTTGATTTAATCAACTACGGTTCCACGTTCGCCTGGTACCACCTGGTGAATGTTTTCCTGCATGCATCGTGCTGTGTGGCGCTATTCACTCTGATTCTCCGATTATCCTGGCGCATGCGCAATTTTCGCAGCATTACTGTCGATCCATTTGTGATCGCACTCATGTCGTCTTTGCTCTATGCTTGTCATCCGCTTGCCGTCCAACCTGCGACATATATAACTTCTCGATATACAGCGTTGGCTTGCGCAAACGTTCTGATTTCTTTGAACTGTTTCCTGGTCGGTTACTTTGGACAGTCGAACACTGCTCGCTGGTGGGGCTATGGTCTTGCTTTAGCTTTTGGTTTGATGGCTGTCAATGCCAACGAGGTCGGCTTGTCGTTGCCACCTTTGATGTTAGCTTTAATGATTCTGACCAGAAAGGGTTCTATTTCGGTTTGGAATCTTGCCGTTGATAGAGCGTACGTGTTCGGCGCGCTCTTGATCTTGCTTTGTCTACCATTCACATATTTTGCTGGCTTTGCACCGGGATATGCAGCCGACTTCTATGCGCTGCCATTATTGTCAAAAGCCGCTTATACGGCTACGCAGTTCAAAGCTCTCTTTACTTACTATGCACGCTGCTTTGTCGTTCCCATTGGTGTCAGCCTCGACCCGCCGTATACATTGGCTAACGGCTGGACAGATCCGCTTGCTCTTTGCGGTGCCGCACTGGTCGCCCTGTTTACTGTAGCCATAGTCAAAGCTAAGAAGTATCCGATCATTGTGTTCGGTTTTATTCTTGTTTTAGCTGGCTTCATTCCTCACGCCTGCATTGTTCAGCAAGAGTCGGTTGCCGACCCAGTTTTTTATGTCAGCCTTGGCGGTGCCTGTGCTGTTGCCGGCAGTATCCTTGCTGAATTGCTAACTGGCACCAGGCGCCAGACGGCACTAAAATTTGCTCCGATTATCGTTGCCCTGGCGATTCTGACGCTATTGCGCAACCTTGAGTGGCGTAATGAAAATTCGCTGTTCGCCGCCACCTTGCGCACCAATCCTAAGAGTGCAGTTACTCTTGCCTGGAGCGCTCTTTATCAAATGGCGAAGAAAGACTACAAAGATGCGCTGAAGCTTGCCGACGACGCGTTAGCTACGGACGATAAAATGGCGATGGCCTATTTGGTCAAAGGTGGCGCGCTCGAGCGGATGGGGAAATTTGCGGAAGCCCGCGAACCTTTGGAAAAAGCAGAAGCGCTCTCGGTTGCTCAAAAGTTACCAATCCAAAGTTCTGTCGAGCTGTCGCTGGCCGAATGCTATGTACGATTGGGGCAACCTGGTTACGACAGCCAGGTTGCAAAACTGTTGTATGGCGTATTGGCGCACGAGCCGAAAAATGGCCGTGTGGCATACGTGATGGGTCTGCAAGCTTATCAAAAAGGTCAGTACGGGCAAGCTCATGAATTTCTAAAGCAGGCAGCCAATGGTGGTGCGGCTGACGGACTGCCCATACTCGCCGAATGTGCGCTGCGGCTTGGCCAACTGGACGAGGCGGCGTACATCGCAAAAACGGCGGTGCAGGTCAATGATGGTGCAGAAGCTAGACTGTCTATGGCAATTGTGCAAATCGCGCAGAAACAGTTTGAGCCAGCGAAAACTGAGTTAGCGGCAATCTTAAAGGAGAACCCGAGCAACGCTTTGGCCATGGCGTACTTGTCGCTCACTTATAGAAAGCTGGGCAATAAGGCTTTGGCCGATAGTTACGATGCCGATGCGCGAAAATTAGATGCTGGCATCTGGTCTCAGGTGATACAAGTTAGCGATGGTCCGGCAGGGAGGTAGGTGTCATGGACATCTGGCATCAGATGGCCAAAGAATGGTATTGGTTTGTCATCGTCGGTGCATTGGTGGCAGTGGCGTTCGCGCCAAGTTTTCTTAAAGGCAAATGCCCTCAATGTCGCAAACGCGGGCTTGTGTCTGTAGACCTCGATCAAGTAGGACAGGAGCAGCTAGCTTCCTTCGGACTGTCTTTTCCGACTTTATACAACTGTCGCAAATGCCAGGCGCGTTTGTATCGCGAACGAAGTGGCGAATTGAAAGCTGCTGACGATAGATTTACAGCATTGTTCGAGCGCGAGCCTACGGTCTAACGTCTAATGTCTGACGTACCGATTATCCGCTCTGGGATAGAATAGCGGTGAGCTCGTCTCCCAGAGTCACCGGTTTCTGGCAGGCAAAGTTGACACAGTAATAAGCCGTCGTCTTTCCTTCAATAGATTCTCGACCGGCTAGAAGTGGCAGATTGGCAATCTCTTTTGTATGAGCCGCCGTGGGGCAAAAAGCCAACGCTACGGTGTGTGGCAAATAAACTGATTGAGCAGCAAAAAGCATCGCCTTGAAGTTATCGTCTGTGTCAGAGCTGGTTGAATCAGGAGCAATCAAAACAAGTTCGCTAGGCGCAGACAACGCCAGATCCAGGCAGCACAGAAGATATGAGAACTGGTCAGGAGCTCTGTCATAGTAGGACGAATAAACTTTGAGAACATTTTCGGCTCTCTTCACGAAGGTTTCGTTGGCAGTAAGTCTTCCAAGTCGCAGCAAATTCATCGTCGCCACTGCGGTTGGCGACGGCATGGAAGCGTCGAAATAACTCTTTGGTTGGGTGATCAAACTTTCGTGCTCGTCGCTGACAAAGAAGAATGTGCCGTCTTTCGCATCGGAAAATTGTTCGAGCATTACATCATTCAGCACCAACGCCTTGCTCAGCCAATCTTCAGTAGTGTCGACTTGGGCCAGATCAAGCAGCGCTTGAATGAAGTAGGCATAGTCATCGAGATAGCCTTTGAATTTGGCGATGCCTCGTCCCCAGGTCCGCAGAAGGCGCGTGCCACCGTCAGTAGTGAGGCTCTCTAGCATAAACTTGGTAGTGCGCTTGGCCGCGTTCAGGTAGCGGATATCTTGCAAGCAGCGATAGCCGTCGATAAATGCACTTACCATCAGGCTGTTCCAGCTGGTAAGTACTTTCTCATCACGCCCCGGACGCACACGCTTGCTGCGCTCTTCGAGCAGTTTCGCTCGCAGAGGCGCAAGTCTTTGCCAGAAAGCGTCGACAGTCATTTTATAATGTTTGGCGAGCGTTTCCGGCGATTGAGCCAGGTGCAATACGGTAGTGCCGTGTTCGAAGTTACCGCGGTCGTGGCAATCGAAGACCTCCGATAACCACTTCCCGTCTTCCTTTCCGAGCACGGCCGTAATCTGCTCGGGCGTCCAAACATAGAAACGCCCTTCTTCACCCTCACTATCCGCGTCGAGGCTTGAATAGAAAGCGCCTTCATCGGTAGTCAGTTCGTTTAGCACAAAATCCAATATGCCTTTGCCGACCTGGCGCCAGTACAAATTGCCTGTCCGCTGGTAACCTTCGAAATAGTTACGACACAGAAGTGCATTGTCGTAAAGCATCTTTTCGAAGTGGGGCACCAACCAGATGCGATCAACCGCGTAGCGTGAAAAGCCGCCGGCGAGCTGATCATGGATACCGCCCCAGGCCATTTGATCCAAGGTTTTTGTCGCCATTTCCAGGGCTTGCTTTCGGGCAGCTTCGCTCAATGCACTGGATGGCAAACTTGCGCGCAGACAAAGCGCGATGCTGCCTGTATGAGGAAACTTTGGTGCGCCGCCGAATCCACCACACTCCTTGTCGAAAACACCCCAGAGACGATTGATACTCTTTTCGATCTGATCGCTGTTCAGTTCATCCTGCGATGGTGGGAGCATGTTGACCATAGCCAAATGATTGGTCAATTCATTCGAGCTTTCAGTTATTTCTTCGCGTTGTTCACGCCAGGCGCGGGCGATGCTTAAGAGCAACCTTTTGAAGCTTGGCAGTCCATGCCTATCTTCGGGCGGATAATAGGTACCGCCGAAAAATGGCTTTAACTCCGGAGTTAGAAAAACCGTCATAGGCCAGCCGCCGTGGCCGGTTAGCATTTGCACGGCTTTCATGTAAATATCGTCGATGTCGGGACGCTCTTCGCGATCGACTTTGATGCAGACGAAAAGCTTGTTCATTATCGTGGCGGTCTCTTCATCTTCGAAGGACTCGTGCTCCATCACGTGGCACCAATGGCAGGCTGAATAACCTACCGAGAGCAATATGGGCTTATCTTGCTCTTGTGCAGTGCTGATCGCTTCTTGAGACCACGGATACCAGTCGACTGGATTGTATGCGTGCTGCAATAGATAAGTACTTGTTTCGTTGAGCAACCGGTTAGCTTTAGTCTTACTTTCGCTCATGGTTTCCTTTGTGGTGGTGATTGTGCCCGTGGCGTTGCATTTGTAGTTACCGCATTGCTGAAGTGGTGCGTCCGTTCTTGGTTGATAAAACCAATTCATAAGCCTTCATTGTGCTTTCCAATGTGCGCTGCCAATTAAGTTCACAAGCTTTCTTTTGCGCTTCTTTGGCAAGCCTTCGGGCAGACGCCGGATCGTCGATCAGCCGCTCCATGAGACGTGCTAACTCACCGGCATCGAGATGATTATGCAAGATTAGACCGTCCTCGCCATCGGTCAATACTTCTGAGACACCACTGACTGCGGAGACTATCGGCACCAATCCGAACTGGGACGCCTGCAACGGCGCCATGCCGAAAGGCTCGACGCGTGAAGTCAGAACACCGGCGTGTGCACGTTGATATACCGGTTGCATGTCTTTCACGAAACCCAGGTATTCGACGCAATCGGTAATGCCGAACAGTTGCAGCCGCAATCGGTCGATTGGCTTTATACGTAAGCCGGCAATGAGGATTTTGAATGACTTACCTTGTCTCTTCAACTTGCTTGCTGCTGCGAGCACTATATCAAGCCCTTTTCGGCGATAGCCCCGACCGACAAAGAGAAATGTGAATGGTTGATTGCGTGAATCCTGTGACGGTGCTTCACTTTCCACGGCGGCAAGTGAAGCACCGGGATAAGCGATCACAAAAGGCTTGTGCTCTTGTGAAAGAAAAGGATAGGCGTCATAAAAGTCTTCTTGCATCACGCGAGCTGGAAACACCAGGCATTCGGCGCTGCGGCACAAGAGGCGATCTTGATTGTCGCGAATTTTGTATGCCTCGACCAGGCGCATCTTCGCGTCATTGATTAAGCGCTCGGCCGACGTACCGACTTTTGACCATCGTCCGACAGTGTGATTGTGAAAGGTGACGACATTAGCTTTGTCTGTTGGGTAGTGCTGCGAGTGGACTATGTCGAAGCCGGCGAGCTTGTCGGCAATAGACTCGATAGCGCTTTGATCGTGCTGGAGTCTTTGCGCTTTGCGCAATTTAGACGGACGAAGCGGAATGCTCTCGACTTCTAGCAATGGGTTGGTGAGTGATGACTCGTTGGACTGACAAAAAACCGTGACCTTAATGCCTTGGGTCAGCAATCCGGAAATGAGTTCATGCGCATAGAGTTCCAGTCCACCGGACTGCGAAAAGTTGCGCACCACCATAGCTACGTTCAATCTACGATCAACCGTTAGTCAAAGACCTTTAGCTTGATCGTGGCAGGATTGGCAGAAAGTTTAATTAACGGCAGTAAACGGCCCTAACGCCAATCGACGGGCATTCCGTACTTGCAGTGAGCGCAATATGCCGGCACAAGTCCATGATGGCAATACTTGGACGCCAGTCGGGCTGCTGCTTGGCTACCTGTTGTCTCTGGACGATGCGGGGCAGCTTTGACCAGTTTTTCGTCGCGAAGTTGCGTTTCTTCCGTCGGCGAAGGTGCATTAGTCTTGTAATAGCTCATCTGACTTACCCCTAGAAAACTTGCTTCCTGGTCAGCCCCAGCCCATCGGGCTTACGTGCGCAGAATCAATAGAACAAAGGACAGTATAAAGGACGGTATTAAGAAACGTATTGCTGTGCTTAAGTCTACCGCCCCTGCGCCTATTGCGTATCCATCATAAGAGTGACTAAACAATTGCGACGATACTTTGGCTAAGTTTTATCCAAAGCCCGGTAACTTTTCATATTCCCAAAAAGCTCAACAGGTAACAAATTAGTGGCCGATTTTAAGCAAATCGGCTACAAGCGCTTATAAATGATCGGCTTGTGCGGCAAACTAATACTTCGGAGGTAGGGGCTGACGCTACACCGGGGCAGCTCGATTAGCCGGGTTGAGTGTTTTGAGCTTCTCGATTGCTTGCTGTGTTGTGAGTCGTCCAGCCTGTACTTCTTCTTGCAGTTCCAGCGCCTCGCCGACGATCATCGCCGACAGTGCCTTGGAGACTACAAGCTGTTTGGCAAACGTATTCTGATTCTGCTCCATATCCTTGAGCACCTGGTCGAGCGTGTCGCCTGGAATCAATCCAGAGTCCACAAGTAGAGAGCCGAAGTGCATTTGGACGGTCTGCTGATCGGAGGCTGTCTGATTCGACGTATTGAGGGCGTCCTCGACGCTCAAGTTCTCGTGGCACACGCGGCGCAATGCTGCACCGGCCTGATCTACCGTAATCTTGTCCTCGCGAGCCATTACTTGGAGCTTCAAAGCGGCTTCTAGGTGGACTCTGGTGATCAAACCGGAATCGATCAATACTTCACCGATTGGCATGCCCAGCTTTTTGGAGACCTTAAGCTGCTGGCTGAACTGGTCATACGGAATGATGGCGGAACGTGTGAACAGCTGTCCGATGAAGATGCGCCGCTCTGCTTGCAGGGTCTGGTGATTGCCGGTGTTGCTCATGATAGCCGGCATTTGTTGTGTCACTGCTGAATGCACGGATGGTGGTGGTGCTGCATTCTTCTCTTTGATGGCCCGTTGGCGTACCCCGATTTCCTTTGCTTCATCTGGGCGCTTCAGTTGCACTAATAAGCCTGAAAGCTGCTCGAGCCGCTTGGATAGCTTGTCACTATGGTCGCTGACCAGCTCTTCCAACCGGATAGCCTGACGATAAACCTGCTCCAGCACGGGCCAATTGTGTTTGCGCTCCAGCACTTCAGACATTTTGTCGAGATATGGCAGAAGTTTTTCAGAATCTTTGCCCCATGCCCGCACTGCTTCTTTGAGGAAGCGGTTCCAGCAGGTCAACGCCTGGTCATCCATATAGCGCCTGGTCGAAAAAAGTGCGTATTGCTCCAACGTCTTGAGCAGTTGCTCGCTGTTGAGCCCGTGCTGTTCGGCTTTCCACAACGCCAGATCAAGATACTTCTTGGCCCCGGCGAGGTCGTTGTTCTGATCGGCTTGCTGAGCTTCATTGATGAGCTCTTGCCACGAATTGTTAGTATCCATAGGGCCTCATTAGCAATACTGTGCAGCCGCAAACTTTATGCCCAGATGGTAGCTGTCTAAAGCACTGGCAGACCCATTTAACTAGATTTTTGGGCCAAAAAAGTAGCAGATTGAATTGCCCCACTTGGCAAGCTTTGGGCTCTTCAATTGCTATGCAATGCTTCTAAGAAGCCGTCGTATAGTCTGGTCGTGCAATCCAGAACGCCCGCAAGACCATGATGCACTGAATTTACTGCTCGATGTTTTTCGATAAAGTAATTCGCCAGACTGAGCGATTCATCAGAGTGCTCTTGTTCTAGAGTCAGATGGTGGAACCAGATATGGTGCCCGAATCCAAGTCTGGAAAATGCGGCATGCAGGAATTGGAATTCGCGCATGGCTAGTATCTCAGTGGCAGTTATCGCCCCGGCAATTACAGCCGGTTGATACCATCTGCTTTGACAGTCTGAGCCTGTTGGACGGTAATATGTCGGCACCTGTTGGCAGAAGTAACTCACGCCCGCGCAAACTTTCGCCTGCATGAACTGGTCGAGAGCAACGCCGCATTGAGCGGCAAGATCGCGCAGTTGCGCCTGGTGGTTGCCTGCGTAGTCTCCATTGCCGTATTCATTGCGAACATTTTCCAGAATAAAACCGACTGCAGGCTCGGGCATTCGCGTTGCCGCGTACAGCAAGAGCCGCCTGAGGACGCCTGCATGAGCGTCGTAATTGCGCAAAATTCCAGCAACCTGACTTCTAGTCAACGAAACTGTGGACAGCGCTTCAAAAATTGGATGATTCCAGCATTCATGGCGTTGCGCCATTGCCGACAGCTCTTTGGCTGGCAAGCAGATTGCGATGGTCTCCAAAATGTGGTGCCTCTAAAAGGTTATTCGCCCCGTCCAGCCGGCGCTAGCTCATGGGTGGATACTTTTTTTTTCTGGCCTTCTTGTGCTTCCATCTTCTCGAGGAACCACTGCGCCTCCAAAGCTGCTGCGCAGCCGGTGCCGGCGGCCGTTACCGCTTGCTTGTAGACTTCATCCTGCACGTCGCCAGCGGCAAACACGCCAGGAATCTTGGTTTTCACGCCTTCTGTAGCTATATAGCCATTCTCGGTCAATTCCAACTGACCTTTGAACAGTGAGGTGTTTGGCTGGTGACCGATGGCGATAAATATACCGTCGCAGGAAATTTCTTCGACTTTTCCTGTCTTGAGGTTCTTCACCCGCATTCCGGTGACTTCGCCTTTGGAGACGTCATAGATATCTTCGATGACGGTGTCTAGCATAAAGTCGACTTTGGGAGTTTTCATAGCTCGATCGACCATGATCTTCGAAGCGCGGAATGAATCGCGGCGGTGCATCAAAGTAACCGAGCTGGCAAAGCGTGTGAGGAACATCGCTTCTTCCATCGCTGTATCGCCGCCGCCGACAACGAAGACCTTCTTATCGCGGAAGAAGAAGCCGTCGCAAGTGGCGCAGGCAGAAACGCCATGCCCCATTAGTTTGCCTTCCGATTCTAGCCCTAATAATTTTGCGTTTGCGCCCGTGCAAATGAGCAATGTTTCGGTATGGATTTCTTCGCCGCTGGTCTTTATCACGAACGGGCGTTTAGATAGGTCGACAGACTCGGCATTGTCGTAGATGAACTGAGTGCCGAAGCGCTCAGCTTGCTTATGCATCTCTTCCATCAACGTTGGACCGAGAATGCCTTCGGGAAATCCCGGGAAATTTTCCACCTCTGTGGTAATCGTCAGCTGACCACCAGCTTGTAATCCCTGGATAACCAGCGGATCTAGATTGGCTCGAGCGGCATAAATCGCTGCGGTTAGACCGGCAGATCCCGAGCCCAAAATGGTGACCTTTTTGTTGATCGGCATTACGTACCTTTTCCTTGTGCCGGCCTTAAATGGCTTATCCTCCATTCTATTTGGCGCAGGAAAGCATTGCCACAACAGGACATATAAAAATTACTTATGTTGGTCGCTCTGCAAAGCTGGTGATGAGGCGCTTTTCAACGATGTTACATGCGGTCGTAACCCATATGGCAACTGGGTGCGCATGGCGTCGATTTGGGTCAGCAACTCGTGCCGTTTCTCTTTCAGTTTAAGCAAAGCCATCCTCTGTTCTTCATCATGGACAAGAAGGGGTGTCAAGCGATCCAAATCGTGTAGTTGTCCAAGCAGGCTTTGCGCGCGCACCAGCTGTAAGTTAGTTAAACCGAAGAACTCAGTGAGCAAGTAACGCCAGCGCTTAATCGATAGCCGGAGCTGATGCAACTCCTCTGGCGTTTGAGCCGTTTCAGATTCTTCTTTGACCAGACTCTCTTGATGCAGCAAAAATAGTTCTAAGTGGTCAAAAGCACTTTGACCAGATTTGGCTCGCGGCAACTTGTCTTCGATCTTTCGTGCTCGTTTTTTTAGATAAGTACGAGCTTGCCGGCCGCGCTGTTCTATATCTTCTGCATAGACAAATTCGGCAATCTGTTCTTTCAAGTGATGACGTCGCGAAGTCCAGAGTTTGATCAGCCTTTCGCTACAGCCAAGCTTTTTGCCAAGTTCAATGTTTACATCTACGTCGCGTAGTTGACCGAGCATCTTTTGCAAACGCTTGAGAGGCTTGATGTACTCCTTCTTGCAGCGCTCAGTTTGCCAGCCATCTTCAACTAAGACTTTCCAAATCGACATAAATCGACGCAGGGCAACACGCGTGTCGTGCACCCGTTTCTCGCTGACCTTGCTACTCAGGCGTTTTAGCTGTTGGCGGACAGCCTTGAACGATTCTTTCGCGGCATCAGACTCGTGCTTAAGCCAGGTTGTTGTACACAGATGCGGGGGCGCATTATTACGCATCGGCGCTGAATCCCCAAGACTATTGAGGACTACAAAAGCTGTTGGTTTGCCGTTGTTGTGAGGCATATATTGCCGAATCGCCACCTGCTGGCTTTTTGACCGAACAATCTTTGTCAAGGTGGTCGGTAATGGAAATGATCGTGAATCTACTGTTAGATCATAATATCGACAGCTCTCCAAATGGGAAATTGCGGATGAAATTGTGTCCTTTATTGTATGCAATGGTTTTCGGCACACTTGTGCCAATGGTAACTACACAATCGCCACTCCTGGCTGCCGGCGGCGCCGCGCCGACCAAAGTCTCAGTAGCCAAACCGGCTCAATCGGCGGCTGCCGGTAAGCCTGCGCCCAAAGCTCCCGCTGCCGGAGCAGCGAAGATGCCAGCTGCGAACCCCGGCGCGGCGAAGAAAGAAGATGATGAGCCAGACTTTAAAGATGCACAATCCCAGCAGCTTTTCGAAAAAACTCTCGATGATGGGATTTCCTTGTTCAAAAAGAACAAGCAAGAGGAAGCACTTGCCCAGTTCAAAAAAGCCGCAGAGATATATAAAACTGCAATCGGGCGAAACAACGTTGCTGTATTGAACTGGATAGGCGTATCCCAACAGAGACTAAATGATTGGAATGCGGCGAAGGCTACATATGAAGAGATAGTCGGCATGGACCCGAACTACGCTGAAGCGCAGAATAACCTGGCGTACACCTATCAGAAGTTGTCCATGTTGGACAAAGCTGAGAGCAGCTACAAAAAGGCGCTGGAGCTCAAGCCGGATTTTCTGGTGGCACACTATAATCTGGCGAAGGTGTTTCTTGAAGAGAAAAACTATGATGAGTCGTTGAAACAGTACCAGAAAGTGCTTTCGTTGAAGCCCGATGATAACCTGACTTCGGATGTGATTTTTCAATTGGGCAACATCTATTTCCAGAAGAAAGACTACGATCAGTCGACAACGTATCTTGAAAAATCACTGGCCAAGAATTCAAAGAATGCTGCTGTGATTTCCAAGTTGGGAGCCATAGCTTATGCCAAGGGCGACCAGGCTAAGGCGACCGAACTATTTAATAACGCGCTAGATATAAATCCGCAGTTCTACGAAGCCCTTGTGGGATTGGGCGAAATGGAGCTCGATGCAAAAAATTACAACGAGGCTTTGACGAAATTAGGCAAGGCCCTTGAAGTTAACCCTTATGATGCCAAAGTGCATTTTGATCTGGGGCGAATCTATTTTGCTCTCGATCAATATAAGAATTCGATTCAGCAGTTCAAAGACACTATGACCATCGAAAAGGATTACCCTGAAGCGCAGGCTTGGATGGACAAGGTCATCGCCAAGCGCAGTGGCATCTAGTATGCGTCTACTGAATATGGTGCTGCAGACTACGATGTTTGTGGCGTTTAGCTTAGCGGCCACTGCTTGCTCACAGCTTACGGCGCAAGATAAATCCGGGACAAATCAGCTCGACGGTAAGATGCAAACGAAAGCTACGGCTGGGGAAAGGAGAGAGGGAATGGCGGCGAGTACATTGCCCGCTTCAGTAGTACCAGTGCCGCGCAACGTGGGTGGCTGGCTGGAGCGTCACGAGGAGAACAGCAAGCGTGCCAGTGACGGCGGTGTTGGTTTGTTGTTTCTTGGTGACTCGATTACAGAGGCAATGACTTACAATCGCGACTTGATGGACAAGTATTTCTCAAGCTACAAGCCTGATGCTTTCGGAATTAGTGGCGATGAGACTCAGCATCTGCTATGGCGTGTGCGCGATGGTGAACTCAATGGATTGAGTCCGCAGGTTATTGTTATGTTGATTGGGACAAACAATCTTTCACTGTCTGATGAAGACGATACCATATCTAGTGGCGTCCAAAGAATCCTCATGGAACTGGAAAAGCGATTTCCCGAAAGCAAGATAATTTTGCTAGGCATTCTGCCGCGAGCGCATAATGCTCAGAACCACGTACGCGAAAGAATTATCTTCGTCAACACCAATTTAAAACAGTTGGCAGACAATAAGCGCGTGTTTTACATTGATATTGGCGATAAGTTGCTTGATAGCGATGGTACGTTGTCGACTGACACGATGCCTGACTTTCTGCATCCTTCACCGGCTGGTTACGAAAAGATGTTTACCGCCATCAAGCCGCTCGTCGACAAGCTTTATAGCGATAGCAAGAACGGCAAATAAGGTTCTTGATCACGTCAGCCAGGATTGTTTTGCCACGAGGTTTCCACATCTTGGTTGGTGTCACGATACCATTGGCTCCTATTCTCCTCTTACAAGTGGTGATTTCGTGCACTGTCAGAGGAGCTAAGCGATGGCTGAAGGCGAGGATTTCAATCGACCGAACGATGCTACGGCGGTTCCCCAAACAGATTACACGTCTAATTTTGCTTACGAGCCAAGTGAGTGGCGAGAAGCTTTTGCCCAATTGTCTCAGAAGGACCCAACGGTCGATGGTGTCCTAGACTTCAAAGATCTAGGGGATATCTATGGTAACAGTCTTGGCATTACAGACGACAAGCTGTCTGTCAAAGATGCCGGATTCGCTGCAGCTTTACTGACAAATCGAGACGTTGCTGACTTAGATGGTAAACCGGGAGTCTCCACCGAAGATATCGCCAGATTGACTGGTGACAAGAAAAATGCGGATCTCGCCGAAACTGTATGGGCTACTGCCGTGAATGAAGGTATTAATGCGTCGCTGCGAGAAGGAGCCGGGCTCACTCATCAAGCTTCTGATCAGGAGCTATTGACCGAGCTAAGGAAGGACGCCGACGCAAACCGTCGTAAGCCTATAGAAAATGCAAGAGCTATAGCCGATGCTGTTTTTGAAACACCCAAAAGGGACTTAGGATTGCCGAATGCGGAAGGACTTAACCAATTGCACGCTCCCAGGAGAAAATCGCCGTAAGCGAAGGCGAGCATATGTCAGGCTGCGCACAAAATTTTAGTCTGCTTTTAAAAGCAGCTTATGATGTCTAACATGCTTTTAAAAGCAGACTCGATTTAAGAGTCACTTCCTAAGTAAATCATCCAGCAATTCTTGCGAGCGTCTGAGGACTAGATCTTTGCCGCCTCTGGAGTAGACGGCTTTGGCGCGTTCGACAAGCGTTGGCATTTTTACACGCTTATATTTCGGCGACTTATACGGTGCTGCACAATAGGCTACTAACGGTGCAGCTACGCGATCCCAGGAGAATTGCGCAGCTGTTGCTGATGATCCTCGGCGATAAGTCGCTTGCAAGTCGTGGTCGTTGACGAGTGCTTTCAATGCAGCGGTCCAAGCTGCGACATCCTCATAAGGTAACGCTTTGCCAGCCTGATTCCTGTCGATCATTTCTGCCAGTTGGTCGCCGCATGTGGTCAGAATTGGCAGCCCGGCCCATAGGTAATCTAGTATGCGAGTCCGGAACGAAAATCGAGTTTCCGGCAAATCGAAGTGTGCCGACACAGCAGCATCGGCATCGAGCAGATAGTTGACTCTGTCGTCGTAAGATGTCCAGCTTTCGCAGAAAAAGACATTTTTGTTCAAAATGCCCAGGTCTTCGGAAAGCTTCTTAGCTTTGACGGCCATTTCCATCAGGGGGACCTGAGGATTTGGTGATTTGAAACCCATGAAGTACAGTTTGAGGCGCGGAATCTCAGCGCTCAGTTTGCCAACTGCCGAGATGATGGTGAGTGGATCGAACCATTCCCAGATGCCACCACCCCAGAGTAGTACGAAGTCCTCTTTGGTAATGCCTGGCACCACACCTTTCATGCCGAGACCAGTTCTGGTAGCGGTTTCAGTTGGAAGTCCGAATGGCACCACATCAATTAGTTTGCGAAAGCTGCGGTCGACACGATAGAGTTCTGGTGTTAGACGACCTAGCGAGCAGTAACGCCCAAGCCAGTAATCACGTTGTCGTTCGGAAGCGCAGATGGAAAAATCGGCAAGTGCCATGTGCCGCTCGAGGACATGGTGCATTAAGTTGTAGCTGGCATGCGCACTAATGTCGTCTTCGGCAAATTGGGCTAAGACAGCTAAGAGAAATGGATCGTAGAGATCGACCACCAAATACTTTTCCAGGCTGGACAAGAGCGGATACGCTTTGAGTACGTTTGCCTGGATGAAGAGAATGTCTGCTTCGCGCGCAATCTCGTACAGCTTCGATTTACTGAGTCCAGCGCACAAGGTGAAATCGCCATCAGGGCAGAGATCCTTGCTTGCGAGATCCGATGGGCGAGGAGAGAAAACCGTTACGCTGTAATGGCGAGCGAGTTGTTTGCTTAATTCGACACAGCGAATCGCCGGGCCAGCCATTGATTTGGCGACCGGTTCCAATGTAACAGCCAGAATTTTGGGCTTTCCAGCCAACTTATAAATCTCCAATGTGCAACAAAGCCGCTGCCAGGCAAGAATACCATGCGCCGGTGGGGCTTGTTGGCAACCATAACTGCATGTAGATTCAGTTTCACTAAGGGCTGGATGCCAAGCTGTGAGCTATAATCAGCGGACCGATGGTTCGAATTAGGTGTTAGAAGTGGCAACGGCGACGAAGAAACCTGCAGCTGGTCAGACTGAAAAGATCAATACGCAGACTGCTAATTTGCCCCAAGTCAATTTGCACAGCGGCGAACCGATCACTGCCGATTGTGTTCCGGGATTGGTTAGCGTCGTAATACCTAATTGGAACGGAAAAAAGTTTCTTGCCGGTTGTTTGGATTCTCTGCTGAAGCAGACGTACGAGAACTGCGAGGTCATCGTTGTCGACAACGGTTCCAAAGACGGATCTATTGAACTGCTGGCGCATTCTTATAGTTCGGTAAAAGTTGTTCGTTTCGAGCATAACACCGGATTCAGCGTTGCTGTGAACGCCGGGATTAGAGCTGCACGCGGCGAATTTATCGCCTTGCTCAACAATGACACCATTGTCGAACCGCTATGGTTGGAAGAGCTTGTGAAGACAATTGCACAGAATCCCGAGGCCGGAAGCTGTGGTTGCAAGATGCTTGCTTATGATGACAAAAAGCTTCTCGATGGCGCAGGCGACGGTTATCGTCGTGGGGGATTGCCTGGCAGAATCGGGCACCGCGAACGGGACCTCGGGCAATTCGATCAGCCGCGCATGATTCTCGGTGCCTGTGGCGGAGCTGCTTTATACCGGCGCTCAATGCTGCGTGACATTGGACTTTTCGACGAAGACTACTTTGCTTATTTGGAAGATGTCGATCTTGGATTGCGTGCCCAGAATGCGGGCTATAAATGTGTTTACGTGCCGTCAGCGATTATCTATCACCTCGGTTGCGGCACAACGGGGAGCGGATATCACCCATTAGTGGTAAGACTTTCCTCGCAGAACAATCTCAATACTATAATCAAAAACATTCCGGGACCGCTCCTGGTCAAATTCTTGCCGCATATTCTCTACTGGCAGCTTTACTATTTTGCTGTCGTGATTGTTCGCGGCGGACAAGTCCTACCCTGGCTCGAAGGCACCTGGCGAGCAGCTAAGCTTCTACCCAAGATGTTGAAGAAGCGTGCGTTGATAGCCGATCAAAGACGGGTGCCAGTAGAGTATTTGGAGATGATGATCGTCCAGTCCGAGCAAGACCTGGCAGACTCGCGTCAACGTTTGATAGAGCAGTCTGCAAAGTAGAGCAATTAGTCGAATACTGTATCAAAGTGCAGTTTTGGCGTGGGATTTATACGTAGGCTTGCCTTGACTTCTGCAGTCTACATTAGCAAAATAGGTATAGGAGTAATCCTGTCCTTGTTCCTGTCCTAGTCCTTGTCCTTGTCCTTACTAATGTGTCCAGCGCGCGAGTATAAGTCATGGTCAGCGATAAACCATCGCAAGATACCTCTTCCGAGGAGCCGGAGGAAAAAATCGAGGGACAGCAGCCGGCTGAAGTGCCGGCTAACAGTCATGCTGAGGGACTTTTCTCGCGAATCTCCAGTATCGCTGAAAATGTTTGGGACACTGTTGTCGCGGCTGAAGCGACGTTAGCCCATGCCGCCGAAGCTGTGGTAAAAGAGAAGTTTCCGCATCTGACCGTGGCTGCCGACGATACAGCGGCAAATCAAAGCATCTGGGATTTGCTCGACAAAGATAGTGAGACAGCTGACACGGCGAGTCTAAAAGGCGCCGGCGCTACGAAGGTGGAAGCGGCGAAATCCGAGGACAAGAGTTGGTTCAGTGCCGATGGGCCCTTCGGCTGGCTAATGGCGGATTGGAAGCCACAGTATGGTGTCGAGAAAGTCGGCAGCGACGGACAACCTTGTAAGACTCAATGGGGCGACGGCCGCGTTAGCCACATAGAAAAAGGATGCGCGACAGTTGTCGACGGAGAAAAAGCGCTCCATAGTGATGCCGCCGGTAACAATGCTTGTTTTGACCGAAGCACAGGCACACTCTCAGAAGTCGGTAAGCATGGGACAAAAGCTTCTGTCGATCATGCCGGACAACTGTCCGTAGAGGACGATCAAGGCAACAAACTTGAGTGGAAAGAAGGGCATCTATTAGCGACTTCAAAGGATGGCAGCACCACTGAAATTACCGATCAGCGCATAATTCGTCGATTCAAACATTCGGCTTGGCACCTTGATTTGGCTCGTCGTAAGGGAGTTAAGCCGCCGGAAGGCGCTGAAGGACCGTCGGTCGGCACAACCGATGACGATACCGATAAGTCGAAGCAGATGGTTGTAATCAATGACGGAAAAGGTACCGTCATCAATATCTACGACGATGGACGTAAGCAGATTGCTGTCGGTGAAGGTGCGGACAAGATCACCTTCTACACCGAGAAAGGCAATAAAGATATCATCGCCGTTCGTGGAGATGACATTTACACTCTGAGTCCCGGCGAAAAACCTGGCGACTGGAATGTCCTCAAAAATGGCGAAAAGTTAGATGACAAGGCCGAAGACCAAGTTGCGGACGAACTTGTAAAGGCACTCGGTATTTCGGCTGATGGTAAGTTGATTGTTAGCAGCACCACTACTATCACCGCCGATGGTGGTATTTCGACCGTTGATGAACAGGGCAAAGAGGTAATCGTTGCCGCTGACGGCAATGCTGCTGTGTTGAAGGGCGCAGGCGGACCGCAAGCTGATGTTGTCGTACAAACAAATGGCGGTACGGCGACAGTGACCACGCCTGACTCGACGACTACCGTTAACACTGAAACTGCTGTAGTTGCCCAGACGACAGTTCTTCCAAGTGGCGAATCGCGCGATCTATTCACACTGGATCCCAACAGCGATAACTATCTCACTATCGGCACGGCTGATGGTCAAATCAAGTGTCGCAAAGATGGCAACGGACACGAGATGTTCAGGCTGTGGAGCGGCGACGTTATTGACGGCACCGCGCACAAGATGACGTTCAACGACGGCACCATATTTGATGCTGATAAAGGGTTGATTACATTTGCCGACGGAACGACCGTTGACGACCAAGGCAACATCTTTGATGACGATGGCATTCGGCTTGGCAGTCTGGGCGATAGCTGGTCCGAGGAAGAACGAGAGCTAGAAGCACAGGCGCAGGCACTAGCGTCCGATGCTCAAGGACAGATTGCCATTATTAAAGCAGCCATTGCCGATGGTAAGCCACCAAATCTGGCCGGTCTATTGGCGATTCGTGGACAGCTGGGTTCGATGCTCGCTGCGTCCACGGCAGCCGGAGACTTAGGATCATCATTGCAGCTATCCGGAGCGATGTCTGAAGCCGATGGTGCTATAGCCTCGGCTAACATTCAGCAAGCTCAACAGGCATATTTGCAGCAAATAACATCAGTGGATCCAGAACTCTTGGCTCAGGTTCACCATCTAATGCCCAACGGTGCTTCGCCAGAAGCTCTGAAGCAGATTCTTGTTCAATCTGGCAGGCTGGAGCAAAATCAAGCATAGTAAAAAGAGATGCCGAAACACGGCATCTCTAGAATAACGCTTCTGCTGAACTAAGGTGTTCTTAGTAGAAGCGTCCGCCACCGTTAATTGCCACGCGAACATTGCGCAGTCGTGCTTGAAGCTCGGCGAATTCGCCGGCCGATAACCCGCGTCCACTAGCAGCTAACGCGTTTTCACGAGCTAACACATTGTCGAGCATTGCCGCAAGACGCGCTGCACGATACTGTGAAATGGTGCCGCGTGCCTGTCTATCTGCGATGCTAGCGCGCAGCGATGCAACTTCATTGTTCAACGCATTTTCGCGCCAGCTAACTACTCGGTCGAAACGGTGATGATATCTGCCCAAGCCTAATCCGCGATCCAAAAGCCTATTAGGATTTAGGTAGAAGCTCTGAGCTTGTGCCATCGGTATAGTGGTGGCAAACAATAGAGCGGCTAGTGCGCTTACCTGCAATAATTTCTGCATAGTCTCCTCCTTCCGTTAGCTTCAAGCCATTACTCAAAGCCGTCATGTGATTTATGACGGTCGTAATGCGTTCATGTTGCAACAGCAGAGTTTGTTCGTATGCGATGCGGAAATTAGTGACCGCCCAATCCCGGTCCTAGCTGGCGATAGAAGTGAATGAGCGAGGGACCCAGGGTGAGCAACATAAGACAGGGCATGATGCAGAACCATAATGGAAATGCCATATAGATTGGCGTTTTCATGGCCTTTTCTTCTGCTTTCTGGCTCTGTTTCTTGCGAATAAATTCGCTTTGCGCACGAAGAATTTTCACGATACTCAAACCCAATTTGTTTGCTTGATTGAGCGCGGAGGACAAAGTTTTTATTTCCTCAACACCGGTTCGATTGTATAGCTCTTCATAAGCTTGTTGGCGGTCCATGCCGAACAAGAGTTCCGTGCCCAATTGCTTCAATTCATCATTCAAAGCATTAGGCATTGCTTCCCCTTCTTGCGACATGCGTTGCAATGCGGCGTCAAGTCCAAGACCGGCGTCCACGCAGAGTACGAGCAAGTCTAGTGATTGCGGCAGTGCGGTGGCGATTTCTTTCTGTCGCTGTTTGTGGCGCAGATAGAGAATGAGATCGGGGGCGATGAATGCGCACAATGCAAGTGGTATCACCGCTTGTAGTGGCAATGCAAAGTAGAGCAACAATGCTGCAATAGGCAGCAGGAATTTCATGCACGCATAATCGCCAATTACTCTTGGTCCGCGCCAGCCGGCTTGCAAAAGCGTTGTTTTGAGCCAGGCTTGATACTTTTGTGGCATCGATTCGAGCATGACTTGCGCTGGCTGCGCAAGCCACTGCGGAGCGTTAAGTGGAACAGGCTCTGTGCGGAGCGTTTGCACAATTAACAGCGCGACTAGAATTCCTGACAGAAGGAATTCGGGATATAGTGTGATGTCATTGATCAAGTCCATTTGCCTAGACCCTCATTGACGACATTCTGTGCATGATAATGATTCCGGCAACTTCAAGTACCACTGCAACGATCAGTAACAACCGTCCAAGCTCATCATTTAGTAGGTGATCTAGATAACCTGGACTCAAGGTGTTGAGCAGAATTACAAGCACAACAGGAAGCATGGAAACGACGTGAGCTGAAAGGCGACTTTGCGCGGTAATAACTTTAAGCTGCCTGGCCAGTTTCAAGCGCTCGCGCAAGGTGTTATTCGTCTTGTCCAGCAGGTCAGCCAGGCTGCCACCAACGTCCATCTGTATAGCTGCGGCGCGACGAATCAAGTCGAGTTCGTAGGATTGATAGCGCTTAGTGGATATTGCCAGCGAGTCAGCAAGCGGTTGTCCGAGGTTTATGCGTTGAAGAACCTGCGCGAATTCTTCACCTAAGGGGTTGGCAATCTCATTGGCCACTGCTCCGACTGATTGAGAGACGCTGTGCCCGCTGCGCAGAACAGCAACCATCAAATCAATGGCATCGGGCAGTTGTTGACTGAATTTGGCGCACTTAGCATCAAAGCGTAGCTTTAATACCATAAATGGTGCAGCAAATAGAATCGTACCGGTGATTAAACCAAGCCAAAACGGCAGATCGAAAATTAAGCATACAATCGCCGGTGCCACCAATAGCAGGCTGGCGAATGCAATAAACTGCCGCGGATTTGCAACTACAGCTGAGTCGCCGAGCCACTCTGACAAGTCGGCAACTCCTGGCAGTGCGTTCGCAAAATACTCAGCTATTGATTGTTGTCCCCAATCGGGAGCCCGCAAAAGATTTTGCGGTATGACGATGCCGCTTTGAGCGGTAACGAGTTTTTCCAGTCGCGCTTGCACGTGAACTCTGTTGCGACGTTTGGCCCATAACCACGTTGCAGCTATGCCGCCGACGGTCGGTATGGCTAGTAATTCCAGCAGTACCGGCACGTTTACTGTCATGGGGCGACGACCTCAGCTGTTTTTGGCAAATCAGTTGCCGGAGGCGCTGGCATGAATAGTTTCGACGGTAAGTCAATTCCGGCTTCGCGGAACTTGATCTCGTGGTAGGGGCGGAAGCCATTGGCGCTGTGGGTCCCAAGAACTTTGCGATTGCTGCCGATGCCGTCTTGACGGAAAATGTACAGCTCTTGCATGCTGATTAATCCTTCAGCGACTCCAGTTACTTCAGCAATGCTAACAATACGTCGCGTGCCATCGGGCAAGCGTTTGATCTGCACGACCAAATCGAACGCCGATGCTATTTGTTCACGAATACTACGTTGCGATAGTTCGATTCCGGCTAAGAGCGTAAGCGTTTCAAGCCTGCTGAGCGCATCGCGAGGACTATTGGCGTGTACTGTTGTCAACGAGCCTTCATGACCGGTGTTCATCGCCTGCAACATATCCAGGGCCTCAGGACCGCGAACTTCGCCGACAATGATGCGATCGGGGCGCATCCGCAAAGCATTCTTTACCAGCTCGCGTTGGGTAACTGCGCCTTGTCCTTCGATGTTCGAGGGGCGCGATTCCAGCCGGACGACATGCCGCTGCTCTAAACGAAGTTCGGCTGTGTCTTCTATGGTCACGATTCGCTCCCAGTCGCCGATGCAACCGGATAACATATTCAACAGGGTCGTTTTACCGGCCGACGTACCGCCGGAAATGAGTATGTTCAAACGAGATTGCACCGCCATTGCAAGAAACTGCGACATGTTCTCGTCGAGAGTTCCGCGAGCTATCAATTCTGATGGCGAGAACGGGACAGCCCGAAAGCGGCGAATCGAGAGGCTCGGACCATCGAGTGCCAAAGGCGGAATGATCGCGTTGACTCGTGAGCCATCAGGCAGTCTCGCATCAACTATTGGCGATGATTCGTCTACTCGTCGACCTACTCGCGCCACAATGCGACCGATCACATGAAGCAGGTGACTGTCATCCTTGAATCGGATAGCTGTCTCCTCCAATTTGCCATTGCGATCGATCCATACATTTTGCGAGCCATTTACAAGAATGTCGTTGATACTTTCATCAGCCAATAAAGGTTCGAGCGGTCCAAGCCCGAGGGTCTCGTACAGCACGTCGCGCGCTACTTGCAGCCGCTCATCAGCTGTGAGGGGCAAGTTTTCTTCGTCGATCAACAGGTGTACAGTGCTTTCAATGACCGATTCAAGAGCATCCGACTGTTCGAGTAGAACAAGAGCATCAATATCGATGTTCTCGATCAGGCGAGTATGTATACGACTTTTCAGCTTTTGATATGCTTGAATTTGCTCTTCCGAGCGTCCGGAACCATCGACTTTGTTTACGATTGTCCGCGAGAATGCCAGTCGCGCGCCTGTGCCGCGTAGGCTGTCATCTGAGGTTGGCAGGCGGCGCGAGCTGTTTACTTGTGGGCGTGAATCGGCTCCGTCATCGACTTGGAAAAGTAGTTCGCGAAGGTTTGACATTAGTTTTCCCCCGAGCTTTCGAGCGATTTTTGCAACGCTTTTGCAAGTTGAATCATGCTCTGCGAGTAGGGATGTCTAGCGTTCTGAACTGCTGCCAGAGCACCTTGGGTATTGCATTGGAAGTGCAGTCCTGTGGCATTGGGTAGTCTGGTGATCGGTCGCTCGCCGAAGCACAGGTTTAGTTGCTGCTCTACGTCTGTGTATTTGCCGCCTGCGCGATTGAGCACGCAGACGATACGGTCATTCTCGTACCCTAATTCGGCAAAAACATTGAGCCATCGCTGACTTGTAGCGACACCGCTGACGGTGCCTTCAAAGACCACTATCAATTTGTCGCAAAGATCCATCAGTGTTACTAGATGTCTGTCCAAGTGCTTGGGCAGGTCGATTACCCAGTAGTCGGAATGTTGGCGGACCTGTTTAATGGTCGAGGTCAGCTCGCTGAGGTTCGAACGCACTGCAGCTCTACCATCGAGCGGTGGCGACAATAGTCCCAGATCGAGCTTGACGTTTTCAACGCGCTGTCTACACGCCTCGAAGAGCGGCTGGTCTAAATCGTCGCTGCGCCCTAGCAGCTCGAGTAGCGAGTGCACTGGGTCGACACCCATTACGCAGGCGACATCAGGCTGTTGAAAATTGGCATCGATAAGCGTTGTGGCGTGCCTGTTCGCAAGCGTTGCAGCTAGATTTACCGCAACCGTTGTGCTGCCGCTTCCGCCCTTGGCTCCGAGGATACCAATGATTGGAGGTCTTGTTGTTGTTGTTGTTGTTGTTGTTGTTGTTGTTGTTGTTGTTGTTGTTGTTGTTGCTGCGCTGACTGCGTTCAACGGAGCGGCAAATGGTGAGATAGCCTTTTCGTCCTTATGCGCCAGACGCGGACTTTCCTTCTTATTAGTCCAGGCTTTCAACATTATGTGTTTCCTTGTTGGGCTTGCGTGCGGGGAGACAATGCCGGTGCCAGCACTACACCGCGTGGGCGAGCGCTGATGCCATTCGAAGCCGAATCGTAGGTTCTCGGCGTAAATGGATACACTGGAGCTGGTAGCTTTTGCGAGGTCGTTGTACCACCAGTTGCATAGCCGGTTGCAGTGGTGGTATTGCGCATGCAAATAGATTCGCCCAGTTGAAATGAAGCACTGCCGGCAGTGCTGCCATTATTGTACGTAATTGCGGAAATTAGCTTCAGGCGCGCGAATCCAACTACTGTATTGCTGCCGGAAAATGTCGGATCATTTGCTATAACCGGCACAATGTAATACTTGTTCGTCGGGAGTTGGGCCAGCGTTTGTGCCAGATCGGTCTGGCGATCTTTGATGGTTGAATCTTCCGGATTGAACGCTTGCAGCTCGCTTCCTCTCTCGACTACTCCTGGGGCAAGGGTTGTTTGCGCGCTTGCGGCGCCAAAATAGTTCAAAAGTCCTTCTAGTTGGTTGACTGCAGAATCGCCTGTGGCGCTGCCGTAGGAAAGAGAAGAATCCGGGCTGTAGACGTTGACCAGGCAGCCTTTCACATTGGCACTTGTTGTGGAAGTCGACGACATCAGATCGACTGTGCATGTCGTACTTGTTTGCGCCGGATCGGCGAGCAGTTTGAACTGTTGATTGGAAATCGCCAGCGGCAATGTCGCAAAGCCAACCAACTCGCTTGCGCGACTGGATGTCGATCCGGGCATTGGACCTGCGCCCACACGGCAAGCCGGTTGACCGAGCACTTCCACTGTTTGATAAGTAGAGAAATTGGTTAGCGCATTGGTAGAAAGGGCCGTTTGCATCTCTGTATGGAGAATAGGCAGAAAGTGATGTGTAAGTGAATCGTTACCGTCGCGGCGTGCTGTCAGTTGTAAGAAATATTCTGAGCTGTCTTCTGAATTCGGGTTATTGACGAAGCTGATATCCTCGTCGGCGAAGGAGACAGTCTTGCTCCATTCGTTGCCCGACGGTCCGTATTCGGCTTGATTCCAATCGTTGTTCTCGCTCACGCTAATAGCGTCGCGGATATTTTCCTGAGCTGTTGATTCGCTGTAGTTTCCGCTCAGATCAGTAGACATTGAAAGTCCGTAGAGCGCTGCCGATTGTGCGGCAAACTGCAGCTGATGGACTGTTTGAAAGTCGCGGGTCATGTCGACGCAAACGCCAACCGTGCCGAAGAGCAGAATCACCGACATTGCCACAAAGGGCATTGTCGAGCCGTTTGTCCGGAGGATTCTGGTTGCTCTACCGGCTCGGGACACTCACTGTCTCCTTGTGGCTGCCTGAAATGACTTGTACCGCCCATTCAATCGGGGCTGCAACGGTATCCCCTAAAGCCTGACCGAGTTGCGACAGACTGCTTACGGCATCAGGGGCGGGTGGTGGAGCCGGCAAATTTGCCGGTACTCCTTGTGTGGATACCGTTGCCACCGATTGAGTAATAGATGGGCGCAGAGCGATTGCCGGTAATAAATCCGCAGGTTCGCTGCCTATAAGTCCTTCGCCGGCACCGGCGTGGGGATTGCGGAGCACTAGTCTTATCTTGCCAACTTCGGCGGCCTCGGCAAGGCGCTCAGTCATGAAGGGGGCGACAGCAAGAGTTATCTTATTGGCACCAGCGTTTGACCCGCGATGCGCGAGACCTTGTGCTTTGTTGGAGGCAATCAACACTCTGGCCGATTGACAGATTGTCTTGGTGTATTTCTTGTTCTCTGATGAAGAGACGACCAGAATATCTACGCGATCATCTGGACGCACCGTGTGATCGAGCATCTCATCATCGTCCAGCTGGAGCGTGATGGCGCGTTCGTCGGCGAACAGATTGGGTGCTAAGCCGTTTGTGGAGTGGAAAACCATGTTGCTACGGATTGGCTCGCCGGCGGGAATAAAGGTGCGTGTCTCGCGCTCGACTACATCATTGAGCGATCCAGTCATGTCTTTCGTGGCAAACTCTTTTGGCACTTCCATGAATTTCAACATGGTGTAACTCAGTCGAACCCCGGCGGGTAGATCTCTGGCGCTAGCAACGACCTTGTAGGTTATTGTTTTTGGTGCGCCATGTGTAACACGGAAGAGCCCTACCGCTATGAGCGCGATAACAGCGAGGATGGCCAAGAGCTTGCCGTTACCTTTGGGGCTTGGCTTAAGAGGCTGGCGCGTCCTATCCCGACCTTGGGTAAGTGGTGAATTTGGCGTGAGTGTGGCCACCATGGAAATGTACTCCTAATCTGTTTGATAAATTTCTTGAGCGGCAATCGCTCTCTGGGAAATTGTGAAATTTGGCAGTGTGAATGCAGGTTTGCTACCGTCCAGGGTAAAGGACATTTTGATAGGTTCTGTTGTGCCATCAAAAATATTGCCTAAAAGTTGAAACGGATAATCGATGCGTACCTGAATGGTGCCATCCGGAGTGGTATCTTCGGTGGTGCCATCTGAGTCCCAGGGAAGAATCTCTATTTTTGCTCCGTCCGGCATGTCGCCGGTGCTGCCGTTCGATAAAAGATTGGCTGAGCCCAGGGCGGCATAGATAACCGACTGAGTATTGCTACCGCTGCCATCACTCGTGAACCCGCGCACAGATTCTCGTGTCGAATCATCACTCATATTTGGAGTGCGAGCGGCAACTTTGGCAGCCTCTTGTGCTGCATGAAGAATCACTTGGGTCAGCAAAAAGTATCTGCCGAAATAAACCAAGGAAAAAAGCATCAGAAGCAAAAACGGAATGCAGAGAGCAAACTCAATCATTGCTTGCCCGCTGCGTCGTTTTCGCTTCTGGATTGCTGTAAAGATGGTCTGGACTCCTGGTTTGTTGGCTCATCTCCAATCACATACTGGCAAGCCTCTGGAAACTGTTTGGGAGGTCTTTCTGCTGTGAGAAAAACCTCCCAGATAAATCCAGCGTTACGCTAGCTCTATGTTATTTGAGTACCCATGGCGGGTTGGTGGTGCCGCCGACGCCGTTTGTGAAGATGGTGCCAGGATCGGCTGATTGTCCGTCTACATCATTGATGTTGGACAGGACCGAGTGGAAGATGTCGGCAGCGGTATGTCCCAAGCCACCCATTACCAGCATGCATGCTGCTGTTACTGCGCCGATGCCGATAGCATATTCGACCATCGCTTGGCCTTTCTTTCTTCTTTGCATTTCCGTCTCCCTTTAAGAAGCCTGATTCCGTTTGGTATTTATAACTGTCGATGCCAAGACTAAGTGAATTGCCAACTAGTAATTTGCCTGTACGAATTGGAGTCAATCGGCGGAGTGTTTGTTTAAGAACATTCGCAATTAGCCTTGAACACGCAATAAGATACCTAGCATGTTCTGCAAAGTCAATTAAGGCTTTTTCATAGCAGCCTCGAGAATTCGTCTGGTGGCCTAGATCCCCATTGGGCGCTGCTACTGCCGATTGTTAACAACCGGTACCAAAGATCGCTTGATAACACAAAGTTGGTATATAATGCTGTTTCTTGTCGGAAGATTCTCAATAAGGTTAGTCTCAATTGCAAATGCATAAGAATGACGCGGTAGATGCGCGAAAAAAACGCGGGCAATCGGAAAGCATTGCTGAGCTGCTTCAGCAACTACCGCAAGGCACGCATGTGACTGCTCCGCAGGTTTTTGAGCTGGCGCAGAAGGCAGGTATACAGATAAGTCTATCCAGCGTATATAGAACGCTGAACTTGCTCAAGAATGCTGGACAGGTGGGCGCGCTGTCCGGAGAGCACGGTGTGCGCTATGAAGCGCGGCATACTGACCACGATCACGATCATCTTATATGTATGGTTTGTGGATTTACCGTCGAGTTCGAAGATGACCTTATAAAAGGATTCGGACAAGACCTTGCTAGACGCAAAGGTTACGATTACAAGCGCAGCCGCTTTGATATATATGGACTGTGCTTGGAGTGTCAATCGAAGAGTGACGAGCACAAAGTGCGCCAATCGATAACCGTTCTCGGCGATGTTGGTGGCAAGATGCAATCGATCATGAATTTGCTTGACAGTGCCTTGAATAATTTGGACGCCCGCAAAGTTGAGCGCAGTTGCGAAGCAATAGAAGAGGCATTGCAGCTACTTGAGGGTGCGCCAGCTCAACTTGAAACTGTATTGTCGCGATTGAAATCGATGCGCGGCGACGAGCACTTATCGATCAAACGCTCTCAGCAATAGTATCGTATACGGTGCGCCCTATTACTACTTCCGCGGTTTGATACCCAACCCAGGCAATTCTGGTAAACGCAGATAGCCATTGTTATACTCGGCTCCAGTATATGGATCGTCTGCTAGCAAAAGCGCCCCATCTAGATCGAGGTGATCGCACAGCGACTGCAATTGCGCGGCTGCCGTAACACCAATGGAGGATTCGATCATCATGCCGAACATGACTTGCAGTCCCATGGCTCGGGCTGTATGGATCACCTTTAGTGCTTCGCTGATACCACCTGTTTTGGCTAGTTTCACCACGACGCCGTCAATCGCGCCCGCTAATCTGATCACGTCATTTGCTCTGCAGACACTTTCATCGGCGAAGATTGGAATCTTAGAGTGGTGCCTGACGAAGCGGAAGTCGTCGACATGAGCGTGCTTCGGCAGAGGCTGCTCGATGAACTCTACGCCGTGATCGAAAAGAAACTGCGACATCGCAATCGCTTGCTTGGTTGTCCAACCGCCGTTGGCGTCAACGCGCAGCGGTAGATCTGGCGCTGCTTTTCGTACGCTCTTGATAATTTCCTTGTCGTAAGCGGTGCCTTGTTTGACTTTTAGGATCTTGTATCCTGCGGCAACTGCTTCGTGCGTTTTCCTTTCGACTACATCCAGGCTGTCCAGTCCGATAGTGAAATCGGTCATCGGTGGTTCCAGATCCGAAAGTCCCAACATTTTGTAAGTGGGTTGTTGGCTGACCTTGCCAGCTAAGTCATGCAACGCCATTTCTATAGCGGATTTTGCGGCGGCGTTGCCGGCAACAAACTTGTCCATCTTGCGGCAAATTTCGGCAATTGCAAATGGATTGTCGCCTAAAATATTTGCCTTGGCGATACCGGAGAGCACTGCCTGTGCTGTATCCAAAGTCTCACCGTGATACTCGACAGGTGCCGCTTCACCTAGTCCTTCGAGATTTTCGAAACGCAACCTGACGAGAATATTTGTATGCGCAGTCGCCGTCCCGTACGAAATACCGAATGGGTGCTTCGTGTGTAGCACAAGCGGCTCGTAACTCAGTTGGATCGCTGTTTTTACTTGCATGGTGAACCTTGTAGTTTTGCCTGGTACGAAACGACTGCATCATATAACTTATCTGCACCAAATCGAACAGCATCGGTCGCCGGAAGTCCGGTTTCTTGTTCGGCTTTTCGAATCGCGTCGAGGGCCTCTGTCTCGGACATTGCGCGCGTGTTTAGGGCTATGCCCACAACTTTAGCTGGTCGCATTGCGCTGGCGATATTTTCATAAAGTTCAATCAGTCTCTCATAGCTTGTAATCGGAAATTCGTTATCTTTGACTTTCAATCGCGATGGGTTGTGCACAAGAATCATAGATTGCGGGCATGAGCCGTGAAGCAGAGCCAGGGTCACTCCGGAGTATCCAGGATGCACAATCGAGCCCTGTCCCTCGACAAAAACGTAATCGGCGTTTGCGCCTGCCTTGAGAACCATTTTTTCCGTTGCGCCGGCCATAAAATCGCCAATGACCCGGTCTATGGCGATTCCGTCTCCGGCGATCATGATGCCGGTCTGTCCGGTCGCGACAAATTCGGCTTTCTTGCCGCGCTTGTCGGCGACCTTTAGCAATTCCAGCGAAACTGTCATCTTGCCAACAGAGCAGTCGCTACCGACCGTCAATACGATGTGCGCTTGAGAAGTCAGCGCTCGTGCGCGCGCCACTGGCAGGTTATCTGGAGAGCGACGAACGTCGAGCAGTCGAGCTCCTCTCTTGGCAGCTGCACTGCTAAACTCGGCGTCTTCCGTGAGCATGTGGTGTAAGCCATTGATGACGTCGAGTTTGGCGTTGATTGCTGTCAATATGTCCTGGCGCCAACGATCGGGTAAGGCGCCGCCCTCCCAGGCGCAGCCGAGAAGCATGGCATTCGGTTTGAATTTCAGGCTTTCCGAAACGCTGGACAGAATTGGCACATCGCATTTTATGCCGGTGAGCTCTTCGACTGTTTTTCCGGACTTTGTGCTGTCGATGACTGCCACAACAGGATTTTTTCCGTAGCGAAGGACGCCTTCGGCTGTCTTCGAACTTTTGCCCAGCTCGCCTTCGCAGTACAAGACAAGCTTTGCATCCTGGCTGTAATACATAAATCCCTCTTGAGTTGTAGCTTAATGTTAGGTCGGTCTGACTATATCGCTCAATTTTAACGAACTATCAGCTGCTGGCTGGTCGCTGAATAGTTGAGGCGACAAATCGTTTCCTGATGCGGTATTTCGCGATGTCAACAATAGTCTACTTTTGCGGGATGTAAGCAGTGTAGAAGCCAAGCTAATGAGGATTTGGAGCATTTGGCATAAAATGGGAATAAATATCGGCCCGATCTGCATGCGTGCTATTAACTCTGGTTTAATAACGCGATAGAAGAGCAGGATAAGGCCGCTGGCTGACGGGGGGCATAATGGGCACTCATGAGATAGACGAACCGCAAGAAGGCCAGGACGAGAGTTCAGCTTCTGAGACCGGTGCGCCATCTACCAATGCCAATGACGACGACAAGTCAACTCGCGTTGACGCGGCCAAGGCATTTTTCCGCGCAATGTATGCTGGCGAAGAGTCCCCGTCTTCCATGGGCGAGCCGCAGGCTAGCGACTCGGCAACTAAGACCGCCTGCCGCAATTGTGATTCATTGGAGTTAGCTGCCAAAGAAGCCGAGCAGAAGGCGGCTGAAGCTGAAACTCTGTACAAGCGAATGGCTGCCGACTTTGACAACTATCGTCGACGTATGGAGCGCGAACGCGATGAATCGATCTCGCTTGGCGTTAAGAAGGCTGCCGAGGCGATGATGCCCGCGCTTGATGATCTTGGCCGCGGCCTGCAGTTCCTCACCGCAGATACTCCGGCAGACAAGATTATTGAAAGCTTCAAACTAGTGTCCAACCGCATATTGGCATGTATGGAAACGGTTGGATTGAAAAAGATCGAAGCTGTTGGTCAAATGTTTGATCCGCGGTTCCATGAGCCTGTACAGCAGATCGAAACCACAGAGTTTCCCGACGGCACCGTTATGCACGAGCTGAGACCCGGCTACATACTGAGCGACAAAGTGGTTCGCCCGACCTTGGTGAACGTGGCTTCCAACGCCAGCGGTGTGTCAACAGCACATGCTGAGCCGCCGGCAGCGACTACCGGCGATGTAACCGAGACCGCTGACAGTTCACCATTGCCCGATGTGATTTTGGCTGCTGATGCCACTGAACAAGCTATAGCTGAAACAACCGCATCTTCTCCGGCTCCATCATCAACTTCTTCTTCTTCTTCTTCTTCTTCTTCTTCTTCTTCTTCGTCGTCAACTGCTGCAGACGATGAGGATCGCCCCGGAAGAGTCTATGACCTTGGAGATATCCCTGACTAACCCCTGTTTGTTTGAACTCCCTACTTCACCGAAGGCAATGAAATGGCCAGTGACAAGATAATCGGAATAGACCTCGGCACCACATACTCCTGTGTGGCTGTCATGGAAGGTGGTAAGCCAAGCGTGATAGTAAATGCTGAAGGTTCCCGAACCACGCCTTCGGTTGTCGGCTTTAGTCGAACTGGCGAGCGTATTGTCGGGCATTTGGCTAAACGACAAGCTGTCACGAATCCCACGCGTACGATTCAGTCGATCAAGCGCGAGATGGGATCTAACTTCAGAGTGACTATCGATGGTGTGCAATATTCACCGGAACAAATTTCGGCGATGGTTTTGCAGAAATTGCGAGCTGATGCTGAAGCTTATATTGGTGAAGAGATCAGTAAGGCCGTAATTACGGTGCCTGCTTATTTCAATGATCCCCAGCGTCAAGCTACACGCGACGCCGGTGAAATCGCTGGTCTTGAAGTGATGCGTATTATCAATGAGCCGACAGCCAGTGCGTTGGCCTATGGATTAGACAAGGCTGATGCCGATAGCACAATTCTGGTCTATGACCTGGGCGGCGGAACGTTCGATGTGTCTATTCTGCAGATCCAAGATGGTGTTTTCGAAGTTAAGTCGACTAGCGGAAACAACAGACTTGGTGGCGACGATTTCGACTCGGCAATTATCGAATGGCTTAAAGCCGAGTTCCACAGCAAGGAAGGAATCGATCTTTCAAACGATTTGATGGCTGTGCAACGACTGAAAGAGACCGCTGAAAAAACTAAGATCGAGCTTTCAACTGCGATGATGAGTGAGATTCACTTGCCATTCCTCACAGCCGACGCGAGCGGTCCTAAACATTTGGAGACCACCATAACTCGCGCCAAGTTTAATGAACTTACAGGTGACCTGGTTGAATCTACGATGGGACCTGTAGAGCAAGCGCTTTCCGATGCCGGACTTGGTGCTGATCAAATTGACGAAGTGCTGTTAGTCGGCGGATCAACGCGTATTCCGGCTGTGCAAGAAGCTATCAAGCGCTACTTCCAGAAAGAGCCAGTAAAAGCGATCAATCCGGATGAGGCAGTGGCCTTAGGGGCGGCTATTCAAGGATCGATCCTTTCTGGCGAAACGCAAGAGGTCCTACTGCTTGACGTAACACCGCTTTCCCTCGGTATCGAAACTGCCGGCGGACTCTTTACTAAAGTAATCGAACGCAACACGACTGTACCAACAAGTCGGACCATGATGTTCACCACCACCGAGGATGGTCAAACCACTGTAGAAGTGCACGTTCTGCAGGGTGAGCGCGAGTTGGCGAAAAACAATAAGTCGCTGGCTAAGCTCTACTTGGAAGATATTCCGCGCTGTCCACGAGGCGTGCCGAAGATTGAAGTTACTTTCGATATCGATGTAAACGGTATCGTGCACGTAACAGGACGTGACGCCGGCTCGGGAATCAAGCAGAGCATTCAGATCAAGCGCAGTTCTGGACTTTCGCGCGACGAAATCGAGCGTATGGAACAAGAAGCGGTCGAGTACGCTACTGCTGACCATGAGCAGAAAGAAATCATTACTGCAAGAATCAAGGGCGAGATGCTTGTTTTGGAAGCTGAGCGCAGCGTGACCAAATACAAGAGCTCTGTAGATTCTAAGTTTATTGAAGCAGTGAAGACTTCATTGACTTCAGTTAAAGAAGCTCTCGAACCTGAATCAACCGGTGATCTCTTAACGAGTGTTGCGGCTCTGGATAAGGCTTTGCTCGATCTCGGTAAAGCTATCTATGCTGGAGGAGCAGGTCGGGGCTCTGGTTCTTCGCAAAAAGAAGACTCGGTTTCTGCCGCCGATAAATAAACGAAAACCTCTTTATCCTGAATGTTTGGCGGGTTAACGTTAAAATGAAGACGGTCGACCCTGAAGCTATTGGAGCATTCCTTTGGTGACAATGACTAATCGCGATTACTACGAAGTGCTTGAGGTTGAGCGCACGGCGTCAGCCGATGTGATTAAGAAAGCCTTCAAAAAGAAAGCGGCTCAGCTGCACCCGGACAACAAGGACACCGGTGATGAGTCTGGTTTTAAGGAGTTGGTCGCTGCGTACGAAGTGCTTTCGGACGAACAAAAGCGCGCCACTTACGATCGTTACGGCGCCGAAGGCCTAAAAGGAAGCACGCGTTTCGACAACGGTTTCGATTTCGGCAATTTCGGCGACCTCGGCGATATCTTCGAATATTTCTTCGGCGGCGGCGGTGGCATGCGGCAGCGTGGTCGCAACCAGCCCGAGCGCGGAGCCGATTTGCGGCATGATCTCGAGCTGGAGTTTCTTGAGGCTGTATTTGGCACCACTAAGACAATCACTGTTCGGCATCTGGAAGACTGCACTGTATGTGGTGGCAATGGCGCTGCTCCGGGATCGACGCCCGTTCAGTGCAAAGATTGCAATGGCTTAGGGCAGCGGCGACAAACGACCAATACTCTGTTCGGTAACTTTACGCAAATTGTGCCTTGTCCGGCGTGCGATGGAAATGGCACGACTGTAGATAAGCCATGCGGCGAATGCAAAGGTAATGGACAAGTTCGCAAGACGAAGACTCACGAACTAAAGATTCCAGCCGGCGTTGATGACGGTGCACGTCTCAGAGTTTCGGGCGCCGGTGACTACGGTAAACGTGGGGCGCCTCCTGGAGACTTGTACGTTGTGTTGCGCGTTCGCCCGCAGCAGAAGTTTCAGCGCGAAGGTATTCACGTGCACATTGCGCAACCGATCAGCTTTTCAATGGCTGCGTTGGGCGGTGAGTTGCTTGTAGAAACTGTATCAGGACCGAAGCTGTTGAAGATTCCTGCTGGAACTCAGAATGGCACAATTATCGCTATGAGAGATTTGGGAATACCGCATTTGGCTAGTCCGCAAAAACGCGGCGATCAATATGTTCATGTATCGGTGGACACGCCGACAAAGCTATCCGAAGAAGAGAAACAGCTTTTGCGTAAGTTGGCTGAATTGCGCGGAGAATCTTTGGCTGTGAATGATGCGGCGCACAAAGAGGTGCACCAGTCTATATTCGATAGAGTTGCCGGCGTATTTAAGTCGAAAAATTCTGCTGATGATTAGATTGCCCGATCGTTGTATCTGGCCTACGCCCATTCAGCTAACAGTAATGGTGCTGTCATTTTGTCTGACGGCATTCATGCCGGCACAAGCGACGAGGCTTGCACCCGAGATGCAGAAGGCTGTCGAAGCGCAGTTCGTTAACGCGAAAATTCGCTTGGACGGATCCGCTGAGACTGCAGGCGGTGCGCTGTTCCTGCCGCTGTTGCCGGTGTCGCCAGGAAACAAGAAAGGCAAGGTTGAGGTTGACTCACTCTATCCAGAAGGCAAGAATCCGGACATTGTCTTTTACTCCAACGGCTGGGCGCATATAAAGCTGACGCACAAAGGCGAAGCAAGCACTATTTCGCTGGCGAAAGAGATTCCGGACAAGATTCGCAAGAAGCTCGATTCACTTCATTTCCCGTCTGATCTGATCGTTCCACAGGGATTTGTCTTGCCGCGCTCGCTGAAAGGGCTCACGCAAACTTTGGGTACTATTAGTCTTGTGGATGATGCGGCATTTTATGCGCCTGATTTTGGCACCAAACCGAAAGCTGCTTCGCGCGAAAATTACAAAGGTAATGGAACTCTGTTCCTCACCTCAATTACAGCTGGGTCGATCACCATGCTCGACGGAAAGACGCTGGAGAAGATCGCCGAGCTTCCAACCGAAGGTACGCCTTGCAGTCTTGATTTGTGCAACGGACAGATATACGTTACCGACCAGGCAAAGAGTCGCCTGCTAGTTATTGATCCGCTCACGCGGAAATTTGCCGGTCAGGTCAATTTGGCTCCGCGCTCGGCGCCCAAAGGGGTAGCTGCACTGCCTAACGGCAAGTGGATTTATGTGTCAGAAAGCGGCGCCGGTGATGTTGTGTCGATTGAAACGGCAACGGGCAAAGTATTGGTCAAGACGAAGACTCATCCGGGTCCTGGTCGATTGGCTGTTACTCCTGATGGCACATTCCTGTTTGTTCTCAATGTCACATCTGGTGAAGTCACAATGATGTCGACCTACAATCAGCAGGTTGTTTCAACCATAAAGACCGGCGGGATGCCAACTTCCATCGTAATATCGCACGACAGCAAACAGGCGTATGTGACTAATCGAATGTCCAACACTGTTTCAGTTATCGATGTACCGTATCATCGAGTGATGAAAGTCATAAACACGGGACAATCGCCAACCGGAATCGCGCTGAATGCTGATTCATCACACCTATTTGTGGCCAGTGGGCGAGATAACACAATCACTGAATACGACACCAAGACGCTGGCAAAACTGCGCGAGGTGCACACGCCCACTGATGTTGATTTCCCTGGATACATGTGTATGTTGCCCGACAACAAAAGATTGCTGATCTGCAGCCAACAAACCGACGCGCTGGTCGTGCTCGATATCGAAAAAATGGAGTTCGAGGCACCGATTGGACTTGGGCATCCGCACCACGAAGCAGTCTGGGAGCCGGTTCCCTAATTGCCCTAATTGCTGGATTGGGCGAACTTAGCGATGCACTCATTGCAGATATAGGATTTCGAAGAAACCTGACTTTGACTGGCGAACAGCTTTTCAACTCTGTTGCCCTCTTTCTGGCAGAATGAACATGTCAGATCGGCTATTGAAGGTGGCGAATGCTTACCATTTTCGGCTGACAGACGCTGCACGCATTGCTCACAGATGTTGCAGCCTGTCGGATGCGTCGATTGGCGAAGGTGATAATGACACGTGCCGCAGACTGAACAAGCCACGGCTGTGGCTGTTGGCTGTTGCTTAGCTGTTGAGCCCAAGCAGTGCCGGCAGATGAAGACGCCGCTGCTGCCGACAGGCGTCATAGCTGCTACATCGGACTTCTCATTGCCGCAAAAGGCGCACGCGGGCGAATTTACTTTTGTCATGCAGTTAAAACTCTTCGGGACTCCGCTATTGATTCTAGCAGGTGTGGTCCGTTCAGGTTAGGCGGGACTTTGGGCGTAGCTATTGTTGATAGCTTTGTTGAGGAATCTTGTGATGCTTGCTTGGTAGAGCAGTTCAACCGTTCCGACCGGTCCGTTTCTTTGCTTGGCGATGATGATTTCGGCTTCGCCGCGCTTGTCACTTTCCTGGTTGTAGTATTCGTCACGATAAATAAACATGACGATGTCGGCGTCCTGTTCAATGGAGCCTGATTCTCTCAAATCTGACAACATGGGGCGCTTGTTTTGTCGCGCTTCCACGGCTCGGGAGAGCTGAGATAGTGCGATGACCGGCACATTGAGTTCGCGAGCGAGCTGTTTTAGACCGCGCGATATTTCTGATACTTCTTGCACGCGGTTGCCGTCGGAGCGCGCGCGCCCCTGCATCAACTGGATGTAGTCGATGATTATCAATCCAAGGTCTTTGTACTCCGACTTCAAGCGCCGGCATTTTGCGCGAATATCCAATGCCGTTACCACGGCTGAATCGTCGATGAATATCGGCGCTTCACTGAGGCGCCCCATGGCAGTGGCAAGTCCTTGCCAGTCACTATTTTGCAGAAACCCTGTGCGCATTTTATTGGCATCGATGCGCGCTTCGGCGCACAAAAGACGTTGCACAAGTTGCTCTTTGGACATTTCAAGGCTGAACAAGGCGACGGGCTTTTGTCCTTCGACAGCCGCATGCTGTGCCAAGTTTAAACAGAACGCTGTCTTACCCATGGATGGGCGTGCCGCCAGGATTATAAGGTCAGATTTCTGCCAGCCGGAGGTCATTTCGTCTAAGTCATAGAAGCCTGTCGGAATTCCTGATAAAGCATCGCGTTGCTCGTAGCGCTTTTCGATGCGAGCAAATGAATCTGCAACAACGTTCCCGATGTGGACTAGGTTTTGCATGTCGCGATTTTGTGCGATGCTGAAAATTAGTCGTTCTGCTTTGTCTACACAAACATCGGCGTCGGTTTCTTCGTAGCAGCTTGAGACTATCTCGCCGCCTGCTTTGATTAGATTGCGCAGCAGCGCTTTTTCATTTACCGTTTTGGCATAGTATTCGGCGTTGGCAGTTGTGGCGATCGAAAGTCCAAGATCTGTTAGATATTGCCTTCCACCGACGCTATCCAGCTTGCCTTGATCTTTAAGTAGCTGTGAGACTGTGACGATATCGATGGGCTCATTCTTTTCGAAGAGGTCCACAATGGCCGCACATATAATCTGGTGCGCTTTACGGTAGAAATTTTCGGGCTCTAACGCATCAACGACCCGTGAAATTGTGTCTGGGCTGATTAAGAGCGCGCCTAGAATGGCTTGTTCCGCTTCAATGGATTGCGGAGGTAGCCGCTCAAGACTAGCTTCGTTGAGATTCAGATCAGCCGTCATGCGTTTTTGCTTTTCCCCCTCGCGGATATGGCGGTAATTCTGTATACGAATGTCGCGGACAAAAAGTTCAATGGCTTGCGGATGTGAGTCAGACTAGCCATCAGCACGCTGCGAAGTGGAGACCCGAAGAATGCAATTATTGTTGAAAAATCACTGCTTTTAAGAATAATCGATCGTGAGAGAAATGGCTTGCCGGCTCGGCTATATGCGAAAGGATTTATTACCGAACGCATACTCACTGTATATACGGGTCGCGGCCGGGGGTATTCGCATGTTCTATTAGATCGGTCGCGGGGGCCGATCTTGTCGATTTTCGTTTACCGATAAACGAAAACGCGAAACGCGCAGCAAAAATTTTTTTGAGGCAGATCTGCAGAGGCTTTCAATTTCCGTGCACATGTCAAGATTTACCGTTTCTCAATATGCGAAAATTTTTTTGCCGAAAATTTTTGAAAATATGTCACCGAATGGCGTTTATGCGCCGCATGGCTACCGGTGGCCGCTATTTCCGTCTATCGATAAACGAAAATCGACAAAGCGGCATGATGAAGCGGAGCGCTCAAACCCGCGCCCTCGCCAAAGCCCACAACAAGAACGCCAGAGCTGGCGCTTTCGAGCAGTTAGTCTTCGTCCAGCGATGAAGTGTCTCCGGTTGGCAGTCCAAGCTCCCAAGCCTTCAACAAGCGCCGCATAATCTTGCCGCTGCGTGTTTTCGGCAAGCTGTCGCGCACTTCAATCTCGCGTGGATAAGCATGAGCTGCCAATGTACGCTTAGTGTGCTCTTTAATTTCTTCGAGAAGTTTTTCGGAGTTAGTCACACCGTTTGCCAGAACAATGAACGCTTTGATGATTTCACCGCGTTCTTCATCGGGCTTGCCGATTACTCCGGCTTCAGTCACTGCCGGGTGTTCGACAAGTGCCGACTCGACCTCGAAAGGACCAACTCGGTGTCCGGCTGTGTTGATCACATCATCGGCGCGACCGACGAACCAGAGATAACCGTCTTCATCTTTCCAGGCATTGTCGCCACTAAAATACCAGCCAGGAATTTTGAAATATTCGTTGTATTTTTCCTGGTTGCGCCAAATGTGTCGAAGCTGCGCTGGCCAACCTGGACGAACGACCAGTTTGCCGAGCTGTCCTGGTT